>Ga0070706_100004522_pt1 | contig 13388 bp, 12 predicted proteins | sample KBSK5501metaG_FD_65476 | JGI IMG/M metagenome (GOLD analysis project Ga0070706, IMG submission 65476) | Corn, switchgrass and miscanthus rhizosphere microbial communities from Kellogg Biological Station, Michigan, USA - KBS K5-50-1 metaG | ecosystem: Host-associated > Plants > Roots >...
TCGTCGACGAGGAGAACGCGGATCTGCTCGCGCATCAGGCGGGCCCGATCGCTCCGGCGAGGTCGCCGATGAGGTCGTCGATCGATTCGATCCCGACCGACAGGCGGATGAGGCCGGCGGGCGGAGCGTTCGGCGTCCCCTTGACGGACCCGTGGGTCATCGCGAGCGGGATCTCGACGAGCGACTCGACCCCGCCGAGCGATTCGGCCAGCGTGAAGATCCGGGTCTTCGCGACGGCGCGCCGGGCGGCCGTTTCCCCGCCCTTGATCTCGAAGGAGAGCATGCCGCCGAACGCGCGCATCTGACGGCGCGCGAGCTCGTGCCCGTCGTGCGATGGAAGCCCGGGATAGTTCACGCACGTGACGGCAGGGTGCTGCGCCAGCCATTCAGCGACGGCCATCGCGTTGTCGGAGTGCCGTTCCATGCGCAGCGCGAGCGTCTTCGCGCCGCGCAGCACGAGCCACGCATCGAGCGGGCCCGGCACCCCGCCGGCGGCGTTCTGGACGAACGCGAGGCGGTCGCGCAGCCCGGGATCGTTGCCGACGATCGCCCCGCCCACGACGTCGCTGTGCCCGCCGATGTACTTCGTCGTCGAGTGGAGCACGAGGTCCGTCCCAAGAGACAGCGGCTGCTGCAGGTAGGGGCTCGCGAACGTGTTGTCCACGACCGAGAGCGCGCCGGCCTCGCGGGCAAGAGCCGCCACGGCGGGGATGTCGATGATCTTGAGCAGAGGGTTGCTGGGCGACTCGATCCACACGACCCGCGTGCGCTTGCGGATCGCGCGCTTGACGTTCCGGGGGTCGCGCATGTCGACCGCCGTCATCTCGATACCCGCGCGGTCGAAGACGCGCGCGAAGAGCCGGTAGGTGCCCCCGTACACGTCGTCTGCCATGACGACGTGATCTCCCGTCTCGAGCAGATGCGCGATCGCGTCGGTCGCGGCCATGCCCGAGGAGAAAGCGAGCCCCCACGCGCCACCCTCTAGCGCGGCGAGGCAGGTCTCGAGAGCGGTGCGCGTCGGGTTGCCGGTGCGCGCGTAGTCGTAGCCCTTGTGCTTACCGACGGCCTCCTGGGCGTACGTGGAGGTCTGGAAGATCGGGACCGTCACCGCGCCCGCGGTCGGATCCGGCTCCTGTCCCGCATGGATAGCGAGCGTGTCGAAGCCAGGCTTACGCGGGGGGACCTCCACCGTCGGCAGGATAGGCCCGGCAGGGCCCCGCGCTCACCTGCCGCCTGCTGCCCTGCCCGTTCTTCGGCATGTCCGGCTACCGGCGGCGGCGCTGGTGGGCCACGAATTCGAGCAGATCGGCCTTCGTGATGATCGAGACCGGACGCTCGTCCTGCGCCGCGATGAGGGCGGGGACGCCGCTCGCGAGCTCCGCGTAGAGGCGCTCGATGTCCTCGGTGGCCTGCACGATCGGGAACGGCGCCTCCATGACCTTGTCGACACGCTCGTCAACGAGCGCGGGGTCGCGGAACACGCGGTCGAGCATCGTCTTCTCCTGGACGCTCCCGACGATGTCCTCGATCCGGTCGGCGCGCCCGTCGCTGACGACCGGGATCTGCGAGATCCCGTACCGCTGCATCGTGTCGATGGCCGAGCGCACCGTCTCGCTCCTGCTCACCACGACCATGCCGGGAACGCCGGGCTCGCGCTCCTTCATGACGTCGCGCACGCTCGCGGGCACCGCACGCTCGAAGAAGCCGTTCTGCCGCATCCATTCTTCGTTGAAGATCTTCGACAGGTAGGACCGCCCCGAGTCGGGGAAGAGGACGACGATGAGCGCGCGCTCGTCGAGCTCCCTCGCCAGCTGCAGCGCGGCGAACATCGCGATACCGCTCGAGCCCCCGACGAGGATCCCCTCCTCGCGCGTGATGCGGCGCGTCATGAGCAGGCCGTCGCGGTCGCTGACGCGGAACCAGCGGTCGACGATCGCCGGGTCGAACGTGCCGGGGTAGAAGTCCTCGCCGATGCCCTCGACCTTGTACGGGTGGATGTCGCCGGTGTAGAGCGATCCCTCCGGATCGGCGCCGACGATCTGGACGGTCTTCGACCTCTCCCTGATGAAGCGGCCGACGCCGCTCACCGTCCCGCCGGTGCCCACGCCCATCACGACGTGGGTGACCGCGCCGTCGGTCTGCTGCCAGATCTCGGGACCGGTCGTGCGGTAGTGCGCCTCGGGGTTGTGCGGGTTGTAGTACTGGTTCGGCTGGAAGCCGCCCGCGATCTCCCGCGCGAGGCGGTCGGCGACCTTGTAGTACGACTCGGGCGACTCGGGCGGCACCGCGCTCGGGCAGATGACGACCTCGGCCCCGTAGGCGCGGAGCAGGTCGCGCTTCTCCTGACTCATCTTGTCGGGCATCGTGCAGACGAGGCGGTAGCCCTTGATCGCCGCGGCCATCGCGAGGCCGACACCGGTGTTCCCGCTGGTCGGCTCGACGATCGTGCCGCCGGGCTTGATCAGCCCGCGCCGCTCCGCGTCCTCGATCATCGCGAGCCCGATGCGGTCCTTGACCGAGCCCCCGGGGTTCAGGTGCTCGAGCTTCGCGACGACGCGCGGGCGCAGCCCCTTGGCGAGGCGGCGCATCTCGACGAGCGGCGTGTTGCCGACGAGCGCGAGGACGTTGTCCGCGATCTGCATGGCGGGGATGCTAGTCCGCCACGTCGGGCGCAACGGGGGAGGCGGCGCGATAGAGTCCCGCCGCGTGGCCTGGAAGAAGACGCCCCCCGAGGTGCTCTCGGCCTTCGAGGCCGCGCGGCCCAAGGATCCGCGGGTCGTGACGCGCCCGATGTTCGGGTACGCCGCGTACTTCGTGAACGGCAACATGATCGGCGGAACGTTCCAGGACATGATCATGGTCCGCGTCAGTGAGGACGACGCCCTGAGCCTGGTCAAGGCGAAGAAGGCCCTCCCCTTCGAGCCGATGGCGGGCCGTCCGATGAGGGGCTACGTCACGGTGCCGCCCGCGGACGTCGCGAGACCGAAGGCGCTCGCGGGATGGCTCGACCGGGCGCTGGCGCAGACGCTCACGCTCCCCGCGAAGGGAGCGACGAAGGCTGCAGGCAAGGCGACCGCGAAGGAGACGCCGGCGCAGAAGACCGCTGCGAAGCGCGCGCGGCGCTAGTCCTTACCCTCTTCGTCCGGCGCGACCCGTAGGCGGTCGTCCGCGACGGCCAGGGGGCGGTGGTACGCGTCGGGCTCTTCCATGTCGCGCTCGACACGCGGCATGAGCTCGCCCTTCGCGAGCCGCTTCGGTGGCTGACCCTGCAGGTGCTCGAAATACTTCATGCCCGTGCCGGTATTGAAGACGACCACGTCCTCGTGCTCGTGGATCATCCCGGCCTGACGGAGCTGGTACGCGGCCTCGAACGCGGCGGCCCCTTCGGGGCACGCGAGGAGCCCCTCGGTCACGCCGATGACGCGCATCATCGCGAGGATCCGCTCGTCGGGAACGTCCGTCGCGACGCCGTGTGACTCGCGGAGGATGCGGAGCACGAGGAAGTCGCCGAGCGCCTTCGGCACGCGCAGGCCGGCGGCGACGGTCGTGGGGTCGGGCCAGGGCTCGGAGACCTCCTTCTCCTCGTGGAACGCCTTGACGATCGGCGCGCAGCCCGCGGCCTGCACCGAGACGAAGCGCGGCCTCTTCTCGCCCGCCGGCAGCCAGCCGATCGTCCGCAGCTCCTCGAACGCCTTCCACATGCCGATGAGCCCGACCCCGCCTCCGGTCGGATAGATGATCACGTCGGGCAGGTGCCAGCCGAGCTGCTCCGCGAGCTCGAAGCCCATCGTCTTCTTGCCCTCGATGCGATACGGCTCCTTCAGCGTGGACGCGTCGTACCAGCCGTACTCCTCGACCGCGCGCTTCACGATCGCGCCCGCGTCGGCGATGGAGCCGTCCACGAGGTAGAGACGCGCGCCGTATGCGGAGGTCTCGCGCTGGATGACCTCCGGGGTGTCCGCGGGCATGACCACCACGACGCCGATCCCGGCGCGCGCGCCGTACGCGGCCCAGGCAGCGCCCGCGTTCCCGGCGGTCGGGAGCGCGATCGTCGTCGCGCCGAGCTCGCCGGCGCGCGACACGCCGACGGCGGCGCCGCGCGCCTTGAACGTGCCCGTCGGGAGCAGACCCTCGTCCTTGACCATCAGCCGGTGCAGGCCGAGCTTCGAGCCGAGGACGGGCATCTCGTAGAGCGGCGTGTTGCCCTCTCCGAGCGAGACCGCGTTCTCGGTCTCCTCTAGGGGCAGAAGCTCGCGGTACCGCCAGAGCGACGCGCGCCGTCCGTACAGGACGTTGCGCGGCACGCTGGTCTTGAGGCGCTCGAGGTCGTAACGCACGAGGAGCGGGCCGCCGCACTCCGCACAGAGGTGGGCCTCGGCGCGGTGATCCGCCCGCGCGCCGCAGCGGGCGCACTCGAGATGGGTGACGAACGAGCTGGGTGGCGCCTCTGTGGGGATCTGCCCGATCATTCGCGCGAGATCTTGGCGCCGAGGCCGCGCAGGCGCCCATCGACGTCCGCGTAGCCGCGGTCGATCTGGTCGATGTTGTTGATCACGCTCGTGCCCTTCGCGCATAGCGCCGCGCCGAGCAGCGCGAGCCCCGCGCGGATGTCCGGGCTGCGGATCTCGCTGCCGTAGAGCTGCGACGGGCCGACGATCACGACGCGGTGTGGGTCGCACAACACGAGCCGCGCTCCCATGTCCTCGAGTGTCCCCACCCAGAACATGCGCTTCTCGTAGAGCCACTCATGGATCAGGACGGTGCCTTCGCACTGCGTCGCGAATGCGGTCGCCATGCTGCTCATGTCGCTCGGGAACCCGGGCCACAGCTGCGACTTCACGGACGGGATCTTGCCGCCGATGTCCTCCTCGACGACGAAGCGGTCCGTGGCTTTGACCCGAAGCTCATCACCGTCGACCTCCGTGGTCAGGCCCAACCGCTTGAACACGGCACGGGTCATCTGCAGATGCGCCGGGGCGCAGCGGCGGATGGCGACCTCACCGTGGGTCATCGCGGCGAGCGCCATGAACGAGCCGACCTCGATGTGATCGCTCCAGATCTCGTGCTCGACCCCGCGAAGCTCGTCGACGCCCTTCACCTCGATCGTGTTCGTCCCGATCCCATGGATGTTCGCGCCCATCTTCACGAGCACGAGGGCAAGCTCCTGGACGTGCGGCTCGCTCGCGGCGTTCCGGATGACGGTCCGACCGGGAGCGCGGACCGCACAGAGCAGCGCGTTCTCTGACGCGGTCACCGACGCTTCGTCGAGATGCACGTCGGCGCCCGCGAGCTCGGGCGCCTCGAGGCGGTAGCCGCCAGATGAGGGCTCGAGCGTCGCGCCGAGCGCTCGGAGCGCAAGCCAGTGCGTGTCCGTTCGCCGGCGCCCGATCACATCGCCGCCGGGCTGGCCGATGGTCACCTTCTTGAAGCGCGCGAGCATCGGTCCCGCGAACAGCAGGGATGTCCGGATCTCGCCGGAGAGCTTCTGGTCGATGTCCGTCTTCTTGACGTTCGCCGTGACGATCCGCACGGCGTCCTTATCGAGCTCCTGTACCTCGGCGCCGAGGGCGCAGAGGATGTCCAGCATGCCGCGCACGTCGCGGATGCGCGGCAGATTGCGGAGGACGACCGGCTGTTCAGTGAGAAGGCTCGCCGCGATGAGGGGGAGCGCCGAGTTCTTGTTCCCCGAAGCGGTGATCTCGCCGCGCAGCGGCGTGCCGCCCTCGACGATGAAGCGCGCCATCCGCGGCTAGCGTACCCGCTGGGTCTCGGCGAGACTCTTATCGCGTGCGATACGACGCGATCGGGTTCGACCTCCTGACCGCCCTGCTCGATACCTGGTCGTTGTGGAAGGCTGTCGCGAGGGATCCCGACCTCGGGATGCGCTGGCACGCGGCGTCACAGGCGCTGCTCCGCGGCAAGCCTTACCGGCCGTTCGACGGGATCGTCCGGGACTCGGCGCACGAGGTCGGCCTCACCGACGCGGAAGCCGACGAGATGCTGCGGCGCTGGGGTGAGTCCGAGCCGTGGCCGGACACGCCGGAGGTCCTCGCGCAGCTCGCGGGACGGCGTCGCTTCATCGTGACGAATTGCTCCGAGCGCCTCGGCGCGCTGGCGGCGCGAAAGGCCGGCACATTCGAGCTCGTCATGACCGCCGAGCGCGCGGGGGCGTACAAGCCCGATCCGCGCCCGTATCGCGCCGCCCTCGACGCCCTCTCGCTCGATGCGGCGCGCGTGCTCTTCGTCGCGGGCTCCGCGCACGACGTCGGCGGCGCGTCGCGCGTCGGCATGGACGTCTACTGGGCCAACCGCGGGGGCGTCGCCTCGCCGTCCGATGCCACCGCTCTGATGGAGGCACCCGACCTGCGCGGACTTCCACAGCTCGTCGCGTGACGATCCAGCTCGGCCTCGGGCTCGCCGACCCGGGCGCGGACGCGATCTGGACGCGCGACGACGGCACCATCGACGACCCGCGCTCCGATGCCGAATGGGACGAATGGGTCCCCGCGGGCGCCGTGCGCCACTGGTGCGACGCCGACCCGCTCCTCGACTGGCTCGACCGCTATGGCGAGGAGCGCGGCTTCGCCCGCGACGACCGCAGCTCGACCTATGACGCGCGCTTCGACCTGCTCCGCCTGATCTCCGAGCGCGGACGCCGGTTCGAAGATCTCGTTCTCGACCATCTCGCGCGGCGCTATCCGACGACGCAGATCGGCGACGTCTCCCAGGATCCGCGCTCGCGCGACGCCGCGCGCGCGACGTGGAACGCGCTCGCGGCGGGCGACCCGCTCATCGCCCGGGCCGTGCTGCGCGATCCGCAGTCGCGCACGTACGGCACCGCGGATCTCCTCGTGCGCTCCGACGTGCTCGCCGAGCTCTTCCCCGCAGCGTTCGAGGGCGAGGAGGGGAGCGTCGTCGCGCTCGCGCTCCCGGGGCAGCGCTGGCATTACCGGGTCATCGACATCCGCTACACGACGCTCGACCTTCTCCGGGACGGATCGCTCTCGGCGTCGGGCGATCTCGGCGTCATGGCGAAGCTCTGGGTCCTGAACCACGCGCTCGGGCGGCTGCAGGGGGCCGCACCGCCGTACGCGTACGTCCTCGCGCGCGGGTGGCGTCAGGGACAGCAGCGCGGCACCGGGGCCTTCGAGCGTATTGGCCGCGTCGCCCGCGACGCCCTCGTCCGCTCTCAGGAGAAGCTGATCGGACAGGTCGCGGGGGATGCGATCGCGTGGGTCCGGCGCGTCCGTCGCGAGGGCTCCGACTGGCAGCTGCGACCCGCTCCCTCGATCCCCGAGCTGTGGCCGAACATGAAGGACCGCTACGACGCACCGTGGCAGAAGGCCAAGCGCGAGCTGGCAGAGGACCTCGGCGAGCTGACGCTGGTCGCGCACGTCGGGCCGCGCGTGCGGACGCAGGCGCATGCGCGCGGCGTCACGCGCATGGATGACCCGCGCGTCACCGCGGAGTTCCTCGGCGTCGACACATCGCGGGGAGCGCGGGCGGTCGACGCGATCCTGGCCGCCGACCGCGGGCGCGACCGCCGCTACGTCCATCCCGAGCGCATCGCCACGGACGGCGGATCGTGGCGGCAGACCGCGGCGGTCGAGTGCTACGTCGACTTCGAGACGGTCAACGACGTCCTCGACGACCTCTCCCTCTTCCCCGAGCGCGGCGGTCAGCAGCTCATCTTCCAGATCGGGTGCGGACGCTGCGTCGCCGGCGCGTGGACGTTCCGCTCGTTCACCGCGAAGGCGCTGACGCCCGGCGCGGAGGCGGAGATGATCGACGAGTGGATCGGCCACCTCCGCGAGCTGGCGCGCGAGGGCGGGCTCGCGTCCGAGACCGAGATCCGCCTGTTCCACTGGTCCGCCGCCGAGACGAGCGCGATCGAGAACGCTTACCGCTCGGCGACCCAGCGGCATCAGGAGCGCGGATGGCCCGACCTCCAGTGGTACGACCTGCTCGACCGGCTGGTCCAGGCCGAGCCGGTCGTCGTGCGCGGAGCGCACGGATTCGGACTCAAGGCGGTGGCGAGCGCGATGTTCCGTCACGGCCTGATCTCGACGCGGTGGGCCGACGGGCTCGCCGACGGCGCGGGCGTCATGGCCGGCGCCTGGCATGCCGCGCAGGAGGCTGGGGTGCGTGGCACGCCCCTCGGCGAGATGCCTCTCATGCGCGAGATCGAGAAGTACAACGAGATCGACTGCCGCGTGATGGCCGAGGTGCTCGATCACCTCCGCCGGGAGCACTAACCGGGTCGGAAGCGCTGCACGATCTGCTGGAACGTCGGGGCATAGGGCGCCCAGCGGTCGATGGGCGCGCGCATCCGCAGCGTCGCGATCCGGCCGTTCCCCGCGACGATCGCGTCGACGTGCTGATAGCCGGCCTGGTCCCGGTACGTGAAGAACACCGCGGGTCCCGACGGATGCGTTCCGGGCTCGCGGCTCGGATGCATGAACGCGATGGCCGCCTGGTACGCATTCGCGAACGCATCGAGCGTCAGTGTCGGTGTCGCGCTGAACCAGTCCATGGTCATGAGCGCGATGTACTGGGTCAGCAGTGGATGCGGCGGCTCAGGTGACGCCGCGAAGGCGAACGCGCCACGCGAGACGACCGGATCCAGCGTCGTCCACGTCGCCGGGAGGTACACGACCGGGCCGCCGCTCAGCTCGTGCGCGGTCCACCGGAACGGATCGTTCGTCGGCGTCGGGGTCACCCGGACGGTCGCGGCCGGGCGGGGCGCGGGCGCGGGGGGAGGCTCGGTCGCGAGTGGCGCGGGCGCAGGCGTCGGCGTGGGGCTCGGGGTGGGAGCGGGTCCGGGCGGGGCCGTCCACAGGACAGTGGGCAGCGCCGCGATCGGAGCGCGTGACGGCGCGAGCGCTGGGGGCGGCGACCCCGTCGGCACGGGGATCGCCGCCGGCCCGCAAGAGACCAGCATGGTCAGAAGGATGAGGCGGCGGATCGGCACGATCCGCCGGATACGGCGGCGCCTTGCGCGCTACGTCAGCGCGAGTGCGCGGTCGAGCTCGGCGATGAGGTCCGCGGGGTCCTCGATGCCGACCGAGAGCCGGAGGAATCCGTCGCCGATGCCCAGGCGCGCCCGCTCTTCGGGCGCGATGCGCCGGTGCGACGAGATCGCGGGATAGAGGACCTCGGAGTAGAGGTCACCGAGCGTGGTGGCGGAGGCGATGAGCTCGAGCGCGTCGAGGAAGCGGAACGCCGCGTCGCGGGTGTCGGCGCGGAGAACGAACGACACGACCCCGCCGTAGCGGCCGCCGAACTGGCGCGACGCGAGCTCGTGCTGCGGATGCGCCGCGAGCCCGGGATAGTGCACGCGCGCCACCTTCGCGTGCGCCGCGAGGTGCTGCGCGATCGCGAGCGCGCTCTCGCACTGCCGCCGCACGCGGAGCTCGAGCGTCCGCAGCCCGCGGAGGATGAGCCAGGCCTCGTGGGGCGGCAGGTAGCCGCCGTCGAGGATGCCTCGATCGCGCATCTCGCGCGCGACGTCGGCGGGGCCGGCGACCACGCCGCCCATGACATCGCCGTGGCCGTTCACGTACTTCGTCAGCGAGTGGATGACCACATCCGCGCCGAGGGCGCGCGGACGCGCGAGCGCGGGGCTCGCGAACGTGGCATCGACGGCGAGTGCGGCGCCGCCGTCGTGCGCGATCTGCGCGAGGGCGGCGATGTCCGCGACGCGCAGCAGCGGGTTCGAGATCGACTCGACGTAGAGGACGCGCGTCGGCGCGGCGGCGACCGCCGCGCGCACGGCGGCGAGATCGGTGGGGTCGACGAACGTCACGTCCGCCGCCTGCTCGCGGCGCATCCGTTCGAGCATCGCGCGCACCTGCCCGTAGCAGTCCTCCTGAGCGACGATGCGTCCCCCGCCCTGCAGGCCGCAGCCGGTGACGTACGCGTGGATCGCGGCCATCCCGCTCGCGAAGCAGATCGCGCCGTCGGTGCCCTCGATCTCGGCGAGGGCGGTCTCGAGCGCGGAGGTCGTGGGGGTGCCGTAGCGGCCGTACACGTAACCGGGACGCTCGTTGGCGAAGACCGCGTCCTGCTCCGCGGTCGAGGGGTGGTCGAACGCCACGCTCTGGACCAGGGGTGGAACAACGGGCGCACCCGCGCCGGCAGGAAGAACGCGGGCCGTGCGTACGACCCGCGTTCCGAAGCGCTCGGTCTCGGCCATCGCGAGGGAGCCTAGCGCGGGGGCCTGCGGCCCACGCGCCCTATGCCGCGGGCTCTCCCTCGCGTCGCCCCTCGAGCGCCTTGGCGCGTTCGATCAGGTCGGCGACCTTCTGACCGCCCTTGCGTCCGATCTTCTCGAAGTGCTGCGGTCCGTACTTCGCCGTGACGGCCTTGCCGCCCTTCCTACCGATCTTCCCGAAGAACTCGGGGCCATACCGCTCTGCCGTCGAGGAGCCGCCCTTCTTGCCGATCTTCTCGTAGAACTCAGGGCCGTACTTCTCGCGCACGAGGCGTCCGCCCATGCGGCCAGCCTCGGCGACGGTCATCGCGCCGCCCGACCTCTTCTTCGGATCCATCGTGTTCTCGGCCATGACAGCTCCTTTCGGAGAAGCGGGGGCCGCAGTCGGCATACCGCCGAGCGAGCGAACGGGCTCCTGGACATGTCGGCTCGGTAACAGCGGGCCAAAGATGCGCCGCTCTGTCGCCATGCGAAGGCCCGCTCGCGGTCGCGAGTCAATGTCCGGTCAATACCGGACCCGATCGGACTAGAGCGGCCGGCCCGCGAAAGCGTGGATGAAGCGAGCGAACGCGCGGACGTGATCGAGGTAGTCGGCGATCGCGATGTTCTCGTTCGGTGCGTGATTCGACGACCCGGCGTTGCCCGAGCCGAAGCCGACGACGGGGATGCGCAGCGCGTCGCACACCTGGGCCATCGGTCCCGAGCCCGCCATCAGTGGGTACACGACCGGCTCGGTGCCGTACGCATCGCGGACCGCGGCGATCGAGGCCTTCGCGACGGCTGTGTCCGCGGGCCACCGCGACGGGAGCTCGCCGTGCTGCGGCACGATCTCGATGTCGTTGAACCCGCGCTTAGCGAGGTGCGCGCGCAGCAGCTCGTGCACGAGCTCGGGCGTGAGGTCGGGAACGAGGCGGAAGTCGAGCTTCGCGCTCGCGACCGCGGGTAGGACCGTCTTCGAGCCTGCCCCGGAGTAGCCGGAGGTCAGGCCGCAGATCGTGCACGTCGGCTCGAGGAAGTGCTTGACCTTCATCGCGGTGCCCGACAGGCCGCGCACGAACGCACGGACGCCGTGGATGCGCTTGGTCGCGTCCTCGTCGAACGGCAGCGCCTCGAGCAGCGCGAGGTCGGCCTTGTCGGGCCTGCGCACCTGGTCCATGAGGCCGTCGATGCAGATCTCGTCGCGCTCGTTCTTGAGTGTGGAGAGCGCCCACACGAGACGCCACGCCGCGTTCGGCAGGATCGTCGCGAGGGACGAATGCGCGTCCTTCGCCGTGCCGCGCACGCGAAGGTCGAAGTACGCGATCCCCTTTAGGCCGAGGCTGATCGTCGGCCGGCCGGCGGCGTCCTTGTAGCCCGCCTCCCAGATGCAGCCATCCGCGCGGAGCCGGTCCGCGAACGTCTTCACGAACGCGCCGAGGTGCGCCGAGCCGATCTCCTCCTCGCCTTCGTAGAGCACGCGGATGCGCAGCGGCAGCTCGCCGACGGCCTCGCGGTACAGCTCGATCGCCTGGAGGCGCGCCAGGAGGTTGCCCTTGTTGTCCGAGACGCCGCGGCCGTAGAGGTAGCCGTCGCGCTCGGTCGGCTCGAACGGCGGCGTCTTCCACTCCTCGAGCGGGTCGGGGGGTTGCACGTCGTAGTGGTCGTAGACGAGGAGCGTGCGGTCACCCTTCCCCGTCTCGCCGACGATCGTCGGGGGCCCGCCCTCGACGCGCTCGGCGGTCGCGTCGATGCCCGCGCGCTTCGTGCGCGCGAGGACGATCTTCGCGGTGTCGTCGACGCCGATCCCCTGGGCGGAGACGGTCGGCTGGCGGATCAGCTCCTTGAGCTCGTCGATCAGCGCCGTCGCGCGCGCGCGCACGAGCGCATCGAACTTCTCGAAGGTCCCCGCCACGCGGGCGACGTTAGCGCTAGCGCGCGAGGGCTGTCGTGCGGGTCTTGCTCTTGCCCAGCTCGCAGCGCTCGGAGTACGGAGTGACCTCGATCCAGCGCTGCTGACAGAGGTAATGGACGACGCCGTCGGCGTCCTCGAGCGTCTCGCGCTTGTAGACCTTGGCGCGCGGGATCATGTACACGCAGTCACCGCAGTTCTCGGGCAGTGCGGCACGCGGTCGCGTCATGCGCCGGGCGGCGACGAGCGCGATCGCGAGGGCACCGATCGCGACCACCAGGACCACGACGACCACGGCCGCGACGATCAGCGACATGTATCCGTTCCGCTCTCCCCTGCGTAGACCAGACTAGAAGGATGCGCTCTCTCATCGCACTTGTGATCGCGGCGGTCCTGGCCGGATCGGCGCTCGCCTGCGGCGCCGGGGGCTCGCCGTCGCCGATCCAGGGATCGCCCTCGGTGACGAGTCCCGCGACGCCCTTGCCTTCGCCCGCAGGCTCTGGTGGTGAGGGCTACTAGGAGAACTGCCGGCCCTGAGGACGTCGTGGCAAGCGTCCGGCACAGTGGGCCGGATGTCGGACCTGGTCGACGCCCTGCTGGATGAAGCGGAGAAGCAGCCGTTCGCGGGTTGGGACTTCCGCTGGCTCGACGGCCGGATCACGGCGGACCCGCTCCCGTGGGACTACACCGCGACAGTCTCCGCGCAGGCTGAACGATCGCCCGACCTTCTCGACCTCGGGACCGGAGGCGGCGAATGGCTGGCCGAGCTTCCCCACCGGCCAGCGCGCACCGTGGCCACGGAGGCGTGGCCGCCGAACGTCCGGATCGCCAAGCGGCGACTCGCGCCACTCGGGATCGCTGTCGTGCAGGTGGCGCCCGCCCGGGACAACACCGGCAGGCCGATCGAGGGTGCGGCGCCGCGGCTGCCGTTCGCTGATGGCTCCTTCCACCTCGTGGTGGACCGTCACGAGAGCTTCGAGGTGAGCGAGGTCGCGCGGATCCTGGCGGCCGGCGGATGGTTCCTCACTCAGCAGGTCGACGCCGGGAACGACGATGAGTACCGCGCGTTGCTCGGGGTCGAGGTCGGTCCGCTCGACCCCGCCGACCGTTGGGCGACGTGGCTCCCAGCGCAGTTGGAAGCTGTCGGTCTCCGCGTCGTCGAGCACATGTCCGCTCCGTTCGTCCAGCGGATCCACGATGTCGGCGCACTCGCGTACGGGCTCAAAGCGATCCCGTGGATGGTCCCCGGCTTCTCGATCCCGACGCACCGCGCCCGGCTCCGCGAGA
>Ga0070706_100004527_pt1 | contig 13382 bp, 27 predicted proteins | sample KBSK5501metaG_FD_65476 | JGI IMG/M metagenome (GOLD analysis project Ga0070706, IMG submission 65476) | Corn, switchgrass and miscanthus rhizosphere microbial communities from Kellogg Biological Station, Michigan, USA - KBS K5-50-1 metaG | ecosystem: Host-associated > Plants > Roots >...
GAAGAGGTCCGCTACGCGGTGGACACTCTCTGCCGCGAAAAGCACGACTACAAGACGGTCGTGTTCGACACGCTCGACTGGCTCGAGCCCCTCTGCTGGCGCGAGGTCTGCCGCAAGGGCAGCGTGCCGAGCCTGGAGGACTACGGCGGCGGGTACGGCAAGGGATACGACGCGGCGCGCGACACGTGGCGCGACTTCCTAGCCGAACTCGACGAGCTGCGCAACAAGCGCGGGATGGGCGTGGTGCTCCTTGCGCACTCGTGGGTGAAGCAGTTCAAGAACCCCGAAGGCGAGGACTACGATCGCTACGAGCTGAAGCTTCACGCCAAGTCCGGTGCCCTCGTGAAGGAGTGGGCGGACGCCGTCCTCTTCGCCACGTACGAAACTTTCACTACGAAGAGCAAAGGCGACAAAAAGGCAAAGGGGGTCGCCTCTGGCGCGCGCATCATCCACACCCAGCGCATGGCCGCGTGGGACGCTGGCAATAGGTACGACCTACCGGAGACATTGCCCCTCGACTGGGATGCCTTCGCCGAAGCGATGGCCGCCCACGCGCCCGAAGAGCCTGCCCAGTTGAGGGCGCGCATCGGCGCCATGCTCGAAGGAGTGAAAGAGCCCAAGTGGCACGCGAAAGTGACGGCGTCCGTTGCCGCCGCCGGAGACGACGCCGCCGAGCTCGCGCGAATCGCCAACAAACTTGCAGCCATGGTCGAACGAAAGGACGGATAGAATGGAAAGCGGACAGTATTACACGATGAAGGCGGTTGCTGGCGGACTCGGCAAGACGAAGACCGGCGCGCCTCAACTCGGTGTGGAGCTTGTGGTGGTCGAGGAGAACTGCCAGGGCGAGCGAATCACCTGGTACGGCTACTTCAGCGAGAAGGCGAAAGAGTTCGCTTTCCGCACGCTGCGAACGCTCGGGTGGGAGGGCGACGACTTGTCGAACCTCGCCGGCATCGAGAAGAACGAAGTCCGCGTACTCGTCGCCGAGGAGGAGTACGAGGGCAAGCTCTCGCTGAAGGTCAAGGGCGTCTACCCTTTAGGCGGCGCCGGCCTCGCCAACCCGATGACGGAGGCTGAGGCAAAGGCGTTCGCGGCGACCATGAAGGGCGACGTCATCGCCTTCCGCAACGCATCTGGCACGAAGACCGAGTCGAGCAAACCGCGCCCGAAGAGCAAAGCAACGCCGCGGCCCGCCAGAGAGCCTGCCCGAGATGGCGACTTCTCTAACGACCACGACATGGGCAATGACGACATCCCGTTCTGAGGCGACGATGCAACCCACCCGCCTGCCGTTCCAGCGCCTCAACGATCGCAACGTCGTGTGCCTGCTCTGCGCGAAGGTCGTAGCCGATCGCGCCAGGGCAGCACACGAGAAGAGCGCAGGGCACAAGGTCGCGCTGGCAGAGATGGCGGGGAGGAAGGCGTCGTGAGCATCCCCGGCTTCGAGTTCGACGAGGCATCGTTCCGCAGGGTCGTAGCCTGCGCGGTAACGCTCATGCGCGTCCTCGACGACGAGCAACGGGCGCGGCTCTTCAGCGCTCTCAAGGTGTCGTGGTGTTGTTGGTGCGGGGCAGAACAGCCGACGTTGGGGTCATGCCAATGCAACAACGACGAATGACCGCGCGCCTCGTCTCGCCGGCAGCCATCGTCGCCATCGGCGGCGGCGACCGCTGCGAGGTTGGCGGATTCGGCGGGGGCTACGGCCAAGCCTGGGGCCCGCCGTGACGCTCCGCCGCTTCCTCTGCTGGCTCATCGGTCACCGCTGGCCGCGGGTCGACCTCAACACGCGCAACCCGCGCTGTCTGCGGTGCGGCAAGTCGATGACGTATCGGGACGTGATCGATAGCTAGTCGCACCCCGCGAGGAATGCCTATTCAGGCTCCCCGAGAGGTCCAGGGCGATGCGGGATGCTGAAGTCGTCGATGGGCGTCTCCTTGCCCTCGCAGACGACGACTGGGGCGCCCTTGAGCCGACGCGGTGCGCCGTTAAACTGCGCCACAGACGCGAGGCCTGTCCCTGCACAGCCCCGGCAATCGCCTTGGATCTGGTCGATGCCCTTGCAGTATGGGCAAAGGGAGCGAGGCATAGCATCCGCGATGCGCGCCTCCAGGCCCAGGCACAGCGCTACGAGGTGATCGAGCTGCTTCACGGGCGCGGGAAGCTTGCCGCGTAGAAGGCGCTCCAGCTCGACCCTGGCGCCGCCAACGCGCAAGGCCACGGCTTCGAGCTTCTTGCGGGCATCCTTCACCTGCGAAGCGAACGCCGGCGTAAGCCTGAGGCCGAAGGTCTCGAAGGCGGGCTCGGCGTAGCTCTTGGCCTTCTGCCGCTGTGCGTCACGGTAGAGGCGCATGCGCAAGGTTTGAGGCTTCACGCCGAGAGCGGCCGCGCGCTTTTCGAGCTCGTCACGGGTCATGGGCAATCTCGACTACGGCAATGCCGGCGTCTTTCGCGATCTTCACCATGTGAGCGGTGCCGCGCCCACCAGGGAATGCAACGACCTTGTCGGGCCTGCCATCTGTGAGCATCCGGATGTTTCGCAGTGGCCCGGCCGCTTTCCCGTGGAATAGCCAATCGGCCGTGTAGACGGTGACGGGGATAGCTCGACCGCGGGCCCACTTCTCGGCCAGCTCGTCGGCCCCTTTGGCGCCTCCGACGATGACGTGGTCGACCTCTGGCATCATTCGATTCAGCGTGTCCCGCAGAAGCCTCTCGTTGGTGAAGGCGCGCCCGCCGCACACGATGAGCCTCACGCGCCCACCTGAGTCAGCGTGACGCTGCGCTCGCGAATGCCGGTCACACCGAACCGGTCCACGAGCTCACGGCCGACCTCTTCGTAGACCCACGGCGCACCAGGCGACCAGCGGACCATGCGGCGCCGGCGCCCGTCGGCGAGCGTGTAGCGGACCAAGAACTGGTAGTAGGCAACGCCTTCGATGAGCTTCATGGGTTCTCCTCAGGTTAGCGACAGAAGCTTGCCCCGTTCCCTCAAGAGCGAGGCAGGCTTGCGTGGTTAACGCTCCGAGTCAGGCCTTCCCGTCTCGATCGTGACCCATACTCGCGTGCCGAGCGGGAGCGAATCAGCGATGCGGGTCAGCGAGCTGACCAGCTCTTCCCGCAACTCCGGGCACACGACGAAACGGTAGGAGTCGCTGTATGGGCCGCTCGGCTCGACGACCTGGCACAGGAAGTCGCGACGCATTAGAGCTTGTCTCCGACTGCGAGGTTCACGGTGTTGCCGTCCTTGTCCTTGCGGGTCACAAGCTGGACGTTGACCATGGCGTAGGGCTTGTCCTCGTTGTCCAGGCACAGCCACATCTTGGGGGCGTCCTTCACGTCGGTGCGCATCGTGGCGTAGGGCAGCCACGCGGCGCAGACGACGGCCTTCTTTTCCTTGGCATGCACGAGGCTAGCGAACATGAGGCCGGAGATGATGAGAGCGAGAGCGATCGAGATGCGTTTCATGGTGTTGGTTCCTTTCGGTGTTGCGTGAGAGGCGGCCGTTCTTTCTTGCGAGGCGGTGGAGCGGCCAAGCCGAGCGTGCGCGGGTGAAGTCTAGAATTCGCCGGGCGTCCCGAGTACGTACGGGTTCGCGGGGCCGGCGCGGTCGACGAGGAGAACGGTCGCGAACGAGCCATGGTCGGCGGTGAAGGTCTTGGCGTTGCCGTAGCCGAGGGTATCGACGTTGACCCATCCAATGGCCACGCGATCGCGGAGAACCGTGAGGGAGTGAGGGAAGCCACACGTCGCGTGCACTTCGTCCCCCCGCGCGGAGCTCCGTCAGCCGCACGTCGGGGACCCACACTTGCTGCCCGCCTGCCAGTTGCGAATGAATGGTCGTGCTCATGGTCATGCTCCTTTCAGCGGTATCCAACGACGACAGCGACGGGGCCAGCCGAGCTCGCGAGCGTGACCTCTTTCCAGGTCCACAACGTGAGCCCACCCTCGACATGCTTGTCGTAACAGACGGCCACAGTCTCCTGGGCTGCAGCGTCCACCACGATGGCGTAATCGACGCACATGACGGGCTTAGCGGCCTTGCGGGGCTTGGCAGCGGCAGTGCCCACGAGAGCGAGAGAGGCGAGAATCAGTGTTGCGGTCAGCGTCTTCATGCCTTAGCCTAATGCTACTGTTATGCCATGCTACAGTAGCACAGCTAACCTAGCGAAAGCTGGTCACGAGCCTAGGCTAAGCGCCACGATGGGCGTGTTTGACCGCGACATCGGTGTCATGGTCCGAGGCCTCGATGGCGAGCTCATCTGCTTCATTCTGAGCAACAACGGGCACTTGAGCTTCGCAAGCCAACCGCGACATTCCTGTCAGTGCCACGCAAGAAGTAGCGAGCGGTCACGGGCGGGCCTTCTTGGCACCTGGCGGGCCTGATCCGAGCTGCTCTCCCGGCCCGAGGCGCCTCTCGGACGAGTAGTTCCACCGAAAGGCTGGCCTGCCCCAAGAGGGGTCGTCGGGCCGCTTGGAGAAGCAGCCGTAGCGGTAGACAGGGCACGTCAGGCAGCTCTGCCGAACGCGGATGCGGTCCTCGTTCTCGTGCCGCCAGTCCTCCCTCCACAGGTGGTCTCTGCAACTGACACCGGTGTCACTGACACGCGCGTCAGCCTTTCTTTGCTCCGTCATCTCATGCACCTATCCCTACTGTGAACAACTGTTCTCTTGACAGCCAGCTAGCGCCTGTGCCTCTGGTGACCTACCACCTCCGCAGCAGACATCCGGCCCAGTCTCCCACAGCAAGCGGAGGGCCAGCCGAACACGGTAGCGGCAGGTGTGAACCAGCGTTCACAGTATAAGGTGGCACAGCAGCGGGAGCGCGACGTGTGAACAGGCGTTCACAGCCCAAGGCCTGCTTCCTTCCCCCATGCAGCCAGTCACCCCTGCGCTGCGAATCCAGGGTAGGCTAATAGATACGCTAGGTTGCAGGCTATCGGCCGTCTCCTCTGGGGCTGTAGGCTTAGCGCTGGCTGGCTGCTCGAGCAAGCGCGAGCTCGGCTGGCCGCCACCTACCAGACCCCCACTGCCGCCGACGGGAAAGGGGGGAGCAGGGGGGTGCCGGGGCGAAGTGGATTGCTGCCTACATTTTCTCCCGATTGGGACCCTAATGGTACGATAGATGCACACACGGATACCATGAAGCTCTCGACCGAAGAGGCAGCCATCGCCGATGTCTTCATCCCCAGCCAGGACGGGGTTGCCTGCGACCGCTGCCCGTCTCCGGCGATTCTGCGGCGGGTGGTCACCTACTACGCGGATGGGGAGACGTGGCACCGCCTGCTCTGCGATGCCTGCTCCAAACTGCCGACCCCGCGTCGCTCGGAGCTGTGCGGTGGTCCGGACCCGGGACCTTAGGCATACATGGTGCTACCTGGATGAGCGCGCTGGCGGCTACGCCGATGGGCATCGGCTGACCGGATGCTAGGGTTCGAGTCCCAGGGCCGCTGGCGCACCTTGGAGGAGCATGAAGCCAATCGATGAGATGAGCTTGGAAGAGGCCCTCGCGCTCGAGGCGTTCGCTTCGAAGAAGGCCGGGTTGCCATGGGAGCAACTGCACGCGGAGATGATGAAGGACCCGCGTGGCGGCCCAGCTGCATGGGCGGAGAGGCTGAAGCGCGAGCCCGCGCCGCTGGCCACGATGGCGCTCTGCCACTACCGCATCGAAGCCCTGAGGACGCAGTCGTGAGCCCCGACCAAGAGCTGCTGGGGAAGGCGCTGTTCTGGCTGTCTCGGTGGCCTGAGCCGCCCCCGGAGTCATTGAAGGCGGACCTGCAAGCGATCGTCGCTGCTCTCGAGGCCGCTCGCGAGTCCGACGAGGCCTACAAGAACTGCCTGCGCGTCTGGTGGGAGTCGCAGACCGAGGAGGAGAAGCAGGCGTGGGCGACCGTCATGGGCAACACGAGCTACCCGGTAGGGCCGAAGCCATGAGCGAGAGCGACTGGATGAAGGGGAACAGGGCGGCTTACGACGCCATGCTCCACCACTGCATGGGGCGGCTCGGGTCGTCTCCGACGGCGGCCAACGCAGCGAAGCTGACGCTGGAGCTCCGGGCCGCAAGGGACGCGCTCCGGGAGCTCTGCGAGCGCCTGAACGTCCAGTACGAATGGGACGACACGCTGTACTTTGCCGACGCCATCCGCAAGGTCGCCGACGAGCTCTCGGAGCGCTGAACCCATGCTCCCGATTGATGTAGGTGCTGTACGGCCATAGGCTGTACGGGTGCTGACGACGAAGCTGACGATACGCTTGAGCTTGCAGGAGATGGCGGACTTGGAGGCGCTGGCGGTGAGGGCCAGGCTGAACAAGTCGGAGCTCATCCGGCAGTGGATCCGCCTCGGGGAGCTGCCGGTGCGGGAGGCTACCCCGAGGGAGCCGCGCGGCTGGCGCGAACGGCCTTGATGGCGCGCTCCCCGTCCCTGCCCCGCACGTACACGATAACCCTGGCCGCGTCCTCTTCGGCCACGAGCTTGAACTGGCCGCGTAGGTTGCGCCGGCGGTTCTGGCTGGCCTCGTAGACCGTCGGGATGCCGAGGCGCCGGAGAATGATGCCGACCCGATCCGCACGCAGCCCGAGGTAGGCCGCGAGCGAGCTCACGCGGATGCCGTCGGGCTCGAGGGGTAGGCCCCACGGGACGAACCGCGCCATCGTCATCACCGGGTAGCCGACCGTGACGCGCGCGCAGAGCACCCTGCGGAGCTTGTAGCGGGGGTCCACCTACCAGCCCGCGGCGCCGTCGTCTTCGTCTACCCGCCGGATCCTGAGACCGCACCGCCGGCACACTCGAACCTTGTCGTCGACGCCCCAGTCGTGGGCATGGAAGCACTCACCCATCCCCCCGTACGTCTCGCGGAGCATGCATTTGCGGCAGTACCGCTGGTCGGCGGAGCAGCTCCAATCGTGGTCTTCTCCGGGGTAGTCGGCTCGGGGGCAGGCCATACCCGCCAAGTAGCAAAAAGGAAGCCGCGCCACCTGCCGTTGAGGGTCGGCAAGGGCGCGGCTCCCTGGCTGGCGAAGCCGTGCAAGACGGATGCTACGCTACTTTTTGCGTAGCTGGCAACCTCGGCGTGTTGATTTCTGCGTACGCGAGATGTATGTACATCACACGTACATGGCTGACCCTAGGTGCCGCCGCGTCGTCTCCCTCGCCCCCGAGGAGGACGCCCTGCTTCGGGACGCGGCGCGGGCGGCGGGCGTGCCCATCAACACGGTGATTCGGCAGCTCGTGAACCAGCTCAAGGTGCGCGCGGTGCGCAACGGCATCGGGTTCAACCAGATCAACGTCGCGGAGGCCGAATGAACCGGTGGCGCTTTTTCGAGGTCTACGGGCACTGGCTCTGGGTCATCTTCCTCGTCGCATCGATCGCCTTCGTGGTCGCCGGCCTGCTGCACGGGTGCGGAGGCGTTGGGCCGACGCGGACGGTGGCGAAGATCGTGCGCACGACGGTCGAGGCGCAGTGCGCGGGTCTCGACCCGGTCATCGAGTGCCTGGAGAAGATCGACCGTAACGCGCGGCTCGTGGACCACGCTCTCGAGCGCGACGGGGGGCTCTGATGCCGGCCACGATCGGATGGCGCAAGCGCGAGGAGGACTCCTTGATTGTCACCTGGGACCTCCCGAACGGCGCCGAAGAAGTGCCGATGCTGCGCGCCGAGCAGTGGAAGAGCGTGCAGATCGTGGAGGATCGCTGGGGGCCGCTCTGCCGCGAGATTGGCGCGAAGTACCTGCTCCCCGACGGCTGGCTCCAGGCCATGATTTGGCGCGAGAGCGGGGGCAACCAGTGGGCCCGCAATCGTGAGGGCACGGACGATCCGCGCGATGACGGGCTCGGGCTGCTTCAGATCACGAGCAGGGCGCTGAAGGGCAACTGGACCGATCCGCAGCTTCTCGAGCCGCGCCGGAACCTCGAGATCGGGGCGAAGTACATCTCATGGCTCTCGTCGCTCTCGAGCATCAAGGGGGACTTCCCGAAGGTGGCCGCGGCGTTCAACGCCGGCAGCGTGCGCGACTCGTCGGCGAACCCGTACGGGATGCACTCGACTGGAAACCACATCGACCAGGAGGTTCGCGCGCTCAACACGTGGACGTACCTGAAGCTCGAGGGCGAGAAATTCACGGTCGCGCAGGCGCTCGCCAAACAGTTCGACCTCCAGGACACGCTGGAGAGCGGGCACGTCACGCTCCGCGACGACGACGCCTCTCCCGACACGCCGAGGAACACGTGAACAAGGTCCACACCGTCTACCGCGTCATCAAGAGCCGGCTCGGGGGCTCGTACATCATGCCCGTCAAGGTCTACGACGACCCGAAGAACGCGGAGACCGCGAGCAAGCAGTCCGCGGCGACGTTCGGAGAACTCGCAGAGGGCTCGATCATCGTCAACACGCCGCAGGGCCCGAAGCGCGTCATGACCGTCAAGCAGCTCCTCGTGGAACTCGGCATCGACGTCATCACCCACTCGGTGCTCTCGCAGGACGTTCACGGCGCGATCGTGCTCGCCCCGACAGGAGTGGCGATCCAGTGACCAAGAAAGCAGCCATGGCGACGGTGGTTTCGCGCGAAGAGACCGACCTCGAGCGGCTCCGTCACATGGAGACCGCGCTCCACCAGCGGGCCGCCTCGATTCTGGAGTATGCGATGCGCGCTCCGGAGCTCACGAAGGAAATGATCGAGGCCGAGGAGCCTCCGCCCGAGTGGACGCGCGTCATGGGCAGCCGCGAAGAGGCGCTGAAGGCGTTTCGCATCGCGCAAGCCGCATGGGCGTCGCAAAAAGAGGCGCCGACGTTCCTCAAGCTCGCTCAGAACTTCCTCGCTGGCGCCATGAAGGCACGAGCGACCGAAAAACAGGGCCCGCGCGTGCTCAATGCAACGCTCGTGCAGGTCTCGGGCCCCGCTCCGACGTATCCGAAGAGGCTCGTGCCCAAATGAGTGAGAAATTCGACCCGCAGCCGGCGGATCGGCAGTGGTACCGGTCCGTCTCGACCGGCGATCGCGGGTATTTGGTCAAACGGGAGGGCAAGGACGTCATCCGGCTCGACCGGCCGATGCAAGAGGTTCTCTTCCCGAAGACCAACGACTGGATCGAGGACGTTTACGGGTCGCTGCTGCTCGAAACCCAGGCGGCGGCCATCGCTTTCGCGGCAGATCGCGAAGTGTGCCGCGCGGTCGGCCTGCACCTCGAGTCGCGCCGCGGCTGGCAGGACTTGAGCGACGCCGAGCGCATCAAATTCCTGAAGGATGGGCCGCCGCGCACGAGCCACGCGCTTCGCGGCATCGTCTACGACGCGGTCACGGTCGCCATGAAGCCACACGTGAGGGAGCCGTGAGCCTCACCATCGTTCGACGAAAGGTTTCGGATCTCTTCCCGGTCGCGGTCGAGGGGGTTCGGGAGTTTTTGCGCCAAGAGGTCATTCCCGTCGTTCGCGAGATTCGCGATCGGTTCAACCTGCTGGCCACGGGCCCCTACGACTTCGGCACCGTGATGAGCGGGCATGGAGCGCCGGTCGACGCGCCGTCTGCCGATAGAGCCATCTACATCGACCTCGACGGCGGGGCGGGAACGACATTTTACGTGTGGGAAGGAGCAGCATGGGCGCCAAAATGATTCGCGAAGTTAGCATACGAGGCTGGGGCGGCGATGCGCCGCTCGACGTCCCGGAACAGAAAGCCGCGCCAGAGGTGACGGAGACATTCGATCTGCCCGTCGTGCGGATGCCAGAGCTCAAGCCCGGCCAGTCGGTGAGCGTAAGGGTCAAGTGGTCGCGCCCGTACGACGACACACCGGGGCACGCCCTGTTTCGACTCATGTCCAAGGTGAGATGGGACAGAGACCTGGCTTGGAGCGAGATCGGGCCAGATGCGCGCGCCGCGTTCGAGGGATTGGCCGGCAAGATCCGCGGAGAGAAGTGAACCTAGACGTCGTCTACCAGGCCTCGGCGTGGCAGCAGGAATTTCATAACCTGCCGCATCGCGAAGCTCTCGGCGCTGGCGCCGCGGGCCCTGGCAAGACGATGTGCCTGCTCATGGACCCCGTCTCGCAAATCATCGTCGAGCACCAGCGATGCGAGCAGAAGGAGCACCCGTATCACATCGGGTGGGGCGACTCGCAGGGGCGCGCGCTTCACCTTCGCCGCACGCTGAAGGAGCTCGAGCAGTCGATCCAGAGGACGCACCGCATCTTTCCGAAGATGGATCCCGAGGCGCACTGGGACAACCAAAAGACGACCTGGGCGTTCGCGTCGGGCTTCAAGTTCCAGTTCGGCCACTGCAAAGACCACGACTCGTACACCGAATACATGTCGAGCGAGTTCACGCACATCTCCTACGACGAGCTCATCACGTTCGAAGAGGAGCAGTACACGCAGATCAACATGCGTCTGCGAACGACGGACCCCATCCTCGCGCAGATGCTCCGCATCCGGGCCATGTCGAACCCGATGATGACGGCGAGCATGGTCACATCCGTTCGCGATCCACACTGGGTGCGAAAGCGCTTCGTCGACCCGGCCCCCGAAGGTCGCGAGACGCTCGAATACCAATACGAGATGGACGACGGGTCCTTCGGAGTCGCGACGCGTATCTACCTTCCAGCCACGCTCTTCGACAACCCGAACAAGGAGTTCGTGCGCCAGTACGCGGCGACGCTCTCGGCGGGCCCGAAGCACATCAAGGAAGCGCTCCTCTACGGCAACTGGTACTTCACGGCCGGCAGCTTCTACGGCGACGTGTGGGAGCGAAGCAAGCACGTCTGCGCACCGTTCAAGGTGCCGTCGGAGTGGCCGATGTTCCGCTCGATGGACTGGGGCTACAAGCAGCCCGGATGCGTCCACTGGTGGGCCATGGACGGCGATCAGAACATCTACGCCGTGAAGGAGCTCACGTTCAAGGGCAAGGACGTCGAGGAGGTCGCGCTGCTCATCCAGCAGATCGAGCGCGAGATGGGCCTCTGGCAGAGCGGCGCGAACAGCAAGGGCGGGCGCTCGAGCATCACGGGCCCCGCCGACACGCAGCTCTGGGAGGACCGCGGCGACATCGGCCTCTCGAAGGCCGCCATCATGGCGAAGAACGGCGTCTCGTGGGTCAAGGCCGAGAAGACGGGCGGCGGCATCGGCCGCAGGCACCGCAAGACGAACGCTGACAAGCTCACGTTTCGCCTGAAGGACAACCGCGGCGGGCGTCCTGGCATTGTGTTCTTCAAGAACTGCGAGATGGCCATCCGCACCATCCCCATGGTTCAGACGAACCTGGATCTACCGGACGAGCCGATGGACGGAGGCGACGACCACTGGCACGACTCCGTGCTCTACGCATGCGCGTTCGCGTCGCACGGCTCCGCCGGCATCGGGCAGCGCAAGCAAAAAGACGAGTGGGAAGACGAAGACGACGAAGTGCGCATCCGCGCGCATCGCGGACGTGACGGGTACGGGTCGAGGATCTGATGGCCGACGAAGAGAATCAGAAGGAAGAAGCGGCGCCGGAAGAGGAGGACGAGCTTCTCGACGTCGACTTCGACGAGAACGCGGCGAACCTCGTCGAGTCGTTCATGGCCACGAAGGATGGTCAGGATGCGCTGAAGCAAATCGCGACGACGGTCTCCGACAACTTCGACGAGGCGTGGAGCGGGACCGAAGAGTATCGGAAGCAGATCTCCGACGACTGGTCCATCTTCACCGGCGTCCTGCCCGAGAAGGACTTCCCCTACAAGGGCGCGGCCAACTGCCACGTCCCGATCATGCTCGAGAACGTCACGCGCATCTGCTTTCGCGCGTTCGCCGAGCTATTCGGCGACTGGGACAACGTCTGCGGCGTCGCCCCGCTCGGCGCTGGCGACGAGGAGATGGCGCAGCTCGTCGCGCTCCATGCGAACTGGCAGATTCGGCAGCAGATCCCCGACTTCAAGCGCCAGATGTTCCGCGGGATGCTGATGTTCTTCCTCCACGGCGACGCGACGTGTCACTCCTGGCACGACGGCGAGCGCGCGACCAACCGGCATGAGTTCATGACGGCCGACGAGTTCGTGGTTCCCTACAACTACACGGACACGAGCCCTAACTACCAGAACAGCCCCTACCGCATTCGCATCCTGCCGAAGCAAAAGCACGAGCTCGAGAAGATGCGCGGCGTCTGGTACGACGTCGACCGCGTCATCGACAGAAAGCGCCCGTCTTGGGACGACGACCCCGAGCAGGAGCTGATGCGCGACGCCGCCGAGGCGAAGGGCATCCAGACGACCGACTCGTCCGCTCCCTATAAGCTCCTCTGGTACGAGGGCTGGCTCGAGCTGCCGAACCAGGACACGGAGCGGTTTTGCAAGGTCATCCTCGATAAGACGACGAAGGCCATCCTCGAGCTCACGATTTACGAGTATCCGAACTGGCAGGACCAAGCGCGCTTCGACGCGCAGTCGAAGGAGCTCGACGAGTACCGCTCGCAGAAGGCCTTTCACGACCAGCAAGTCCAGGAGCAGGCGTCGGCGATCCAGTCGATGGCTGAGCAGGTCGGCGAGCTCGCGCCCGAGATGGCGCCTGACCAGGCGGCCATGGCGCAGGGGAACCTCCAGGACGCACAGCAGATCCACATGACGCTCGAGCCGCCGATGCCGCCGACGTGGATGGTGGACCCGGAGAACCCGGCCGAGCTGCCGCCGCCCGTGAAGAAGGACCCGGTCCATCTCTTCACGCACTTCGTGCTCATCGAGCCGATCGTGGGGAACCTCGGCCTCGGCTACGGCACGATGCAAGCCGACTTCAACCGCGCCGCGAACACGGCGATGAACCAGGCGGTCGACGCGGCGACGATGGGCAACTGCGGCGTGCTCATCAAGAGCGATCGGATTCGATTCTCCGAGAAGGGCAACACGGAGATCCGGCCCGGCGCCATCCTCACCGCCGAAGGGACGGCGGGCGAGGATTTGAAAGAGAACATCATGCCCCTGAAGTTCGACGGGGCGAATCCGCAGATGTTCGAGATCGTCGACAAGATGGTGCAGTACGGCCAGAGCTCGATGCAGGCGCCGTCTGTGCTCTCGGGCGATCCGGGCAAGAGCGGAGAGACGTTCCGCGGCATCGCAGCGCGCATCGAGCAGGCGACGAAGCAGACGAGCGTGTCGACGCGCAAGTTCGGCGACGGGCTCGAGTGGGTGCTCAAGGCGAACGCGTTTCTCAACTCGATCCACATGCAGGACGAGGAGATCTTCCACGTCGCCATGGCAGCCAACCCGCAGCAAGCTGCGGCGTTTCAGGCGCAGAATCCGGGCCAGCCAACGCAGGGCAAGATCAGCCAGGAGATGAAGATCGGGCGTCGGCTCTATGAGCGCAACTACCACTTCGAGATCCGAGCCGACCTTCGCTTCGTGACCCAGTCGCAGAGGATTCAGGAAGCG
>Ga0070706_100004528_pt1 | contig 13381 bp, 7 predicted proteins | sample KBSK5501metaG_FD_65476 | JGI IMG/M metagenome (GOLD analysis project Ga0070706, IMG submission 65476) | Corn, switchgrass and miscanthus rhizosphere microbial communities from Kellogg Biological Station, Michigan, USA - KBS K5-50-1 metaG | ecosystem: Host-associated > Plants > Roots >...
GGTCCCAGCGGGAGGCCGAGGGCGCGGGCGTACGCGGACGCCTTGGCCTTCGCGTCCGCCACCGCCTTGGCCCGGGCGGAGGCCAGCAGCGCGCTGGTGCCGGACAGGTTGAGCGACACCCCGTCGATCACGGTGGCGTTCCCGCCGGCCCGCACCGCCTGGCTGATCTGGCTGCCCGCCGTGGACAGTCGGTTCAGCGTCACGCTGAGCTGCTCGCTGACCTGGTAGCCGGTGGGCACCCCCGAACTGTTGCTGTAGTTGGGGTAGATGGACAGGCCGGAGGTCTGGATGTTCGGCGCCGTGACCCCGCTGCGTTTGAGCACCGCGGTGATCGCCCGGACTGCCGCGTTGGCCTGGCGCAGGGCGCCAGCCACCGAGGCACCGGTGGTCTGCACCCCCATCGAGAGCATCAGCTGGTTGGGTACCCCGGTCACATTCCCTGTGCCGGTGACCGTGATCCGGGCGGGGGTGCTCGCGGCCGTCGCGGCGCCGGAGGACACCAGCGAGGTCCCGCCGGTCGCGGTGGAGGACGCGCTGGTCTGGCTGGCGCCGATGGAGAACGCGCCGATGAGCAGCCCGGCGGCCGCCACGCCGGCCACGACTGCGCGCTGGGTGGAAGAAAACTGGACCGCCATGGTGCCGCTCCCTTTCGGTGGGATTTGACACCGCTTCGACGCGCCCGCTCCCCGTCAGGTTCCCGGCTCCTGCGCCGCGCGCGGTCAGCCGTGCGCGGTCAGCCGCCCGCGGGCGCCTGCCCGACCGCCGCGAGAATCTGCCTGACGTCTGTCAGGATCTCCGCCTGCCTGCCCGGCAGGTCCTTGCAGGCGAAGCACCCGCCCGGGCAGGGGCTATCCTGCGGGACCTGGTCAGATGTGCGTCGCCGGGCCGTCAGTCCGGGAGCCGGTAGACGCGGCGGGCGTTGCCAGCGCCGATCATCTCCGCGACCCGGGCGGCGTCGGCGGCGGTCCAGTCGCCCGAGTCCACCCACGCACCAAGGGTGGCCGTGGTGGCCCGGCGCCACTGCAGCGCGCCGAGGTAGTGCAACTCAGCCGGGCCGAAGGCGTCGGAGGAGAAGAGCACCTTCGCGAACGGCGCGAGCTCCAGCGACTCGGCCACCACGGCGCTCGCGCGGGCGCCGACGTGGTTAAGCGTTAGCCCCACGTCCAGGTACACGTGCGGATAGCCCTGGGCGAGGGCGCCTGCCTGCCGGTGGTACGGGTAGCAGTGCAGCAGCATGATGGGGACGCCGCTGGGCTCGCTGCGCTCGAGGAAGCCGCGCAGGAACAGCGGGTCGCAGCGCCGCAGGTCGGCGTCGGGATCCCCGAAGCCGGTGTGGACCTGCACCGGCAGCCCGCGCTCGACGCCGGTCCACAGCAGGTGGCGCAGCAGCACGGGGTCGGTGACGCGAACGCTGCCGCACTTGCCGATCTCCCGCAGCCACCGGCCGGCCGCGGCCGTTACGTCGGCAGCGGCCGGCGGCTCTGGGTCGAAGTCGAGCCCGAACCGGTAGGCGATGATGCTCTTCACCCCGCACGCGCCGTCCGCCTGGTCCCACAGGGCGGCGCGGAAGCGTTCGGCGAAGCCCGCCGCGGTCGCGTCCCCGGCGGTGATGGCCCGCTCGGCCACGCGCTCAAGCCGGACGATCTCGCTCACATCGGCGCCCGCCGCCTCGGCCATCGGTTCCAGGCCGAGCATGCCGTCCATCACGTAGCCCGTGTCGACGAGGAAGCAGGAGACGCCGGTGGCGCGCAGGAACAGCCGGGTCGTCTCGGCCGGCCCCAGGTCGGCGCGGCGTGACAGGTACTCCTCCGGTGTGGCGGCCGGGGGCAGGCCCAGGACCGGGGCGCACCAGCGCCGGATCGCGACCCCAAGCTGGGAGTCGAACCGCGTCGTGCCGGCGGGCGCGGCGCGGTCCGACTCGGTGATCAGCTCCTCGAAGACCGCGCGGGACAGGCCGCGGCCCAGCACCGGGTGGACGTGGTGGTCCACCAGGGCGAGGCCGCCGACCGTGTCGGCAAGCCGCGAGGCCTCAACCATCCGCGCCCGGAGCGCCGCCGCCCCGGCCGCTCCCGGCCCCGACCGGGACCGGCGCGGCCGAGTTCGCCCGGCCGACCACGTACAGCAGTGCCGCGACGATGAGCGAGGCCACCGTGATGCCGGCGATCCACCAGAACCAGGTGCCGTAAGAGATCGTCGCCCCGAAGATCTTGATCGTGCCCGCGCTGTTGCTTATCAGGGGAGTCCAGGAGCCCGACAGCGTGGCGATCACCCCGATCAGCGAGGCCAGGCCGCCGATGATCGAGCACGCCCAGAACACCGCCGGGTGGGCGATCCGGCGCGCCTGGAACTGGGCCTGGTACCGGCGCAGGATGATCAAGATGTCCAGGAACAGGATGACGATCGAAATGCACCAGATGACGGTCACCGCCGCCTGGAGCACGTCGTAGATCTTGGTCTCGGAGTTGACCGCAGTCCCGCTGGTCACGCTCGGGATGATGACGAAAGCCAGCAGGGTGAACAGGGCCGCGATGACGGTCTGCACCCATACCGCGACGTCGGGCACCTTGGCCTTGTTCACGTGAGACATGGCGGGCGGCAGCCGCCGGTCGAGGCCGGAGACGAAGATCAGCCGGGCAAAGGAGTAGTTGTACACCACGGTGATGAACATGAAGAACAGCGCGAGCACGAGCGCGGTGATCTTTCCGGCCACGCTGCCGAGCCCGATGGTGACTACTTGTGCGACCGCCGTGATGCCAGCTGAGCTGGAGGTCGGGACGGCGACCATAACGCCCCAGGTGGCGAGCAGGTAGGCGACCACCACGACGAGTGACCCCCAGAGGAGGTACCGGGTGACCGACCGCTGCTGGCGGATCTCCACGCCCATGTTGAGCGGGACCTCGACGCCGAGCAGGGCGAGCACCACGAGCCCGAAGAAGGTCCAGTTGGTGAAGTTGAGCCCGTGCGGGGCACTGGACTTCCAGGCCGAGAAGTTCCACGGATTGACCACAGCGTGGTGCCCCTTGGCCAGGTAGACGATGCCCGCCGCGAACATGGCCAGGATCGCCAGCCCGTAGAGCACGAACACGATGTTGACCACGTTCTGCGTGACCCGGAACCGGAGCACCGCGATGAGCGCGGAAACCACGATGAGCCCGATGATCAGCACGCCCTGCCACTGGACGGACCAGCCGTTCACGGCGGGGAAGGCGAAGCCGAGGAAGGCGACCATCGACGTGCCGGTGGCCACCATCACCAGCACCCCCGGCCACCAGGCGCAGAAGCCTGCGAAGAACCCCCAGAACGGCCCGAACGCCTTGTGCGTCCACAGGTAGATGGACCCCTCCCCCGGGAACATCGCGCCAAGCTGGCCCGTGGCGATCGCGCACGGGATCAGGAACACGACGAACCCGATGATCCACCAGCCGAACGCTGATGGCCCGGCAGACTGGACCACGGCGGCGTTGGTGATGAACAGGACGATCGCGACGAAGATCGCCACCATGTCGAACGTGGTGAGCACCTTGGGCAGGATTCCCCCGGCCACCCGCTCAGAGATCAGCGAGCCAGCTTCGGTGTCGGTGGTCATTGGCCTTTGCCTCCTTAGTGGGGGTCGCGCTCGACGCAGGCCCGGCCCGCACCTGCCGGTCGGGTCCCAGTGTGACGGCAGATGTTCGGGTCACCAGCAGATGTACCCATTCCGGACCTCTCGGGCACGCCAGGACCCGGTGCTGGCGCTAGCCTCTGATCTGCTTGAGGAGCTTGGTGTCCGCGAGTTGCTCATCATCGGCGAGGATCGCGGCGCGGATCAGGATCCGGTGCAGGATTTCGTCGTCGTCCAGATCCGGCAGGCCGAGGATTCCCTGCCGCCAGGAGTCGTCGGGAGAGATCCTGGTGTCGAAGGAAAGCCACTTTCCGGCCGGTTCCATCCGGACGTTCGCGGTGGCCAGGTCGATCCGGTAGGTCGCCAGCGAGCCCCGCACGAGGAGCTCGTCCTCGGTGAGGTCGTATCGGCCGCTGGTTTGCTGGCTGAAGAAGGGCGCGAGCACCTCCCCGCGCTGGGTCTTGAGCTGACGCAGCCCGCCTTGTTCGAGCCGGTCCCAGTACCCGCCGAGATCGCGGTGGCCGCGGAAACCCTCAAGCCAGACCGGGTCGTTCGCCACCGTTGTCACGCTGACCAGCAGGCTAAGGTCGCGCATGGCCTCTGAAAACACCTCGGCGGGCACCTCGGCCAGCGGGACCGGGGTCCGCACCACGTCGTCCAGTGGCGAGAACGCGAGTCGGCCAGTCTGGCATAGCTCTGTGGCCAGCTGGTCACTGAGCTCGAGGAGGCCGGCGACCTCCCAGGAGGCCCGCAGCCCGATGGCGGGGTAGTCCCGGCGTGCCAGCGCCGAATGGCCACCGTCCCAGGTGCTGGACAAGAACCCTCCGCCCCAGCCGCGGCTGCGCGCCAGCCCGTAGAACTGGCGGAAGCGCAGAATGTGCCCGGCGTACCGGTCGGAGTACAGGCCGTTGTCCTGCTCGTGCGTGGTGAGGCGGTAGGTTTCCCGCCACAGCTGGCGGATGGGCTGAGTGATCCCGAGATCAGCGCTCAGCCGCCGCAGCCGGCCGAGCTCCTCGGTGTCCGTGCGGACGGGGTGCAGCAGCTGCACGAGCGAGCCGCGCGAGATCGGGCGCTCGCCGTGCACCGTCCGTACGGCGTGGGCGCCTGAACCGGGGAAGCCGCACACGGGCTCGCCGCTCTCCGGTGTGAACGTCCATACCAGGCGGGTGGCCAGCCAGCCGGTCAGCGGATGACGCAGGTAGCACTCGGCGAAGTCATCGACGTGCCACTCGCGTCGATCGGCGAAGAACCCGTCCAGCCGCGCCCGCGTCATCGCAACGGTCTCCCGGACTTCCGCCAGCAGCGTGGCTGCCTCCCGCGGCACCGGAGCCTGCGGCCCGGTCAGCACGGCCCCCTGCCGGTCATCGAGACCGACCGTCCAGGTCGCACCGCCGGCCACGACGCTGGCTTGCCCGGAAGAATCCAGCCCGTGGTCGGGTGTGAGCCGCTCCACCAGGCTGGCCGCCGACATCCCGCGCCGCGCGCCGGCCTCCTCCAGCATCTTGCCGAGCTGCTTGGTCACGCTGCGGTTCGTGGTGGCCCGGCCGATCGCCGTCAGCGCGATCAGCGCATCATCCGAGCTGGACCGCGCGAGCGAGTAGAAACACGCGTACGGAACCTTCTCGCCGGGCACCGGCGTTTGCCGGAACCTGTTCCCTGCGCACAGCCGCAGGCAACGCACCGCCACATCCCGCAGCACCTCGGGCAGCCACGGTGGATCGATGACTCCCGCCGCCCAGACCAGGCCGCGGACCAGCTGCTCGTTGTACCCGATCAGCACTTCCCAGCGCCCGTGATCGGTCAGGTAGCTGACCGGCGCCGTGGTGACGATCAGCTCAAGCAGGCCACGGAGCAGATCACCGGCGTCATCCACCGCGCCGAGGCGCTGTCGGCAGCGCTGCTCCCAGCGTGCGCCCGGCCGCGCCGACTTCGCCGTGGCGCAATGCCCGAGCAGATCGGCCAGCCCGGCCGGCCAGTCCTCCACCAGCCCGAGCAAGCCGATCACCGCCCGGCCGAACCCGTCGTCGCGGCCGACGGGCCCCTCCGTCGCTGGCGGCGCGGGCGGGCGCCCAGCCATATCAAGGATCGTGTCCCTGAGCTTGGCAACCTGGTGCCGGTACGGGGCGTCCGGCCTGACGTGGTCCATCGCGTTCCAGCCAAGGACCTGATCGGCCACGGTCTCAGCGAGCGCCTCGGCACCCGGCGCACCCGCCGTGATCAGGCGCTGCACGACCTCAGCCACCAGGCTGAACGTGTAATAGCCCCGGTGCTCGAGGCCAGGCTCAGCGGCCGCGGCCAGCACCCGGGCATCGCCGGTTTCCAGGCTCAGCGCCACTTTCTTAAGTCGTGACAAACACTCCGCCGCGAACATGTCCAGCCTGGTTTGGGCGCACCGCTCCGCAGCGGCGAACAGCAGGCAGCGCTGCTGCTCCGCCGACAACGCCGGCAACAGGACATCCAGGCCCCACCCTTCAGGTCGGAGGCCCGGGCCCAGGCGGCCCGTTGCCATGAACGCGGCAAACCCCCTGGCCAGATCGCCCACGTCAGCGGGCGACAGGCCCGGCCCTCCCAGGCGCGGCTCAGCTTCCGCCCTGGCCCGCCAGATCCGCGCCTGCTGCTCGGAAGAAAGCTCCGTGAGGATGCGCCGGCCCTCCGCCAGCCGCGCCCGCCCCAGCTCGTCCAGCCCAGCGGGCATGTCCAGGGGCTCACCTGGCGCCTCGACCACGGCAGGAGCCTACGCCGCCCCAAGCCAGCAACCAACGCAGCCGCCACCGGTGCCGAGGGCAGCCCAAGGCGCCTTCTCTCCGGCCGGCGTCCTGCTCGGCGGCTTGCCCGGTGCGGCCGGCCTGCGATTGGCTGGCTCAGTGAGCAACCGGCTCGACCTCACACGGCCGCAAATTCTGGCGTTCAGGCGGCTCGCCGGCGGGCTCGAAGCGCGGCTCCCACCCGGGCGGGCTTCGCTTCGGCGTGCGGCCTGGGCGGGGCTGCAGGACAGCATGCCCCGGTCCGCCCTCCTGTCGATCCATGCGCGCGTGGCGGGGACCGAACCGTCCGCGTGGGAGGACCCTTCGCTGGTACAACTCTGGGGACCGCGGTTCAGTGTCTTCGTCATCGCCGCGCGCGACCTCGGCGTCTTCTCGCTCGGGTTGCTGCCTGACGACGCCAAGGGCCAGCAGCGGGCAAGGGACCTTGCCGCCCGCCTCAACGCCGTACTCGGCGGCGCGCGGATGACCTACGGAGAAGCGGGCCGCGCGCTGGGCGTGCACCCCAACAGCCTCCGGTACGCGGCGGCGACCGGCACGGTCCTGATCCGCTGGGAAGGCGCGCGGCAGCCGACGGTCTGGACCGTGCCGCCGCCTGAGATCGACCCCCACGACGCCCGCCTCGAACTCGCGCGCCGGCACCTGCACATCTACGGACCCGCCACGCCCGAGGCCTTTAGCCGGTGGTCAGGGATCAGCCCGCGGCACGCCGCCGCGGCGTTCGCGGCGCTCCGCAGGTGGCTGACGCCAGCGCGAACGCCGGTCGGCGACGCGTGGATCCTCACAAAAGACGAGGCGGCCTTCCGCGCCGCGCCGGGGCCCGCGGCGCCCGCGCGGCTCCTCCCGAGCGGTGACGCCTATCTCCTCCTCCAGGGAACCGATCGCGACCTCATGGTCCCGGACGCCGACCGCCGTGCCGCGCTGTGGACCCCGCGCGTCTGGCCTGGCGGCCTCCTCGTCGATGGCGAGATCGCGGGGACGTGGCGGCGCGCGGACGTGGTGCTGACGGTGCAGCCCTGGCGCCGGCTGTCACAAGCGGAACGGGATGCGGTCGCGAAGGAAGCGGAGTCCTTGCCGCTGCCCGGTCTCGGGGGACGGATCGTCGTCCGCTGGGACGACTGAGCTCGCCCCGCGCGTTTCGGTTCAGATCTTGGTGAAATGCTCAAAGCACTCCTGGGCGGCGTCCATGGTCGCGAAGGCGGCGACCTCGGAGCGCTTGACCGCCAGATAGGCACGGCGGCGGAGGTCGCCGAGGGACTCGGTCAGTACGGTGTCGGCTTCGAGGGCGTCCAGCGCCGCGCCCAGGCTGGCCGGCAGACGGTGGGCACCAGCCGCCAGGCGTTCGGCATCGGAAAGCGTGGCGGGATCGACGTTGACGGCTTCGCCCGGGTCGAGCTTGAGCCGGATCCCGTCCAGGCCGGCCTGGATGACCGCACCCAGGGCCAGGTACGGGTTCGCGCTGGAGTCGGACGGCTTCAGTTCCAGGTTCACCGAGGCCGCGGGGTCGTCCCGCATCGGCGAGCAGATCCGGACCGCCGCCTCCCGGTTGTCCATCCCGTAGATGGTGTAGGCGCTGCTCCACATCTGCGGGGCGAGCCTCCGGTAGCTGTTGACGCTGCCGCAGGTCAGCGCCACGAGCGCCGGCAGGTGCGCGAGCAGGCCGCCGATGAAGTGGTACCCGGTCGCGGACAGGCGGTAGCGATCGCCCGGGTCGTAGAAGACCGGCTGCGATCCCGGCTCACCGTCCGGGCCCAGGTCGCGCAGGGAAATGTGCAGGTGGGCGCCGTTGCCCGCCTGGTCGGCGATCGGTTTGGGGGCGAGGCTCGCCCACATCCCGCGGCGGAACGCGGTGCCCCGCACGGTTTCCCGGTACAGCACGTGGTTGTCGGCGGCCCGCAGCGCGGGCACGTGCCGCACGGACGCCTCCTGCTGCCCGTGGCCGAGTTCGGGGTAGTAGTTCTCCGGCCGCAGGCCCTGCGCGGTGAGCGCGGCAAGCAGGTCGATCGTGTAGTCATGCGCGAGGTGGAAGCCGGTGGCCGAGTAGCACAGGCTGTCGTCGTTGGGCACCAAGCGGTCGGGGCCGCCGGCCGGGTCGGGCTCGCGGCGGCCGAGCGTGAACTCCGGCTCGAACGCGGCCGTCGCCGCGTAACCCTCAGCCGCGAGTTCCGCGATGGCCTGCTTGAGGTACGTACGCGCGCAGCCGTCCCAGGGCTCCCCGCCTGGGTGGACCTGGTCGGCCAGCATCGCCGCGGCGCCCGGAGCGTAGGGCAGGGTCACGAACGTCGCGGGATCGGGCATGATGCGGACCTCGCCGACCGGGCCCATCCCCTCGACCGGCTGCAGGTGGTCGAGCATGGACATGGCCATCATGGCGACCGTGTGGCCGATCCCGGTGACCATGCGTGAGGGCAGCACGGCGGCCGCCGCCGACTTGCCGCGGATGATCCCGCCGTGGTCGGCGTAGAGGAACCAGACGAGCGAGAGGCCAGCCTCGTGCGCCCGCGCGGCCACGCTCGCTATGGCCTCGTCGCTGGCCGCCGGGATCAGCGGTGGTACGTCTCGGTGCTCACTCATGGCACATCAGTAGCATGATCGGCTTGATCCGGAAAGGGGATCTGCCCGCGTTGACACCGGGGTAGGTATCACTTAGATTCGCCCACGTTCGTGCTAAGAACCGATGTTCGCGACCCGCACATTCGCGTCGGTAGCCGCTGGCGGCCGAGGAGCGCGCCGGGCGGTATGGACCCGAAGGAGATACCGGAACGGCAGGCATGCGCACCCAGGTAGGCATCGTCGGCGCGGGTCCCGCCGGGCTGCTGCTCTCCCACCTGCTCGCGCTGCGCGGCATCGACTCGGTGGTGGTTGAGATACGCAGCCGTGAATACTGCGAGGCGCGGCAGCGGGCGGGGGTGCTCGAGGACGGCAGCGTCCGGCTGCTCCGCGAGGCCGGCCTGGCCGGCCGGCTCGACCGCGAGGGGCTCGAGCACGGCGGCATCTACCTCAACTTCGCCGGCGAGCGGCACCACCTCGACTTCCGTGACCTCGCCGGCGGCCGCACGGTCACCGTCTACGGCCAGACCGAGGTAGTCAAGGACCTGATCGCCCGGCGGCTCGCCGATGGCGGGCAACTGGAGTTCGAGGTGTCCGGCACCGCCGTCGCCAGCCTCGACACCAACGCGCCCCTGCTCTCATATACCGCGGCGGACGGGACCCGCCGCGAGATCACCTGCGACGTGATCGCCGGCTGCGACGGCTTCCACGGCATCTGCCGGCCGGCCATCCCCGCCGGGCTGCGGACGGTCAAGGAACGTGACTACCCCTACGCCTGGCTGGGCATCCTGGCCGAGGTGCCGCCTTCCAGCGACGAGCTGGTCTACGCCCACCACCCCGACGGCTTCGCCCTGCACAGCCTGCGCAGCATGCAGGTCAGCAAGCTCTACCTGCAGGTTGATCACGACGCCTGCGTCGAGGACTGGCCCGAGCAGCGCATCTGGGGGGCGCTGCAGGAGCGGTTCGCGCTGCCCGGATGGCGGCTGCATGAAGGCCCGGCCCTCGACATCGCCATCACCCCGATGCGCAGCTTCGTCAGCGCGCCGATGCGGTACGGCCGGCTGTTCCTGGCCGGTGACGCGTCGCACATCGTGCCCCCCACGGGCGCAAAGGGCCTCAACCTGGCGATCGCCGACGTGACGGTGCTGGCCGACGCGCTGGAGGCCCTCCTGCTGCGCGGCGACGAGCGGCTCGCTGACGCCTACTCCGGCACCTGCCTGGCCAGGGTCTGGCGGGCGACGCACTTCTCCTGGTGGATGACCACGATGCTGCACCGGACCCCGGGAGCCGACCCGATGGAGGCGGCGTTGCAGCTCTCGCAGCTCCGGTACGTGACGACCTCCCGGGCCGCCGCCGTCACCCTGGCCGAGAACTACGTCGGCTACCCGCCGCTGCGCTGATTTGTGCATTACGCTGCGCCCGGGGTGACCCGGACGCCCCCGGTGCGAGGGGTGCCGCGGGGCCGTCCGGCGCGCCACCGCGCCGGTAGAGCGCGTCGCCGCGCCGGTCGGTAAGCACCCGGGTGAAGTGGCTCGCGAAGTACGCCCGCAGCGCCGGGGACCAGGCGATCCGGCGGCGGCTGAGACGGGAGAGCCAGATGAACTGAGCGCGGTCGAACGCCTGCCGCCACACCGCGGCCACGGCCGGGACACGCCCCGCTCCGGTGGCTGGTTTCAGCCCGCCGGACAGCGCCAGGTCGGTGCCTAGCCCGTCCACGACCTGCGAGCATCCCGGCGCGGCCGAGGTGAACCTGTCGGCGAGCAGGGTCAGCGACACCTCGTCGGTGACCACGCAGGAGCCCGGCGGGATCAGCCGCCCGGCCGCCGCGATCGTGGCCGGGGTAACGTCCGGCCTCAGCATGCTCTCGGCCCGGAAGCCGATGACCGCGAACACCGCGATGAGGGCGGCCGTGAGGCCCGCCGCGGCCCACCGCGGCCAGGGACGGCCGGGCTGCCCGGCCAGCACCCCGGCAGGCAGCGCGATCGCCAGGCCGAGGAACGGGGCCAGGAAGGCGCAAAAGTGATAGTGGAACTGGCTGGGCCACAGGAACATGGCCACGACCAGCGCGGTGGCGGCCACGGCGAACCACTCCAGCGCGGTGGGCGCCCGGCGGGCGGCCAGCGCCGCCGCGGCCAGCCCGCCCACGGTGAGCAGCACGAGAGCCGCCGCGGCGAGCTCCACGGTGCCGTGCGCCGGCCGGTGCGCGTAGCTCAGCCCGGCCATTTCCGCGAGGCGGGCGAACACCGGGACCCTGGTGACCCCGGCCCTCGGCCCGACCTGGGCCACGACCAGGCTCTGGTAGAACCGGACCGGCGCGGCGGCCGCGAATGGCAGCACCGGAAGCGCGAAACCTACGGCGGCCCCGGCCGTGAACACCCCGGCCCGGCGCAGCCGCGCGCGGGGGCGGGAAAAACAGTGCGGGGGCGGGCGCGAAGCGCGGGGGCGGGAAAAGCAGAGCGCGAGCACTACGAGCACCGGGACGATGGCCCAGCTTTCGACCGCTCCCGCGAAGCCGAACGCCGCCCCGCCCCAGGCGAGCCTGCGGCCGCTGGCCAGCCGGTCACCGTCGAACACCGCCACGGCGCCGGCCAGGCAGAACGCGGTGAGCCACGGCTCCACCAGCACGGTGTGCGCGGACGCCACGCTGTCCGGGTACACGGCGAGGAGGCCGCAGGCCACGGTGGTGGCGACCACGCCCCGGTGGCGCACCAGCAGGCCAGCGAGGGGCACGCCGGCCGTGCTGGCCAGCGTGGTCAGGATCCGCCCCGCGGCCAGTCCCCAGGCGGTGCCGGCCAGCTTGCCCGCCAGAGCCGCCGGCACCATCAGCAGGGTGATGCCCGGTGGCTGCACCAGGATAAAGCCGCGGTAGGGCAGCACGCCCTGGACCAGGCGCACGGCGCTGCCGAAGTACGGCCCGTCGTCGTACTCGGTGAGGCCGAGCAGGTAGCCCGGCCGGAGCAGCTGCCAGAGCCGCAGCCCCAGGGCCAGCAGGGTGGCGGCCGCGATCACCAGCGTCACCGGATCCCGCCGCAGCGTCCCGGGCCGGCCGCTGGCCGAGCGGCGGCTCGCGGAAGCGTTCTGTGACGCCGCCGCGGCCCCGATCACCCGCGCCCTGCTTTCCCCGCCCCCGCGCTCTGCTTTCCCCGCCCCCGCGCGCCGCGCCCGCCCCCGTCCTGCGCCCGCCTCCGTCCTGCGCCCACCCACGCCGCCCTTCAGCCGTCCGTGGGCCAAATGGTAACGCTGCGTGACGTGCTAGCCGCGGATCATCACCGAACCGATATCCGCCTCATCAGGCCCGGCGGGCTGGCCGTCGCTGCGGTTGGGTCATCTATCGGACGTCGAGGCCGGTGACAGACCGGCCTATGATCATGCGCTGGATCTCAGACGTGCCCTCGAAGATCGTGAAGATCTTCGCGTCCCGGTGCCAGCGCTGCACCGGGAAGTCCCGGGTGTAGCCGCTGCCGCCGAGGATCTGCAGGGCCTGGTCGGTCACCCGGACCGCCGTCTCCCCCGCGACCAGCTTCGACATCGAGCCCTCGGCGTGGTCGAAGGCCAGGCCGTTGCGCGCCATCCAGGCGGCGCGCCAGGTGAGCAGCCGCGCCGCGTCCACGGACGACTGCATGTCGGCCAGCATGAACGCGATCGCCTCGTTCTGCCCGATCGGGCGGCCGAACTGCACCCGGTCCCGCGCGTACTCGGTGGCAAACTCGAGCGCGGCCCGGGCGACGCCCACCGCCATGGCCGCGACGCTTGGCCGGGACCGTTCGAAGGTCCTCATCGCCGCCTGCTCGCCCGCGCTGCCGCCCGACCGGACCCGCGCCAGCCGCTCGTCCAGCCGATCCTTCCCGCCGACCAGGCAGCGGCCGGGCACGCGTACGTCCTGCAGGACGACCTCAGCGGTGTGCGAGGCCCTGATCCCGTGCTTACGGAACTTCTGCCCCTGCGACAGGCCCGGCGTGCCCGGCGGCACGATGAAGTTCGCCTGACCGCGGCTACCAAACGAGGGATCCACCGAGGCGACGATCACGTGCACGTCGGCGATGCCGCCGTTGGTAGCCCACGTCTTCGTCCCGTTAAGGATCCACTCGTCGGTGGCCTCCGAGTAGACCGCCCTGGTGCGGATGGCGGCGACGTCGCTGCCTGCGTCGGGCTCTGAGGAGCAGAACGCCGCGAGCTTGAGGTCCCCCGGCCCGCCGAACATCTGCGGCAGCCACTCGCCGACCTGCTCGTTGGTCCCGTTGGACGACACCGCGACCGCGGCGAGCGTGCTGCCGACGATGGCCATCCCGATGCCCGCGTCCCCCCAGAACAGTTCCTCGAACGCGACCGGGATGCCCAGGCCCGTCGGCCCTAGCCACTGCTCGCCGAAGAACTCCAGCGAGTACAGGCCGATCTTGGCGGCCTCCTCCACGATCGGCCAGGGGAACTCCTCCCGCTCGTCCCACTCGGCGGCGGCGGGCCGCATGAC
>Ga0070706_100004529_pt1 | contig 13381 bp, 13 predicted proteins | sample KBSK5501metaG_FD_65476 | JGI IMG/M metagenome (GOLD analysis project Ga0070706, IMG submission 65476) | Corn, switchgrass and miscanthus rhizosphere microbial communities from Kellogg Biological Station, Michigan, USA - KBS K5-50-1 metaG | ecosystem: Host-associated > Plants > Roots >...
TCGGGCTAAAGATTCGATTCGGGTCACCACCGCCAGGTCCGCCGGGTCCACCACCGCCGGCATGCATGTCGCCACCTCCAATATTACCGCCGCGACCTGGACCATAGCCGCCGCCTTCACCGGGACCCATTCCGCCGCCGGTGCCTGTTCCCATACCGTTACCAGTGCCCGGACCCGAGGATGGGTCGGTGCTCTTGGAGTCACGGAGTCCGTAATTAAGGTTTCGCGCGTCAGGCGGGATCAACATCGGATCCCCAACTAGCGTTGCAGCGACCGGCAACGCCGGGTTCTTGATGGTCGGCGGATGCGGATCTGGTGCGACCACCTGCGGAACGGTCAACGAAGCTTGGGGAGTTTTACCAAACGAAGCCGGCTTTTGTTCCTGGCGTCCGCCACCGCCACCACCACCAGCCTTCTCCGGCTTTGGTTTACTGCCGCCTCCGTGACCCTTGTTCAGACCAGCCGTGCCTTCCTCAGGCGTCGGCATTTCGTTGGGAATATCGATAAAGTTCTCGACGATGAGTTGTTCGGCAGCTTGCTTTCTTTCCTCGGCTCTTCGCTGCCAAAAATTGTAAAGGACACTGCCTCCCACTAAGAAGAGGAAGAACGAGAAGGCGACCACCATCCCCAAAACCGCATTGTTCGACTCTCCCTCGGGGGCACCCAATACAGCGCCACTGCGACTCTTGCTAAGCCAGGTTATGAAAATAGCGGCGAGTATTACACCAGCAATGATGGAAAAGGTTATGAAACCAGTTCGTGAAATACCTCCCGGCTGTGCGCGATCGAGCAAAGCCATGATACCCACTAAACCTGCCAGCGCGACGACGGCCACAATCAGGCCTGCAATCACGTTACGATTCCCAAAGAACTTCGAGGCCATCTGGCCGTAACCAACCAACGAACGCTTAGTGAATCCGAATGGATCGCGCTTGAATTCCGGCCAGGTTAACTGATACTCATGGGCTACATCCGACACTTCTTTAGCTAGTCTGCCCACTAGACCGCCATCATCGAGCATGGTCAGGTGATACTCACCCCGCGGTACGAGTGTCATTGAACCGGCGCCAGCCAACACCGGCTCACCGGAATCGATTGGCTCAATTGGCACATTGGGCACAATTGGCTGGTTGGCGCTTGAGATGCTGCCACTCGAGGCGCTCCAGTTCGCTGAATCATCGGTGCTCTCTTCCATCTTAGAGACAAGCACATTTAGAGGAGTTCCATCCACAGGACAAAAACCAAACTTGTCCGCGAACTCTTCTTTGCATGTCGAACAAACCTTCATCTTTACTACCTCGTGTTGACTGTGGGGGAACTTTGCCGCAGTTGTCACCGGGTCTGCGCTTCCCATCTCCCTATGATAACTGTTTGCGATTCGCTTATCGAGAGTTTTTGAGGGCTGGGGAGCAATCCAGCGCTCGAGCAAGCTCTTAAGCTCATATTCAGAAACAACGTTTTCTTCAGGCCCTTCCGGCTCCATAGTGCTCATTTCAAGCTCGCTCCAAAGTAACAATTTCCCGACTAGTATTCAATTCCCGATTGGTCTCAAGGTAGGGACGAAGAACATTTCTTAATCCCTCCCTTGCCCGGTATAAGCGAGACTTCACTGCACCAACGTCAGTGCCGACAATGCCGGCGATTTCGCTGAGCGCCAGTCCCTCATACTCAAACAACACCAATGCTTCTCTTTGCAAGGGCGGCAAATTCGAGACCGCCTCCTGTACCTTCACTGCCAGTTCGTGATCCAGCAACCGACCCAGTGGCTCTTTGTCCTGGCAGATGAACTGATCTTCCCCGAATTCGTCCACCGCCGACTCCCTGGCCGAAGTCCTTAACTGCTTCATCCAAAGGTTGCGCGCCGCTGACAGCAGATAGGTGCGCAAGGATGCTCGACCAGGTTGGAAGTTTCCAGGCTTTCTTATCAAGCCGAGGAAGCAGTCATGGGTAATGTCTTCAGCTTCCTCGACGCTTCCTGAAAGCCTGTAAGAGAAGCGAAAAATCGCGGCACGATGCCGTTCGTACAACTCAATAAAAGCCGCTGGATCACCAGTTCCTGCCCTTACAAGCAAAAGTTCGTCTGTATCTCTATCTGGCAATCGGCACCCGATTCTGCAGGAATCGCTTCCCACTAGTATTACCGACAAATGGCTAAAAGATACGCGCTTCTCTCAAAGTTCAGGCCTCTGTGATGCCGTATTCTCCAACCTACAAACCTTGGAAACTGTAACCTCCAGAGCCGGATTTGCTTCCCGTAGACAGCCGAATGTGGTCAATACCCTTCAAACCATGGCCTTGGATGCATCCAGAAGCCAAACGGTTGACGACTAAATATCAGGCATCTAAGATGTTTTGCTCCCCTGTACCAAATCCGAATTTGTGAAGACTTGTCGGCGCATCCAGCTCCCAAAACCTATGAACAGAGTAGCTTTGACCATTTTTCCTCGAAAGACGGTAATGATTGCCTGCTGCTTGATTCTAATTCAGGCATCGGCGCGGGCTCAGGTTCCGATGGAACCCGAACACGCCCGGCTTCTCAACGGGCTTCGCGTATTAATTTGGTCCCGACCGGGCGATGAGGATGTGTTGTTGAAGCTTCGCGTGCATAGCGGTGCGGCCTTCGATCTCGCAGGCAAGGCCGGCAGTATGGCACTGCTGGGCGACATTCTGTTTCCCGACGTTACCGCTCGCGAGTACTTTACTGAGATGCAGGGACGCTTAAACGTATCTACCGACTATGATTCGTTAACTATCACAATGCAGGGTCGTGCTCATGAGTATGAGCGCATAGTTGAGATCCTGAGAACCGCGCTGGTTACCACGCAACTGACACCGGAAAACGTGGCGAAAGTTCGTGATGGCCGCATTAAGGTTCTAAAAGAAACCAGCATCTCGCCACCGATGTTGGCCGATCGGGCCATCGCCGCACGCTTGTTTGGCGATTATCCTTATGGGCGTCCTTCCGCAGGCAGTGTCGAATCACTCGAAAGGGTCGAAAGGGCTGATCTGATTTTTGCGCGAGAGAGATTTCTTAGTCCAAACAATGCCACGCTGACGATAATTGGCGGTATTCAAACCAATCGCGCGATGCGGGCTTTGCGTCAATTACTTGGTGTTTGGCGCAAGAGTGAAAAGCTTGTGCCGGCGACTTTTAAACAGCCCGCTGTGCCTGACCCGCACACTCTGATCGTCAACGCGCCAGCCGATCAAAGTGTTGAGGTTAGACTTGCTGTTCGCGGTCTTAGCCGACAGGATGCGGACGCGCCGGCAGCGGCAGTCCTCGCTGTCGTGGCGCGACAGCGATGGACGAGACTAATCCCGGAATTGGCGCGAAGTCCCGTCTACGTCCGACATGGTGCCCTGGCGTTGCCCGGAATCTTTGTAATGGGCGCCAGCGTTGACACGGTGCTCGCCGGAAAAACTCTCTCGTCGGCGAAGGAAGTGATGCAGTCCCTGGCGAGTTCCCCAGTCACGGTTGTCGAATTAGAGCAGGCAAAGAACGAACTAGTTACTCTGGCCGGCAACCAACTTGCTAAGCCAGACGGAGTAGCAGACGCCTGGCTTGACGGCGACACTTACGGACTGTCATCGGTGGCCGAACGAATGCGCGCCTTGAGCGGTGTAACAGCCGCCGATATCCAGCGAGTGGCAACCCGCCTGATTCAAGGCGGTGCGTTTGCTTCGGTGGTACTCGGGAACTCCGAGGTATTGAAGGCACAAATCGAACGTTATGGAAAAGTTGAGATCATGGGAGAGATTACTCCCAAAAGTGAGCCCGGAACAGAACCGAAGTCCGCACCAAAATCGGAATCCAACGTGAAACCTCAGGTCAGGCCGCCTGCGAAACCGTAATATCGCAAATCATTCGCAATCTGCCTGCAACCATCTCGCTACTAACATCCGCTTAACTGTGTCCGACAAAGAACGCGCAACGACAAACGAGCAAGCGCATCGCGTCCGTGAAATGTTCGCGACTATCGCGAGTCGTTACGATCTTTTAAATCATTTACTTTCGGGCAACATCGATAAGCGGTGGAGACGTCTGGTCTCGAAGACAATTTTCGCGACTCTTTCAAATAGCAAAGCACGGATACTAGATGTAGCCTGTGGCACGGGCGATCTGTCGCTCACGCTCTTTGAAAGCGGGCAAGCCCGAATCGTGGGAGTAGATTTTTGCCGGCCAATGCTTGTTATCGCCGCGTCGAAGGCAAGCAGGTCGGATGCCATCATTCCGTTTGTTGAAGGCGACGCGCTTGAGCTGCCGTTCGGAGATTGTTCTTTTGAGGCAGCGACGATTGCGTTTGGATTGAGAAATCTCACCAGCGTCGAGACCGGCTTCAAAGAGCTGCTGCGAGTCTTGAAACCGGGTGGTAAGGTTGCGGTGCTGGAATTCTCGAGGCCAACAACACCGATCCTGCGTTCACTATTTAGAATCTATTTTACGAAGCTATTGCCACTATTTGGCGGTTGGATCAGTGGTTCGAAAAGCGCTTATGAATATCTACCGGATTCAGTACAACGCTTTCCGGATCAAGAGACGCTTGCGGCAATGATGAACACCGCTGGCTTTGCGAAAGTTAGTTACCAGAATTTGACCGGCGGAATTGCGGCGCTACATGTCGGTACGCGCCCAGTTGAGTAGTAGCAGGTATTCGACTTGTCTCTACTTACAGCTACAGCTAAGAACAGAAGATAACTGTTCTACTTTGAGATTGGTTGCAAACGAGATCGCTTATCGCTCGCAACCATTAGAGCGCAGCCCGGGGGGTCTTCCTGGCGAGCGCGCGGTTGTCGGGGCCACGCACTCCTCTTGGTTTTCCTTCCGGGCTACGTTCTCGTTTACCGCCCGAAACTTCCTGCTGCTCACCAACGCTATGCTATTATCCCCGCGCATTAGGTCTTATCTCCTTCGTCGAGACACGCCAGAGTGCGTTCATTTTTCAAGCATAAATTTTTCCCGATCCTGCGGCGCTTCGCGATCTTTTTGCTCGTAGTCTGGACGGTAGTTTCATTAGTTACCTTACTAATTGAACTTGTCCCCGGTGATCCGGCGGTTTCAGTCTTAGGCGAGCAAGCAACCCCAGAACAGTTTGCACAGTTTCGCGAGCGGCACGGTCTTGACCGCCCGCCCTTCTTCTTTTCTTTTCCGAGAGATGTTGCCGGCGAACGCCACTTTCAATGGCATGGCGCTGAAAATCGGTACACAGAATATTGGATCGCGCTTCTCCAGGGCGACATGGGTCGCTCCTTCCGCACTGACAGACCTGTAATTGACTTGATAAGGGAGCGCTATCCAGCAACCATCGAACTCGCTCTGGCGGCGCTCTTGATTGCAGTCCTCATTGCCATTCCTCTCGGTGTAGTCGCCGGTAAAAATAAAGGAACGTGGATCGACAATCTCGCGTCCGTCGTAGCACTAATTGGTATCAGCTTGCCGGGTTTTGTTATTGGCCCCCTACTCGTCTATGTATTCGCAGTGAAACTTGACTGGCTGCCACCTTCAGGCCGCTTCGACTGGAGTTATCTGATCCTCCCGGCTGTAACCCTGGGAGCCGCACTCTCAGCTATTTTAACGCGCATGGTGCGTTCCTCGGTGATTGAAGAGTTGAATGAAGACTATGTAAGGACTGCACGCGCCAAGGGTCTTAGCGAAACAAAAGTCGTTTATAAGCACGTCTTGAAGAACGGACTAATTCCGGTGGTTACAATTTTGGGGTTGCAGCTCGGTGTACTGCTTGCGGGTGCGATCATCACCGAGAAGATCTTTGGCTGGCCGGGATTGGGTTTGCTCCTGGTGGAGGACGGAATCGGCAAACGCGACTATCGCGTAGTTCAAGGTTGCGTGCTCGTGATTAGCATTACTTACATTGTGGCAAACATGCTAACGGATATGGTTTACAGGTGGCTTGACCCAAGGATTCGAGTTTCTTGAGCCCTATTTTATGAATCGTCTAACAACAATAGGGCTCGTCATAGTTGCGATTCTCGTGATCGTCGCGATCCTCGCGCCCTGGATCGCCACCCATGACGTCGGCGCCACTAATCTTTCGCTTCGTTATCTGCCACCTTCGTCACAATACTTCTTTGGTACCGACTCCACGGGCCGCGACATATTCTCGCGCGTCGTTTTTGGCGCGCGCATTTCACTGAAGGTTGGCCTTGTCGTGGTAGCAGTCTCGGCGATCGTCGGCACGTTGCTGGGCGCGTTGGCCGGTTACTACGGCGGCTGGATTGACAGGATTATTTCCGGTTACGTCTTCAATGTTTTCCTTGCCTTCCCCGGCTTGCTGCTGGCAATCGCGATGGTCGCTTTCCTTGGTGCGGGGCTCAACAAACTGATCTTCGCGCTGTGTATTATCGGATGGGTTGGCTACGCGCGTTTGATTCGCGGGCAGGTGTTGAAGGTCCGCGAGTATGATTTTGTTCAAGCTGCGAGAGCGCTGGGAGCAAGTGACGCTCGCATCCTGCTCATCCACATCTTGCCGAATGCAATTCAGCCGTTGATTGTGCAGGCGAGCCTGGGGATGGCGGGCGCAGTTTTGTCTGAAGCGGCGCTATCATTCCTGGGGCTCGGCGTGCCGCCGCCGGCGCCTTCGTGGGGCGTGATGATTGAAGAGGCCCGCGATTTATCGACACTTCAGGCGGCGCCTCACGCATTGTTATTTCCCGGCCTCGCCATCGCGCTCACTGTCCTTGCCTTCAACTTTATCGGCGATGGCCTGCGCGAGTATCTGGATCCCAGGCAACGCACTCGATAGCGAAGCGCGAACAACAATGCGAAAAGTTATTAAGGTTTTGCTACTTGTATTCCTCGGCATCTTCATCGGCTTGATCGCCTGGGAAGCGATTATGTTCATCCGTGTCTGGCACCTGCGAAGTGCCAACCCTTATAGCACTTCACTAATTGACGCACGTGTCGAAGAAGCCGAGGCGAAGGGTCAAGTGCCCAGGCGCGAACAAGTGTGGGTACCGCTCAATAAGATTTCCCCAAACCTGCAACGAGCCGTTCTGGCAGGAGAGGACACAAACTATGTAACGCATCACGGTTTTGATTACGAGGCACTGCAGAAAGCCTGGGATGAAGGTATGCGCGAAGCTGCCAGAGAAGCAAAGAAGGAAGGCGAGAACGATGACTGGTTGCCGACGCTGCCTGACTTCAAACGCGGCGCCTCGACTATATCGCAGCAGTTGGCCAAAAACTTGTATCTCTCCTCGCGCAGATCATTCTTTCGCAAGGGACAGGAAGCGTTGCTGACTATCTTCCTCGAACGAAGCTTAACCAAGCCTCGCATTCTCGAAATCTACCTGAATGTCATTGAGTGGGGCGACGGTATCTACGGAGCAGAAGCGGCCGCACAACATTACTTCCACAAGCCAGCATCGTCATTGAGTGCCAGTGAGGCAGCTTACCTGTCAGCAATGATTCCCAACCCGCGCACCGTCTTCAATCCGCAAGTTAACCCTCGTCGCGTCTCTCGACGGCAAAGAATCATTTTGAGAGGCATGCCTTACATTCGAACACCGTGACAAGCAAAACGGAACTGGCGCCTGTTCGGCGCGGACATGCTCCAATCACAGCTTTCGTTGCTTTTCTGCTGCGCGTAATGGTTCAAGCGAACGGGTTGTGTTCTCTGTGACGCTCGGTATCGACTTAGTGAGACCGTGTGTTTCCGCGCGGTCAAGTTCTTTAGTATCTAACGTCCCCACCCGAACACGCTGCCTTGTCTTGTGAGAGCTGCGATAAAAGCGAATGAACCGCCACAAATCCAGGCCATACATACCGATAAAAGCCAAAGAGCTCAGAACCATATACGCGATAATCAGCGTTTCTCTAAGGCCAAACGCCTTCATTGCCACTGTCCCGCCGAATATCAAACCGAGACCAAAAAAAGTGGTCCAAAATATGTCTACGCCAATTGACGAGGGCGACTCAGCCGGTTTGATTGCCATATCGGTCCTAACGATACCTAAGTTGCTTCCGCACCGGTTGCAGTAACTCAATCCCTGGGTGACAGCTGCGCCGCAAGAAGAACAATACATAAGCTTCCATCCCCTTGACGCAGTACGATGCTTCCAACCAACAAGTTCGCCTGGAAACCGTTCTTCGCGGGATCGCGCCGAACGCTGCTAATCAAGGTGCCGCGCTCACGACAGCGGCATCTTCACCTCCAATTGACTCCACCAATGAAAAAGCCGCTCCCGAAGGCGCGGCCAGTTCCTGCTTTTTGGTTTCTCCTACTGCTCCTACCGTAGCTTGAAGGAGTTGAAGAAGTCGGTGCCCGGAGGTTCGTTGCCAACCGCGCTCATCGCGCAGAGCAAAAAGAGTTCTCGCTCGTCGCCAATCTGTTTTGATAGGACATGAACCACTCCGGAAACGGGACCCAGATCCAAAGCATACTGCCTACCGGTGTAACCGGTGAGTTTCAAGCTTCGACCTGGGGTAGCCGCGACGGCAAAGCCTCCGCTCTTAGCAGTCGCCTGATTGAATCCGCTTATTATGCCTTTGATTGCATCGTCCGCAGCGGAATCATCAGTCGACGTCCCGTTGGGTCCCTTGGCCCACATCAAAAAATATATAGTCGGGCCGTCATTGCCAGACACGTAGTGAAGATCGATCGTTCTTCCTTGAGCGTCTGACACTGGAACGGTGATTTCCAGTCCATCACTGGGTACGAGGATTGAGAAATGTTTGTTAGCTGGCTGATATCGCAGCCAACGGCCAGGAGCGCCATCCGACGAAAGTGGCTTCACGTCAGGCTTTCCAGCGACCGAGCCAGGTTGGAGTATGCCGCCTAACAGATCCTCGCTTGAGAAGCCAGCTTTCGTTTGTCGGCTGACTGAAGCTGATTTACGCGGCAGATGATCGAGACTCGTATCATACGTCGTCACTTTCGCTGGCATTGCCGGCGGCGGCGCGGGCGCAAGCTGCGACTTGCGATAGTCCCATGGCGCTACCGGAGAGTCTTCCTGCCAAAGGCCACGTCGCTCGTTGCGTGCCGCCTCCTGGGACTTCTGATAGACCTGTCGCTCGATTTCGTCGAGCAGCGTCTCGTCTGTTTTGTTGTACCAGCCGACACCATCCCGGAGCATCTGTGCGCCAACGTCCATGTTTTCGAGCAGCACTTGACCGACGATGTATCCGTTTCGCAACGCGGAGTATCGCACCGTCACATATTTGTTCAGAATCAAATCTGCCAGATGCTGGCGAGCGATCGCCGCATATGGTTGGTTCTTGTCTGGGGAAGCCACCGCAATTAACTTTATTTTGACGAGATGACTGAGGCTGAGGACAACAATGTCTTCGCCGTCAACCACGTCCATGACTTTCCCGTCTAATGAGGCAGCGCTGCCGGAGCTGAAAACAGCCAGCGGCAGCGCTAAGAGGAATAGTATTCGAATGACCCGATGCACGTGAGTCTTGCGAACCGATTTAATTGTAGTGACTAACAACAAAAGCTCCCGAATTCTTCGATGACTAGACGGCAAACTCCCTCTTGAGTTGCAGCTCGGTTTTGCGTAGTTCAAAACGCGCCCGGCCTAGATTTCCTTCCGGACTAATCGCCAGAACCACAAAGTAGTCTCTGCCTATGAGTCGCATAATGACTACGGCACTCTCGAGCGAAATCATCAACTCGCGGACTTCGCCAAGCCCGGTGTCTTTCCCGGCCTTCTGAGCGTTTCGCACCAGCGACGTGAACTCAGCAGCAGCTATGTCGAGGTTCGCTTCCTGACCGGCATCTTTGAGCAGCCGTTCCACCGCAATACCGTCGATGCCCATGATGAGTGCACCGAGGCTGCCCTCGGTGCGCTCCATGATGTTTTCAAGTGCTTCCTTAAACATGACAAGCGTCCTTCTCAGTAGTTACGGGCGCTGGCCACCCAGCGAACCTGGACGGGCGCTGGGGGTCGTTGCAGGTGCAGCATTTGGCGCCGGTGCGTTCAGCCCTTGCGGCGGTGCCTGCTGCGGAGCTGACTGCTGCTGCTGTAACTGCGTTGGGGTTGGCGTGTTGGTCTGTGGATTGCCCAAGGGCACAGGCTGCGAAATCTGAGTAGTTCTTGGTCCATTGCTAATCGTACCCGCAGTCGGACGACCCTGATAGTCAGGCCGGTAGATGTGGGGCGTGATGAAGAACAGGATTTCGCTATTCTGCCGCGTGACAAGCTTGCGCTTAAAGAGATTCCCAAGGATTGGAATTGAAGCGAGACCAGGCGTGCGCTGGCGAGTTGTGCCTTCAGTGTCGGCTAACACGCCACCCATCACCGTGGTGCCACCATCTGGAACCAACACTTCAGTCTGCATGCGCTGAGTGTCGATACCGGGGACGCCGCCAACAGCGATGCCGGTATTGATCGTGTTGTTTTCGATAGTTACACGAAGAATGACCGTACCGACGTCGGTGATCTGGGGAGTGATTGAGAGACGCAAAGGAACGGAAACGAAGGTCGTAGTGACCACCGCAGTTCCGCTTGCGGCCTGCGTGGTTTGAACTGGAATCTGCGAGCCACTTTCAATCTGCGCTGGACGATTATTGAGGGCAGTTACGCGAGGTGTCGCAACCGTTTTCGCTTCGCCGCGGGTTTCCGCCATCGTTATGAGCGCGCTGATTTGCGCAGTACCGAAGAGTCCAGTAGTTAAACCGATTACCGTACTGGCAGCAGCAGCACCGAGCGAGCCAAGCGGTTGATTGGTGCCTGCGAGACCGCCGAAAACCCCAAACGGATTTGGACCGCTATTAAGCGCGCCACTGCCACTTCCGCCACCGCCGCCGCCTCCGGCACTGGTTGATGTGGCGGGAAGGGTTGAAGCGTTAGCCAAACCACCGCGACCTAAGTTTACGACGCCGGCTGAAAGCTGGGCGCCGAGGTCGCGGCTGAAATTATGCTGAGCAATGACGATGCGCGTTTCAATTTCAACCTGTGGCTCTGGTTGGTCCAGGATGGCCGCGAGTTGGCGAATAGCATCGATGTTCTCTTTCACATCAGTGATGATGAGCGTGTTGCTCCGGCCGTCGACCTCAATTGAGCCACGACGGGAGAGTCGGCGAGAGATGATAGGTAAAAGCCCCTGATCGCCGCTGCCTCCGGTCGCATCGCCGCCAGCGCCACCGCTGAAGCTGAGGTTTGTGGCACCGCCCGAAAATGCACCCGTTGAACCCGCCGCCTGTGCCAGGGTTCCTGAGGCACGAGCGTAATTCAGGCGAATGAATTCAGTCACCAATGGTGAAGCGTCGAGTCGCGAATCATTAATTACCTTCTGGGTCTCCGATTCTTTTGCCAGGACTTCGTTTGTCGCAACGCGGAGGATGTTGCCGCTGGTTTCGACTCCGAGCCTGTTCGCCTTGAGCACAGCATCAAGCGCAATGTTCCAGGGAACGTCCTGGACGTTTACCGTCACCGGCACTGCTCCAACCGAAGAGTCGATCACGAAGTTCACGCCATACTGCTCGGTGATGTAGTTGAGAATGTCGCGAATGTCGGCGTTGACTACATTCAAATTGATCGGTTCGCCGACAAAGCCCGGCTGACCATACTGCCGTCCCTGTTGAGACTGCGACATCTTGTCAGTCGCTGGCGACATGGCGGCGCTGGGAGCGACGCTCGGCGTAGGAGAAGGTTGTTGTTGCGCGGCGGGCTCGCCGGCTGTATTTGCCATGGAGTTGTCGGCCGACGCGAAAGTGTGGATGCCGCAGAGACAGAGGAAGACCAGGACGAGCGTAGTCCTTCTCGTGGCATTTTTGATTCGGGACTGATTGACCATCTTTTCCCTCCTTAAGGGAATTGCTGGACGCTGACCGCCACGCGCTACGCTCGTTACTGGTTAGTCAAAAGCGCGCGCCGCACAAAGCGGCATCGTCCGGGGTTAATTGTCAAACTACCTGGCTTGTTACCGTTGGTTCTGTTGACCCAAGTACGCGTGGAAGTAGTTTCGAATCACTAAACTCTTCGATTCGAAACCGAGGAACTAAGGCTTGTCTGGCGCCGGCTTCTCCGACTTCTTTTCTGGTTCATCGGCAACTGACTCAGAGGCAGCTGGTTTGGCCGCGGCGGCCGAAAAGGCATCGACAGCGTTGGCCTGTCGCAGAGGTTTCATTTCTACGGAGCGTTCTCGCTTACCGTCCGAATACACAGTCTCTCGGCGAAAGACGAGCCGATTATCTTCAATGGCGACTAGTTGGCCATCATAGAACCGCTCACCGGGATAGATCACATAAGCAAGCTTAATGGGCTTTGCTTCTACAATAGCCGCGTATCCGCGCGGCGAGCGCGAAATTCCGATGACCTGTATTTCGCTTAGTAAGAAAGCCGTGGTCGGTTTTGGAGCTGCAACTCGAGCGTTCATCGCGGAAAGTTTCTGCGCCTTGTATTGCTGAATTCGTTCCTGAATCGATGGAACTGCAACCAGAGAACCGCCTTTCTTAATTACGAGGCGAGGCGGCTCATACTTCCTAAACGGATCGCGACCACTCTGAACGGAGCGAGGCTGTGCGGCCTTGGGTTCACTCTTAGCTTGCCCGTTGGCTGCTTGCGTTGCGCCGCACGCCACTCCGGCCACGGTCAGGAGAACGGCTAATCCGTATTCGTGAATTTTCGTTTGCTTCATGGTGATCACTTTCCTGGAACGGTATCTTCGTTATCGAATTGAATTACTTGGCCGGGGGTGGGACCACAACGGTTGGGGCCTTCGTAACACCGGCGGGTTTGGCAGTAGCGGGGGCCGGCTTTTGCAGTTTTTCGGCAGAAACGTAGAACGCGGTCAGATCAAAAGTCGCGTCTACTGTCTTCGATGGAGATTGTTTGTCCAATTGCTTGAGCTCAAAATTGGTGATCGAGACAATCCGCTGGTAGTGAGCGAGCTGATCAAAGAAGCTACGGAGAGAGGCAAAGGAACTCGTGACACTGACTTCGATCCTCTTGCCGCTGTAGTTTTCTTGCTGCACGTCATCTTTGGGAATGAACTTTCTCAGAACCAGACCATTGTTGCGGGCTCGTTCCTGGACGCTTTGTAGTACCAACGTCAGCTCGCGCTGTTCAGGTAACAAAGCCTTCAGCTCCTCATACTCTTCCACCCTTGCTTTATAGGTTGCTCGGAAGTCATTTAGTCGCTGCGAAGCGATTTGCGCCTGCGCGTTCTTGGTAAGCAGCTCGGCGATTTCAAGGTTGAAAGTTTTCGTCTCAGCGCGGACGGGCTTGGTAACGAAGTTCCAAAAGCCCGCGTAGACAGCCCCGGCTACAGCGACGGTCATCGCTAATTTCAGGTACCAGGGCATTGATTGAAGATTGCCGATTTTCATCTGTTTAATTCCTTCCCCAATTCTTGGTGGGTCTGGTGTAGTAAGCGTCTATTTCTTCAACGCCACTTGATTCGCTGGGTTTGCGGCCG
>Ga0070706_100004531_pt1 | contig 13369 bp, 9 predicted proteins | sample KBSK5501metaG_FD_65476 | JGI IMG/M metagenome (GOLD analysis project Ga0070706, IMG submission 65476) | Corn, switchgrass and miscanthus rhizosphere microbial communities from Kellogg Biological Station, Michigan, USA - KBS K5-50-1 metaG | ecosystem: Host-associated > Plants > Roots >...
GTCGCAGCGACATCCCCGCCAGGCGCGCGCCGGCGCCAATTTGCATGTGACATCCGGGATTGCCCGTGGCCAGAACTTGGGCGCCGGTATCTTTGATATGCTTTAGTTTTTCCGCCAGCACCTGTTCTGACAAATCTGGTTCCAGCAGGTTGTATACGCCGGCGCCGCCGCAACAGACATCGCTGTCTCTGAGAAGCGCGAAGTGCAAATCCGGAATGGCCCAGAGCATCTGCAGAGACGCATCGACGCCGTGTTGCCCATGAAGCAAATGACATGACGCATCGTAAGTCGTCCGTTCCGGCCCAATCGCGGCCCCATTCTGAAAGCCGTTCGCTGCGAGTCGTTGCCCAACGTCGCGAACGCGTGCGCTGAACTCACGCGCCGGTTCTTCGTAGTCCTTATCATCCCCAAGCAGATGCCCGTACGAAACCAGCATCGCGCCACAGCCACCCGCATTCGTAATGATCGGGGTGGTCGCTGCTCCGATCGATCTTTCACCGAACGCGTCAATGTTTTGCCGTGCCAGTGCGCGCGCGCCCGTAAGGTCGCCTGCATGCGCATGTAACGCGCCACAGCAAACCTGTTCAGCAGGTACTTGCACCTCACAGGCGTTTACTTCAAGCACGCGCATCGTGGCCTCGTTTACTCTCTGAAACAAACCATCCGTTACACAGCCTTTGAACAGCAGTACCACTTCGCGTTTGTTGCCGCCTTCGTCAATCGTTAATGTGATCCGTTCGCGATCGCCGGAAGGAGCGTCGAGATCGTCGGCTTCTGGGGTAACGTCCGCCGGCTTGCCATTTCGCCGCCGATTCGACCGTATCTTGTCGGTCTTCGATACCTGCTCGCTGCCGCGAGTGGCTCCGTTGCCGGATGAACTCTCAAGCAACAGTAAGGCGAACTGAAACCGCGGCGAGATTGCGCGCGCGATTTTCGTTTTCAGCAGAAAGCTCACCCAGCCGGCATCGCGGACAAAGCGCGCGAAGGCGAATGCCGCGCGTAGCCGCTCCAGTTTCAGCCAGACATAACGCAGCACAAATCTTAGAAGCCAATAGAGAATGCCGGACTTTGTTCGGGTTTGTGCGAGTTCTGCCCTCGCAGCTTCCAGAAGCTGACCGTACTCGACGCCCGCCGGGCACACCGCTTCGCATGCGCGGCAGCCGAGACACCGATCGATGTGCCTTTCAAACGACGGCGATTCTACCGCCAGTCGCCCTTCTTCTACCGCGCGCATCAGGTAGATGCGGCCGCGGGGTCCATCGTTTTCGTCACCTGTAGCCACGTAAGTCGGACAAGCTTCAAGACAAAGCCCGCAGTGTACACAGGCGAGAATTTTTTCTTCTTCAGCAGCGAGAATGCTCGCGAGTTCAGATGGTTGGGCCGCGGTCATGAGATAGCTCGAAAGAAGAACACAAAGGTTTCAATACCCAACCGCCAACCCATCGCTCCTGCGCGGATCAGTCGCGCCCAGGCGCATGCTGGTTTTCTCTTCGATCATGATGCCTTCGCAGTCGCCCAGATAGCGCGGCTTGGCGAGTTTGTGGCCGCGCGCGAGTAGAGCTTTCTGCGTATCGCCTGACAAGCCGTAAGGCTCGAAGACAAGTTCATCAGGCAGCCATTGATGATGAATGCGCGGAGCGTCGATGGCTTGCTGAATGTTCATGCCGTAATCGATCACGTTCGTGATGACCTCGAGCACAGTGTTGATAATGGTCGGACCACCGGGACTGCCAACCGTGAACCAGAGACTGCCGTCTTTGCGCAGCACAAAAGTTGGCGTCATCGCTGAAAGCGGGCGTTTGTGCGGCGCCACGGTGTTCCGCTCGCCTTGAATCAAACCGTACAGATTTGGTGTGCCAGGCTTGGCGGCGAAGTCATCCATCTCGTCATTCATGATGACGCCGGTGCCTTTCGCCACGACCGCCGAGCCGTACGAGTTGTTCAACGTGTAAGTGTTCGCAACCGCGTTGCCTTCGGCGTCAACGACCGTGAAGTGCGTCGTTTCTTCCGATTCGTAGCCCACAGGTTTACCGGCACGCACTTGTTCACTGGAGGAAGCACTTTCTGGATTGATTGTACTGCGCAACTGTGCCGCATACTTCTTATCAATCAAACCAGCAATGGGAACTTTCACGAAATCGGTATCGCCCATGTACTCGGCGCGATCAGCAAACGCGCGCCGCATGGATTCCGTCATTAAATGATAACGGTCGGACGAGGCCCAATCGATTTTCCTGGGATCGAAACCTTCCAGAATGTTCAGCATCTCGATGAGTACCGCGCCGCCCGACGACGGCGGCGGCATTGAAATGACCTCGTAGCCGCGATAGTTCCCGCGCAGGGGCTCTCGTTCTTTGGCTGTATAGCCGCGCATGTCTTCCATTGTGATCAGGCCGTTATGTCGTTGCATGTCGTCCGCTATCAGTCGCGCGGTCTGCCCTTCATAGAATTCATTTGGTCCACCCTGCTGCAAACGCCCAAACGTGGCCCCGAGATCCGGCTGAATGAAAACGTCGCCCTCGTTGTAGAGCTTTCCGTTCTTCAGATAGATGCGCGTCGTCTCTGGATATTTTGAAAGGTATTCACGGCTCCCGCGCAACCCGCGCGCCAGCGTGTAAGTCACCGTGAATCCATTCGCCGCCAAGCGCCGCGCCGGCTCGACTAGCTGCGCCCAAGTCAGCTTTCCCGATCCGTATTTCTTTAGGGCTAACTCCATGCCGCGCACGGTGCCCGGAACTCCCGCCGCGCGATACCCTTCGATCGAGCCGCCTTCCCCTTCGATTACCTTGCCCTTCTTATCCAGGTAGATGTTACGCGTCGCCAGAGCGGGCGCCATTTCGCGATAGTCAATCGCCGTTGTGCGGCCATCTTTTAGACGAATCATCATGAAGCCGCCGCCGCCCAGATTGCCCGCGGCTGGATGAGTCACGGCCAAAGCGAAAGCCACCGCGATCGCAGCGTCAACTGCATTGCCGCCGCGTTTCATGATGTCGACTCCCACTTCGGAAGCAATTTCGTTTGTCGAAGCGACGATACCGTGACGCGCTCGCACGGGCTCGCGCGAAGCAGCGTGAGTTGTACCGCCATCGTGCGGTTGAAAACCTAGAGATGCTGTGACGGCGACGAAGAGAAAAGCCGTTGTGATTAGCCGAGTGGCCCCGCGATTTCTTTTGGCTCTCATGGCATGAAATTCCTCGTGCTTTGGAAGGGTTAGCGGCTCTGCCGCCTGATGTGCGGAAAGGCTCTGCCTTTCCGCGAGGCTTCCTTTTGTCATCTACCGAGGCTACGCCTCGCGTCGGAGGCTTAGCCTCCTGAAATAATTTCACACTGCTAACGGAAAGCCATAGGCTTTCCGCACATCGAGGCGGCACAGCCGCAGTTAGGTCGCTGCGAAAAATCGACCCGGCGATAGCAAATTCTGCGGATCGAGTTGTTGCTTCACTCGCTTCATCAATTCAGTTGCGGATCCAAAATTGCCCCACGAATCAAATTCATTCTTAATTTCGGATGGTGCTGTTTCCAGCGACAGGGTTCCACCAAGAGTTTCCGCTTTCTGACGCAGTCGTTCAAGCGCGCGCACGGCTTCGCGATGATACACGGGCACTCGAGCAAGCGCGCGCAGGCGGCCATCGCCCAAACCCGCGTGCCAACGCAAAGAGCCCTGGGACGCTTGATCCATTTCCAGGGCGGCCACGTCGTTTAGAAACGAAATTAGATCGGTCGGGCGCAAAGCGACGCGCCAGATGAAGTCATCAGCAGTCTGCACAGGTGCGGCGCTCAGCTTGCGCCAAAGCGCTTCATCTTCGTCGAGTGTCGAGCACAGATTATCAACGTCGTACCGCGAGAGTTTCAGCGCATGCGCAGTCTGCGAAATAACGGATCGCGCCGATCCCGCAAACCGAACCGACAATCCGTAACGCTGCGGCGGCCCTTCGATTTCCAGGTGCTCGGCCATGCGCGGAGAGAGTAATTCGACTGCAACCGGGAAAAGGTGTTTTGAAATCGCGCGCCCCGCGGTGATCAATGACGGGAGCGATCCCGAAGCGATCACGGTCCTAGTCTCGGCAGGTAGCGGGCGCAATTTGAAAGTTAATTCCGTGATCAAGCCCAACGCGCCGTAACTACCGGTGAAAAGCTTGCAGAGATCGTAGCCGGCAACGTTTTTGACCACGGTCCCGCCGGCTTTGATGAAACGTCCGTCGGCGAGCACGGCACGCATGCCAATTACAAATGATCGCGGCAAGCCGAAACCGAGACTGTGTGCGCCACCCAGGCCGGTGGCAACCACGCCGCCCAGCGTGCTCTGTCCATCATCGGGCGGATCGATTGGCAGCCATTGCCCGGCTTGCGCAAGTTGCGCTTGAAAGTCACGAAGCGTCATGCCGGCTTCGGCTGTAGCAACAAGATCCGCGGGTTCATGTTTGATGATTCGCTTCAGACGACGCGTGGTAAAGATCAAATCGGCGCGGGTCAATGGATTGCCGGCATCGAGCCAGGTACTTCCGCCCGCCGGAACGACTGACAGATTCTCTCGCGCCGCGGCCTTCATTAGCTCGGATGCTTCTTTCGACGAAGCCGGCGCCAACTCGATCGCGTGGTCAACCTCGAGCGTTCTATTCGGCGAGGCGGCGATCAGGTTCGCGTTAGGAACGCGACGAACATTTTCTTCGCCGACGAAGCGTGAAACCTCGCGACGGATTCGCGCTTGCTCAAGCTTGGAAGCAAAGATTGCTCGCTTCTGAGCGGCCCTGTCGAGTGATGTGCTCGGAAAAATCTTCGACCCGGAAAACGCGGCCTTACTCTCAAGTGTGGAAAGGCTTTGCCTTTCCCGCCCGCTGTTTGTTAATTCACTCGGCGAGGCTTCGCTCAGTTGCGAATGTGAACTTGGGGCCGTCAAAGACCCGATCGCATCCACCACGCCAAGCGCTTGGGGACCCCGGTCCGCGAGCGGTTCTGTAACCCTGTGCGTCGCGACGGCGCGGCCTTCGCCGCAACCGCGCGGCGCTGGAATGATTTTGCCGGGATTGCAGATGCCAAACGGATCGAAAGCCGCGCGCACTTGCAGCATTGCCGTCATGTCGTCTTCAGAAAAAACCAGAGGAAGATAACTACTCTTATCGAGGCCGACACCGTGCTCACCGGTAATAGAACCGCCGGCGCGAACGCAAGTCTCCATGATTTCGCGTCCAGCTTGTCGCACGCGCTCGAGATCGTCGCCCCGGCGCAGATCGAAACAAATCAGCGGATGCAAGTTGCCGTCGCCGGCGTGGAACACGTTTGCCAGTTGCAGATTGTATTTCGCGCTGATGCGATAGGTTTCGGCCAGGACTTCGGGAAGGCGCGAGCGCGGCACAACTGCATCCTGAATCATCACGTCCGGTAGCAAACGACCGACTGCCCCGAACGCGCCTTTGCGCGCCGCCCAAAGCTTCTTTCTTTCGTTTTCATCCGTGGCGGTCCGCACTGAGCGCGCGCCATGCCTTTTCAGAATTGCCTTAGCTTCTTCTGCTTCGTCATCGATACCTGCCTCGGTCCCGTCTAACTCGACGAGCAAAACTGCTTGCGCGTCGACAGGCAAGCCGGCGGCAAAGACGCTTGCTTCCACGGCGCGGATGATTGCGTTATCCATCATCTCCAATGCTGCGGGCAACATGCCGGCTGCAATGATCGCGGAGACAGCGCGGCTGGCGTCGTCAACGTCCGTGAAGTCAGCGAGCAAAGTACGCACCGCCGGCGGAATCGGCGCAAGTTTGACTGTAGCTTCAGTCGCGATGCCGAAGGTCCCTTCTGAGCCAATGAACACACCCAGAAGATCGTATCCCGGAACGCTTCCACCCAGATCAACGATTGCCCCGTCAGACAACACTACGCGCGCGCCGACGACGTGGTCGGTGGTGGTGCCATATTTCAAACAGTGAATGCCACCTGCATTCTCAGCGATGTTGCCGCCGATAGTGCACGACGGCTGGCTCGACGGATCGGGGACGTAGTAAAGGCCAAAAGGCGCGACTGCTTGCGAAAGGTGCGCATTCACTAGGCCGGTCTGTACGATGGCCAGGCGATTCTCAGTGTCGATCGACAGAATCTTTCGCATTCGCGCGAGTTCGATCACAACGCCTCGGTCGATGGCCAGCGCGCCACCGGAAAGCCCCGTGCCGGCCCCGCGCGGCGCGAAGCTCACGCCTGCTTGCGAAAGCAGACGAAGCACTTGGGACGTCTCTGCGGTCGAATTAGGGAAAACAACGGCGCGTGGAGGATGTTTGTGTTGTGGCAGGCCGTCGCATTCATAGACGAGTAGCTCTTCGGGATGCGCCAGCACGTTTTCAGGGCCGACTATAGCACGCAGATTTTCGGCGAGTTTGTCCACTAATTCGGTTCTGGATCATAGCAATGATACACCACACCGTTGAACCCCCTCCAAATTTGGTCGACAAGCGAGAGGCTCAAGTCTTGGCGCTCTCGCGGAGGTTTGAAATGCTTTCACAAAAGATTTTTTCTCACCCCTGGTCGCTACAGTTCGGAAGAAATTGAGATGCTGAGAGAGGGCGTTCGCGGCCGAATAACCGAGCCGGTCAATCTCGCAAGTGAAGCTCGTTGAATCTCGGCTGTTGGTATATTTGGTTAGAAATTGCCAGCTTGTTACGACAACCGGCTCTGTGCTGCCAGCCATGCACCCAGCAGGCCGGCGTCATCGCCGCAAAGCGCCCGCACGATTTGGCAGCGCCGGGCGGGAACCGGAAACGCACGTTTCATCACTTCATCGCGCGCATGATTCGCAAATAGATCCCAGGCAGCAGCCACGCCGCCGCCGACTACGATCATTTCAGGATTGAAGATGTTCACGAGGTTCGCGATCGCAATACCGAGATGAACTCCGACGGTCCGGAAAACCCTGAGCGCCAGCTCATCGCCTTCGATTGCTGCGTGATGAACTCTTTCTGCAGTTAGGTCGCTGGCTGCCACTGAAAGCAAACAAGGACTTCTTTGTTGCGCTAATGCTTCGCGTGCCATGCGCACAATCGCTGTCGCTGATGCATAAACTTCCAGACATCCAACGTTCCCACACTTGCATTTGACGCCGCCGAAAGGCTCGACACTGGTATGACCTACCTCGCCCGCGGTGCCGTCGATGCCGCGCCAGAGTTCGCCGGCTAAAATAATTCCACCCCCGACACCGGTTCCGAGTGTAAGACAGATGATCGTGCGATAACCCCGCGCCGCACCTTGCCACATCTCGCCCAGCGCAGCCGCATTCGCATCGTTTTCAATTAGTACCAGCCGGTCGAGCTTTGCTTTCAAAGCCGCAGCTAATTGGAAGCCTTGCAGACAAGCGAGGTTTGGAGCGTTGACCACGACTCCTGTCTCTACCTGAACCGATCCGGGTACGACCACGGAAACTGCCCGAACTTGCGCGCCTCGTTCCTTGTATTTGGCTTCGCACTCGCGCACGGCGGCGGCGATTGCGGATACGATTTCTTCAGCTTTGTCGGATTCAGGAGTCGGCGTTCTGAAGCGTTCGTGGATGAGGCCGTTGCGATCGATGTTGGCTGCGCGCAGGTTCGTGCCGCCAAGATCAACGGCGCAAACACAATAAGTTGTTTTCGAACCTTGCGCCACGACTAGGCTCTTCTGCGGCCGAACATGTCAAAGCCAACCGCGGCCACCAGCACGCCCCCTTTCACGACGTATTGGGCCCAGTTCTCGACATTCAGAAGTGACATACCGTTGTCGAGGCTGGCCAGGATCAATGCGCCCAGTACTGCGCCGAAAACAGTGCCACGACCACCCATCAAACTCGTCCCACCAATCACGCACGAAGCTATCGCGTCGAGCTCCATCAATGTGCCCGCATCCGGCGAAGCGCTGCCGACGCGCGCCGTGTGCAAGATCGAAGCCAATCCGGCGAGCGCGCCCATGACACAAAACGCGGCTAGAACATATCGCTGCAAGTTGATACCGGACAAACGGGCCGCGTCCGGATTTCCGCCGATCGCGTAAAGGTAGCGACCGAACGTTGTATTGGCAGTCAAGAACGCGCCCGTGAGCGCAACTGCGAGCAAAAAGATCACCGGAATTGGCACACCGCCCGCCTGATTCATGAGGAAGATGAACGCGATAATGACAACCGAAGGAACCAGGATGCGCGCCGTTATCACGCCGACGCTTAATGTGGTCAACGCGTGACGTCTTCGGGCGCGGTTGCGGCGAATGTTTGTCCACACGATCGCCGCAATGCCGCTGATTGCCAGTCCAATACCAATGCGCGGATCGATGAAGTCGCGACCTAACGAACGGAAGAAGGGAAGCTCAACCGGAATCGTAGCGCCTTTGGTCAGCTTGAGAATCACGCCGCGCCATGCTTCCAATCCGCCCAGGGTCACAATGAACGCGGGAATATTGAAGTACGCGACCAGCGTCCCCTGAAGAGCACCGATGAGCAATCCGACAAGAATCGCCGAAGCCAGTGATGGAACCAATCCCCAGCCTTGCGTTAACGCTCCAATGCCGCCGGCTAGACCAACAACCGCACCCACCGAAAGGTCTATGTTGCCGCAGACGATTACCATCAGCATGCCTACCGCGAGTACGCCGGTCACGGCCATTTGCTGCAATAGCTTTGAAAAATTTACTGCGCCGAGAAAGAGACCATAAGGATGGTATGGATCGATTGTGGCCCATTGAAAGAAAAGCCAGATGACGATCAGCGCCATAAGCATCGTGTAGGCGCGTAGGCCAGAGGTGCGCAGCTTCAGCCGGCCAATCCGTTGTGAATTTTCGGTGACGTTGGAAGGGGTGTCGTCCATGAAATCTCACGCTGCGCGACGAGCCTGCCCGGTCGCGCATGACATGACCGCTTCCGGCGTCGCCTCGTCGCGTCTGAATTCACCGGTAACTCGGCCTTCATGCAAAACGATCACGCGATCTGACAGACCAAGAACTTCGGGCAGCTCGGATGAAACCAAAACAATCGCAATTCCCGTCTCGGCCAGTCGATTGATCTCTGCATAGATTTCCTGCTTAGCACCAACGTCGATGCCGCGCGTCGGCTCGTCCAGAAAAAGCACGCGCGGATTGGTTAGCAGCCATTTTGCCAACACAACTTTTTGTTGATTGCCGCCCGAGAGCGTACCCGCGATCGTAAAGACTGACACGGCCTTAATGCGCAGTTCACGCGCGGCGCGTTCACCGGCTGCTGCTTCGGCATCTTCATTGGTAACGAACCGGCCTGAGAGCCGGCGCAAACCAGCCAGGGTCATATTCTTCAAAATCGTCTGTTCCAGGATAAGCCCGTAGCGCTTTCGATCCTCAGTCACAAAACCGATGCCATGTCTGATCGCATCTGATGGACGATTTATGCCGACCAACTTTCCGTCAACGAATATTTCCGCGGACTTGCGGCCAGCATGAGCACCGAAAATCGCCATCAGCAACTCGCTGCGTCCGGATCCCATCAGCCCGGCTATGCCCACCACTTCGCCTTTCCGAACAGCAAAAGTCACCTGATCTACCAGCAACTTGCCCGGAACGGATGGATCCTCAACGATGATATTGCGCGCTTCGAAGACGGCATCGCCGCGGTCGTGTTTGGCTTCAGGAAAGATCTGGCCGACTTCGCGCCCCACCATCTTCGCAATCACGCGAGCCTCGTCCAACTCTCGCGTTGCATTAGTGCCGACCGTGCGTCCATCGCGCAGAACGGTAATACGATCGCTAATGCGAAAGACCTCGTCGAGCTTATGCGAAATATAGATCATTGCGACACCGCGGGCGCGAAGCTTGTTCAGGATGGCGAAGAGGGTTTCAACTTCCGCATCAGTGAGCGCGGCGGTTGGCTCGTCAAGCACCAGTATTCGTGCTTCCTGAGACAACGCCTTTGCGATTTCGACAAGCTGTTGCTGGCCGATGCCGAGGTTACGGACCGGCGTGCGCGGATCAATTCCGAGATGCAAATCGTTGAGCAGCTTCTGGGCGCGGCTGTAAAGTTCGCTCCAGTTTATCACGCCGAGACGGCGCGGCTCGCGGCCGAGAAAAATGTTCTCGGCAACGCTCAAATCTTTCACTAACGAGAGCTCTTGATAGATGACGGCAATGCCGGCCTTCTCTGCGTCGCGAACGTTCGCAAAACGTCGCTCGAAACTGTCGAGGATGATTTCGCCACCGTACTCCGGATGAGGATAGACGCCTGCGAGAATCTTTATGAGGGTGGATTTGCCGGCGCCATTTTCTCCGACCAGCGCATGGATTTCGCTTTCGTTCAAGTCGAAGGTTACTTCGTCAAGCGCGCGCACTCCCGGGAACGACTTGCTGATGTCCTTCATTTCTAAGAGCGCAGCGGCAGCAGTTTCGAGTTTCGTGTTTCGAGTTTCGTGTTCTTTCATGTTCGCTGCTTCAGATCTACGCTGTCGTCGCTTTGTACTTAGTGCCTTTGATTCCCGCCCGACGCAGGTAATTCATCAAGCCGCCAATCATGTTGCCGGTCTCTGTTGCGAGACTGCTCAGCTCAGCAAACGTACGATCATCAATGTAGGCTTGGTCCAGAGCGACGTAAAGCTGACATTTGACCTCCGCGGCGGAGCCTTTTGCGGTGGCTAGGAATTGAATGAATTCGCCCGTTCCGCTTCGATCGTAACCTTCGGCAATGTTCGACATGATGGAGACCGATGCTCTGCGAATTTGATCTCTCAACCCGAAATCTTCGCAAATGCGCCGGTACGAGAAAACACATACACTCTCTTACTTAACTCACGCGCTTTCTTCCAGGCTTCGATCTCTTCGAACTTCTTAAACGTAGCCATTTGAGTGTCCTCCTATGAGAGTAAGAAGTACCTCTTCTTGTCCAACCTCGAAACTCGAAACCCGAAACTCGAAACGGATTTACTGCTTGGGCCATTGATCCCTTGGCACATTCTTATAAACGTCTTCCACCTTGTGATAGCCGTCCTTGATGACCGTCTGCATCACGTTGCTCTTGTCGACTACGATTGGCTCAAAGAGGATCGAAGGCACGTCTTTCTTGCCGTTGTTGATAGTGTCCTTCGTTTCTATCTTTTCGCCGCGCGCCAGCTTAATTGCCGAATCGACGGCACTGAACGCCAGTGGCTGGATCGGTTTGTAGACTGTCATTGTCTGTTCGCCCTGAACGATTCGCTGTACCGCGTCCAGGGCTGCATCCTGGCCGGTAACCAATACTTTGTCCACAAGTTGTGGCGGCAACGCGGACACTGCACCCCCGGCAGTGCCATCGTTGGAGGCCACGATTGCTTGAATGTTATTACCGGTCCTGGTCAGGGCGTCTTCCGTGATTCGATGCGCTTCTTCCGCTTTCCATTCTTTGGCAAACTGATCCGAAATGATCTTAATGTCGCCTCGATCGATCGCAGGCTTCAACACATTCATTTGGCCATCGCGCAGCAGCAGCGCGTTGTTATCTGTAGGCGAACCCCCAACCAAAACGTAATTTCCCTTCGGCGCATGGTCGAGTGCGTACTTCGCCTGCATCTCGCCGATCTTCACTACTTGATGCGAAACGTAAAGGTCAACGTCAGCATTTCGAATCAGACGATCGTAACTAATCACTGGCACGCCTTGGTGATGCGCTAATTCCACAATCGACGCGGCGATTTGACCATTGTGCGGCGCGACGATCAAAACGTCGACACCTTTCGTGAGCAGGTTGTCGCACTGCTTTGTCTGCACCGCATCGTCGCCGTTGGCGACTTGCACCTCACATTCGGCGCCTACTTCCTTGCAGCGCTGCTCGACCAGTGCTTTGTCACGCTGCCAGCGCTCTTCTTTCAACGTATCCATGGAAAACCCGATGCGCACTGGCTCGTTCGGACCCTTCTTCCTTTTCGCGCCGCCGGTGCTGGTCTGCGTCCCAGAGACGCAAGCGCCGGCCGTGAGTGCCAGAAGTGCCAGGCAGGCTAGCAAGCTTTTACTTTGCATTGAGTACCTTTTCCCTTCTCCGTATCAGCAGTTCAGAGGTTAAAAAGCAATTGGGGCAGTTACGTCGCGCGCCTTCAATGTCAGTTACTTTGCGCGAACCTTCGTCGAAATCAGACGATGGCTCAACAATGGTATGCAGTACCCAAGACTTTTGTTCGCGTGCCGCGCCCGGCAAAAATCCGGTTATCTGATCGAGGGCCCTAAGCTTACCAAAGTCTGGGCGAAAGTAAACATTGAAGTTCTTTTCTTTTTGGAGCATTATGTCCCCGATTTTAATAGACTATGTGCCAGCGCACATACAATGAGGTCTCCCCTCGTTTAAGTTAGCCCCAAATATTCGTTGGTTAGATTCCACCTGGATTGTCAGGGGCAATTCCTAAGGTGTGAGCGGACAGCCGACTCCTGCGGAAGTTTGAGGCAGTTAAGGCTGCCAAAGGGGCTGATGTCGGCAAGGCCAACCAACAAATCCTATACCTGCGTTCTGCATCCGCAACGCCTGCGGAGGGTAGTAAAATTCGAATGGTACACGGGAGGACCATGCAATGAATAGAACCATCTTGATGTGCGTCCGCGCGCTAACGTGCGGCCTTTTTCTTTCGTTTGCAGTTTCCGCGGCCAACGCGCAGTTCAAGGCCGGGATTCAAGGCACGGTCAGCGATACCTCCGGAGGACTTGTGCCGGAAGCGAAGCTTACGCTGACAAACACTGAGACGGGCAAGACTCAAGAAACCACCGCGAGTAGTGAGGGCTTCTATAGAATATCCGGTCTATCTCCCGGTAAATATAAGCTGACGGTCGAAAAGGCCGGTTTCAAACAAAAAGTGTTTGACAACGTGGTGGTCAATGCCGAGGCTGTTCAAGGTCTCGACGTGGCGCTCGAACCTGGCGAGGTGAGCGCAACTGTTACCGTGACTCAGCAAACAGAACAAACTTTAGAAACGGAGAACGCAAGTCTCGACAAGGCGATCACAACTCAAGAAGTCCGCAGTCTGCCGCAATTTGGACGCGACCCTTACGAGTTAGTGCGATTGACTCCCGGAGTATTCGGCGACTCGGCGCGTGGTGGCACCGGCGGCGCGGTCAATTTACCTAACACCGCCGGGCCCGGCGGGTCGAACCGATCAATCTTTCAGACAGAGAATCAACCGCAAATCTCAGCCAACGGTCAGCGGATAACTTCCAACAATTTCCAGATTGACGGCACCAGCGTGAATAGTTTGACTAACGGTGGCGCCGCGGTAATTACTCCGAACCAGGAATCAGTCAAAGAAGTGCGTGTCATCGCGAATGTCTACTCAGCAGAGTACGGTCGTAACTCAGGCGCACAGGTGCTGACTGTCTCACAAAACGGCACGAACCTCCTTCACGGAAGTCTCTTTTTAAAGAACAATAGTCCCGGACTAAATGCCTTCAATAAATACGG
>Ga0070706_100004533_pt1 | contig 13365 bp, 14 predicted proteins | sample KBSK5501metaG_FD_65476 | JGI IMG/M metagenome (GOLD analysis project Ga0070706, IMG submission 65476) | Corn, switchgrass and miscanthus rhizosphere microbial communities from Kellogg Biological Station, Michigan, USA - KBS K5-50-1 metaG | ecosystem: Host-associated > Plants > Roots >...
CTCATCGAGTTGATGATCGTGGTGGCCATCATCGGCATCCTCGCCGCCATCGCCATCCCGCTCTACGCCAACGTCCAGGCGCGCGCGCGGCTGGCCAAGGCCCAGGCTGACGCCCGGGCCCTCGCCTCCGCGGTCAGCATCTACTCCGCCCACATGGGCTCTCTCCCGACCGTGCTGACCCAGCTCACGACGGCGTCCACCAACGCCCAGGGCCAGGTGGCGGGTCCGTTCATGGCCTCCATCCCCTCCGGCCCGACCAACTGGGGCTCGTACGCCTACACCCCGGTCGCCACCGCCGGGACCTTCGTCATCACCAACTCCGGCGACGGCACCAGCGTCAGCCTTCCGTAGAGCGGACCGCTCTGAACGCTCGACATTTCCGGGGGAGGAGGCGCACATCGCTTCCTCCCCCGTGTCCTGTCCGCAAGGACATCGACCGTTGATGTCTGCATCGACCACCGATCCGGATATGATTGACCCCGACGTGCACAAGGATCCGGGCAGCCGTCCCATCGGGATTGGGCAGCGCCGACATCGATGATCCCTCCGGCGATCGCTTTCGTCTTCTGCGCGCTGGCGGGCCTCTGCGTCGGCAGTTTCCTCAATGTCGTCATCGCCCGGCTTCCGGCCGGGCGGAGTATCGCCCACCCGGCTTCGGCGTGTCCCCGTTGCGGGACCGCTATCGCCTGGTACGACAACCTGCCCGTGCTCTCGTATCTCCTTCTCGGCGCGCGGTGTCGAAGCTGCCGGGCTCCGATCTCCTGGCGGTATCCCGTGGTCGAGATCATGGGTGCCGCTCTCTTCGCCCTGGCCTACCTTCGCTTCGGCCCGAGCTTTCAGCTCGCGGCGGCACTGGTGCTCGTCTCGACACTCATCGCGATCACGGGGATCGACCTGGATCACCAGATCATCCCGGACGTGCTCAGCCTCCCGGGCGTCGCGCTCGGCCTCATCGCGAGCTTCGGTCCGGGCGCGATCGGATGGAAGGATTCGGCACTGGGCGTCCTGGCCGGAGGCGGTGTGTTCGTCGTGATCATCGTGGCCAGCTCGCTCGTGCTCGGGCAGCCCGGAATGGGCGTGGGAGATGTGAAGCTCGGAGCCATGCTCGGGGCGTTTCTCGGCTGGCAGCTCGCATTGTTGAGCGTTCTCGTGTCCGTGCTGGTTGGCGGCCCGCTGGCGGCCGGTCTCCTGGCCACCGGACGGAAGCAGCGAAAGGACCCGGTGCCGTTCGGCCCCTTTCTCGCTCTGGGCGGAGTCGTCAGTCTATTCTGGGGCGATGCCCTCCTCACCTGGTACTTCGGCCAGTTCTTGAACTGATTCCGTTCGAGTGCGTCGCCGGGCTGACGTCAAGGATGTTCGCCTCGACTACGCACAGGGCTGGCGACTCCGGCTCGTCGCATCTCGTAGTTAGGGCTGCCACGGATGGTCACCCACTACCGGCAGTCTCGCGTGGCGTGCAGGCGAAGGGAGCACGGCCCGTCGGGCGCTCGTTGTATGGACGACTCTAACAAGTTGATTTAATTATCTTTACTGGTTCCCGTTGCAGACGGGCGGCGCCCTGTCAGGAAACGGGGCAAGGGGCGCGCCCGCGAGGTAGGCCGGTCAACGTTGGTCCCCTTCTTGCTACATAACGGATGCCATGTTTCGCCACTCTGGCAGGATCGATTCCGCTACACTGCCGCAGCAACGCGACCGCCAGTCCGGCTATTCCTTCGTCGAGCTCGTCATCACGGTCGGGATGATCCTGGTCATCACGACGTGGGCGATGCCCTCTTTCCTGAGCTACTACCGGAGTGCCCGGGTCCGGTCCGGTGCGCAGACGGTCAGCGCATATCTGAATGAGGGCCGCCAGCTGGCGATCAAGACGAACTCCCCGGTCTGCGTGAGTTACACGACGACCACGATCCAGTTCAGACAGAGCACTTGCGGCGGGACCCTCATCAACGTCGCCGGGCTCGTCACCTCCTCCGGCAACGTTCGCCTACCGGAGAGCGTCAGCCTCAGCTCTACCGCCAGCGCGATCTTCGGGAATCTCGGGAACGCCACCCAAGCCGCGACCTATACGGTGACCGACACGGTGAGCAGCCGAACCCTGACCGTCACCGTCGCGGCCTCGGGTCGTATCACCATTCCCTAGGCGAGAACGCGTGCGGTCGCTCCTTGCGGGGGAGCAAGGATTGACGCTCGCGGAGGTTCTCGCCGCGCTCTCCTTGCTTTCCGTCGGTCTCGTCGCCATGGTCTCGCTTCTTCCGCTTGCCGGGCTCGGCATCCACGAAGGTGGGCACCGGTCGGGAGCCATCTTTCTTGCCGGGCAGCGCCTCGAACAGATCCGCCATGCCGTGGGCTCGGCCGATCCTTCGAACGACCCCCTGACCGAAGCTGCCGTCTCGTTCCCCGATGAGCCGGCGATCGCGCCGCCCCACCAGGCGTTCAGCCGCTCGGTGCGTCTCCGGGACTGCGCACTCGGATGCTCGGGTGTTCAGACACCGGGTGTCCGGCAGGTCACGGTGACGGTAACCTACCCAGCCAGCTCTGCTCAGGGAGCGTCACCGATCCAGCGGGGTGCGGTGATCCTGAGCACCTACGTCGGTCCCCGGTGAACGTCTTGGTGCCGATCCTCTCCCGGCCAGCGGGACAGCGCGGCGCGGTGCTGCCGCTGGCGATGCTGAGCCTCCTCGTGCTCTCGGCCGTTCTCATCGGCCTCTCGACGCTCACCGGGCAAGAGCCGCTCGTCGCCAGCAACCACGTCATGATGGTTCAGGCGCAGGCCCTCGCGGAGGCCGGCCTCGAGCGCGCGCTGTGGGCCTTGAGCTCTCCGCAGGCCCCCGAAGGGGTGGCGTGGACCGCGGCGGCACCCGCCCCATACGACGGCAGCCAGCTGATCGGGGTGGCGACGGACGTCGCATCCATCGGCGGGTTCCGTCTCACGATCAGCGGCGAGAGTGATCGCCAGCGACAGGTGGTGGCGATCGGTCTGGTTCCGGGCGACGACGGCCCCCTCGGTCGAGCCCGTCAGGAGATCAGCGCCACCGTCATCCGGCTGCGGTTCCCCGCTCTCCCGGCAGGCCTCGCCGTACGAGGCGATCTCACGATCGGCGACGGGGTGACGGTCGACGCGAGCACGGATGGCAGCTGCGGGGACTTGCCGGGTACCTGGTCGAGCGGCGTTACGACCCTTGGCTCCGGGAGCCAGGTGCTCGGGCGAAGCGGAGATCCGGCCGACCCTCCACAGCTCCAGCCGGCGGGAGCCTTCGACGAGGGCGCCTTCACCACGGCAGAGCTGAGCGCGCTGAAAGCGGTGGCTCGCGCTCGCGGCACATACTATCAGGGGGCGGTGGCATTCGATGCGGCCCGGCCCGTGCCCGACGGGCTCGTGTTCGTGGATACGGCGAGCGGGCGGCCCATCACGGGCGCGACCACCGACGCCGATCTGGCCGCGGTCAGCGTCGGTGACGGAGCTGGCACCGGCTCGGGCGGCTCCTTTCGAGGCTGGCTCGTGGTCAACGGGAGCCTGTCGATTGCGGGCAGCATCGTCCTCGAGGGCCTCGTGTATGCGGCAGATCGGCTCAGTCAGACGGGCGCAGCCAGGCTGGTCGGCGCGGCCGTGGCCGGACATGCTCGTAGCACCCTGCCCAGTCTCATCGACGCCCGCCCCGCGGGCGGTGCTGCACTGGTCTGGAACTGCGAGGTGGGCCGGACAGGTGGTCGGGTCATCCCGCAGCGATGGATGGTAAAGCCGGGTAGCTACCGGGAGGCCGCCCAGTAGGCGTTACGCGGGCGAGAGGGTCGAGGTCAGAGGTTCGAGGTCTGCCTAGAGACCCCATAGGTCGGGGTCGGCGAAACGCGGAAGCGCACGATGTGGTGGAAGAAGTGTTGACGGTTTAATTAATCCGCCGTTATAAACTGTCACCACGATAGAGCGTTTCCTTCCACAACGCACCGGGCTGACAGTTGATTCGCTTCTCGATTGAGGGGCGGAGTCAGAGTCAGGAGAAGGCCGGGAGCCGAATATGGCGCTGTTTGGACTCGGTAAGAAGCCCGCGACGTTCGGGCTCGACATTGGAACGAGCGCGATCAAGGTCGTCGAGCTCGTTCAGAGCAAGGGTGGCCTCGCGCTCAAGTCCTTCGCCCTCGTCCCGCTCCCGCGGGACGTCATCGCGGAGGGCACGATCCGGGAGCCTCAGGTCGTCACCGACGCGATCCGGGAATGCGTCGAGAAGGCGGGGATCACTGGCACGAGCGCGGTCATCTCCGTCTCCGGGCGGGAGGCGATCGTCAAGCGGGTGCCGCTGCCGAAGGTCACTCCCAAGGAGCTGGGGGACGCCATCCAGCTCGAGGCAGAGCATCACATCCCGTTCGCCATCGATGACGTCTTCCTCGACTATCAGGTGGTCAGCCAGTCCGCCAATGCCATGTCGGTGGTCTTGGTCGCCACCAAGAAGGTCAAGGTCCTGGAGTACGTGGCCGCGGTGGAGGCAGCCGGCATGGACGCGGTGGTGGTCGATCTGGACGCGTTCGCGGTGCAGAACCAGTTCGAGCTGAGCAGCCCCAGCGAGGGAGCCGACGCGGTCGCCCTCATCGACATCGGGGCCAGCGTCATGAAGACCAACGTGATCCACGGCGGAGCGTGCATCTTCGCGCGTGACGTTCCTTTTGGCGGCAACAACTACACGGACGCGATCGCTCAGCGGCTCAACATCTCCACCGAGATGGCCGAGGCGGCCAAGCAAGGGCGTGAGGTCGGCGTCAACTGGGACGACCTGGTTCCGGCCTTGGAAGCCGTCTCCCGGGAGCTCTCCCTCGAGGTGCAGCGGACCTTCGACTACTTCGCCTCGACAGCGGAATCGGAGCGCATCGGCAAGATCGTGCTGTCCGGCGGCTGCGCGAAGCTGGCCGGCCTCGATGACTTCCTCGGCTCGTCGTGGGGAGTCCCGGTTGAGCTGGCCCGGCCCTTCCAGGGCATCGAGCACGACGCGGCCCAATTCGCGGACGAGGACCCGGAACAGATCGGTCCCGTGTTGGCAGTGGCGGTCGGCCTCGCCCTCCGCCGCCCGGGAGACAAGCCGGCATGATCAAGGTCAACCTCGCCCCCCCCACGACCAAGCGACCTCGCCGCGCCGCCGCCGCCGCCGGCACCGAGCTCAATCTCGGGCTGCTCTTCGGCGGAATCCTGGTCGCGCTGGTGTTGATCATTGGCGGCTGGTGGCTCGCCATGTCGCTGGAGAGCCGCCGGCTTACCGCGGAGATCGAGAACAACCGGCGTGAGCTGGAGCGCCTGAAGCCGATCATCGCGGCCGGCCAGCGCTACCGGCGGGAACGGGACGAGCTGGAGAGGCGCCTGAACGCCATCGAGACCGTGGCCCGGAACCAGGCCCGGCCGGTCTACCTCCTCGACGCGATGGCGGACACGCTGCCTCCTGACTTGTGGCTGACCCGGCTCGAAGAGCGGGGCCCGAGCCTCCGCATCGCGGGCACCACGTATTCGTCGGTCGCCCTCTCGGATTTCATGGCCAATCTCAAGGCTTCGGGCCGATTCAAGGACGTGGACCTGGTCGATGCCAAACAGGACCTGAGCAAGTCGCCCCGCACGATCACCTTCGAGGTGACGTGCCGGTTCGAGATCTAGGCCATGGCGCTCCTCGATCCCATCACAAACGCCCCCCGGAATCAGAAGATCGCCCTCGGCGTCGTGGGCTGCGTCATCGTGGCCGCCCTCGGCTACTTCCTCCTCCTGTCGCCGAGGCAGGTCGATCGGGATGCCCTGCGGGCGCAGAGCGAGCAGGTCCGGGCCGAGATGATGCAGGCGCAGGCTCTCGAGGCCAGCCTGCGCGGGTTCCGCGCCCAGGCGGAGGCACTCCGCAAGCGGTTGGAGGCGGCCCAGGAGCGGCTGCCCACCCAGAAGGAGATGCCCGCCCTCTATCGACAGATCTCTGATCTGGCGTTCCAGTCAGGTCTGGCCATGGCCGTCTTCACCCCAAGAGCACCTGAGGAGAAGGAGATCTTCTTCGACGTTCCGATCACCGTGAACGCCGAGGGCAGCTTCCACCAGTTCGGGAACTTCCTGGCTCGGATGGGACGGATGCCGCGGATCGTGAACCTCGCCGACTGGCGCCTGCTCGGCATCGATCGCCCGACGGGCACGATCCGGGCCGAGGTCACCTTGATGACCTATATCTTCCGGCCAGAGGGAGCACCGCCTCCCAAGCAGCCTGGAGCGCCGGGCGCTCCGGGCCAGCCGGCGGGGCCAAGTCGATGAGCGCTCGGGCGACGATTCCGGGTCTGGTCGTGTTGGCCGGCACGGCGGCCGCGCTCCTAGCTGGCTGCGGCGGGGGGGCTCCTCCGCCACCGCCCGCGGCAGTGGCGCCGGCCGCTCCCTCGACTCCGGCGCCGGTGGTCCGGCCCAAGGATGCGGATTCCAAGGCTCTTCCGCCAATCGCTTATGAGCCCAAGGGCCGGCGCGACCCGTTTACGCCGATCTTCGTGGGCAAGGACAATGCGGGGCTCTCGGTCAGCGCCGTCAAGCTCACCGGGGTTGTGGGAGGCCGGGGTGGGCTCATGGCCCTCGTCGAAGCGCCGGACGGTATCGGCTACATCCTCAAGCCGGGTGACGCCTTAGGGGACGGGCGCGTCACTGGCATCACGCCAAACTCGGTTACGTTCGCGGTCGCGGCTCGGGGTTCGCAGAGCTCCTCCAGCCTCACGCTGCGGCTACCGGAGAACCAGTAAAGGTATGAAGGGGGGGACCGATCTGATGAGAAGCGCGCGGATAGCGGGGCTTGCGGTGGTGGTGTCCCTTGCGGTCGCCGGGATCGGTGCGTCCCAGGCCGCCGACTCCCCGGTCGAGCTCAAGGACGTGAGCATCGAGCGGGCCTTCGATGGGGCCTCCGTCACGGTCAAGACCTCAGGACCGGCCCATTACGATGCCAAGCTGATCGATTCTCCCACCCGACTCGTCATCGATCTGAGCGGTGCAACGTACAGCTCCAGCAAGTCTCGCTGGACCTCTGGGGTGGAGCCCATCAAGGAAGTTCGTGGGAGCCAGTGGCGCAAGGGTGTGGCGCGGGTCGTCGTCGAGATGACTCGTAGCGACGTCGCCTACCGCATCGATGAGACCCCGGACGGGCTCGTCGTCGCGGTTGAAAACTCCAATGGCCGGTCCCCCGAGACGAAGCTCGAGACGCCCAGATTGTCCAACGGCTCTCCGGACGCGCCCAAGGCGGCCCCCAAACCCAGCACGGAAGCTTCGATCGACGCGCCCAAGGCGGCCTCCAAGCCGGTTGTACTCGCCGCCGCGAAGCCGGCGGACAAGCCCGCGCCGGCAGCGATACCGGTCAGCAAGGAGCCGGACCCGGCGCCGGCGACCAAGGCCCCGGCTACCGCGGCGGTTACCCCGGCGCCCGTACCCGTCCCGGCCCCTGCGCCACCCGCGACGGCGGCGCGTCAGATGGTCGCCCAGGCCACGACCACGCCGACCCCGGCACCGCCCCCATCCACGGCGCCGTCCGGCGAAAAGCTGATCTCCCTCGATTTCAAGGACGCCGACGTAGTCAACCTGCTGCGCATCTTGGCTGCGGAGAGTGGCCGGAACATCGTCGCGGGTGACGACGTCAAGGGTCGGGTGTCCATCTCGCTCAAGAATGTGACCTGGGAGCAGGCGCTCGACACCATCCTCGAGGTGCGCGCCCTCGCGAAGGTCGAGAGGGACAGCGTGATCCGCATCGTGTCCCTCGATCAGCTGACAAAGGAGAAGGAGGCTCTGGCGCGGGTCGAGGCCGCCAAGCGGAACGCCGAGATCGAGACGCGCACCAAGTTGGCCGAGGCCCAGCTCAAGGAGACCGAGCTCGCGACGAAGAAGTTGGCCGCCGACGCGGCGGCCGCCGAGGCCCAGGCCCGTGGCCCCCTCCGCGAAGAGGTCATCCGGCTCTCTTACGCCGATCCGGAAGACGTCGCCCGGACCCTGCAGGGCATCCTCGGCATCCCGCCCGAGGGGGTCCAGGCGGTACCGACAACGATCATTCCCAGCATCCCGTCCGTTCCTACCGTCGTGCCCTCGGGTGGCGGTCCCCCGAACCCCGCGCTCGGCCAGCTCCCGCCGCCCCAGACGCCCTATCCGCCGGCCTATGGGCCGCCCACCCAGCCGATCATGTCGGTAAGCCAGGACGTGCTGGCCAAGGGCATCACGGTCAGGGCCAACAAGGCGACGAACAGCATCTTCATCCGCCACTACGAGGCCGACCTCGAACGGATCAAGAAGCTCATTCGCGAGCAACTCGACGTCCCGCTGCCCCAGATCAAGATCGAAGCACGGATGGAGATCCTGGACCGCAGTTCCCTCGAAGCCATCGGCATCCAGTGGGGCGGGGCTATCGCGGGGACCAGCGGCGGCAACACTTTGATCGGCCAGGGGTTCACGGGGTTCGACGCGGGTCGGACGGGAATCGGCGCGACGGGGGTCAACCCAAGCAACCCTAACCTGACCCTAGCATCTGTGCTTCCCATCGCCGCCGGAACCGGCCTATCCACCGGCGGCAACCTTGTGAACCTTCCGTTCTCGCTCTTGCCGAACGCCGCCACCACCAGCCCGGCGGGCGGTATCTCGTTCGGGATCGTGGGCACCAAATTCAACATCAACCTGGCGCTGCAGGCCCTGGCGACTCTGGGCAAGACCAGGACGCTCGCCCACCCCGAGATCGTCACGGTGGAGAACAACAAGGCGGCCTTCACCCTGGGGGAGGAAATCCCGTACGCCACCGTCAGCTCGGCCGGCACCCAGGTCCAGTTCAAGGAGGCCGTCCTCAAGCTCGAGGTGACTCCGACCGTGATCCGTGAGAGTATCGACGGCCGGGAGATCCGGAAGGTCAAGATGACCGTGATCGTCGAGAACAACTCGCGGGGCGACGTGATCAGCCCGGCGGCGGGCGTGACCGTGCCGATCATCAACCGGCGCAAGGCGGAGACCCAGGTCCTCGTCAAAGAGGGCGACCGTCTCGTCATCGGCGGCGTCACGCAGAACGTCCAGCAGAAGACCGTGCGCAAGGTTCCGCTCATGGGTGACGTGCCGATCCTCGGCTGGCTCTTCAAGCAGCGCGAGGATTTTGAGACCGGGCGCGAGTTGGTCGTCTTCCTGACGCCTTCCATTTTGAAGACGGACGGCGTGCCGGCCGCGGCCTCCGGAAGGTAGGTGGTCGGGCGGTTCCGCTTCCTCACCGCCGGAGAGTCCCATGGTGAGGCGCTGACCGCCGTCATCGATGGGGTCCCGGCGGGGCTCCCGCTGACCGAGTCCGACATCAACCGCGACCTCGCCCGTCGCCAGCGCGGCTACGGGCGAGGCGGCCGAATGAAGATCGAGCAGGATCAAGTCCACATCTCCGCCGGGGTCCGGTGGGGCCTCACCCTCGGCAGTCCGATCACTCTGACGATCCGCAACCGCGACTGGGAGAACTGGCAGCAGACCATGTCGGTGGGCCCTCCACCTCCCGGCGCTTCCGCTAAGACCGTGACGCGCCCGCGGCCGGGGCATGCCGATCTCGCCGGGGCGATGAAATACGGCCATCACGATATCCGCAACGTGCTCGAACGCTCGAGCGCGCGCGAGACGACGGCCCGGGTGGCGGTGGCCGGCGTGAGCAAGCGGCTGCTCGCCGAGTTTGGTATCACGATCCTGAGCCACGTCAGCGAGATCGGTGGCGTCAAGATCGGTCCACTGGAGATCCCGTGGGAGGAGATCCGGCGGCGCGCGGAGGCCAGCGAAGTCCGTTGCGCGGATCCCGGAGCCGAAGCCGCCATGATCGAGGCCATCGATCGGGCCAAGGCGGCGGGAGACACCCTCGGCGGGGTCTTCGAGGTCGTGGCTCTCGGCTGTCCGGTCGGCTTGGGCTCGTACGTGCAGTGGGATCGGAAGCTCGACGGGCTCCTGGCCCGCGCCTTCTGCTCCATCCACGCCATCAAAGGGGCAGAGGTGGGGCTGGGATTCGAGGCGGCCCGCCGCCCCGGCTCTCAGGTGCACGATGAGATCTTGTTCGACAAGGAAGCGGGCTTCCACCGCGGCTCCAACAGCGCCGGTGGACTCGAGGGTGGTGTCACCAATGGCCAGCCGGTGGTCGTCCGAGCCGCCATGAAGCCGATCTCCACGCTGCGCAAACCCTTGCGGTCGGTGGACCTCGACACCCGAGAGTCGGTGGAGGCGGTGGTGGAGCGCAGCGACGTCTGCGCAGTGCCCGCCGCCGGCGTGGTCGGCGAGGCCATGATGGCCATCGTGCTCGCAGAGGCCTTCCTCGAGAAGTTCGGCGGTGACAGCCTGGACGAGATCCGCCGCAACTATCAAGGGTATCTGGAGTACCTCAAAGGCTGGTAGTCTTGGGCGGGCCCGGCTCGCAGCGGCGCGCTGGCTCGGGAACCATGACCGACATACCCGTCAACCTCGGCTCACGCTCGTACCGGATCCGGGTCGCCTCGGGGGCGCTTGGCACGGTGGGAGCGGAGCTCGCCACGCTCCGGGTGGGACGCAAGGCCGTGCTGGTGAGCGACCCCGTGGTCACCCGCCTGCACGGCGAGGCGGTGGCCGAGAGCCTCCGGGGCGCCGGCTTCGACGTGATCCGCGTCGTCATTCCGGAGGGTGAGCCGGCCAAGCGGCTCGAGACGGCACGGGAGATGTGGGACCGCCTCCTCGACGCGGGGTGTGACCGCACGGCGACCGTGGTGGCCCTGGGCGGCGGCGCGGTGGGGGATCTGGCGGGCTTCGTCGCCGCGACCTACATGCGCGGGATGAACTTCGTTCAGGTACCGACGACGCTCCTGGCCCAGGTGGATGCTTCCATCGGTGGAAAGACCGCCATCGACCATCCCCGCGCCAAGAACCTGATCGGGGCGTTCCATCAGCCCCGGCTCGTCGTCGTGGATCCGGTCGTGCTCACCACGCTGCCCGACCGCGAATTCCGCTCGGGGCTCGCCGAGGTCATCAAGCACGGGATCGTGCTGGACGCGGGCTACTTCGGCGACCTGGAGGCCAGCATCGAGGCGCTGCTCGCTCGCGATCTGCCGACCCTCGAGCGGGTCGTGGCCGGCTCTTGCCGGCTCAAGGCGTCGGTCGTCGAGCGCGACGAGCAGGACGCGGAGCTGCGCTGGTCCCTGAACTACGGCCACACCATCGGCCACGCCCTTGAGGCGGCCACCGCGTTCGCTCGCTGGGCGCATGGGGAGGCGGTGGCTCTGGGCATCGCCGCGGAGGCCCGGCTCGCCGAGCGTCTCGGCCTCGCCTCTCCGGCGACTCGTGAGCGTCAGGTGCGTCTGCTGCGCGCGGTCGGCCTACCCGTCGTCGGGCTGGGCGCGGAGCCCGCGGCGGTGGTCGAGGCGCTCCGTCGCGACAAGAAGGCGCGCGACGGCCGGATTCCCTTCGTCCTCGCCCCGGAGATCGGCCGGTTCCAGCTCGTGTTCGACGTCCCGCCGGCCGAAATCCTCGAGACCCTGCGGCTGCTCGCGAACGGCGTCGGAGGGGCCCAGAATTGACTCCACCATGCGCGCCGCGTATTACACTGAGACCATGACGCCGGAGCCTCAAGTCGGCGCCCCGGTCGCGGCCGAGGAAGGCGCACTCACCGCCGCGATCCGTCGTTACGAGGAGCGCCTCGCCCGGGACCCCGGCTCCCTGGCCTTCGCTCCCCTCGCCGACGCGTATCGAAAAGCGGGGAGGACTCGCGACGCCATCCGGCTGTGTCGCGAGGGCCTCGAGCGCTTTCCACAGTACGTGACCGCGCGGTTGATCCTCGCCAAGGCGCTCCTGGACGACGGCAATCCGGACGGCGCGCTGGACGAGGTCCGGACCATCCTCGCGGCCAGCCCTCAAGAGGCCCAGGCCCACCGGCTCGCCGGTGACCTGTACCGCCGGGCCGGCGCGCTCGGGGATGCGGTCGGGCATCTGGAGCAGGCCGTCCGGCTGGATCCCGGAGATCGCGAATCGCGGGCGCTGCTGGAGGTGCTGGGCGCGGGCGGGACGGTGCCGGAAGGCTCCGCGCTCAAGCAGCAGCTGACCGACGACACGTTCGTCACGGTTTCCTTCGGCACCGTGTGTCTCGAGCAGGGACTGGTGGACGAGGCGGCGCAGATCTTCCTGCGCCTGCTCGGCCGAGACCTGAGCAATGCCCCGGCCCGGCAGGGCCTGGAAGAGGCGCTCCGAATCAAGACTCAACGACGGAAAGGGTCATGACCGCATGCAGGTGTCCACGGCGGAATTCAAGAAGGGCCTGAAGATCCAATTCGACGGCGAGCCGTACAGCATCGTCGACTTCCAGCACGTCAAACCCGGCAAGGGCGGCGCGTTCGTCCGCACCAAGCTCAAGCACATGAAGCTCGGGCGGGTCATCGACAATACCTTCCGGGCGGGTGAGAAGGTGGAGCTGGTCGACTTCGACGAGAAGCGGATGCAGTACCTCTACCGCGACGACCGCTACCACTTCATGGATCTCGACACCTACGACCAGATCTCGCTGTCCGCCGCGGAGGTCGGCGACGCGCGCGACTTCCTCAAAGAGAACATCGAAGTGGAGATCCTCTTCATCAACGACAGCCCGGTCACGGTGGAGCTGCCCAACTTCATCGACCTGCAGATCGCCAAGACGGACCCCGGTATCCGCGGGGACACCGCCTCCGGTGGATCGAAGCCCGCGACCCTGGAGACGGGCGCGGTAGTCCAGGTTCCGCTCTTCCTCAACCCGGGAGACGTGGTGAAGGTGGACACGCGCAGCGGCGAGTATCTCGGCCGCGTGGCGGCGGCGGGTTAGCGTGGCCACGCGGCGACCGGCGGCCGGCCCGGCGCGCTTCACCGTCGACCAGGTGGTCGAGCTCGCGGTGCGCCACAACCTGGCCGAGCTCGAGGTGGAGGCCGCGGGCACCCGCATCCGCGTCGTCCGGGAGCACGCCCCCGCCGCGCCCGGGCCGCGCGGAGAAGGGGCGCCGGCCATCGCGGCTCCACTCCCCCAGCCCGCCGCGGACCGCGCCGAGTCCACCGCTCACCTCCTGACCGTCGAGGCGCCGATGGTGGGCACCTTCTACCGGGCCCCCAAGCCGGACGCCCCGCCCTTCGTCAACGAGGGAGACGCGATCAAGGAGGGGCAGGTGCTCTGCATCGTCGAGGCGATGAAGCTGATGAACGAGATCGAAGCGAGGGTCGCCGGGCGCATCGTCAAGGTCCTGGTCGAGAACGGTCAGCCCGTCGAGTTCGGGCAGCCGCTGTTCTTGATGGATCCGCTCCGCTGATCCTCGGCTGATGTTCCACAAGATCCTCATCGCCAACCGGGGCGAGATCGCGCTCCGGGTCCTCCGCGCGTGCCGCGAGATGGGGATCCGCACCGTGATCGCCCACTCCACCGC
>Ga0070706_100004534_pt1 | contig 13364 bp, 12 predicted proteins | sample KBSK5501metaG_FD_65476 | JGI IMG/M metagenome (GOLD analysis project Ga0070706, IMG submission 65476) | Corn, switchgrass and miscanthus rhizosphere microbial communities from Kellogg Biological Station, Michigan, USA - KBS K5-50-1 metaG | ecosystem: Host-associated > Plants > Roots >...
CCCGACTTCGATCGCGCACGCTACACCGAGACGCTGACCGCGATCGGGCTGAGGGAGCTGCTGCCGTGATCTGGATCGACAAGCAGGCGCCGTTCGACGATGCCATGGCGCGCGTCGCGGCGCAGAAGACCGTCGCGGTCGACACCGAAGCCGATTCGCTCCATTCGTACTTCGACAAAGTCTGCCTGATCCAGATCTCGATACCCGCCGAGGATCTGATCATCGATCCGCTCGCAAAGATCGATCTCTCCGCGCTCGGTGCGATCCTCGCGAACCGCGACATCAGGAAGATTCTGCACGGCGCCGATTACGACCTGCGGATTCTGCATCGCGATTTCGGCTTCACGATTTCGAATCTCGTCGACACCATGATCTGCGCGCAGCTCCTCGGCTACGACGCCATCGGGCTGGCGGCGTTGCTGGAGCGTTACTTCGCGCTGGCGGTCGACAAATCGCATCAGCGCGCAGACTGGGCCGTCCGGCCATTGCCGCGCGTCATGCTGGAATACGCCGCCAGCGACACGCGGCATCTGATCCTGCTCGCCGAAAAGCTGCGCGAAGAGTTGATCGCGCTCGGGCGGTGGGAGTGGGCGCAGGAAGAATTCGCGCGGCTCGAGAACATCCGCTTTTCCGAAAAGGAAGACGAAGGCTTTCGCCGTCTCAAAGGCATCGGGACGTTCGATCGGCGCTCGCTCGCGATCGCGCGTGCGCTATACGAGTGGCGCGACGAGCTGGCGCGCGCCGCCGACCGCCCGCCCTTCAAAATCTTCGGCAACGACGTGATCATCGAGGTCGCGAAAAACAAAGTCGCCGATGCCGAGGCGCTCGAGAAGATCAAGGCGCTGCCGTTGTCACTCCGAAAACGTTACGGCCGCGAGATTCTCTCCCGCGCTCGCGCCGCCATCGCGTTGCCCGAGGAGATGCTGCCCGAGAAGGCGGACGCGAGGCAGTGGATGCGGGACAAGGCGCTCGAATCGCGCGTGTCGCGCCTGAAAACGATCCGAGACAAGAAGGCGAAGGAGCTGAAGATCGACCCGGGAGTGCTGGCGCCGCGCCACGTGCTGACCGCCCTCGCCACGACGCGCGATCTGCGCCAGGTCCCCGCCATGCGCGACTGGCAGCGCCGCATCCTCGGAGAGGAGTTGCTCGCGGCGCTGTAAAATGCCGGCGCGATGCAACGAATCACAGACTACAAAGTTCTCGTCATCGGTTCCGGTCCGGCGGGATGCACCGCCGCGACCTATCTCGCGCGCGCGAACCTCGCGCCTCTCGTCCTGGAAGGTTTGCAGCCGGGCGGGCAGCTCACCATCACGACCGACGTCGAGAACTACCCCGGCTTTCCGGATGGCATTCTCGGGCCGAAGCTGATGGACCTCATGCGGCAGCAGGCCGAGCGATTCGGCGCCATCTTTCGAATGGAGCAGGTCGAGAAGGTCGACCTGCGCACGCATCCGTTCACGGTGATCACCGACCAGCGCGAATACGAGTGTTTCGCACTCATCATCGCCGCCGGCGCTTCCGCGATGCAGCTGGGGCTTCCCTCGGAGAAGGCGTTGCAGGGATTCGGCGTCTCGTACTGCGCCACCTGCGACGGATTCTTCTTCAAGAACAAGGAGATCGTCGTCGTCGGCGGCGGCGACTCCGCGATGGAAGAGGCGACCTTCCTCACCAAATTCGCGAGCAAGGTCACGGTCGTGCATCGGCGCGAGGAATTGCGCGCGTCGAAAATCATGCAGGAGCGCGCGTTCGGAAATCCGAAGATCAAGTTCATCTTCAATTCGACCGTCGACGAAGTCATCGGCACGAAAGAGGGCGGCATCACCTCGCTGAAGATCCGCAATCTGAAGTCGAATTCGATCTCGGACATGAGCGCGCAAGGTCTGTTCGTCGCGATCGGACACACGCCCAACACCGCGCCGTACGCCGGGCAGCTCGAGCTCGATGAGCGTGGCTACATCATGCTTCCGCACCGCAGTTCGACCGTGACGAACATTCAGGGCGTCTTCGCGTGCGGCGACGTCGTCGATCACATCTACCGGCAGGCGGTGACTGCGGCCGGGACCGGCTGCATGGCGGCACTCGACTGCGAGCGGTGGCTGACGCACGAGCGGATCACCGAAAGATGGGATCTTCCGAAAGGGGAAGAAGAACGGGTGTAGAAACGCCCGCGGCCGGAACCCTTCTCATCCTCGGCGGCGCCGGCATGGTCGGCCTGCAGGTCGCGCGCGAAGCTGTCCGCGAGCTGCACCCCGCGCGCATTGTCATCTCGTCGCTGACGCAGCGCGAGGTCGACGAAGCCGTCGCGATTCTCCGCGCCGAGACGCACGATATCGAGTTCGTCCCGGCTGCCGGCGACATTTTTCTCCCGCAGTCGCTGCAGGGGATCGATCGCGCCGAGCTGATCTCGAATCGTGAACATTATGATGCACTATTTTCCGGAGAGTCCTCGCTCGTCGAATTGATTCGGCAGCACCGGCCCGAAGTCATCGTCGACTGCATCAACACCGCGACCGCAATCGCGTATCTTGACGTTTTCACCGTCACCGAGCGCACGAAGCTGCTGCTCGACGCCGTCGAATCGCGGAGCGGTTCGATTGATGTCAAAGAGCTGCAGCCGCTGATCCGCTCCGTTCGCGAGCTGATGATCGCGCAGGGCGTGCCGCAGATCGTGCGGCACATCCTGTTTCTGCATCGCGCGCTCGAAAAAAGCTCGGTGCGCGTTTACGTGAAAGTCGGCACGACCGGGACGGGCGGGATGGGGATCAACATCCCCTACACGCACAGCGAGGACAAGCCGTCAGCGCAATTGCTCTCGAAATCGGCGATCGGATTCGCGCACACCGGACTGCTCTTTCTCCTCGCGCGGACGCCGGGGACATCGATCATCAAGGAGATCAAGCCGGGCGCGATGATCGGATTCAAGCGTCTCGGCGAGACGCACGTGCAGTTGCGCGGCGATCGCGGTCCGGCCTTCCTCGTCGAGCCGCGCGATGAAACCCTCGGCGCGACGCTCGACACGCATCAGCCGCCGGATGCGTATCGCAAATTCGAAGGACGCGATGTCCCGCTCAAAATCATCGGAGCCGACACCGGCGAGAACGGCTTCTTCACGATCGGAGAATTCCAGGCCATCACATTTCCGAGGCAGATGGAATATGTGACGCCGGAGGAGGTCGCGCGCACCGCGATCCTCGAGATCCTCGGCGCCTCGACCGGCCGCGATGTGCTGTCCGCCATCGACGGTGCCATCACTGAACCGAGTTATCGCGCCGGCGTTCTACGGCAGCAGGCGATCCTCGCCATGCAGCGACTCGAGCGGAGCATGGCCGGAAAAGTCCTGCCATCCATCGCCGTCGGCCACCTCGGTCCGCCGAAACTGTCGAAGCTGCTGATCGAGGCCTATCTGCTGCGCGAGGCGCTCGGCGACGATTTCGCGGCGATGCTGCGAGTGCCTGCGAACGAGATGCAGCAGCGCGTCGAGTCATACCTGTCGAAGAACGCGACGATCGTCAGTCTCGTCGCGACGATCGGAATTCCGATCCTGCGCTCCGATCACCGACTCACTCGCGGTCCGCGCATCAACATCCCGCCCGCCCCGCCCGACAATGCGCCCTCCGCGATCGATCGCGATCGGATCGAGAAATATGCCCGCACCGGCTGGGTCGATCTGCGGCTGCGAAATTTCGAGCTGTGGCACGAGCGCATCGATCGCTTGTCGCGCTCCCGCCCCGACATCGTGGCGCAGGGATCGGCGGCCTTCGATCTCACCAAGTACAGCGAGGACCGTTTTGTGCCGGGAGAGGTCGTCGGCTGGCTGCTGACGAACGAGATCGACGAGCAGGGGATGGTCGGGCACCGACTGTTCTGAAGGCAGAAGGCAGAAGGCAGAAGGCGGAAGGCAGAAGGCAGAAGGCAGAAGGCAGAAGGCAGAAGGCAGAAGGCAGAAGGCAGAAAGGTGAAGGCAGAAGGAAGAAGGCAGAAGGAAGAAAGGTGAAGGCAGAAGGAAGAAGGCAGAAGGATTCCCTTCATCCTTCTGCTTTCTGCCTTGATTAAAAGGCGTTGAGAATGTACTCGAGCGGATTGACCGGCTGATTATTCAGACGCACCTCGTAGTGCAGATGCGGTCCGGTCGAGCGGCCGGTCGAGCCGACGTATCCGATGATGTCGCCGCGTTTCACGCGATCTCCCGGCTCCACGGCGAATGTCGACAGATGGCCATAGCGCGTCGAGTAGCCGTATCCGTGGGAGATGTAAATCACGTTTCCGTAACCGTTTGCCCACTCTGACTTTACGACGATGCCATCGGCGGGACAGCGCACCGGCTGGCCGACGGCCGAGGAGATGTCGATGGCGTTGTGGACACCGGGCTCGCCGGTGAACGGGTCCTGACGGCTGCCGAAGCCGTCGGTCAGGATGCCGTGAACGGGCGCGATCGAGGGAGTGGAGGAGAGCAGCAGCGATTGCGCGACGAATTTCTGCTCCAGCGTCGAAAGATCTTTTTCGATGCGGTGCGAGCGGAACGTCATCTTGTCGAGATCATCGCGATACGGATTCTCGCCGAGGCCGGTGGGACGCAGACCGCCGACGCCGCCGCCCTGATTGTTCTCGTCGAGCGTGCTGATGCCGGCGATGATGGCGAGCTTTCGCGTGCGCTCTTCGACCGTGTGCAACTGCGTCCGCAGCGATTCGACGGACTTACTGAACTGCTCGTTCGCCGATTGCAGCTCGCGGTTCTCGCGCTGCAGCTTCGACAGCTCGTGGGTCTGCGAAAGCGACGTGAAGTATTGCACCGAGAAGAAAGTCGACAGGCAAAGCGAGGAGGTGACGATCGAAATGAGGGAGAAAAACAGGCGGTGCGAAACTTTCAACTTCCGAAATTTGGCCCGGGCGTGCGGGACAAAAATAATCGTTGAGTAACGCTTGTCCATGCCTTCTCCCACCTCAACTTTCCGTTACCGAATTGGCCCGTTGGTGGGGGGTATTGTTACGGCAGGTGAGGGACGTGTCAAGCCCGTAAACCACATCGGAGCAAGCACTTCCGCGGATATTTTATGCTGTGATGACATATTTAGGGTGGAAATCCGGATGTGGGCAGGGACGATCGGTGGTATCCTCTCGCGCCGCTCCGGCCGGAACGATTTTCTTCAAGCGCGATGAACGTCAAGAAACGGCTCCTCGATGGCGCGCGGATGAACCGTGCGATCCGCCGGATGTCCATCGAGATCGTCGAAAAAAACCGCGGGATCAAAGACCTGATCATCGTCGGCATTCGCAGCCGCGGCGTGCCGATCGGCGAACGCATCGCCAAAGAGATCGAAGCGATGGAAGAGCATCCGGTCCCGTTCGGAATTCTCGATATCACGCTCTACCGCGACGATCTGACCACCATCGCGCCGCAGCCGGTCGTCAAGCCGACGAAGCTTCCCGAGCCGATCGACGACAAGATCGTGGTGCTGGTCGACGATGTTCTCTACACCGGCCGCACCGTGCGCTCGGCGCTCGACGCGCTGATCGATTTCGGACGCCCGCGCGCGGTGATGCTGGCGGTGTTGATCGACCGCGGCCATCGCGAGCTGCCGATTCACGCCGACGTGATCGGGAAAACCGTTCCCACCGACGCCGACGAAGTGATCAAAGTCCGCATGGCCGAGCTGGATGGCGAGGATGAAGTGTTGATCATGGAAAAATAGTTGTCGGTTGTCAGTTGTCGGTTGTCGGAGGACGGGAGGGGACAACCGAAAACTGACAACCGACAACTCATGCGCGCGCAAACCTCCTCACTCAAGTCGAAAGACCTCCTCGGCATCGAACACCTTTCCCCCGAAGAAATCACGCTGATCCTCGACACCGCCGAAGGCTTCAAGGAAGTCAGCGAGCGGCCCGTGAAAAAAGTTCCCGCTTTGCGCGGGCAGCTGGTGATCAATCTCTTCATGGAAGCGTCGACGCGGACGCGCGTCTCGTTCGAGATCGCCGAGAAGCGCCTGTCCGCCGACACCTTGAACTTTTCCGCGTCGGGGTCGTCGGTGGAAAAAGGCGAGACGCTGATCGACACCGCCGAGAACCTGATGGCGATGGCGCCGGACATGATCGTGATCCGCCACAAATATCCGGGCGCGCCGAAGATGCTGGCCGACCGGCTGCCGGCCTCGATCATCAACGCCGGCGATGGCGCGCATGAGCATCCGACGCAAGCCCTCCTCGACGCCTTCACGATCCGCGAACGCCTCGGCCGTCTTCACGGCGTCAATGTCTCGATCATCGGCGACATCGCGCACTCTCGCGTCGTGCGGTCCAACATTCATCTGCTCACCAGGATGAAGGCCAACGTAACAGTCGCCGGTCCGCCCACGCTGATTCCCGCCGAGATCGAGAAGCTGGGCGTCCGCGTCGTGCACGCACTCGATGAGGCCATCGAGGGGGCCGACGTGATCATGATGCTGCGCATTCAGCTCGAGCGTCAGGGAAAGCTGAGCTTCCCCTCGCTGCGCGAGTACTACAACACCTTCGGCCTGACGCCGCAGCGTCTGCGCCGTGCGAAGGAAGGCGTGATCGTGATGCATCCCGGCCCGATGAATCGCGGCGTCGAGATCGCGTCCGATGTCGCCGACGGTCCGTGGTCGGTGATCCTCAATCAGGTGACCAACGGCGTCGCGGTCCGCATGGCCGTTTTGTATCTGCTGGGGGGAGCGCACTCCGAATGAATGTGCTGATCACCGGCGGACGTGTGGTGGACCCGAGTCAGCGGCTCGATTGCAAGGCCGACGTTTTGATCGCCGACGGTGCGATCGTGGAGGTCGGCAAGAAGCTGAAATCGTCCGGCGAAACCGTCGATGCCACCGGTCTCACGATCGTGCCGGGCTTTATCGATCTGCACACGCATCTGCGCGAGCCGGGGCAGGAGCATAAGGAAACGATCGCGACCGGCACACGGGCGGCGGTGGCGGGCGGGTACACGGCGGTGTGCGCGATGGCGAACACGATGCCGCCCAACGACGAGCGCGCCGTGACCGAGATGATCATCGCCGAGGCGGCCAGGAATGGCGCATGTCGGGTATATCCGATCGGCGCGGTCAGCAAAGGATTGAAAGGCGAAGAGCTGGCGGAGCTCGCCGATTTGCGCACCGCCGGCTGTGTCGCGGTGAGCGACGACGGAAAGCCGGTCGCGAACCCACAGCTCATGCGGCGCGCACTCGAGTACGGCGCGATGCTGCGCATGCCGGTGGTCGCGCACGAAGAGGATCCGGACCTGAGCGACGGTGGCGTCATGCACGAAGGCTTCTACTCCACGCTCCTCGGCATGACCGGCATTCCGGCAGCGTCGGAGGAGACGATGGTCGCGCGCGACGTGATCCTGGCGCAGATGACGGGCGCGCATCTTCACATCGCGCATCTCTCGACCGCCGGAGCGGTCGAGACCATCCGCGCCGCGCGGAAAGCCGGAGTCCATGTCACCTGCGAAGTGACGCCGCACCACATTGCGCTGACCGATGAATCCGTCCAGTCGTTCTCGACAAGCCTGAAGATGAATCCGCCGCTGCGCTCGGCCGAACATCGCCAGGCAGTTCTCGATGCGATCGCCGAGGGCAGCATCGATGCGATCGCGACGGATCACGCGCCGCATCACTTCGACGAGAAGAACGTGGAGTTCGATCTCGCGCCCTTCGGAGTCATCGGACTCGAGACCGCCTTCCCGGTCTGCTACGAACGGCTGGTGCGCAAGAAGATCATCGACCTGTCACGGTTGATCGATCTGATGTCATGCGCTCCGGCACGGATCTTCAATCTTCCCGGCGGAACGCTGCGCGCCGGCTCGCCGGCTGACATCACGCTGCTCGACCTCGACACGCGATTCCAGGTCACCAACACGTTCCGATCGAAGGCCTCCAACTCGCCCTTCATCGGAGAGACGCTGCAGGGACGCGTCGTGGCGACCATCGTCGGCGGCAACGTGCAGTACGATCTGCGGCCTCCACAGCGGAAAAGGAAAAATGAAGCGCGTCGTCATCGTCGATGATTCCGCCGCCTACGGCGATCTGTGGTCGAGCTTCATGACGGAGCGCTACGGAGGGGAGGTGGGCGTGGAGACGTACAGCCATCCGTATGACGCGCTCCCCAAAATCGACGATGCGATCGATCTCCTGATCGTCGACCTCGAGATGCCCGGGATGGACGGCAAGAAGTTCGTCGATTACGCGCGGCAGAAAGGAATTCCCGCGCGGCGCATCGTGGTGACGTCGTCGCATTCGGCCGACGAGCTGCACGAGCGGTTCAAAATCGGCGAGACGATCGCCGTCATCAACAAGACCGATCCCAAACAGCAGGAAGCCTTTCTCATGATTTTGGATAGTGTCATGAAGAAGTCCTGAGTCCTGAGTGCTGAGTCCTGAGTGGGCGGGACTCAGGACTCAGGACTCAGAACTCAGGACCCGTATAATTCACCTGTGACCGTCCAAACACCGGCGCCCGCGGTGGCCGAACAGCAGCCTGCGTTCAGCCTCAACGACCTGCTGATCTACATGGCCAAGCAGGAGGCTTCCGATCTCCATCTGAAGCCGATGCGGCCTCCGCTGGTGCGCATTCGCGGGAAGCTCATTCCGATCAAGACCGATCCGCTCAAGCCGGCCGACCTCGAGAAAATGCTGCTGCCGATCCTCAACAAGCCGCAGCGCGAGAAATTTGACGCCAACCAGTCGGTCGACATCGGCTACGGCGTTCCGGGCGTGGCGCGATTCCGAGCGAACCTCTACATGCAGCGGGGAACTGTCGGCGGCGTCTTCCGCCGCATTCCGATTCAGATCATCGGGATCGATCAGCTCGAGCTGCCGCGCGCGATTCACGATCTGGTGCAGATTCCCGACGGCCTGGTGCTCGTGACCGGTCCGACCGGATCGGGCAAGTCGACGACGCTGGCCGCCATGATCTCCGAGATCGCCGAAAAGGAGCCGCTCCACATCGTCACGATCGAGGACCCGATCGAGTTCCTCTTCATCGACAAGACCGCAGCCATCTCGCAGCGCGAGATCGGCACCGACACGCCCAGCTTCCGCGAGGCCCTGCGCAATGCCATGCGTCAGGATCCCGACGTGATCATGGTCGGCGAGATGCGCGATGTCGAAACGATGTCGACCGTGCTGTCGGCGGCCGAGACGGGACACCTGGTGTTCTCCACGCTGCACACCAACAACGCCGCGCAGACGATCGACCGCATCATCGACGGTTTTCCGTCCGACCAGCACAAACAGATCCGCGGACAGCTCGCGCTGGTGCTGCGCGGGATCGTCTCGCTGAAGCTGATCAAGACCAAGGAAGGCAAGCTGACCGCGGCGGTCGAGGTCCTCAAGAACACTCCGCAGATCGCGAAGATGATCGAGGAAGGACACACCAAGGACATCCTGGAGGCGATGGAGAGCTCGGTGGGACTGTTCAAGATGCAGTCGATGAACCAGTCGCTGATCGCCCTGCTCGTCTACCAGAAGATCACGTATGAAGACGCGATGGCATTGTCGAGCGATCCCGACGATCTTTCGCTGAAGGTGCGCAAGCTCTTCCCGCAGATCGAAGACCGCGTGCGCGAAGGGGGAAACATGGCTCCAAGCTATTCGGATTTCTCGCAGATCACCGAGCTGATGGACATCAAGCGCCTGTACGAAGAGCAGGAAGTGCAGTGGCGTCAGCGCATGACCGAGAAGGATGAGGAAATCGAGAACCTCAAGCGCGACATCGAGTACCGCGACCAGCAGATGAACCAGCAGCAGGGCGCGTTCGGCAACAAGGATGAAGAGATCGCGCGGATCAAGGCCGACATGGACCGCCTGCGCGCCGAGGCGCAGGCGAAGATTCTGCAGGCGCAGGAGCGCATCAAAGAGCTCAATCAGAAGCTCATGGCCGCCGGCGCCGGTTCGCAGACGGGAATCAAGCGCTGACGCGCGCCATGCCTACCAAGCCCTCGAAAACACTCGAGACATTTCCCAATCCGAACCCCGAACGCGACTACGAGATCACTTTCGAAGCGCCGGAGTTCACCTGTCTTTGCCCGATGACCGGGCAGCCGGACTTCGCGATCATCCGCATCCGCTATGTCCCCGATCAGAAATGCGTCGAGCTCAAGTCGTTCAAGCTCTACCTCTGGTCGTATCGCGATGAAGGCGCGTTTCACGAAGCGGTCACCAACCGCATCGCGGACGATCTCGTGCGCGCGCTTGATCCGCGGTTCATTTCGGTCGAGGGGGACTTTAATGTGCGCGGCGGAATCAAGACGAAGGTGAAGGTCGAGCACCGGAAGTGAAGCCGGTCCTCTTCATCCCCGGTTTTCCCGCCAGCGAGCTTCGCGATACCGCCACCAAAGCCACCGTCTTCCCGCCCACGCTGTCGACGCTGGTCGATCCGGCAAAAAAGGCGGCACTCGTTCAACGTCTCATCAAAGTGCCGGGCGACCTGGAAGCCGGCCCTCCGATCCGCGACATCCTCGGCGTCGCCAAGCAGGCGCAGTCGCTCTACGACATCCTCGGCGGAAAATTCGGGTACGACACGTCGCATCTCAGCAGCGACTTCTCCGCGATCGGATGGGATTGGCGCTTGAGCATCTCGCATCAAACTGTGATCGAGAAGCTGGCGGCCGAAGTGAGCCGACTCTCCACAGGCGGGCGGAAGATCGTCGCGATCGTGCATTCGACCGGCGGCCTCGTCTTTCGCGCATTCCTCGATTCGCGCCCGGACCTCGCCTCACGATTCGAGCAGGTCATGGCATTCGGAGTTCCGTGGAACGGGACGCTGGAAGCGCTCTACGCGATCACAAGAGGGGAGTCGGTCGGATTTCTCTTTGCGCGCATCAGCGCGGAACAGGGCGCGACGATCATGAGCCACGCCCAGGCGGCTTACGACCTGCTGCCGCCCGATGTTCTGGCGGACACGTCATGGATTTCAGCCGACTACATGCGACAGCTCGCGTCGGCGGCACATGGTCCTTTCCCGCAGAATTTCGACGCTCTGCCGGTGACCAATGTCTGCGGCTGGGGATTCGACACCTGGACGTCCCGCGACTGGACGCACAACAAGGACGCCGGCGACGGGACGGTGCCCGTCACGTCGTCGTCGTGGATTCAGGGAGCGAACGTGCGCACGAAGTTTCTTCCGATCGGTGCGTACGCAACGGCGAGCATTCCCTACGCGCACGCCCGCATTTGGGATTCGCCACCGGTGCTGCAGCTTTTCGAGGAAGTTCTCAACGATGCGCCGCGCGGACCGTTTCTGTGCGCCGCCGCCGACAGCGACGATTTCGTCGACTACAACGCCGACGTCGATGTCCGTTTTTCTTCCGATGTCCCGTGCGACGTGACCGTGGACCTCGGCGACTCGCACATCCCGGTCGCGATCAATGCCGAGGGCCGCGGCGCATGCATCCTCAAACGCGCCGGCATTCAGCACAACGTCGGGAACGACATCTTCCGCTTCACCATCACGTTTCGGTGGAGCGGCGGCGCCGCGTCGCGGGCGGTGCTGATTAAATCGGTCTAGAGCTCCGGCTTCCGCCCGGTGAGCTGTCGGTAGGCCGCGATGTATTTTTCGCGCGTCTTCGCGACGACGTCGGGCGGCAGCTCGGGGGCGGGCGGGTTTTTGTCCCAGCCGGTCGACTCGAGCCAGTCGCGCACGAACTGTTTGTCGAACGACGGCGGATTTTTTCCGACCGCGTATTGATCGGCGGGCCAGAAGCGTGAGGAGTCGGGCGTGAGGGCTTCGTCGATCCAGACCACGCGGCCCTCGTACAACCCGAATTCGAACTTCGTGTCGGCGATGATGATGCCGCGCGACGCCGCGTAATCGGCGGAGCGGCGATAGATCGTCAGCGTGAGCTCGCGCAGTTGTTTTGCGAGATCGGCGCCGATCATCTCCGACATCCGCTCGAAGGGGATGTTCTCGTCGTGTCCGGTCTCTTCTTTCGTCGCCGGAGTGAAAATCGGCTCGCGCAATTTGCTCGCGATTTTGAGGCCCGGCTCGAGCCGGATTCCGCACACAGTTCCGGACTGCTGATATTCCTTCCATCCCGACCCGACCAGGTAGCCGCGCGCGACGCACTCGATCGGAATGACGCTGCATCGCCGCACGATGACGCTCCGTCCCCGCAATTCCGGATGCGCGCGGACCTCAGCCGGAAATTTCTGAAAATCGGTTTCGATCAAATGGTTCTCGACGTTCTTGAAGTGCGCGAACCAGAAGTTCGAAATCTGATTGAGGATGCGTCCCTTGTCGGGAATGCCGGGCGAGAGGACGACGTCGAAGGCCGAGATGCGATCGGTGGCCACGAACAAAAAAGACTCGTCGAGGTCGTACACATCGCGTACTTTTCCCCGGCGAGCGAGCGGAAGCGGGAGCGAGGTTTCGAGCAGAGCGCCAGACATCGGCGCGCATTTTACCTTTCGATTTTCAGTTCGACCTCACCAATTCGATCGGCGGTCGCGCGGACGCCGCGGGCGAAGCTGTTATCGATCTTCCTGCCGATGGCGGTCGGATCGATGGCAGCCTTTCCAAAGAGGGCATGCGGCGTGGCGAGAAGCGTCGGCGACTGATAGGTGGGATCGCCCGAAAGCTGATCGATCACGGACACGTACGGAAAGACCACAGCCTGCTTTGTCGAATCGTCGACGAAAAACTCGATTGCGCCGCGATCGACCTGCACCGGCAGCGTGTCCTGCATGTGCGCCAGAGGCGGGATCGTGAACGGAACGTTTTTGGCGATCGTGTTTCCGTCGATGTCATAGACGTTCAATCGCATCGTCACGCTGGTGCGGCCGAGGTTGACAGCGCCGACGTTGGCGCGCCAGCCCTGCCGCGAGAGATTGCGGATGCCGTGCGCCACTGCGGTGATCCCGTCGGTGTTGAAATCCATCAGCCCCGCCCACACGCCCGGAATTGTTTGACCGAATGTCCCGGAAGATGAGTTGTTGAACGTGTTGGTCGTCACCAGGAACGCGCGCGAGATGACGTCGTCCTTCACGCCCGGATTATCTTCGGCGAACGTCGCGACCAGCAGCGCGCCGCTGCCGGACACGTTGAAGACGTCGTTGAGAACGTTGTTGGAGAACGCAACGGCGTTCGCAGGCACGCGAATCAATGCTTCCAATCCTTTTCCGCCCAATGTCGGAACGAATGTGATGCTGACTTTCAGCTCGTAGGATTGCGGATTGAAGACGCTGAATTGCGTCATCCAGCGCGTGCCGAACGCTCCGGGCGTGTTGCCCGCGACAGGAATCACGTACGTGTCGTTGAGCTGCGCGAATGCCGCCGTGGCGAGGAAGAGGAACGGGACGATCAGCGCTCGTTTCATAGGAGACCTCTGCGGGCTCAACAGCAGCCGGTGTGCCACCACA
>Ga0070706_100004535_pt1 | contig 13364 bp, 13 predicted proteins | sample KBSK5501metaG_FD_65476 | JGI IMG/M metagenome (GOLD analysis project Ga0070706, IMG submission 65476) | Corn, switchgrass and miscanthus rhizosphere microbial communities from Kellogg Biological Station, Michigan, USA - KBS K5-50-1 metaG | ecosystem: Host-associated > Plants > Roots >...
GAAGGGGCGCAAGAACAATCTTCTCCGCGCCCTTTCAGGGCGCACTGAAATTTCTTATTTAATTTACCAGGGGTTGCGCGCTTCGCGCTTACCCCTGGCTACCACCTCCAGCGCCTACGGCGCTTGTCTCGCACTCACTCAACCCAATCGGCAATAAAAATATTCGTGTCGCCGCGCGTCTTCGCATTTCGATTTGAAGCGAACACCAGCTTCTTGCCGTCGGGCGAGAACATGGGAAAGCCATCGAAGGTGTCATTGTAAGTAATTCGTTCCATGCCGATGCCGTCCGAATTAATCACGTAGAGATCGAAATCGCGGCCCTTCGGATCGGCGACGTTTGACGAAAAGATTATCCGCTTGCCGTCCGGAAAAAAGTATGGCGCGAAGCTGGCCTTATTCAGATGCGTCACCTGCCGTTTGTTCGATCCGTCCTCGTTCATCACCATAATCTCCAACGTTGTCGGGCGAATCAAATTCTGTTTCAGCAAAGCGAGGTAATCCGCCTTCTCTTTTTCGGTCTGCGGATGATAAGCCCGATATACGATCTGCTTGCCGTCGTAAGACCAAAACGGTCCGCCGTCGTAGCCCAGTTCGTTCGTCAGTCGCTTCACGTGCTTTCCGTCGCCGTCCATCGTGTAGATGTCCAGGTCGCCGTCACGCATCGAAGTGAACGCGAGCTTTCCGTCACGGGAGATAACTGTTTCGGCATCGTAGCCCGGCGTGTTCGTCAGTTGTCTCAAGTCCGAACCATCAGGCTTCGCGGTGAAGATATCAAACGAAGGATAGGCGGCCCAGACATAGCCTCTTGAAAAGTCAGGACGCGGCGGACACTGCTTCGAGCCGAGATGCGTGGAGGAATAAAGAATGCGTTTGCCGTTCGGAAAAAAGTATGCGCACGTCGTTCGGCCGTTGCCGGTCGAAACCAGGCGCACGTCCGAACCATCGATGTTCATCGTGTAAATCTGATCGCACTCGCGGCCGTCACGCGTCGATTGAAAGATCAACTTCCTGCCGTCAGCGGAAAAGTACGCTTCGGCGTTCTGGCCGCCGAAGGTAAGTTGGCGCATGTTGCGCAGGTGCTTCTCCTGCGGCAGCGCTAGATTATTGTTTTGCGGTGATAAGCCGCTGTTTGCATTTAATTCAAGGCTTGCCAGCAGAAGCGAGAGAAGTAAGATGACCAGAGATGGTCTCATCAAGACTTACCGTATCACGACCGAGAATGAAACTATTCAACGAGCCCGCACGGCGGGTGACAGAATGTAGCCCCAGGCGTAAGCCTGGGGTACGCATTCCAAAGAATAACCAGAGCCCCGCAAGGGGCGACAGAGATTCTTTCACTGATCAATACTTTCTGTCGCCCTCTTCGAGGGCTTTGCGTCTCTTTTCGATCTTTTGAGCAGATTCCGACGAGCGGAACAAAACCGCGGTGGCATTGTCGGCAATTGGCAATCAAAAATCGGCAATGCCTTACCCATTCTTCCGCTCAAACTCTCTCATAAAATCAACCAGCGCTTTGCAACCCTCGCGAGGAAAGGCATTATAAATCGACGCGCGAATGCCGCCGACTGAACGGTGCCCTTTCAACCCATCGAGTTTGACGGCGGTCGCTTCGCTGGTGAACTTCTTTTCCAGATCTTCCGAAGGCAATCGGAACGTTACGTTCATCGTTGAGCGCGAATCCGGATCGGCGTGGCCGCGATAAAAATCGCTCGCGTTGATGGCGTCGTAAATAAGCTTTGCCTTCCCTTCATTCTCGTGCTGCATCGCGTCGAGCCCACCTTTGTCCTTCAGCCACTTGCACACCAGATTCAGAATGTAGATGCCCCAGGTGTTCGGCGTGTTGTAGAGTGATTTGTTCGTTGCGTGCGTGCGATAGTCGAGCATCGTCGCCAGGCCTTCACGAATGCGCGGCATAAGATCTTCGCGCATGATGACCAGCGTAACGCCGCTGGGGCCCATGTTCTTCTGCGCGCCCGCGTAGATGATGCCGTATTTCTCGACTGTAATTGGTCGCGAAAGAATGTCTGACGAAGAGTCGGCGACCAGCGGCACATCACCGGTGTCAGGTTCGCCCTTCCATTGAACACCTTCGATCGTTTCGTTGGAAGTTATGTGTACATAAGCCGCGCTCGGGTTAAAATGCAATTCGTCCCGGCCGGGCACGCGCGTGAAACCGCCGTCAGCCATGTTGGCTGCCGTGTCCACATGGCCGAATTTCTGCGCTTCCCTGACTGCCTTCTTACCCCAACTGCCGGTGACGATGTAGTCGGCGGTCCCATCAAGCGACAGGAAGTTCATCGGCACCATCGCGAACTGCAAGCTCGCGCCGCCCTGGAGAAAGAGTACCGAGTAGTCTTTCGGAATGTTGAGCAGCTCGCGCAAGCCGGATTCAGCGCCTTGAATAATTTCATCGAAAGTCTTCGAGCGATGGCTGATTTCCATCACCGACATGCCAACGCCGGGTAGTGCCAGCAGATCTCTTTGCGCTTCTTCCAATACCGGCACGGGAATCATCGCCGGACCGGCGCTGAAGTTGAAGATTCGTTCAGTCATGATTTGTGGTTTGTACTCTGTGCTTCTTTCTGCCTACTGCCTTCTGCCTACTCCTTGCCGGTCAACGTGTTTCGCAGGACAGCGCCCGCTGTGCGTGCCACTAACGATCGGGGCACCAGCCGCTCTGATTGAATCATGAAATAGTTCGTCACCCCGGAAATAATATGGCTGCGGCCGCGCTTAAGACCGCGCAAAGCCGTGTCAACTACGTCTTCCGCGGTTTGCGAGACGCGCGCGGGCGGTCTTTGCATGCGCGAGGCGGCGAAAAAATTCGTGTCGGTAACGCCCGGGCAAAGCGCCATCACTTTAATTCCATACGGACGGCTCTCTTCCCATAACGCTTCCGAGAAAGAGAGCACAAAAGCTTTCGTAGCAGCGTAGGTAGCCATGAAAGGCACCGGCTGAAAGCCAGCGGTCGAAGCGACATTGATGATCGCGCCGCTTTTGCGCTCGCGCATCGGAACCAGAAACTGATGTGTCAACTCTACCAGCGAGCGAACATTCAAATCGATCATATTCAGCTCGCGGGCGATATCAAGCTTTGCGAAATCACCCATCGAGCCAAAGCCTGCATTGTTAATTAAGAAATCAATTTCCAACTCGCGGCTTCGCGTCTCTTCAAACAAGCCTGCAGGCGCATCCGTTTGTGAAAGATCCATCGCCACGTACTGCGCGCGAATGCTCTTGACGCGCCCCAACTCATTGCATAGCGCGATCAGTCTGTCTTCCGATCGTGCTACCAGCAGAAGGTTGTGACCACGCGCCGCCAGCTTGCGGGCAAACGCTTCGCCGATTCCCGAAGAAGCGCCGGTGATGAGTGTGGTATTCATTTTATTGAAGCGTCAACAAATCGAGTTCAATTATGTCCGCATTTCCATCGCGTACCCGATCAAGGGTCGCGCGTGACGGGGCCTTATCAAGATTAATTCTCGCGACGGCGGCTTCTGCGCCTTCGAAGACGATGTTTTCCATCTCCTGAACATTGATTTGCTCTGCCTTGATTGCGTCGAGTACTTGCGCGAGCACGCCGGGTCGATCGCGATGGCGAACTACCAGACGATGCGTTGCCGGCGTACGTTGCGCGAGGTTGACGACGTTCGGCACCTGGCCGGTTTCTTTGAACGACTGAATGATGCGCACGGTCTCGGCCGCAATAGCTTGCTGCGCCTGCTCGGTCGATGCGCCGATGTGATGCGTGCCGTAAAGACTCGCTGCTTTCGCGATCGGATCAGTGAACTCCGCAACGGCGGAAGTCGGCTCGATCGCAAACACATCAAGGCCGGCGCGAATCCCTTTCGAATGGATTGCTTCGGCGAGCGCCGATTGATCGACGACTTCGCCGCGCGAAGTGTTGATGAAGTAAGCTCCTTCACGCATTGCCTGGAAAAACTCGGGGCCAATCAACATTCGAGTATCGGGTTTGAGTGCGACATGCACGCTAACAACATCCGCTTCACGCGCGACGTCGAGCGGCGAGCCTTTCCGTTCGACGCCCAACTCGGCTGAGCGTTCAGGCGTCAGGCTCCTGCTCCACGCAACGACCGGCATGCCGAACGCTTTCGCGCGCGGAATCATCTCCTGACCAATCTTTCCCAAACCGACTAAACCTAATTTGCGACCAAACAGACCGCGCGCCTTGGAAAACTCTTTCTTGTTCCATTGGCCGGCGCGCAAAGCAATCACGTTGTCGGCGATGCGCCGATCAAGAGCGAGAATCAGGGCGAACGCCAGCTCCGCAACCGCGATCGAGTTCTTGCCCGGACAGTTGGAAACATAGATCCCTCGACGTGACGCCGCGGCAACATCAATCGTGTTGTAGCCCGCGCCGGCACGCACGATCAGTTTCAGCGGTCCGGCTGCCAGCATCGCCTCGGTGACTTTCGTTCCGCGCACTACCAGCACATCGGGTTTCTCTTGCGCGATTGCCGCTACGAGCGCGTTGTCTTTCAGATCGGGTTGAAAGGAAATTTTACAGCCAATCCTCTGCAAGCCATCGCGGCCCGATTGTTCGAATTTGTCGGCGATGAGAACGAACATGGTCATTCTTCCTGGTCAAACACGCGCAGGAAATCTTCCGGCAGCGTCGGCGGCACGCGCGCAAGCTGCAAATTCTCTTCGACGTGCGCGACGCGACTCATGCCCACCAGCGCGGTCGTAATTCCTGGAGCCGAGCGCACAAATTGAATACCGGTTAGCGCGTCCTTGGCAAGTGACCCCAATGGTTCGCGGATCGCCTCTGGCAGACCACGCGAGACCTGGCCCTGCAAAATCGACGCACTCGCAATCGCCGTAACGCCCAGGGGTTCCGCCGCTTCCAACGCGCTCACGTATTCGTCGCCAAGCTTTTGGTTCTGAAAGAACAGCCCTTCGGGCATCGCCAGATTGAACGGTAGTTGAACGAAACCAAAGTGATGTTCCGGGCCGCCGACTTCGCGCGCCACTTCGACCACACGCTCCAGCGAGTGATATTCGCGCGCATTGGGTTCCGCACGAAACCCGTTCCAGGTCGCAACACCGTATTTTTTTATCCTCGCCTGGGCCACGTTCTGTTCCAATAATTCAAAAGCCCCACGTAAACGTCGCCAGAATTCTTCCTGACTGACGGCTGACAATTGCGATTCCGGATTATGCACGTAGTAAACGTCGACGCAGTCGATGCCCATGTTGTCGAGCGACTGATCCAACTGACTTTGCAAATAACGAGGCGTCATACAGTGCGAGCCGCCAACAATATCCGCGAAGCTCGCAATGCCCGGCTTTACGAATGTCTCTTCGATATATTTTCGCACATCGCGCGGTGGAGCACTGTCAAAAGGTAGATAGCCTCCTTTCGTGCAAACGACAATTTCATCGCGAGAAAACCCACCTGTCCTTAGTTCACTCAGGGCGGCGCCTATCGATCGTTCGCTTCTCTGAAACCGATAGTTGGCTGCCGTGTCGACGACGTTTGCGCCCAGCTCAACCGCGCGCACAATGGCTTTCACGTAGCGCTGATCGGTATCAGCGTCGGCGTCGCCGAGATAAGTTCCGATGCCAATCGATGACAGCCAGAGATTTTGTTCCAGGCGAAAATGATTTTCCGCCGCGAGGTTTTTGAAGCGTTCGCGATAGCGCACGGTGCCTGCAACCGTGGCAGATCCGTTAAGCTGCATGATGAAAACGCGGCCACAGAGGCACAGAGACGGAGAGAAAGAGTATCTCGAAAACTGCCTTGGCTTTCTCTGTGGCTTTGGCTTTGTGGCTTGAAGACGCGAAGACTATACCCGCCACAACGCGCGGCCCGCAAGGTCGGCCTTCGATCACTCGGCAACGTTTGTGATAGCGTGTAATGACTTCACTAAAGCTCCGGTGACCGATTCACTTTACCAACACGAAATGGAAGTGGCGACACGTCTGGCGCGCGCTGCGGGAGCGATCTTGCTGGAACATTATTACAGTCCGTTTCGCGTCGAACAGAAAGTAAATGCGCTGGACGAAATTGAGGAAGTAACGGAAGCCGACCGCGCGGCTAATGAATTAATTGTCAGCCGGCTGCGAAAAGATTTTTCCGACGACGGGATTCTGGCCGAAGAGTCGAGTGACAGCGAACATCGCCTGGAGAAGGATCGCGTGTGGTTGATCGATCCGATGGACGGGACGAAAAACTTCATCGCGCGCGACGGAGATTTTGCTGTGCAGATTGGGCTGGCCGTCCAGGGCGAAAGCGTCGCCGGCGTGGTTTACCAACCGGTGCGCCGAGTTCTCTATCGCGCGATGCGCAACGGCGGAGCCTGGATGGAACAAAACGACGAGCAGGCGCTGCAAATGTTTGTATCTAGCCGTACCAAACCGACCGAGATGGTCCTGGCATCCAGCCGTTCACACCGCAGCCCGCGCATGGAGCGCGTGGTCAGTGCGTTTGGTTTCAAGGACGAAATGCGCCGCGGATCGGTTGGAGTGAAAATCGGGCTAATTACCGAACAGAAAGCGGATCTTTACCTCCATCTTTCACCGAGCACAAAACAATGGGACACTTGCGCGCCTGAGATAATTTTGGCAGAAGCGGGTGGACGTCTGACGGATCTCTTCGGGCAACCACTGCGCTACAATGCGCCGCGCATCGACAATCGTAACGGCATTGTGGCCACAAACGGAGCGGCGCATGCGCTGGTGATCGAAACCCTCTCGCCGCTGCTGAAAGAGTTTGGCCGCGTGCCGGTGTAAGTGGGAGCGCAGGCATCCTGCCTGTGGAACGCCGGCATCTTTGCTGCCGCGCTTAAGGCGCGCAGGATGTCCGCGAACCACCGACAAGGACGAGCATTCCAGCGGGGCAGCCCCGCTGGGGACCCCGCTGTGTCGGCGCTCCTAACTCAGCCCCTTCTTCAACATTGCAATTTGTCCAGCATGATAAAGATCGTGCTGAATGATTCCGTGCAGCGTCACGTAGACGGATGACATGCCTTCGATAATAGGTTCGTCCAGTCGCGATTCATCAAGACTTGCGATGGCATCGACGAACGCTTGATGCCCGCGATCGAGCGCAGCTCTCGCCTGCTCCCAAGCTGCTTCGCTGGTATCACCTGCCGGCGGCCAATCTTGGGGTGATGAGATATCGATCTGAGCTCGGTCTCCTCCCAGTCGTCGTCGGCCGGCGTTCTCCCATACGGCGATGTGATGCGTTAGCTCCCAGATGCTATGCGCATTTGCGAGCGGTCGAGCGGCTCCCTGTTCCGCGGTAACGCCGGCCAGCACCTCACGAACTGAAGGGCCGTGCCAGGCATTGCCTTCATATGCGCGTTTCAGTTGGTCCAGAATCCTTTCGATCTCAGTCATTAGTCTCGATTCTCACTTTCTGATTCTTTGCTTGAGTGTTCTTCAAGTTGTTCCCTGATTTTTTCGCGTTCAATGTAAAGCGTAGCGAGGGCCGACGGTAACGCCGTGTTATCAGCCTGCAAAGGATCGAATCCGCGCGCAAGCATCTCACGCTGGAAACGCTCGTCGAGGTCGCGGAGTTTGTCGCGCAGGTTGTTTATGTCGATCGGAGGATCGTTCATAGCGCATGTATAACGCCGAAGGCGTTCGCGATTTCCAGCCCAGGACAGCGCCCTGGGTACACAGATGAATTCTGCGCTGAGAACTCTGAAAGTGTTCGCAAAGCTGTCCGTCCAACACCATTCATCGTGTTCAGTATCTCACAAGTAACATTCACGAACGCTTTCAGCGTTGAGGTTCTGAATCTTCCACTCCTTTCCCAGGGCGTTGCCATGGGCTTGATCTCGCGAACACCTTCGGCGTTCATCACTTCGCTCCTTTGCAAATCGTCACACGAGTCGCTAGTCTTACCGCGAAAGTTTCATCATTTCGATTTCCGCAACAAGGAGCACGCGTGGCCATCATACGTCCCTTCAACGCTCTTCGTCCGCAAGCTGAACGCGCACCGCAAGTCGCAGCGGTGCCTTACGACGTAGTCAACACCGAAGAGGCTCGCGCCCTGGCGGCGGGAAATCCGTGGAGCTTCCTGCACGTGTCGCGGCCCGAAATCGATTTGCCGGAAGGGACGTTCATTTACAGCGATGAAGTTTACGCCAAGGCGCTCGCCAATTTTGAAAAGCTCACGAACGAATGCCCGCTGCAAACGGAAGAAACGCCGAGCCTGTACTTGTATCGCCAGATCATGGGCGATCACGAACAGATTGGAGTCGTCGCATGCTGCTCCGTTGACGAATACGACCGCGACATCATTCGCAAGCACGAACACACGCGGCGCGACAAGGAAGACGATCGGACGCGCCACATTCTCATCCTGCGCGCGCAGACAGGCCCCGTGTTTTTGACCTATCGTGCGCAGCCGCAGATTGATTCACTCGTGGCGGTCGCGCTCAACGGTAATCCACCCTTGTATGATTTCGTCGCTAACGACGACATCCGTCACACCGTTTGGCGTGTGCCCACTTATGATCCCCTGGTCGAAGCCTTTACTAAGGTTCCTTATCTTTACGTCGCCGACGGTCACCATCGCGCCGCCAGCGCCAGCCGCGCGCGCTCTGAATTGAAAGAGCAAGGCTTTGCTTTTATTGGTAATGAAGAATTCAATTTCTTCCTTTGCGTGCTGTTTCCCGACAATCAGCTGCAGATACTTCCTTACAACCGAATCGTGCGCGATCTGAATGGACTGTCCAGGGATGAGTTCCTGGCGCGAGTACGCGAAAGCTTTCGAGTTTCGGAAAATGCTTTGCCGTCAACGCCAGAGCGCGGTCATTGGAGCATGTATCTCGACGGTCGCTGGTATGGCCTGGCGTTGCCAGAGAACGCAGCGCGACCCGTAGGCACGGTTGACTCGCTGGATGTCAGCATTCTGCAGATTCAACTGCTAGAGCCCGTCCTGGGAATCAAAGATGTGCGCACTGACAAGCGGATTGATTTTGTGGGCGGGATTCGCGGCACCCAGGAACTGGAAAGACTGGTGAACGAAGGAAAGGCAGCCATGGCATTTTCGCTCTATCCGACTACGATTGACGATCTTCTGCGCGTTTCTGATGCTGGGGAAATCATGCCACCGAAATCCACCTGGTTCGAGCCGAAGCTGCGCGACGGACTGTTGATTCATGAAATCTAGAAAACTAATTCTTCTCGAGTATCACCTCGGCGATGGCATGCTCAGTTGTATGCGCAATCGAAAGATGCGCCGAAGTGGCGCCTGATTGTTCGTAAAGCTCGCGCGCGCGTCCGTGAAACGAAATTATTGGCGCGCCTGATTCCCTCGCAGACACTTCGATGTCCTGCCAGCTGATGCCGCCACTCCAACCCGTTTGCAGAGCCTTCAGCGCCGCTTCTTTTGCCGCGAAGCGCGCGGCATAATGTTGGGCGGCGACCGCGCCGCGTGATTCACAGTAGGCGCGCTCGGCTTCAGTGAAGACGCGCTCGGCAAATCGCGGCGTGCGCTCGACGGTTTCACGCACGCGGCGAACTTCGATAATGTCAACGCCGATTGAGATGATCACGGACGATTCTAGTTTGCGGCACGCCGGCTTCTACTGGCGCGAACGTGACCGCGTGCGCGCATTGATTTGCGCCCCGCTGGAACAAGAAGGTTTTGCTAATGCTTTTTCAACCAGACTCGGCGGTGTCAGTCCGATGCCGCAGGCCTCGCTTAACCTCGCCGGCTTCAACGAAGACGAGGCGGAGAATATACACGAGAACCGCCGCCGATTTCTCAAGCTCTTCGAAGGCGACTGGACGCTTACCGGTTGTTGGCAAACCCACAGCGCCGATGTGCGCATCGTTCATAACGAGCGGGAAGCGCAGCCAAAGCCCGGCGTCCTCGGAGATGACCAATACTGCGACGCTCTCATTAGCGACACGCCGAAGATTCTGTTAGCCGTAAAGACTGCCGATTGCGTTCCCATTCTGCTTGGTGATTCCGAGACCGGATCTTTCGCCGCGATCCACGCCGGCTGGCGCGGGACTTCAGCGTCGATCGTAGTGCGGGCAGTCGACCAACTGAAACAGGAATACGGCTCGCGCGCCGAGAACTTGCGCGTCGCAATCGGCCCGGCGGCGAACGGCTGCTGCTACGAAGTCGGCGCCGAAGTAATCAATGTCTTCAAAGAGCGCTTTCCGGAATCGGATCATTTGTTCACGCCGACTCGCAACGGCCATGCGCGCGTTGACTTGCAAAAAGCGAACCGCGAACAACTAATCGGCGCCGGCGTCTTACCTGATCGTATTCTCATTGCGCCGTTGTGTACGATGGAGCGCACCGATCTTTTCTTTTCCTATCGCCGCGAGAAAAACGTGCATGGGCGGGTCGGACGCTTGATGTCAGTCATTGGCCGCAGTTGAAACGAGCGAAGCAGCAAGGATACCCGCGAAGTCGGCGCTCCCCTATCGCCGTCCAAAAACCAAGCCATTAACCCGCTGCACGCGATCGCTCGCGCCGACGACGCCGATGCTCAAATTCACTTCCTGCGTTTTCGGCGGGAAGCAAACTTCCTCATTACAACTTTGCAGTCGCACGCGCGCTTTCAAATCCACCGAGCCGCTCGAATAATTCACCGGCACGGTCACGTTGAATCGCAAAACCGCGCGCCCTTCATACACTGACAACTGTTTCTTTGAAAACTTAAAGGTCCGCAGCAACGCTCGCGGATAGACGGTAGGCCCGACGCGAATTCCGCTCGGCGCATCAACCTTCAGCTGCGTTGCTATCAGGTAACTCTCCAGCGGCCGATTTGAGTTGATGTGATAACCCGACGGGATATCAATCACGATTGCTGCCTGAATGATGCGCCCACGCTGCGCTTTGTCAGTCGCAAAGTAACCATTGACACCAATGTTTGGTTGGGGTGTGGGCGCGGCGCTAAAAGCCGCTGGCAGAATTAATATGACGCCAAATAGACCGGCGATAGTTCGAATTACCTTTGTCTTCATTTCAATTTTATCGGCTCTGCAACAATCTAAAGGGTGAGTGATTTTACCTTCGCTCGCCGAAAATCCGAAGTCGGCTGCCAGAGGTCTGGAGTGCTTCGCGCCGCCAATTGTCCGCACGCTGCCAGGATGTCGCGCCCCCGCGGCTTCCTGACAAATGCGTGAATGCCTTTCGATTCCAGAATCTCACGGAACGCTTCCACACGCTGCGGCGGCGATGGACGATACGGAAGTGGGTCGGCCGGGTTATGCGGAATCAGATTTACTTTCGCGTGCAGTTCATGATGATTCAGAAGATTTGCTAACTGGCGCGCGTGCTCGTCCCGATCGTTAATGCCGTCGAGCATCACATATTCGAAAGTAAACCGCTCGTTCGGCTTTAGAGATTTCTCGAAATCCTTGCACGCCGAGAGAAGTTCTTCCAACGGCCATTTCTTATTTATCGGCATCAACTCGTCACGAAGTTCGTTCGTAGGCGCTGCGAGCGACACCGCGAGATGCGGTCGATCGGGAATCGTTGCCAGCTTGCGAATACGCGGCACCACGCCCGCAGTCGAAACTGTCACGCGTCGCGGAACGATCTGAAGGCCCGCGGGCTCAGCCATGATCCGAATCGCTTTCATCAACGCTCCAAAATTCAGAAACGGCTCGCCTGCGCCCATGCCTACCAGGTTCGTTCCGCGTGGCGTCTTAACGCTGACTCCGTAAGCGTCATTCAGCGCAACGATGATCTGTTCGACAATCTCACCGGCAGTCAGGTTTCGCAGTAAACCAAGCTGAGCAGTCAGACAGAAGGTGCACTGCAACGGACAACCGGATTGCGAAGAAAAGCAGATCGTGTCACGTCGCTCTTCGGGAATGAAGACTGTTTCCACCGGCAGATTGTCACGCGTCTTCAGGAGATAACGACGCGTCCCATCGGTCGAGAGGTAGCGTGATTCAAGCGTTAAGGACGAAACAGTTGCGCGTTCGTTCAGTATCGACCGAAAGTCGCTGCGCAGATCGGTCATTTCGTCGATTGAACGCAGACGACGCCGATGGATCGCGGCGAAAATCTGCCGCGCACGATAAACCGGCGCACCGAGTCCCTCGACGAACTCAGCCAACTCTTCCGGTGATAAAGCCGCGAGATGTAACGATTGCATTGGTTGTTTCAAATTCTAACATCGCAACCTGAGTATCGGGAATGGGGAAGCATCGGACTTTCTTTGCGACTTGAGCATGTCTTTGCGCCTTTGCGTGAACCTTAACGCCGAGAAAAACATTTCACGCAAAGACGCGAAGCGAATGAAAGGCGCAAAGAAACAATCAGAATCGGTTGTTTACCGCTTCGAGGAGTTGGATTAGACTTGGGAAAAGCGTGTCCACCATAGCCAATGTCGAACGAAAGATTCGGCGCGTCGAAGGCTTCGATGTGCGCATTCTTCATTTGCGCGGAGCGGACGTCCGCGGCGATCGCACCGGCTTGCCGCAGTACTCGTTCCGTCACGCTGCGGACAATGACTTCACCGTTGAGCGTTGGAAGGAGACCAGGTTTCGACCTTCATTTCCTGGATTTGAAGTGGATGTGCTGAACCGCCGCGGGCGCTCAATGCAGGGAAACACGAAGTTGAGCACGGTCCGAGCGAGTTACTGATACTCGCGGTACAGAACCGCTCGCGGTAGGGAGCGGGCAGAACGACCGGCAAGGATGCGTGCGCTCCACTACACTTCTACGGCAGGATCTTGAACTTTGCCGTTTGCACCAATGACTGTCCGCTGACGCGATCACGGATACGAACTTCAATGGCATAATCGCCAGGATTCATACCACGCGAATCGATCAAACGCGCGATCGTCAGACGCTGTCCCGAGTCGCTATTGCCGCGCCAGTCTTCGATCTGCTTGCCCAGCTCCTTGCCGTCTTTCATCAAGGCGTACTCGACATCCACCGACGGCCGCAGCGTGGTCTGATCTATTCCCGCGTTGTAGATCTGCATGTAGAGGCCGACCGGCGCGCCGCGATGGTAAGTGCCAGTCAGATTTGGAATTACCTTCTGGTCGCCAATCATAAACTGGCGCGATGCAGTTTCGTCCGTCACTCGCTCCAAAACTGAGGCGAGAATCAAATAAGATGTTGAGAGGTTCGAACCATACTTCGGGACGATAAAGCCAGTATGCCTGACGCCGGCAGCGCCCGTCTTTACATCCCGCACGAGAACATCAAGCTTGTAATGACCGGGGGTGAGCACGACGGTCTTCTGATACGCAGATTTGCGTTCTTTCGCTTCAATTAATTCCTCTGTCGTCGCAGTCGTGCTCACCGCGTCTTCAAAGAAGTTCACACGCCGTCCCACGACATTGACGATGCGACCAGAGATGTTTATGCGCGCGACCTGTATTCCGCCGCTGTTATCGAATGACAG
>Ga0070706_100004537_pt1 | contig 13360 bp, 11 predicted proteins | sample KBSK5501metaG_FD_65476 | JGI IMG/M metagenome (GOLD analysis project Ga0070706, IMG submission 65476) | Corn, switchgrass and miscanthus rhizosphere microbial communities from Kellogg Biological Station, Michigan, USA - KBS K5-50-1 metaG | ecosystem: Host-associated > Plants > Roots >...
GGCAATATGCCGGGGCCTGAGTGGATGCAAATTCACCATCCGCAGGAGAGGTGGTCGCAGGCGCAAACGGCCAATGTTTCGATCGGCCAGGGCTACACGCTTGTTTCGCCTCTGCAATTGACGATGGCCTACGCGACGATCGCAAACGGCGGCGTGTGCTATTACCCACGGCTGGTGGATCGAGTTTTGAACCAAGATGGCTCTCCTGTGCTGGACGAGCATGGCAACGTCGCAGTGCCTCAGACGCCACGAGTGCGATCGGACTTACGTCAGGAAATCTCACCTGACAAAATTGACCTTGTGCGCAAAGGCCTTTGGAAAGTTGTTAACGAAGATGGGGGAACCGGTGGTAGAGCGCGCTTGAAAGACGTTGTGGTGGCTGGAAAAACCGGCACTGCCCAGGCCACCGAGCGTGGCCACGAAGAAAACGTGGCGTGGTTTGTGTGTTTCGCGCCATTTGATCATCCGAAGTATGTCGTCGGAGTGATGGTGCAGGGCGCCTCTGGGCACGGCGGCGAGGTCGCGGGCCCGATCGCTACCCGCATTCTCGAACGCACGCTCGCGCAGGATGAAGGCAAGTTCGATATGCAGGTCGCCTGGCTCGCACCCGCACATCACGCCAATCCGCTCCAATTGATCAAATCAGTGGCTTATCACGACGCCGGAGGAAATCTCGGAAGCGAGGATGAAGAAGATGCCGACGCTTCGCAAACTGCTACAGCTCAGATGGCAAGCTCAGATGCAGCGCCTGATGTAGAACCTGAAGCGGACTCGCAGGGGAAAGTGAGACGCCGCGCCTCCGTTCCCGTTGCGCGCGCCGTTCCCGTTGCGACGCCGCAGCCCCGTAATTTCTTCCAACGGCTCTTTGGAGTCCGACCACAGCCGGAGCCCGCGCCGACGCCAACCCGTCGGCGTGGAGTGCGATGAACCCGCGACCAGAAACCTTGCCGCAGTCCGCGTCGGCGATGCCGTTTCTGATCGGCCAACCTTTCCAATTTTATGATAGACAAAGTAAGAAAAATTTTAGGTCTTTCCTCACGCAAGACCGGCAACAAACTCGTCCTCAGCGTAGAAAAACTCGAGTCACGCGTTGCCCTGCTCGAGAATGGCCGGCTGGAGGAATACAGCGTCGAGCGCAAAAGCTCGCGGAATATCGTCGGCAGCGTTTACAAGGGTAAAGTCAAGAACATCGAGATGGGTTTGAAGGCGATGTTTGTCGACATCGGCTTCGAAAAAAATGCTTTCCTTCATTTCTGGGACGCGATTCCGGCCGCGCTCGACAGCGGAATCGAAGAAATTGACAGACCGGCCAACAGACGGCCGCGCAAACGAATCACGGCAAAAGATATTCCGAATATTTATCCGGTTGGTTCCGACGTCATTGTGCAGGTGACCAAGGGTCCGATCGGGACAAAGGGACCGCGGGTCACGACGAACCTCAGTTTTGCAGGGCGCTACCTGGTCCTGATGCCGTTCAGCGATCGCAGCGGTATTTCGCGCAAAATCGAAAATCCGAAGGAACGAGATCGTCTCCGCAAGATTTTGCGCCAGCTCGAGATTCCGGAGGGTGTTGGCGTCATCATCCGCACGGTTGGAGAAGGACAACGGGCGCGATATTTCGTTCGCGATCTGCGTTTCCTCCTCGATCAATGGTCCAAAGTGGAGCAATTGATTCGGGAGCGTTCGGCGCCGTGCCGGGTTTTCGAGGAGCCGGATTTGGTCGAACGGACGGTGCGGGATTTTCTCACCGAAGAGATCGATGAAGTCGTCTGCGATAATAGCGACTCGACTAATCGAATGATCGAAATGGTCAGCCAGATCTCACGGCGAGCACGCAATCGAATTCACTTTTACGATGGCGCTACGCCAATTTTCGAAACCTACGGCGTGCAAAAGCAGATCGATGACGCCTTCCATCGGCAAGTCTGGCTCAAGTGCGGCGGCTACATTGTGATAGACGAGACGGAAGCGCTGGTGGCGATTGATGTGAATACCGGCCGTAACAAAGGCGGACGCGACGTCGAGAAAACGATTTTGCAGACGAACCTGGAAGCAGCGGATGAAATCGCGCGTCAATTTCGATTGCGCAATATTGGCGGCTTGATCATCGCCGACTTCATCGACATGAAAAGCCGTAAAGACCAGCAGATGGTCTACAACTTGATAAAGGAACAGTTGAAGCGCGATAAAGCCAAGACCCATGTGCTTCCAATCTCGGCCCTCGGCCTGATGGAAATGACGCGGCAGCGGGCGCAGGAAAGCCTCAGCGACACAATTTACGAGAATTGTCCTTACTGCGGCGGACGCGGTGTGGTGAAAACGTCGATGACCACGAGCGTAGAACTGCATCGCACGCTCAATACGGTCATGCGCAAATATCAGGACAGCATCCACGATATCCGGGTGAGCGTGAACCCAGATGTCCTGAAGCGATTGAAAGAGGAAGACGAAGAACTGCTGGTGGAGTTGGAGCGACGTTACGCGAGCAGACTCACATTTCGCGGCGATCCGACGTTTCACCACGAAAAGTTCGTGATCACCGATGCGAACAGCGGGGCGGAGCTCAAAGCCTGAGCAGTCTTAACATGCCAACAGGTCTTGCAATTTTGAAGGAGGCATCCGGGGAGCTGGCGGATTTCGTTGTTGACATTTGTGCTCCAAAGTGTTTGGAGTAAGCAAGGGAAACTTAACCAAAAGGAGAAATAAATGAGAGGATTAGTGTTGGGTTTATTGGGCATTGCCGCGATCGCGTCTGTCGCCTTCGCGGGCACTGAAACTTATTCCGGAAAAGAGATAAAGCAGGTGGCTCCGCCGCCGTGTCCGGAGTGGTACGCGGATAACGAGTTCAACGTGGGGCTCTGGGGAACATACGTTTTTCCAGGACACAGTTGGCAGAATGACCGCTATTTGGAGGGTTCTCAGGGCTGGGGCGGTGGCGGGGACGTTAAATACTTTTTCCACCGTTACTTCGGCGTAGGCGTCGAGGGCTGGGTGGTAGATGCCAAACGTCATTTTATTAGAGATGATGATGGTGATCCGGTTACGTTCCCAAATCGTGGAGACCAGCACCGTGCCATCGGTGCCGTCTTGGGCACCTTGACCCTGCGTTATCCAATTCGCTGTACCCGGTTCGCGCCGTACATTTTTGGCGGGGGCGGTGGGATCTTCGGCGGCGGCGAGCGCACACACTTTGACGAGTCGAACGGAGATTTTCCCAACGACAGCGGCGAGACCAAGGCAATCGGCCAGGTCGGCGGCGGCATGGAAGTCCGCTTTACCCCGCATATCGGCTGGGTCAGTGACTTCAGCTGGAATTTCGTGGACGGACCACATAACAACTTCGGCATGGTGCGCACCGGTATTAACTTCGCCTTCTAAAGGTCGATAATCGCATTTGCAACAGCGGCGTTCGGATGTTCCGAACGCCGCTGTTTTTTATACGCGGCAGCTCTCGTGTCCACTGAAGAGTGATTCGGGTTTGCGAACCTTGCCATGCGTCCGAAATTATCTTGATGTCGTTTGTCGAAACCTTGGACAATCTCGCTCTGAGCAAATCGGAGCTCGTTCGGCGCTTCGAGCGGCTGATCGCACCGAAATCGGATCAGGAGCTCGAAGCGCTGGCGCAAGCTTCGCGCTCGCTCACGCTGCAGAATTTTGGACGGACGATGCGGCTTTTCGCTCCGCTCTATCTTTCCAACGAATGCATCAACAATTGCCGGTATTGCGGTTTCTCGCGCGATAATCCGATCCTTCGCGTCACACTCGACGTCGATGAAGTGGTCGCCGAAGCGCAGCATCTCGCCCGCCTTGGATTTCGGCAGCTGCTTCTCGTCGCCGGCGAGCATCCCAAATTTGTGAGCCGCGACTACCTGACCGGATGCGTGCGCGCTCTCGCCCCGGATTTTTCGTCGATCTCCATCGAGGTGGGCCCCATGGAGCGGGAAGATTATGTGCCGGTTGTCGAAGCTGGCGCGGAGGGCCTTGTCGTTTATCAGGAAACTTATAATCGGGGTGTCTATGCAGAAATGCACACCGCTGGGCCGAAACGCGATTTTAATTTTCGACTCGATTGCGCCGAGCGCGGCTACGCGGCCGGTTTTCGCCGTCTCGGCATCGGCGCGCTCATTGGTTTATCGCGCTGGCAGGATGAAGCGATCGCGCTCGCGGCGCATTTGGAATATTTATTTAAACATTCCTGGCAGGCGCAGATCAGCGTGAGCCTGCCCCGGTTGCGTCCCGCGGCCGGCGGATTTCGTCCGCTCTTCTCGATAACCGATCGCGAATTGGCGCAGTTGGTCTGCGCCTTACGCCTTACTTTTCCGCAGCTTGGCATCGTCCTGAGCACGCGCGAGCGCGCAGCGCTCCGAGACAAACTGGCTTTAATCGGCGTAACACTGATGAGCGCCGGCAGCCATACCGAGCCCGGCGGTTACACCCGGCAAGGCCGCGAACATCTGCATCGCACCGTGCGCGGTCGCATCGTCGCGCCGGAGTACCAGGACGGGGAAGATCAACTCGCCACCGGTCAATTCGAGATCAGCGATGAGCGCTCGCCTGCCGAAATAGCCGCAGTGCTCCGCCGTCGCGGACTCGAGCCGGTCTGGAAAGATTGGGACCAGGCCCTTTGCGGGCCATGAAGATTTCACTCAATGGCGAATCGATCGACACCCGCGAAGCCAAAACGATCGCGGAGCTAATCGACCGCTACGAATTGCCGCCCCAAGCCATTTTGGTAGAGCACAACGGTCTCGCTGTGCACCGACACGAATGGGCGGAGCGATCATTAGCGGAAGGCGACCGCATCGAATTTATCCGCGTCGTCGCCGGCGGCTAAAAATGAATTAATCTGCTGGATTTGTTAGACCAATTTTTTTCGTATAATTCTCGTTAGGTCTTATGGAGGGAGTTGAAGAGATAGAGGTCCGTCCGTTTTCAAGCCGTGAAGAATACGAGCTGATGCTGGATTACTTTTATAAAGCCGATGATCCATTTTTGCACGGGATGGGCGTAGACCGCTTGAAACTCCCTGAACGAGACAAGTGGCTTGATGCTCTTTTAGCCGACCATGAGAAACCAGACAGGGAAAGGGACCGGTTTTACCTAGTTTGGATATTTCGAGGACGGCGTGTTGGACACTCAAGTATCAATAAGATCGTCTTTGGCACCGAGGCCTTTATACATTTACATCTGTGGAATTCACAATTGAGACGAGCAGGTCTAGGGACCGAATTTGTGCGCAGATCGGCCAACTTTTACTTCGAACGATTCAATCTAAAAAAACTCGTTTGTGAACCTTCGGCAGACAATCTCGCTCCCAATCGCGTGTTAGAGAAACTCGGATTCGCGTTCGTTAAGCGGTATAGAACGACTCCCGGTGTCATTGCGTACGAGCAAGATGTGAATCGCTATGAGCTGAGAAGACCTAACCAAGCGCTCCAGCCAATTGCTGGCCGTTTAGAAAATTACAAATTTGAAATTAGAAAGTAGAAAGGACATGAGAAAGCTCGCTGCCGCGAGCGGTAGCTGAGCTCCATTCTCGTTAGACCTCATGCGCCTGAATCTGATCGTCGGGATAGTCGTTGGCCTTATTCTCGGTCTGGCCGCCGGTTGGTATCTCGGCTACACGCGCCCGGTAATGCAAGCGAACCGTGATGCACGCAAGTATCTGGTGAACATGGAGCACGACGACAGCATGATGGTCGCTGTCGCTATGGCCGCAATCCGCGACTTGGAGCAACAGCGCTCGGACAAAGCCAAAGAGCTCTTGGCACGGCAGATCGGAATGTACTACGTCGTCTACGGACCGCCCAACAACCCAAAAAAACGCATGTCTGAGGATCGCATGCACATGTGATGTCCATGTTTGATTTTATGAAATAGTTCTCGGTGTTTGGTACGCTCGCCGCCGCCAGCGGTGGCTCAGCTCCGTCTCGTTAGATCTCATGCGCCTTACCGTAGTCATCATTAGTGCCATCACGATACTTGTTGCCGGACGGATTGGCGCTGCAGAACCGACGGATGTCGGAATGGTCCAGCTCCTGGCGAATCCTGAGAAGTTTCACGGCAAATTTATTCGTGTTGAAGGTTTCCTCCGTCTCGAGTTCGAAGGAGACGCGCTATACTTGCATAAGGAGGATTACGCTAATGGTCTGACGAAGAACGCCGTTTGGGTCGACATGCCCCAGGACACCCAGCACACAAAGCTCAACATGCATTACGTTCTGATTGAGGGTGTGTTCGACGCGAAAGATCTTGGTCATATGGGGTTATTCAGCGGATCTATTGGGAAGATCAGTCGCGCGATAGCATGGAAATGACATCTAACCAAGCGCTGCAGCAACTAACGCCTACCCGCTGTTCGCTCCCCAGTTTCCATGATTAAACCACTCCAACTCCGATTGACACTCGCTCTCGGTAGGCGTAGCTGATCTTGTACTCGTTAGGCGCTACACCCACATCATATGTCGCGTAGATTTTCCGATTCCGAGATAGCGGAGTTCTTCACCGCCCATTTCGCACATCGCCTCACTGCGTTGCTGTGCATCGCTAAGAGAAGTGAGCAAGCCGATTTTTGGCACGGTCGCGGCGATGTTTATTGCGCGAGTATCGAAGGCTCATTCATCATGTTCCGGATGTTCGTAGAGTTTCTCGGTCTTGAGTCATACCGCCAACCTTCCGGCGAGCACGATCTGCGTCCGCGCTCTCTCAAGAAGAGAAGAGACACAGATGTGATGCTCGACAATTTCGGGCTTCCTTTAGCACAATCGAATGATTTTGGTCCCCACCGAGCACTTGTGGCACGAGTTCACGACGGAGTTAGCAAGGCGACAGCGCACCTTACGTACGAGGCGAATGACTTTTTCGATTCGGGAAGAGACTATATGCCCGCCCTCAAGGAGTTGGTTCGCGTTATCCACCTCCGCCTTTACAAACCTCTCGGGCGTGACTTTGAGTTACATCCTGATTTGCAACGCCTATATGAACGCGCCTAACCAGACGATGAAGCCAACGGCCCCATTGCGATGCAACTTCAGCGTGTTTGCCACGACACCCTCGACTTCGTCTCGGTTCCCGGCTTCCCTAGTGCGATTCGCGTCTTCACGCTCACGCACTCCCGCCGTATTGTTTTTCAACGATAGCCGTGGCTTATCTCTCAGGTGATGAGCGAGGTCGCGCGTCGGTCACACTGGTGGCGTCGCACCATTCTTTCGTTTGTCAGCGGTGCCCTCTCGGTCATCTTGCTGCTGGTTGTTGCCTACTTCGGCATTCGTAAGTTCGACACCGGCGGGCGGCTACCGGAGCGCCAGGCCAGGACTAAAGCTGAACTGGCGGCCAGGTTTGCCGCGGACATGAAGGACGCCGCCAACGAGAACCGTGCGGACATCGCGCATCAAGTCCAGACCCTGTACGCGCGACAGCAGCGCGACCCAAATGCCACGCTCGATTTTCTCCTGCTTTCCGGTGGCGGCGACCACGGCGCGTTTGGCGCAGGATTTCTCTTGGGTTGGGCATCAGTCGACGGGGGGAACGCGCTGCCAGAGTTCGACGGCGTTTCCGGTGTCAGCGCCGGCGCGCTCATCGCACCATTCGCCTTCTTGGGAACCCAGGCCGATTTGGAGACGATCGATCGCCTATTTCGCAATCCAAAGCCGGACTGGGTGGTGCGGCGTGGCATGTTTTTCTTTTTGCCCGAGAACGCGAGCTTCGATGACGTACCCGGCCTGGTGCGCGACCTGCGTTCGGAAGTGGACCTGAAGATGGCCGAGCGAATCGCGCGAGCGGGCTCCGACGGACGACGCGTGCTTCTCATTCAAGCAACCGACGTCGACATGGGTACTGCTCGCGCGTTCGATGCGGTGGCCGCCGCGCGCAAGGCGGTCGCGACAGGTGACCCGAAGCTCTTGAGCGATATTCTGCTCGCCTCCGCCGCCATTCCAGGCGCGTTCCCGCCGCGCGAGATTCAGGGCAGGCTCTACGCCGACGGTAGCATCGCCAGTAACTTCTTCTATGGCGGTCCCATGGACGAGAGCGACACCTTTGGCGCGACATGGCGCCGCGAGCATCCCAACGCGCCGATTCCGAAGACGCGCTACTGGGTGATCATCAACGAGTACATTCGGCCGACTCCGGTCACGTTGCAGCCCACGTGGCCGGCGATCGTCGAGCGCAGCATCTATGTGTCGGTGCGCTCGGCGGAAGCGATCGCGCTGCGTCATCTATACACGATTGCGGAGGCGACGAGGTTACGCGGTGATGGAGACGTCGAAGTGCGCTGGGTCGCCGTGCCGCAAACCTGGAAGCCCCTCAACGATCGACCCTTCGATAAAGAGACCATGCGCCTGCTGTCGGCCGAGGGCAGGCGCCTCGGCGCCGACCCCAACTCGTGGATGACCAAAGCACCGTGACGGGCGAGATCGCGCCTAACCCTGCGGTCAACCGGACGCGCTGGTTTATAGCTTCTACTTGGCGAACGCTCACACGGCGCGCCGGTTACTTTACACGTTAGACCTGAGCTGCGTTCTTCACGACGACTCGCATCCCGTCGGTCTGAATGACGGTGACCGCCGTTTGCGGGGCGATAAATTCGCCCTCGGTGACAACATCGACAACGTGATCGGCGAAACGCGCTTTGCCGCTCGGTCGCAAAACGGTGACTGCTATGCCTTGCATTCCCGGCGCGAGCGCGAGCGCAGTCGCGAACTGTCGCGGCACACCGGCGAGCGATGGGCCCGGCGGATTTGAATCCATCAGAGCGAAGCGCCGGTAAATGCTCGTGCGCGGCAGATAACGCGCGAGCAGGGCAATGACGATGAACGATCCCACGATCGCGATGAACATGTTGAGCAGCGGCACGGCGAGCATGTTGCCGGTCGGGAGAAAATTCTGGCCCGGATAGTGGTCAATCATCGTCCAGAGCAGCGAAGCGAGCATAAGAAAAACGCCGACGACGCCGAAAACGATCGTGGTGTGCGCGAAAAAAAGTATTTCGATCAGGACGAGAACTATTCCGAGAACAAAGAGCGCGACGACTTCCCAGCCAGCGAGGCCGGCCAGATAATGGCCGAGGAAAAAGAGCGCAAAACAAATTGCGGAGATAATTCCGGGCCAGGTCACGCCCGGGATTTTGAACTCGAGATAGGCGCCAAGAATTCCGCCCAGGAGCAGCAGAGGCGCGAGTGCCGTGATCCAAAAGGCGATCTGCTCGAAGCCGGTTGGTTCGATCGCGACGACGTTGCCTTTGAGTCCGGCTTTTTTGGTTAGATCGACAATCGAATCGACGACGCCTTCTGCGAGCAACGGTTTGCCATTGATCCGTTCGGTTGCTTCCTGCGCATTGAGAGCGAGGACCGCTCCCTTGGGATGAACGACGCGGTCGCCGATTTTTACTTCCTTGTCTTTATTCATGAACGCTTCGGCGATGTCGGGATTGTGCCCGTTCTTGTTCGCGGAAGCACGGATGAGGGCAGACCAATAAGAAATAGTCTTTTCCCTCGCCGTAGCGGGGAGGTCTTCGCCCGTGGGGAGAATCGGGGCGGCGGCGCCAATTGCGCTCACCGGCGCCATAAAAATATGTTGCGTAGCAATGGCGATAATCGCACCAGCCGAGCCGGCGTTTGTGTTGATGAATGTGTAGGTGGGGATTTTTGTTTGATTGAGTGCGTTCACGATATCGGCTGCCGTATCGAGTCGCCCGCCGTAGGTGTTCATTTCGAAAATGATCGCGGAGGCTTCGTTGCTCTCGGCTGTTTTCACCGCGCGCCGCAAAAACGCCAGGAGCGAAGGCGCAACTTCGCCGCGTAACGGCACCACGACCACATCGCCTTTGTGAATGACCTCGCGCGCTTGAGCGGTCGCCACTCCCATTAGGCAGCAAACCAAGGCGAAGATCGACAATTTCTTCCTCATTGCTTGGACACAGACCCGCACTGCGTAAGTTTGGCATCGCTTGCAAAGTCAAACGAGCCAAAAATAATTACGCGCGCATGGGAACGATCCCTTCGGAAACAATCGAGCAGATCGCCGCCGCGAACGACATCGTCGAAGTGATCGGCTCGTATTTTCCGCTCAAACGCGCCGGAGCAAATTTCAAGGCGCTTTGCCCGTTTCATCAGGAGAAAACGCCATCCTTTCACGTGAGCCCGCAGCGACAAACATTCCATTGCTTCGGATGCGGCGTGGGCGGAAGCGTCTTCCGCTTTGTGATGGACTACGAGCATGTCGATTTTCCATCGGCCGTTCGCAAACTCGGAGCGCGGGTCGGAATCACTGTGGTCGAGAAACGCGGAGCGGTCGACGAAGACCGACAATATGAAGCGCGCCGGACGCTGCTGAAACTGCATGCTGAAGCCGCAGAATGGTTTCATGAAAATCTGATCAAGAGAGAAGTCGGCGCGCCGGCGCGGAAATATTTGAAACAGCGCGGGATCACCGCCGGGATCGCAAAACATTGGCGGCTTGGCTACGCCCCGGATGAGTGGGACGCATTTGGCAGTTGGGCGCGCGCGCGGGGCTACGAAATCCGCGATCTGATCACAAGCGGTCTGGTCAAAACCAAAGACGATGCAGATGGCATGCCCGGACGAACATCCTACGATCGCTTCCGCGGACGAATCATGTTTCCAATTTGCAATGATGTCGGCGAAGTGATCGCGTTTAGCGGGCGGCTTCTGAAAGACGAGGAGGGAGCCGCCAAGTACTTGAATTCGCCAGAGACGCCGCTGTTCCGAAAGGGGAGTGTTCTTTTCGGTCTGGACAAATCCAAACGCGCATTAATTGAGGCGAGCTGCGCGATCGTGTGCGAAGGCCAGCTCGATTTGATCAGCTTGTTCGAGGCGGGAATCACAAACGTGGTCGCGCCGCAGGGAACGGCATTTACTGAGAATCAGGCCCGGATTTTGAAGCGTTTTGTCAACGAAGTTGTTCTTTGCTTCGACTCGGACGCGGCCGGGACACAGGCGGCCGAACGTTCGCTGGATGCGCTTCTTCAAAATGATTTGATCGTGCGTGTAGCGGAGATGCCGCCCGGTGACGATCCCGACTCTCTGGTTCGCCGGGAAGGAAAAGAGAAGTTCGAGAAACGCATCGCGGGCGCACGCGACTTTTTCGATTACTGGATCGAACGCTCGGCGGCTGATGTCGATCTTGCTTCCTTAGGCGCGAAGACGCAGTTGGCACGAAGCCTGGCTGAGACTGTATCGCGCATACATGATCCGCTCATGCGCGGAGAAGTGGTGAACAAAGTGAGCGCGCGGCTTGGTGTCCCCGTTCAGGATTTTCAGGCGCTCCTGCCAAAACAAAGGCGCGAGTCGCTGCGTGCGAGCGAATCCCGTAGCAGCGCAAGCGCGCCAGTGCCGCGACACGACATCGCCATGCTTTGTCTCCTCGCGCTGCGAGATGAGGCGGCGCGAGATTTTCTTCGTGAGCAAAATTGGCACGAAACTCTCGCCCAAGTGCCAGACGCGGAAATTCTTGTCCGTATTCTCGAAAGCGACTTGCGTCCAAGTGACGCCGCTTCACTCAATGCGTTTATGGCCACGCTTTCCTCGACAGACGAAGGCCTGGTTTCGTCCTGGTTGCTGCAAAAAGTGCCGTCCAATGCCGAAACGATGGTGGAAAAATGGTGGCTCGGTATTCGCCAGGCCGTGCTGCGCCGCCAGCTCGACGTGGCGAAGGACCGAATAAAGCTTCCGCAACTCAGCACCGGTGAGGTGGTGAATTTGCAGAAACAAATCCTTGACCTGCAAGAACAGCTCCACGAACTTTCGCAGCCCGCCGGCGCAGCCGAGAGTTGATTGCCGATCTAACGGGCGGTAAATCGAAAGTCTTAGTCAAATTCTTAACCGCACAATCTTGGCCAGGCATTCGAAACGAAAGGGAGGCAGCCGACAGCCGTCGTCGCGACGGCGTAAGAAAAGCCGCCTTCACCGTGGTTCGCTAACAAAGCCTTCCGCTCTTCGACGAAATTTGAAGAAACATCCAAAAATCGCGGCGTTCAGAGCCAGGCGGGTTGCGCTTGTTCGAGGGCGCCGCCGCAATGGCGCATCGCCGCCCACGCCGCGAATCGAATCCCGCGTTGACGCGGCCCATCTGCATACGGCGATTGAAATCCAGAGCCGTATTCGTGAATTGATCAAGCTGGCGAAGGAACAAGGGTACCTCACATTTGACGATCTGAACGAGGCGTTGCCCGAAGGAATTACTGACGCCGATGAACTCGATCTCATTCTCACGCGGCTGCGCCGCATGGAGATCGACATAATTGAAGCGTCGGAGGTGGATCGCTACAAGGACGGGAAGAAGGAGGCGGAGGAAGAAGAAGAGGAAGAGAAAACCGAACCCAAGCTCGACATTCTCGACGACCCAGTGCGCATGTATCTGAAACAGATGGGCCAGGTCCCGCTGCTGACTCGGGAGCAGGAGGTGGAAATTTCCAAACGAATCGAGGAAGCCGAAAACATGGTGCAGGCGCAAATCAATCGGTTCGGCTTTATCGCGCACGCCCATCTCGATCTTGCCAGGAAGCTCGCCGAGGGCAGGGAAAGGTTTGATCGCGTCATTCTCGACAAGAAAATCGAGAGTCGTGAACGGTATATGAAGAAGCTGCCGAACCTATGTAAACAGGTGGAGCGGTTGACCCTCTCGATCAGCCAGCAATACTGCGAGCTTTCGCGCAATTCTTCAAAGAGACGATCGCAGAAGCTCAAGTCTCTGCAAAAAGCGATGGCTTCGCTGCAAAGGATTTATCCTCATTTTTACTTCAAGCAACGAGTCACAGAGGAATTTGTTCACCTGGCGGACGATGCCCATCATGTATCGCTTTATCTTCAGACGGAACTGGCGAAACATCCACGCGATCGAAAAAAATGTTTGCAACTTCGTAACAAAGTCCGCGAACTGGAAAAGAGCCTGTGGCTTTCGGTTTCTGAATATGCCGAGCAGTACCAAGCGCTGAAAAGTTGGGTGCGCCAGGCATTACGGGCCAAGACCGAAATGGTGGAAGCCAACCTGCGTCTCGTTATCTCGATTGCAAAAAAATATACGAACCGTGGTCTCTCATTTCTCGACCTGATCCAGGAGGGAAACATGGGACTAATGAAGGCGGTGGAGAAATTCGAATATCGACGCGGCTACAAGTTTTCGACTTATGCGACCTGGTGGATTCGCCAAGCCATCACCCGCTCGATTGCCGACCAGGCGCGCACGATTCGAATTCCTGTTCACATGATTGAGACAATCAACAAGCTCATGCGTGTGCAAAAACAGCTCGTCCAGGAATACGGGCGCGAGCCGACGCCGGACGAGGTGGCAGAAGAGGTGCTATTACCCGTGGATCGCGTTCGCGCGGTCCTGAAGATGGCAC
>Ga0070706_100004538_pt1 | contig 13359 bp, 9 predicted proteins | sample KBSK5501metaG_FD_65476 | JGI IMG/M metagenome (GOLD analysis project Ga0070706, IMG submission 65476) | Corn, switchgrass and miscanthus rhizosphere microbial communities from Kellogg Biological Station, Michigan, USA - KBS K5-50-1 metaG | ecosystem: Host-associated > Plants > Roots >...
TCGCTGTTCAGGACGTACTGCCGCGCGTCGATGAGACGCCTGGCGTGCGCGACGGCCCGCCGGTTCAGCTTGTAGCTAGCCATGGGTCAATGGGCGGTTCACGGATGGCCAGAGCGTAAACTGTGGGGCCTCTGGCTGTCGGGGCGTAGCGCAGCTTGGTAGCGCACCTGAATGGGGTTCAGGAGGTCGCTGGTTCGAATCCAGTCGCCCCGACCACGTTTCTGAGCACGAAATGGCCTCTCCGAGTCGATCCCGGAGGGGCCCCTTGTTTGGGCGTTGACCACCAATTTGACCACCACGCGGCGGGCTCCTAACCGAGCGTCTGTTCGACTTCGCCGCCCAGGATCCGGGTCATGCGCTCCGCGGTGCTGGCGGCCATGGCCTCGGTCCAGTGCGTTTACACGTTCGCGGTGGTGCCGATGTCGGTATGCCCGAGCGCCCTGGACACCTCGAGCAGCTCCGCGCCGGCCTCCAGCTGCAGGGTGGCAAAGGCATGGCGCAAGTCGTGGAAGCGCTGGCGCGGGTGTCCAGCGACGGCGAGGATGGCCTGCAGGTCGCCGGTAACGTTGCGCGACTCGAGCGGCCGACCGGCCCGCGTGGTGAAGACGAAGCCACGGGCATCCCAGATCTTGGCGCGATCGCGATCCAGGACCTGCTGGCGCTGCCAGCGGATCAGGGCCGCCACTACCGGCAGCGGCAGCCGAACCATGCGCCGGGATCCCGACGTCTTGGGCTCGACCAGCCGGCCGGTGCCGCGCTCGAGCGTATGGCGCACCGTCAGTGCGCCCGCGTCCAGGTCGATGTCGGACCAGCGCAGGGCGAGCAGCTCGCCCTGGCGCAGCCCGGTGCCGGAGAGCGGTCACCAGGAGCGCCTCGAGGCGGTGGCCGGCGATCGCCTGGCGGAAAGCAGCGACCTGGTCGCCGCGCAGCGGACGGATCTCGACCGTGGCCCGCGCCGGCGGATCCACGAGGGTTGCGACATTGCGGTCGATCTTCTCGTTCTTGAGCGCTCGGCCTAGGGACCCACGCCGAGGGCGGCACCAACCACGCCCCCGCACCGTTCGACCTGAGCGATTGGCCTGTCGAAGGCAAGCCATTCGGTCCGAGGGAGGCGCGGGAGACCTTCGCCTATCTGCGATCGTTCAGCCCCGACCTCCGGATCGAGATCGAGCAGCTTCTCGCCGACGGCGACCAGGTCGTCGCCTGGTTGCGAGCCACCGGAACCTCGCCCAGTGGCCGTCGCGTCGACTTCCGGCACGCCCATCGCTTCCGGCTCCGGGACGGCCTGATCGTCGAGCACTGGGCGGTCCGCGACGACTTACGTGCGATGGTCCAAGCGGGAGTGGTCCCGCCGCCCGGGCCGCCGAACTAATCGCGCGTCACGGAGGGCGAGGGCGAGCGTCCGGTGGCGGCGCTGCATGCGCTGGCACGTGAGCGGCGCGGTGCGCGAGTCTGATGACCGATGGCTCGCCTGGGCCTCACCCGGATCGCACGACGGAAACCCGAACGAGGGACCGATGAGGGTCGCGGCAGATCAGCTGAGCACGCTCTTCGCAACCTGGCCCGCAACGCTCGAGCTCATGGCGGCGGAACCCAGGCGTAGGCTGAGCGGCGATGCAGATCGCCGTAGACAGTCGGTTGTTCGTCGCGGTGCTTCTAGTGATCCTGGCCGTCGCAGGCGGTCTAGCCCTCCGCGGATGGCTCCGATTCGTGGTTCTGCTCGTTGGACTCGCCGTCGCGGCCTACTTTTACGGACTGATTCCCACCATTCGGCTCTGAGTGTCATACACCGCGACCGCCCAGCTCGCCTGAACGGCTCGAGACCAATGTGGCGCCTTACCGTCAGACCACGGTTTCCGTAACTTGGAAGAGCCGCCAGTCTCCGGGGATACCCTTGAGCTGCGTGGTGCCTCGATCCTCGAACCGGATGTCGGAACCCGCCACCAGATCCCTGACTGTCTGCGAGACCAGCACCTCCCCTGGCCCAGCCCGCGATGCGATACGCGCACCAATATGGACCGCTATGCCGCCGATCTTCCCGTCAATCACCTCGCATTCGCCGGTGTGGAGGCCGGCCCGCACGGCAATGTCGAGCTCCCGCACCGACGCGGTGATCGCCTGCGCGCATCGGATCCCGCGAGCCGGTCCGTCGAATCGTGCGAAGAACCCGTCGCCAGCCGTGTCGAGCTCCACGCCTTGGTATCGAGCGAGCAGCAGTCTGATCTTCGCGTGATGCCGCTCCAGCAGTGCGCGCCAGGCTCGGTCCCCGAGCTGCACCGCTTTCTTGGTCGATTCAACGACATCGGTGAACAGGATGGTTGCCAGCACGCGGTCGAAATCGGGCGTCGGACTAGCGCCCTCCCAGCTTCGCCTTAGGAATTCCTCGATATGGGCGAACGCGCGGGCCGAATCGCCCCCGAACGGAAAGTGCCCAGCGCCAGGCAGCTCGACGAGCGCGGCATTGGGGATCAGCTCGGCGAACACACGGGACCCATAGGTAATCGGTGAGGGCTCCCTTTCTCGGTAGATGACGAGCGTTGGTGCGCTTATGGCTGGCAGAGCTGCCCGAATGTCCATGGCATGGTTCATCGCATCCAGCGCGCGGTAGGACTCCGCATCAGCTCCAGCAAGGTAGACATTGATGATGGCTTGTCGGTCGATTGTGTGGGCACCGGGGAGCAACCATTCTGCGAACTCTTCCAGCCCGCGCATCTCGCCCCAAGGATGCTCCAACCCATAGGCCTGCTCGGCGCGTAGCTCCTCCTCCGTCAGCCCGCCCCGGTAATCTGGAGCGAAGTGGTATCGCGGCATTGAGCCCCACAGGATTAGGCTCCAGCAGCGGTCCGGATAGGTGGCAGCGAAGAGCCCGCACATCGTGCCGCCATCGGACATTCCAATGAGCGCCGCACGCTCCGAGCCCGCGGCATCCATCACGGCCCCAATGTCATCCATGCGAGTCTCGATATCTGGGATCCCCACAGCGCGATCTGACATGCCGGTGCCGCGCTTGTCGAACAGGATCACACGCCCCAGTTTGCCGAGCCGTTCGTTGAAATCGGCCCACGGGCGGACCTTCCACTGCAACTCCACGTGGGTCACCAGGGAAGGCGCGACAACGATGTCGAACGGACCCTCCCCGAAGACCTGGTAGGCGATCCGGACCCCACCACTGTCCGCATGCTGGACCTCAGGCCGCTGCATCGAGCAAGTATCGCGCGGCTGTTCGGCGGGAACGACACGAGCTTCGGCCAGCACTCGTCACATTGCGTGGGCTTTTCGGAAGGTTCGCTCGCGGAACAGGCAACGGGTCTAGCCAGCTGGTGAACCAGGGTGAGTGCCGGACACTTCCTGTAGCCACGCTGATCGCCGAAGATATGGGGAATGAACCCGGTTGATACCGTCATCCTGGCGCAGCTGCTCACGGTGGCGGCGCTCGTCGCAGGAACCTGTGAGTATGGCGAGATCATCAGACGAAGAGAGGAACGCCGTCAGCTCGATCGAGACCAGCTAGCAAGCGCAGGTCTCATCCGTCATCGCTTGGAGCGCCTAACAGGGGCGCGGCTCGACAGACGCTGATGTGCGCAGGAGGTATGCCGCATTCACTGGGATCTCCTGGCCCGCTGACCGCGCGATCGTCGGCGACCAGCAAGTTATGACGGCGCGCGCCGGAAACCAATAAGGCTGACCGAGTTGTTGAGGCAGACCTGACCGTGCTGCTCCTGATCCTGCGACTCCTCCACATCGTCGGTGGAGCTTTTTGGGTAGGTACCGTCGTCACTGGGGTCTTCTTCATCGAACCAACGGCCCAGGCGCTTGATCGTGAGGGTGAGCGCTTCTTTGCCCACCTGGTCATTCGGCGGAGGCTCGCGCTCGTCCTTGCGGTTGCCGCCGTCACAGCGATCGGAGCTGGCGCCGTCATGTACTGGATCGACTCAGACGGCCTTCGGCTGTCGTGGATCACGACTCACACCGGGCTCACCTTTACCGCCGGCGGACTCGCCGCGCTAACCGCTTTGGCGATCGCCGCCATATTCCTTAAGCCGGAGGTCGATCGGCTCGCTGCGTTGGAGAAGCACCAACTTGACGTGGCGAGGGTCCAGGAGCTCGCACGTGTCGACGAGGCCTACGAACGCCGCCTCAGGCATTGGAGCCTGATCCAAGTCGGGCTGCTCATCTTTGCCATCTCCGCCATGGCGACTGCGCGGTACATCCCGTAACTCCATCGCCGGTCGCGGCGGGTTGCCTCGTTGAACCGCTGAGGGCCGGCCGGTCGCCCTGAACCTCGCCTTCGGCTGACCGGGCGAAGGTGGCCAGTTCACCTCGGAAACTGCCATTGAGGAGCGAGCGCGAGGCGACCGAGATCGCTCGTGGCGGCTATCGGTGACAGCTCAAGCGTCCACCGGCCGATACGTCTCGGTCAACTGCCTGTGATCCGAGCGGCGCGGCTTCCTTCTGCGCGCTCGGGCGGTTGCTGCCCGCCACCGTCGGGGGCTCTCCTGGCTGCACGGCATTCGCAAGGTAGCGCGTGACGTAGCCATCGGCCCCGCGATCATGGAAAAAGCCCTCGGCTGCCGTGGCCGCGTCGTCGGCGTCGGCGAAACGGCCTGCGCCGAGATGGCCGACCGCCAGCTGGAGGCGGGCAAGGCCGGCGGCGAACCCGACGGCTTCGAGGCTGCGTCGTGCCTCGAGGTAGAGCGCACGGCCCTCATCCCAACGCTTCTCGAGCAGGGCGGTGAGTGTGAGGCGCATCTGGTGAAGAGCGAGGCCCCACGTTGGTTCATCACGAACGATGGCCGGAAATGCGGTGGGGACCTGACCAAGAAGCTCGAGATCTCCGCCGCCCGCCGCGGCCAAGATCGCTGACAGAATCGGATAGCGGGCCAGCTCTTGCTGGTCCCAGCCCTGCCGTGCCGTCGCGAACGCCGCGCGCCAATGGCCCTGGATGGCCTCAGCATCGGCCAGGTCGCCCATGTAGCCAGCGTGTGCCTGTGCGTTGGCTTGAACGGCCTCGCGCCCGATGATCTCGCGCATCGCGGTCTCGGCCATGCGCGGATTACCTTGGAATATCAGCCGCTCGGCACGCGTCTGGTCGAACCAGGCACGGTAATAGGCTTCGGCGCCCGGCACCTCGGCCTCCATTTCTGTCTCCCAGGCATCCCATTCGCCGGTATCGAAGCCAAGACGTCGGCCGACTCCAACCGCCTGCACGATCCACGTCCTCAGGCCGAAGCGCACGGCAGTCTCGTAAGCCTGGCGGTTCATTTGGGCCGCTTCAAGCGCATTGCGTTCCGCGATCGCGCCCAGCATGTTGTTCCGGGCACGGCTGGATGCCATGAGATCGCCCATCCGATCTGCTACGACAACGGCTCCGCGGAGAATCACCTGAGCCTCATCGGGCCGTTCGACGAGCAGAGCGCTTCCCTTCGTGATCAGCGTGTCCACGATCTCCGAGGGACTCACCAGCGCCGGATTCTCGAGCACGCGATCGGCCAACGCTACGGCGTCCGGATTGCCCGCGACCATGTACGCGCGGGCCAGCTGCGCCTGCGCGCGAGCGATCTCGCCTGAGGGCCGAACATCAGCAACCTCCGCGAGCGCGGCCTCCAGGACGGCGACTGCGTCTCGGTTGTTGTGCTCGCTGAGCTTGATCCAAGCGTCGAGGGTTCGGGAGCGCAGGACTCCCATCCGGTCGTTCGCCTGCGCGTAGATCCTCTCTGCCTCGCGCGCATGACTAACGCCCACCTGAACGCGAGCAGCCACTCCCGCAACCTGCACGGCGGCCTCGTGGAGGGCGGCACGCTCCATCGGCTCGGTGGTGACCTCCAGTGCCTGTTCGAGGTAGGCGAGCGCGCCGACTGGATTGTGGAGGTCTGCCGCGCGCTGAGCCGCTGCGCGCAGGGCGATCCGTGCCTGCGCTGCCAGAGCGTCGGCCTCCGGACCTGGGGATGCGGTCTGGTGGGCGGCCATGTAGTGGCTTGCGAGCACCCCGGTCAGGTCGTCTTCCCCGAGCGACTCGAAATAGCGCGCCGCAGCCAGGTGGCGTGTCCGGCGGTCCCGCTTCGCGAGCGACTGGTAGGCGACTTCTCGGACGACACCCTGAACGAATCGATACTGCCCGCGTTCGGCCGAACGCGGGTCGACATCCAGAACCAGCAGCTCATGGCGCACGAGGCGGTCGAGACGTTGCGTCAACTCTTCGCCAGCTAGGTTTGCAAGGGCCTCGAGAGCCGGAACGCTGAAACTCAAGCCCAGCACGGATGCATCCGTGATCAACGTCCGATCGTTCGGATCTAGTGCGTCGAGCCGTGCGGCGATCAGCGCGTGGAGCGTTTCCGGAATGGAAAGCTCCGGCAAATCGCCGACGAGACGGTACTGGTCGCCATCGGCCTCGAGGACTCCGCGGTCGAGCAGGATGCGTAGCGTCTCGACGGCGTAGAGGGGAATGCCCGCGGCGCGCTCGATGACGGCGCCCAACGCGGCTTTGGGAAGATTGGGGACGAGGCCGGTCAACAGCTGCTCCATGGCGTAGTCGTCCATCGGCTCGAGATGGATCAGCGCTGCGCTGCGGACCGATGTGCCCCAGCCGGGGCGCCGGTCGAAGAGCTCCGGCCGAGCCTCAGCGAGCACGAAGATGGGCGAGCTGCGCGCCCAGGTCAGCAGATATTCGATAAAGTCCAGCAGCCCCTGGTCGGCCCACTGCAGGTCCCAGAAGACGAGCAGTACCGGGTTCTGCTGCGCCATCCGCTCGAAGAAGCTGCGCCATGCGGCAAACAGCTCCTCGCGGCTCTCGGTGGGCAGTTCCTCCAACCCCAGCAGGCCGGCGAGGCGCGGCTCGATCCAATGGCGCTCTCCGAGATCCGGGACGTATTGCTCGAGTGCCTCCTGGAGCCGCGTTCGCGCTGTCGCAGGATCATCCGTCTCGGCAATGCCTGCCCGGCCGCGGATCATCTCCGCCAGGGCCCAGTAGCTAATGCCCTCACCGTAGGACGGCGAGCGGCCCTCGTGCCACCAAACGACGTCAACCACCCCGTCGATGTACTTCTCGAGCTCCCAGCCGAGCCGGCTTTTACCGATTCCCGCCTGTCCGGCGAGCGTCACCAAGCGAGGCTTGCGTTCGCGCTCGGTCGCGTGGAACTGCTCTTTGAGCAGCCTCAGCTCCTCGTCGCGTCCGACGAAGGGTGGCTCCAGGATGGCGGCCCGTCCCGAGCCGCCGCGACGTGCTACGACCGTCACCGCTCGCCACGAGGGGACGGGCGACTCCTTGCCCTTCAGGTGCTGGTCGTCCGCCCTCTCGAACGAGATGGCGCCCGATGCCGCCCGGTAGGTCGCCTCACCCACCAGCACCGTTCCCGGCGCGGCCACGGACTGCAGACGTGACGCTGTGTTGACGAGATCGCCGGCGACCATACCCTGGCCGATGGCACCGATCGTCACGGCCGCCTCCCCGGTGAGCACGCCCGCGCGCCCCTGGAGCAGCTTCCCGTCGCCGCTTTCCATGTGCCCGATGGCGTCGAGGAGCTGGAGCGCGCTGCGCACCGCGCGTTCGGCATCGTCCTCATGCGCTGTAGGCGTTCCCCACACAGCCATGACCGCGTCGCCGATGAACTTCTCGATTGTTCCGCCGTGCCGCTCGACGATCTCGCGCGCCGTCTCGAAGTACCGGCTCAGGAGGTCTCTCGTGTCCTCTGCATCACGACGCTCCGACGCAGAGGTATGACCTACCAGATCCGCGAATAGGACCGAGACGAGGCGCCGTTCGGCGATGGGCGCCTCGGCCGTCGCCGACACGCGACGGGGCGCTTCCACGCCTGATTCTGCGGCCAGGGCGGTCCCGCATTCACCGCAGAACTTCGCATCGGCCGGATTGGCAGAGCCGCAGACAGGGCAACCCGTCGCCAGGCGCGTTCCGCACTCGATGCAGAACTTGCGTGTGGGGTCGTTGGGGGTGCCGCAGTTAGCGCAGGTCAGCACCGAGGGTGGGCCTCCATCGGCTCGTGCGGGCTCATGTGACGCTGAGGATAGCGCGCAGCGGCTATCGGACCAGTAGCAGGGTCAATCCGTCGCCAATGGGTGTCAGCGCGACCTCGACCCGCTCGTCGGCATTTCGCCTACTCGGCGCTCCCACAGGACGTTAACAATCAGCCATCGGTCGCCGATCTTCGCGAGGTGGAGGTAATCCATGAATGGATACGACAGGACCCTCACCGACGCGATATGGCGGAAGACGTCCTGTACCTCGATCTCGAATGCTCGCTCGCGGGCGACCGCTGTGCGCCCCACTCCATCTCGGGCCCAGCCGATCATCATCTCCGCGGAAGCGGAACGACCCAGACCCCACTCTCCGGTAGCGGGGTCGTGGTAGATCGTTCGCTTGACGAAGTCTGGATGGGAAATGGCGCGCCCGACAGGCGATGAATGGCTGGCCGCTGCGGGGCGGCTGGCGTGAGTGACGGATACCCAAGCGCGATCGCCCGTTCGCGATTACGCCATCGGTGACACCTGGACTCAGCCACGCGCTCCCTTGTGGCGGCAACCCACGCCTCGTATCGTCCGCGTGTCGGACGGAGGCCAGCGAAGGAGCGAACGTGAAGTTCATCAACACCGACGGCATGGCGTTCATCGGGCCAGGCTCGGAGTGGTTCTGGACGGCGCTGAGCGGGCTGATCCTGGTCGTCACGTTCCTCGCGATCTACCGCCAGCTCCGACTTACGCGCAGCGCTAGTGCCTTCGAGCAGGTCGCTGCGTTCGAACGCGAGCTTGACTCCGAGCGCATGGTCCGCGTCGAGCTGGAACTCCTTGTCGCGCTTCGGGACGGCGTGGACCCGGCGCAGGTACCCCCAGGCGTCGCATATGTCATCGGCGGCTTCTGGCAGCGGACCGGGGCGCTGGTCCGGAGTGGACATCTCGACGCGAAACTCCTGAGCAGTGGCTCGCTCGGATCCGTCGGCTTCTGGTGGCCCGCCATGGCGGCATACGCGCGCAAGATTCGCGTCGATCGGCCGCAACCGTTGTTCCTCAGGGACTTCGAGTGGCTGGCGGGGATCATGGCCGAGCTCGACCGACCCGCAGGCGCCTCTACGCCTGGGCGCTGGGATGAGGCGCACCTTCCCGTTAGCCCTCAGGAGACCATCGCGATCTTGGAAGACCGCCTGCGCATCGAGGAGGCGCTGCGGACGGGTCATCGTCGGGCCTGAGGCTTTGACAGCCGCAGCGCCGGCCAATGCCGCCTCGCCGCCAGAGCCGAACGCGTAGCGGCCCCTCTGCGCCTCGGGTGAGGCAACGTAATAAGTGGACGAGGTCACGACGGCCCGTGAGGCGGGAAACAGATCGGTCGGCCACCAGGTGAGCACGACGGCGCCGCCCTATGACGCGGAACTCGGATGCCCTGAGATCGAGATCAGCCGCCCAGAATCCGTGGCGAGGATAACGCGGCCATCGACGACGGCCAGACCGTTGGCGATGCCTCCCACCGCGACCTGCCAGGACTTGCTGCCCGAAGACGTGGCGAAGGCGTAGACGTTCCCATCCCCGGATGGCAAGTAGACGGTGCCGTCAACGATGGCGGCCCTGCCCCCATTGGGACCGCCGGTGAAGACGCTCCAGCTCTGCTTGCCGGTGTCGAGGTCCAAGGCGTGGAGGCCATTGTCCTCGCCGGAGTCGGTGAAGACGAGGCCGTCGGACACTCCTCCAACATAGAGCGTGGCTCCCGATGGTGCGGTGTACGTCCATCGTGTGGCATGGGTCGCGATATCGATGGCGTAGAGCTTGTGGGGGCCACCACGATCACCGAGTCCGGTGGTCTCGTAGATGATGCCGTCGGCCACGGCCGGCGTGGCAAGCGCCCCAGCGGCCAGTTGCACCTGCCAGGAGAGGGATCCGCCGCTGGCGTCGAGCGCGAGCAGGGCCCCGCCGTCGGTCGGGACGTAGAGCACGCCGTTATCGAACGCGATGGCCCGGCTGATGGCTGAGGGCGCAACGTAGGTCCAGTGGACCGAACCAGTCGGCGAGCTCGTATCCGCGTCGAGGGCGTAGACCAGGTTATTCCCGACTCCCACGTACAACACGCCGTTGACCACGACCGGCGAGGAGCGGATCTTGGCCCCGCCCTGGGTGTGGTACTGCCACAACTGCCTCCCCGTCGAGGCATCGAGGGCAGTGACCTTGCCGCCGTCGTCGGCAGCGAACACGCGGCCATCCGCGACAGCCACGCTGGCGTAGATCGCGGCGCCGACGTTGTGCGTCCACAGGACCGCGCCGGTCGTCTCTCTGCGGGCTTCGACGTCGCCGGTCCGCTCAGCGACATAGACCATGCCGCCCACCACGGCGGGTCCCATATCGGCCGGACCCTTCAACGCAACACTCCATTCGATCGTGGCGGCGCCGGAGGGACCGGGTCCAGGCATGACGTCGGTGCGCGCTGGGTTCCCGCCATAGGCGGCGATAGCGACCGGCAGCGCGAACTTGCGGATGAAGGTCCAGCCGCGGCCTTCGGGCGCGGTATACGCGGCATACAGTGACAGCCCATCTGGAGCGAGCGCCACAGTCTCGCCACCAGCCGCCCAGCGCCCGAGCACGCGACCGTGGCCGTCGAGCTCGACCAGCTCGCTAGGTACCTCGGGGTCCGAGCGATCTTGGACGGGGATGAAGATGCGGCCGGCCCGGTCCATCACCACCTGCGCCACTCCGCCGTCGTCGATGTCGGCTCCGCTCAACGTGAAGTGGAACAGGGTCTTCCCGGTGGCGGGATCCACCTCGATCACCCCGGTGCCGCCAGAGCCGACGCCGCTGTCGCCCCCGATCAGCAGACCCGACGGGGTACGGCTGAAGAGCACGAAGGGGAATGCGAGCGACCGACGGAAGTGACCACTCGAATCGAACACCTCGATCACTGTTCCGCTGCCGCGATCGTCGCTCACGTACACCGTCCTGCCGTCGGTTGCGATGCCCTTGGGACTTTGGAACTGACCATTCCCGGGTCCGAAGCTGCCCCAGGCCGTAACGAAGCGGCGGGCACGGTCGAACTTCTCAACCCGATAGTTGCCGTTGTCGGCCACGTAGAAGCTGCCGTCGGGTGCGAAGGCGATGGCTCCTTCGCCGTCGGGGTGAGGATCGTGGGTGGCGAACTCGAACTGGCCTGACCTAGTCCCCGGGCTGCCCCACGACTCCAGGTACTTGCCATCCGGGCTGAAGATCCAGTACTGGTTGTCAAACGACGAAGCCACCCACACGTCTCCGGTGGCGGGGTCGATCGCTGGCCAGTACGTACTCGGCTGCGCCTGCTTTGGACCGCTCCTCTGCCATAGGAGGCTGAGGGCAGGTATTGAGGCCACTCTCGGTGAGGCCTCGGCTCTACCGCTCGAGGATGCTGCAGCGTGAGGGGAACCCGCGCTGACAGCGCGGGTAAGCACGACGATGGCGACGACCGCGACCACAATCAGCACGCCGCCCATGCCGAGGCGTAATTGGCTCCCGCTGACCCGGAGCCGCCGGCCCCTAAGGCCGCTGACCGTCGCTGACCGCCCGGATGGCAGGGCGGCAAGGGCGTCCGCCTCCTCGGGGGTGGCGACCCGATAAAGCGCGATCGGTTCACTGATACCCTTCAGCTCGCGGGTCCCGCGCGGCACGAATCGGAATGGAACTCGTGTTCGGGTCAATGAGCGGACGGTGTCGGTGACAAGCAGCTCGCCGGCGGCCGCCTGGGCGCACACGCGAGCGGCGATGTTGACCGCCGAGCCGACCGGTCCCTCCGTCGTTTCGGAGGTCTCGCCGGCGTGGACACCGACGCCGACGGCGATCGGCGGATCCGTCGCGGCCGCGGCGGCCAGGATGGCCATGCCGCAGCGCACGGCGCTACTGGCGGACGCCAGGACGACGTAGAAGCTGTCGCCCTCGGTCCGGATCTCGGCACCGTCGTGCTTGGCGATGACCTCGCGGACGAGCTTGCGATATCGCTGTAGCAGCTCGACAGCGGCATCGTCCCCGTAGGTCTCCACGAAGCGGGAGTAGTCGCGAAGGTCAGCGAACAGGAAGCCGTGCGTGGAGCCAGGTGGATGGCCAACCTCGGTCATCTGCCCATCTCACCCCAAGCCGGCCCTAGTTCAGGGACGCCGAGCAACGAGCAAGGTCCTCCGCCACGGCCCAGATCGGTCTCGCCACTGGCTTCAGCAGGCGCCCAGGCGTACCGCAACTCGAGGAGGCGCCTGCCTTAGGGTGCCCTGGGCGTCGGCTCCTTGCCTCCTGTGCCGTCGCGAGCATCATGGCGCGCGATTGCGGTTCTCGCTAGACCACCATACGCGAGCCCACATCCTTTGGCGCGAGGCCCATCCACCTGCTCGAAGATGTCAGGAACCTCTGGTCCGCGGCCGATACTCCTTCCCCCCGAGCATCCGCCGCGGATCACTCATGGGCTGAAACGAGCTGCACCCAGCAGTGCTAGGGCCGAGCGGTAAGTCACGCCGCCTTCTCTGACGAGGGGCCGGTATCCAGGGTGGGCGCCAGGCCCTTCTCTATCGCGCCGTTCATGCCGCACCGAGGAGCTTCTGAAACCTTCGACGCGATGATGAGACAACCCGCGTCCGGAGTCGCTTGCGCTTGCGGGACGGCACGGCCCCAAGCCGATCACCCGGTCGGTTCACCAACACGACGACGGCGACCGACAGCAGGACTATCCCCAGCACGGCCAAGCCAACGCGAAGAGCCCCCGACACGGTGCGATTCTAGCCCCAGCTCTGCCTGTCTTCGCTGGGATGCCTCTGACCACAAGATTATCGAACGTCATCTGAATCAGGCCGTTGTCTGGCCTTTGTCATGCACGGGCGGTTGCAACATCGGCGTCTATTAGGGCCCGCTCAACGACAGCACCGGCACCAAAACGGGGACCGCCTCCGCGGTAAGCGATCGGCTGCGAGCCTCCTTCGGCGAGGTCATCCGACGGAACGCCTCGGGACGTGGATAGCACTGGCTCGATACGACGGAGCCGTGGGCGTCGACCCCAAGATCGTCATTAAGCTGATATCGCGGTGTCATCGAAATGACACGCGCCACGCTGACCATCGCTCCAGATCGTCCCGGATGGCTCGATCCGCACACGTGGAGGTACGTCATGCGACGTCTGGCAACATTGGTGGCCACGCTCGGCCTCCTTCTCACTACCCTCGGGACCGGCGTCGTCCAGGCCGGCGGCCCGCCAGCGCTGTCGTTCTACGCCGACGGCGTCCAGTACCGAACCATCGGAACTCCGACCGACTTTACCGGGACCGGGGCACCGACCAGCTCGTTCGAGGCGATCTACGCGCTTGGCGACGGGCTTGCCAACGTGGCCGCCGCGGCGCCCGGCGATCCCGGCTTCCGCGGTGGTCG
>Ga0070706_100004539_pt1 | contig 13359 bp, 14 predicted proteins | sample KBSK5501metaG_FD_65476 | JGI IMG/M metagenome (GOLD analysis project Ga0070706, IMG submission 65476) | Corn, switchgrass and miscanthus rhizosphere microbial communities from Kellogg Biological Station, Michigan, USA - KBS K5-50-1 metaG | ecosystem: Host-associated > Plants > Roots >...
CTGCGGCTGGCGCTGGACGGGATGCCGCTGCGCGAGTTGTACCCGATCGTGCCGCTGGCCGCCGGGCAGGCCCTCGCGGTCGCGCTGCTGTCCTGCCGCGACACCGTCTACCTCACCTTGCACGCCAACCGCGGCGCCATCCCCGGCCTGCCCCGGCTCGCCGCCGCCATCCCCGCCGCGCTGGATGCCCTGGCCCCGCACCTGGCCACCCCCGCTGCCCCGGCCGGCGCCACCGGGCCGGACCGCGGCCAGGCGCCCAGCCAGGCGGCCCGCGCACCGGCCCTGCCGGTTCCGCGGGCCCGGCGGCCGGGGTCAGCCAGCAGCCCGGCACCGACCCGGCACTGACCGGCGACCGGGTCGTGGCGGGCCCGGCTGCGGCCGCAGGCCGGACCCCCAGTTCTCTGGTGATTTCGCTAGATCCAGTCTCTCGTTGCGAGGTGTTCCCTTGTCTGCTATCCGTGGCCGCTGGCCTGCCTCGTGGCGGCTGGTTGCGTTCGGTGCCGCGCCTGCCGGTGCCCGGCTGCGCCGGGTCGAAACCTCACCCCAGTTCACCGGCGGTGCGCTGCGCAACAGCGTCCCGACCCGGGTGGTGCAGCCCGGTGAGGACGCCCGGGCTTTGTATGTGTCGCTGACCGGGTGGCGGCACCGCCGCCCTGCCGCGCCGATCCCCACCTATCCCCTCAGCCCGGCCGAACTCGACCTCCCGCCGGCCAGCGGGCTGCGGCTGACCTGGCTGGGCCACTCCACCGTGCTCGCCGACCTCGACGGTGCCCGGGTGCTGTTCGACCCGGTGTGGAGCACCCGCTGCTCCCCGGTCACCTGGGCTGGGCCGCGCCGCCACCATCCCGCCCCGATCAGCCTGCGCGACCTGCCCGCCCCGGACGTGGTGGTGATCTCCCACGACCACTACGACCACCTCGACATGGCCACGGTCCGGTTCCTGGCCCGCCGCACCGGCGCCGTGTTTGCCGTCCCGCTGGGCGTCGGCGCCCACCTCGAGCACTGGCAGATCCCGGCCCGGCGGATCACCGAGCTGGACTGGCACCAGGCCGCCCGCATCGCCGGGCTGACCTTCACCGCCACCCCGGCCAGGCACTACTGCGGCCGCGGCCTCCGCCAGGCCAGCACCACCCTGTGGTGCTCGTGGGTGGTCACCGGGAACGAGCGCCGCATCTTCCACTGCGGCGACAGCGGGTACTTCCCCGGCCTGGCCGACATCGGCACCCGCTACGGCCCGTTCACCGCCACCATGATGCCCATCGGCGCCTACCACCAGCTGTGGCCAGACGTCCACATGACCCCCGAGCAGGCGATCACCGCCCACCACGACCTCCACGGCCAGGTAATGCTGCCCATCCACTGGGCCACCTTCAACATCGCCCCCCACCCCTGGGCCGAACCCATCGACCGCCTCATCGCAGCCGCCCGCGCCACCGCCACCCAGATCACCACCCCACGGCCCGGGCAGCCGACCGAGCCCACCAACCCGGCAACCCTGCGCCACCACCCCTGGTGGCGGCCCGCCCTGCCACCGTCACACCCCCGCCACGGCCAGCCGCAACACCAACCCGGCCAGTCCACGGTGCCGCCGCAACCCACCGCCAGCGCCACGCCAGGCCGGGCTCATGGCACCTACCCAAGAGAAGACAGCCTCACGCGGTGAAAGCTGGCGGGGAGCAATCAAGATCAGCAATCTGGCTGCCCGGCGCACGCTTCTTACCAACGGGTTCAGATCGCCGGCACGAGTGGGCTGCGGGTTTGTGCCTGACCGCACGAGTGCCGCAAGCGGCCCTTCGCCGACGTTCATCCCGGCCGGCCAGGTCCTTCACGCGGGCAGCTAATCGTTGTTTAGGCGCTGAACACTACCGGCAGTCCTTCTGCCAGCCCTTCCCCATGATCTTCACGCCCACTGCGCATTTCGCCCCCGCACGACAGCCCGGCCGCGTTACCCGGCGGTCCTCAGCCCGCTCTCGCCATTGATCGTTCCGTTGTTGCTCGAGGCCCGCATCGCCGCCGACATCGACGAGCTGGCCCGCGCCCGGCGGGTCGACGACCTCGCCGCCGCTGCGGTGCTGCCTGGCCGGCGCGCCGAACGCCGGCGGCGCGTGGCCGAGCCGGACCTGGAGTTCCGGGCCTTCTGCACCCGGCGGCGGCTGCCCGCCTCCTCGGCCCCGCAACAGGAGCGGGCCTGGGACGCCTGGCAGGCCGAGCGGCCCGGCGAGGTCAGCCAGCGGCCCGGCTGACGGGCTCATTGTTACCGGCACCGTGCTGGTCAACGCCGGGCTCGCTCTTCGGCTCTCCGAAGGGCTCGACGACGCACTAACGCGGGGCGGTACGCATCGGGTTCTGGCCTGGGTTGTGCGTCTTGGCGTGCGGGCGACTCGGCGCGGCGCGCAACGACTCTCAATACCTCGCGGCGAATCGCGGCGCTGCTGGCCCGGATGAGGAACCAGTAGGCCGCGAAGGACCGCCGTGCCTGGGTCCGTCGCAAGAATGCGAGTCTCGGTACTCAACAGGGTGCCTGCCGGGGTGGGTTCGAGGCGGAACTCCATCGCGACCTTGATCCAGCCAGGGTCCGACCAGGCTCGCAGGGCCGCGGCGTCCAGACGGGGCGGCGTTAGCCCGCCCAGCAGGCGCCAGGCCTGGCTGAGGCCTGCCGAGATCACGACCTGAGGCCGCTCGGAGAACAGCACCGGAATAGGCACGACGTCAAGAAAGGTGCGTCCGGCCAAGGGCCGGTGCTTCAGGCCGGCCAGCCGGGCAGGCAGCAGCCGCGCGCCCTCCAGGGCATGCCCCAAAGGCAGAGCCGACATGGTAACCCGGCACAGCTCATCCCACACCGCCGCAGGCGGGGCGCTGACGGTGCGGCAGTGAGTCATCCGATACTGCGGATGCGGGACCACCTCGTCAAGAGTCATTACACATCGCCCCCAGGGCCGGTAACGCGTACCTGGTCGAACCCGCTGTCGAACTCCAGACTGGACCCATCCCCGAACCGGGTCATCGTGATGCGCTGCCGATGCTCGATGGCGACCCGGCCCGGGGTGAACGCGCTTCGCCGGTCCGGGGCGCCGAACCGATGGTGCGACACCAGCTCGTCGTGCAGGCTGGCGGTGACGAACACGTCATCGAGCACGCCCGGCTGGCCTTTCACAGCCCAGAACGCGCCGCCATGGGCAAGGTGTGCCATGACGGTGCTGAACTGGTCAGGCGGGCGTTCGACTCCACCGGGTCGAGCACGGGGGCCGGGCCCGGTGGCTGCCCAGGCGCCTGGCGCGCATCCTGTCCATCGCCGGCCACCGTACGCACCGGTCCTTACGGCAGGGTGAAGCGGCCGACGCGCCAGGCGCGAGGGGAGCGGTCACCACACGCCGGGGATCAGCCGCTTGCGCTGCGCGGCGAAGCGGTCGTATTCCTCGCCGAGCGCGTGCCGCAGCTGCCGCTCCTCGGCGCGGATCCGCACCGCCAGCCCGAGAGCGCCCAGCGGGACGACCGCTGCGAGGCTGAGCACGTCCCCGCTGGCCAGCGCGAAGCCGATCAGGACCAGCGCGATGCCGGTGTACGACGGGTGCCGCACGTACCGGTACGGTCCGGTGGTGATCACCTGGTGGCCGGCCTGGATCTCGATCTGGTACTGGAAGAACCGGCCGAGGGTCGCGATGGACCAGGCCCGCAGCCCGATACCCGCCGCGATGAGCACGATGCCGGCGATCACCGGCCACAGCCGCCCGCCGGGCCACAGCACGCCGCCGTCGCGGCCGAGCCGCAGCGCCGCGAAGACCGCCGCCCCGATGCAGCCGGTGAGCACCAGCGAGGTCGGGTCGCGCAGGATCAGCCCGCCGCCGGCCCGCAGCCGCTGCCGGACGCTCATCACGCCCTCGAACGCGAACCAGGTCAGCGCCACGGCCTCGAACGCGGTCGCGGCGGCGCCGTGCGCGAAGATCAGCGGTTCGGTCATCCCGCCAGTTCACCACTTCGTGGCCACCCTGGCGGCCGGCCGTGCCGCCCGCCGCGCCGCCTGGCACCGGCCCGGGATGGATCGCCGTCACTCGCGCGTTGGGGGAAGATAGAGGCAGCAACCCAGGGCAGGAGGCAACTCTCGTGGTGTCGGATCGGGGAGAGCTTTACGAGGTGGACGCCGCCGCCCCGAGATTCGACGGCGTGCCCCTGCTCTGGTACTTCGACGGGTTCATCGACGCCGGAGCGGCCGGACGACTGGTCGCGGAGCACCTGCTGGACAAGCTTGATCACAAGATCATCGCGACCTTCGACGTGGACCGGCTCATCGACTACCGGTCCAGGCGTCCGGTCATGACGTTCGCCCGGGATCACTGGGAAAAATACGACGCGCTGGACCTGGTCGTTCAGCAGCTCAGCGACGCGGACGGTGCCCCGTTCCTGCTGCTCACCGGGCCGGAACCGGATCACGAGTGGGACCGCTTCACCGCCGCGGTCGGCGACCTGTCGCAGCGGCTGGGCGTCGGCCTGGCGGTCGGCTTCCACGGCATACCGCTGGGCGTCCCGCACACCCGGCCGCTCGGCGTGACCGCGCACGCCACCCGTCGCGAGCTCGTCGACGGCAACTCGCCGCTGCCCAGCCAGCTGCAGGTGCCGGGCAGCATCATGGCGCTGCTGGAGCTGCGGTTCGGCGAGGCGGGCCGGGACGCGGCGGGGTTCGCCGTGCACATCCCGCACTACCTCGCCCAGACGGCCTACCCCGCCGGGGCTGTCCGGTTGCTCGAGTCGCTGACCGGGCTGACCGGGCTGTCGGTGCCCGACGACGAGCTGCGCGAGGCGGCGCGGCGCACCGACGCCGAGATCGACCGGCAGGTGGAGGCGTCCCCCGAGGTCACCGACGTGGTCCGCGCGCTGGAGCAGCAGTACGACGCGGCGGCCGAGGCCGACCCGCAGCCGGGCCTCATGGTCGATCCGGAGAACATGCCGACCGCGGAAGAGCTGGGCGAGCAGTTCGAGCGCTTCCTGGCCGAGCAGCAGGGGCCCGCGAACCCGCCGGACCACTAGGGTCGACCAGGCGGGGTCCGCACCGGCTCCGCGGCAGCACCGAGGAAGGCACCGGGATGCTCTACGCGTTCGGCTTCGAGCGGTACGGCGTGGTGGTCAGCGACCTCTACCACCTCGACCCGAATCCGGGGAAGGGGCAGGAGGGTCCCGAGCGCGGCGTCCGCCTCGAGCTGCGGGTGCTCGAGCGCGGCCCGCTGAACGGCAGCATCTACTCGGCGCAGCCGATCATCGTGGACGAGCCGGTCTGGCGGGTCGACCTGCTGGAGTCGGTGGCCGGCCCGCCGGCCAGCTTCGACCGGACCCACCACCACCCGCGGTTCCGCGGCTGGGAGCCCGGCCGGCGGGTGTTCGTCGAGGAGCTGTCGGCCGACCCCGTCGCCTGGCTCGGCGACCAGCTGTCCGACCTGCCCGCCATCCTCGAGCGCGCGGGCGCCGACAAGCACGACAGCGACGCCGCGGACGCCGAGGCGCTCCAGGCCAGCGTCCCCGAGATCCTCGACGCCGTGCGGCGGCTGCTCGGCCAGGTGCACGCCGGCGCGCTGGCCATCGCCCCGGACCAGCCGGCGACCAGCGTCCGGACCGGCTGGCTGTAAGGGCCCGGTGATGGCGCAGCGGCCGTTGCGGGAGATCGTCGACCCGGGCTGGGCGGACGCGCTGGAACCCGTGGCCGGGCGGATCAGCGCGATGGGAGACTTCCTGCGCGCGGAGAACGCGGCGGGCCGCGGCTACCTGCCCGCCGGCGACGTCGTCCTGCGGGCGTTCCAGCAGCCGTTCGGCGATGTCCGCGTGCTCATCGTCGGCCAGGACCCGTACCCCACCCCCGGGCACCCGGTGGGGCTGAGCTTCTCCGTGGCGCCGCAGGTCCGGCCGCTGCCCGGCAGCCTGGTCAACATCTTCCACGAGTACACGACGGACCTCGGCTACCCGACGCCGGCCACCGGCGACCTGACCCCGTGGTCCGAGCGCGGCGTGCTGCTGCTGAACAGGGTGCTCACCGTGCAGCCGGGCAGGCCGGCCTCCCACCGCGGTAAGGGCTGGGAGGAGGTCACCGACCAGGCCATCCGGGCGCTGGCCGCGCGCGGCCGGCCGCTCGTCGCGATCTTGTGGGGCCGCGACGCGCGCAGCCTTGCGCCGCTCCTGGGCAGCGTTCCGCGCATCGAGTCGGCGCACCCGAGCCCGATGTCGGCGGACCGCGGGTTCTTCGGCTCCCGCCCGTTCAGCCGGGCCAACACCCTGCTCGAGCAGCAGGGCGCCCTGCCGGTCGACTGGAAGCTGCCCTAGCGCCGCCCGCAGCCCCGGCGCCAGGCCCCGGCGGCCCCGCCGCGCGACGGTAACGTAGCGGTTTGCTGTTCACTGGTGAACACCAAAGCGCTTTGTTACCTCAGCTGTGCGCGGCGGTGGCCGCGGCGATCACGACCAGCGCGAACGTGCACGCCGCGGCCAGCCCGTGCAGCGCCACCAGGTGCGCCGGGAACGCGGCCTCGCCGGTACCAGCGCTGCGGCCCCGCCGCCGCGCCGCGCGCCGGCCGATGATCACCCAGCTGAGGCCGGCGAGCACCGTGGCGACGACCACGCCGAACGCTATCCACGCGAACAGCCGGTCGCCCGCCATCACGAAGAAGATCCAGAACGTCAGGCCCAGCAGCGCCAGCATCGGATGCGTGAACTCGAGCAGCGGCGACCCCTCGGCCGCGGGCGCGGTCGCCGTGCCGCCCCCGGCCCGCTGGGCGGCGACGGTCCGCTGGGCGGCGACGGTCCGCTGGGCGGCGACGGTCCGCTGGGCGGCGACGGTCCGCTGGGCGGCGATCCCCGTCACCAGCAGGTAGATCCCGATGCCCGCGGTGAGCACCCACACGACCATTCCCGCGATCTTCACCAGGCTCCCTCCGCCCCGGCCCGACCGCGCGATGGCGTTTCCGCGGAAACGCCCGCGCCGCGCGCCCGGCCGCTGACCAGGCTAGGCCACCGCCGGCCGCCGCCGAACTCGTCCCCAGGGCACGGGCACCCCGGCGACCCCTGGCCCCAGGCGGCTACGCTTGGTTTCCTGTGACCTCCCGCGACGACGAGCGCCCGCCCGCGACCACAGGCGCGGCCGCACGCGCGACCACCGACGCCACCGCACACGCGAACCAGGACGCGGGCTACCGGCAGCACCGCTTCACGCCCGCGCCGGGCTCCTGCGAGCTCCTGCTGATCAGGCACGGCGAATCGCAGCCCGCGTTCCCCGGCCAGCCGTTCCCGATCACTGACGGCCGCTCGGACCCGGCGCTGGCGCCCGAAGGCGTCGAGCAGGCGCGCCGGATCGCCGACCGGCTCGCGTCCCAGCGCATCGACGCGGTCTACGTCACCTCGCTGCGCCGGACCGCGCAGACAGCCGGGCCGCTCGCCCGCCGGCTCGGGCTCGTCCCGAACGTCGAGCGGCAACTGCGCGAGGTCGGCCTCGGCGAGTGGGAGGGCGGCACGTACCGCAAGCGGATCGCGGAGAACGGCCCGCTGGTGCGGCGGATGATGGCCGAGGAGCGCTGGGACGTCATCCCCGGCGCCGAGCCGGCCGCCGAGTTCGCCGCCCGCGTCAAGAACGCGATCGAGCGGCTGGCCGCGGCCCATCCCGGCCAGCGGCTGGCCGTGGTCACGCACGGCGGCGTCATCGGCCAGGCCATGGCCCTGGCCACCGGGGGGCGGCCGTTCGCCTTCATCGGCGCGGACAACGGGTCGATCTCGCAGCTGGTCGTCCGCGGCAGCGAGTGGGTCGTCCGCGGATTCAACGACACCGCGCACCTGAACGGCAGCGAGTGAGCCGGCCGCGCCCGTTCGTAACCGACCGGAAAAGCGCCACTGCCCCGCCGTAGACATTTTGATTTACCGAACGGCCACTTGCTGGACTGGCGGTCACCCACCCGCCCGCAGCCAGGCCGAGTACGCAGCCAGGCCGGCCGCGCACCTGCGGGCGAGTGGGAGCACGACCAGCTCCTTCCGCGCGAACTGACAGAATTACACCACTCCGGCCGGGTGGATTCCCACGAGTAACGGCAACGACTCATCGGTCGTTACTTATCACATGGTGATAGTCGGCCGGCCCAGGCCCGCGTGACAAGGCGGTTACCAGGCGGTAACGTCGTGGACGGGTGAGCGTAGTGCGGAAGCTGACTGAATCCCCCGATGTGTGGCATGCGCTGCCCGCCGAGGTGGCCGCGCTGCTGCGCCCGCAGCTCGACCACGCGATCGCCGAGATGATCGACGCGATCCAGGTCGGCGTCCCCGAGTACTCGCGCCCGCTGGACGCCTCCTACACCGAAGCCGTCAGCCGGGCCGTGCGGCATTCCGTCGAGCAGTTCGTCGACCGGGTCGCCAACCCCGAGGCGTCGTTCGACGCGATCGTGGCCGAGTTCCGCGCGATCGGCGTGGTCGAGGCGCGCGAGGGCCGCAGCCTGGAGCCGTTGCAGAACGCGCTGCGGCTCGGCGCCCGGGTGGCCTGGCGCTGGCTGTGCGCCGCGGCCGGCGCGCCAGGGCTGGACATGCAGGTGCTCGGCCGGATCGGCGAGGCCATCTTCGTGTACCTCGACGACCTGGCGGGCGCGTGCGCCGCCGGGTACCAGGAGGCCCGCGCCCAGGTCGCGGGGGAGCAGGAGCGGCGGCGCAGGCGGCTGCTCGACCTGATCCTGGCCGACCCGCCGGCCTCCGCCGAGGCGATCGCCGACCAGGCCAGGTCCGCCAGCTGGCCGCTGCCGCGCCGGGTGGCGCTGGCGGCGATCGAGGAGCAGCCCGGCCTGGGCGGCGCCGCCGGCCCCGCGGTCCCCGCCGACGTGCTCACCGACTGGAGCCGCCGCGAGCCGTGCCTGCTGATTCCCGACCCCGACGGGCCGGGCCGCGCCGCGCTGATCGAGCACGCGCTGCGCGGCTGGCCGGCGGCGCTGGGACCGGCGGTCCCACTGCACCGGGCCAGCGCCTCGCTGCGCTGGGCGCGCGCGGCGCTGGCGCTCGGCCTGCGCGGCGCGATCGACTTCCGCGGCGGCGCGATCCGGTGCGACGAGCACATGTCCACGCTGCTGATCTTCTCCGACGAGGAGCTGGCCCGTGCGCTGCGCGCCGCGCGGCTCGGCCCGCTCGACGGGCTCAAGCCGGCGGTGCGCGACCGCCTCGCCGAGACCTTGCTCAGCTGGCTGCAGCACGGCGGCAACGCCAACGAGGTGGCCACGCTGCTGCACGTCCACCCGCAGACGGTCCGGTACCGCTTGCGGCAGATCGACGAGCTGTTCGGCGGCGAGCTTCGCGACCCCGACGGGCGGTTCGAGCTGGAGATGGCGCTGCGCGCCCGGCGGTTCCTGGAAGCCAGCGGCCCCGGCTGAGCGCCGCGGGACGGTGTGGTCAGTTCGGGCCGGTGGGGCAGAGGTGCTCTGTCAGGGTGTGGTAGCTGAAGTTGTTCAGGGCGACGGCGGTGCCGGCGATCCACACGCCGGTCGCCGGCGAAGCTGAGACGGCGGAGGCCAGGTTGAGCGCGCCGTGGACGTAGGGCGCCTTTTCCAAGATCCATTGGCGGCCGTTCCACCGCTCGACCCGGGCGGGGTGGCCGGCTGTGGTGCCGACAGCCCAGATGTCGCTGGCTGAGACCGCGGCCACGCCCTCCAAGATGTCGAGGCCGGTCGGGCCGGGGCTGGGGACGACCGACCAGCGGGCCCCGTTCCAGTGCTGGATGAGGGCATACGTCGCGGTGCCTTGCGGAGTCTGCTGGTCGTAGGCACCCACGGCCCACACGCCCCCGGGGCCGGCCGACGCGACCGAGCGCAGGGTATCGTCGAGGCCGACATTCGGGACGCTCACGGCCGACCAGCCGATGCCGTTCCAGTGTTCGACCAAGGACCCGGTGCCGAACTGAGAGGTGTCCGCGGTGCCCACCGCCCACACGCTGTCGGGACCGGTTACCGACACCGCCGCCAGGCGATTGCCGTAGGGCCCGGGATTGCGGGAGCCCACGACCTGCCAGCTCGCGCCGTCCCAGTGCTCGACAAGCGTCTGTACCGGCTGGTTGCCGTTCACCGTGCTGCCCACCGCCCAGACATCGTGAGCAGAGGCGGCGGCCAGCCCGATCAAGGTGCCATCACCCGGGACCGGGACGACCGTCCACGCCGAGCCGTTCCAGTGCTCGGCCAGCGGCCGGTCACCGAACGGCGCGCCGCTGGACATCGACCCGACCGCCCACACATCGGCGGGAGACACCGCCGCGACCGCGGTGAGGGCGTCGTCCGCGGCCGGGTTGCGGCTGGCGACCTGCCGCCAGCTGCGGCCATCCCAGTGCTCGATCAGCGTCTGGCCGAAGCCGCCCGCGTCGATGTAGTTGCCGACGGCCCACGCGTCGTCAGGGCCCGGCGCCGCGACCCCGCTCAGGGCATCGAAGCTGCCAGGACTAGGGCTTGGCACGATGCCGGTGGCGGAGCACGACAGCGCCGCGGCAGTGGCAGCCTCCGCCGGCAACGGAGAGGAGGGCCGCAGCACACTCAGCATCACCAGCAGGCCGCACGCCAATCCGGCGCCCCGGTGCCTCAGACCGCTCATGAGAACGGACCGTACGCGCGGGGCTCAGCCTGCCGCAAGACCCAAGCGCAGCAGCCCGGGCACCCATGCTGGCACACCCGAGGTTCAGCTCACGCCGTATAACGGCGCGGCGCTGGCCCTGCCCCGCGACCAGGCCAGCCCCAGCCGCCCCTGGTCCCTGTCGCCCGCCAGCCTGCTGCGCGCGCCCATCCCGCGGCGGCTGGTCTTGCCTTCCCCGAACGGCTCCGCCATAGCCGCCGCGGCCGCGCGCGGCAGCGTTCTCGCGGGGTCGCTGCGCAACGCGAGCGCCGTCGCGCGCTGGCTCGAGCAGCACGACTACGCCACCCCGCACCGGCCGGTGGCGATCATCGCGGCCGGCGAACGCTGGCCCTCGGGAGACCTGCGGCCCGCGCTGGAAGACCTGCTGGGCGCGGGAGCGATCATCGCGGGCCCGGCCCCGGACCGCGACCGGTCACCCGAGGCCCTCGCGGCCGAAGCGGTCTGGCGCGCCTGCCGCCACGAAGCCCGCGAGCTCCTGCGCGACTGCCAGTCCGGCCGGGAACTCGTCGCGGCCGGTTACGCCGCCGACATCATGCTCGCCGCCGAGCACGACTCGCAGACGACCGTGCCGCTGCTCACCGGCACGGCCTTCCGCGAGGCCGTGTGACCCGCTCTCACGGCCGGGTCGTGTACACGGGCAGCGGGCGCAGCGCGGGCCAGCGCTCCCGCAACCGTGCGGCCAGGGCGGCGCTGAGCTGCCCAGCGCGGGCAGCCGGTCATGACCGCGCGTCCGGGGCGACGGCACCGGCCCCGGCCTGTGGCCGTTCGGAATATCGATTGCCGCCTTTACCCGGGGCGGCGGCAAGCTGCCATGATGCGGTTATGAAGCACCTTGGCATCCTGGCGCACAGCATGGAGGGCGCCGCGCTGTGCCTGCGCAGCTTCTGCCTGGAGGGATCGGAGCGGATGGGTGCCTACCAGCACCCGGACGTGACGCTCGACTGCATCGCGCTGGCGCACAGCATGCCCGCGTGGGACGTGGGGAACTACCTGACGATCCGGGACACGCTGGCGGTGAGCGTCCAGCGGCTGGCCGACGCGGGCGCCGACTTCTTCGTCTGCCCGGACAGCACCGCGCACATCGCGCTGGAGCAGCCCGGCGAGGACCTCTCGCTGCCCGGCCTGCACATCGCCGAGGTGGTCGCCGGCCAGGCTCTCCGCGACGGCCGCACCCGGGTCGCCGTGCTCGGTACCAGCTACACGATGGACGGCCCGGTCTACGCCCGTGCCCTCGGCGCGCGCGGGATAGCGGCCGAGGTGCCCGGCGAGGAGGACCGCCGCCTGCTCAACCGGATCATCTTCGACGAGCTGGTGCAGGCGGTGTTCACCGAGCAGAGCCGGCAGGACTACGTGCGCGTCATCGGCCAGATGTCCGACCGGGGCTGCGACGCGGTGGCGCTCGCCTGCACGGAGATCCCGATCCTCGTGGCGCCCGCCGACTCGCCGCTGCCCACGCTCGACTCGACCCGGCTGCTCGCGCACGCCGCGTTCGACGTCGCCGTCGGCAAGGAGCCGCTGCCTTCCTGGCGCGGCGGTCCCGCCGGCGACTGAGCGCGGGGGGCTCTGCGCTTTGATGACGAGCGGCGCTGGCTGCGCGCCGCGGCTCCCGTCACGACGGCAGCGGCCTGCGGTAGCGGACCTCGGTGATGGGGAAGCCCAGCCGGTCGCTCCGCCGCACGGCTCCGTCTTCGGCCCAGCCGGCCCTGGCGTAGAAGCGGCGGGCGCGCGCGTTCGACTCCAGCACCCACAGCGTCGCCGCCGCGTGCCCGGCGGCTGTCAGGTGCTCGACCGCGGCGGCCATCAGCTCGCGCCCGAGTCCCTTGCCCCACGCCTCGGGCAGCAGGTAGATGCCGATAAGCTCGCCGACCCGCGCCGGATCCAGGTCAGCGTCGCGGGCCGGGCCGAACCACGCGGCGCCGCACACCTGGCCGCACGCCACCGCCACCAGAACCCGCTCGCCGCCGGCCCGGCCGGCCGCGCGCAGCGTGTCCCGCCACCGCGGGAGGCGATCGGCGGGGTCCAGCCGGTCGAGGTAGTCCTGCGGCAGCAGGCCGCGGTAGGCGGCCTGCCAGGACCGCACGTGGACCTCGGCGATCCGTTCCGCGTCGTCCGGGGTGGCGCGGCGGACGCGCATCGCCGCCGGTGCGTTCATTCCGTGGCGCCCCTGATGACCGGCCTGGCCGAATCAACCGGAGTCGGCGGAAGGGACCCCCAGCTCGCGCAGCCAGGAAATGACGTTCTCCTGCCTGGTGCTAAGCCCGCTGGCGGCGTCGAGCGGTGTGCCGTGCGCGTAGTCCGGCTCCCAGCCGAGATCCGCGCCGCGCGACAACAGGTACTCCGCGGCGCGGCGCTGGCCGCCCGCGCAGGCATGCCAGAACGCCTGCGACACCTCCTCCGCCGGCGGCTCGCTGCCGAGGATCTCTTCCACGCGGGCGAGCATGCCCAGCGCGGCCGCGTGCCAGGCCTTGTCAACTCTGGCGCCGCGCGCCACCAGCAAGCGGGCGACGTGCCAGCAGCCGTAGCCGACGGCGTTATCGAGCGGAGTGCCGATCGAGCCGTCGGGCGCCTCGATGTCGGCTCCTCCGTCGATCAGCGCGTCGGCCACGTCGACGTCGTCGCTGCTGGCCGCGTAGTGCAACGGCGTCTCATCACCCGGTCCGGGCTCTGCACCCGGGCCGGTCGTCCGGGCGTTGGGATCGGCGCCAGCCTCGATCAGGAGCCGGACGATCTCCGGGCCGTGGGGGAAGT
>Ga0070706_100004540_pt1 | contig 13358 bp, 13 predicted proteins | sample KBSK5501metaG_FD_65476 | JGI IMG/M metagenome (GOLD analysis project Ga0070706, IMG submission 65476) | Corn, switchgrass and miscanthus rhizosphere microbial communities from Kellogg Biological Station, Michigan, USA - KBS K5-50-1 metaG | ecosystem: Host-associated > Plants > Roots >...
CCTGTTGTCAGTTTATTTCCGTTTCTCAGATTAATCAATCACCGCAATGGCGGGCGAATGGACTGGCGGGGTCGGTGTTCAACGCTGCGCGGTTTTCCGGGCCAATAGACCTCGATGAAACGGCCGTGCCATCTTCGAACCATCTAGTATTATGACCTTGCAGGGTGGGGCGAGAAGCAGGTCTGGATACCAAGCCAGCATAGTCACCAAAGGACTGGCTTCCTCGTGTAAGATCAAGGTGCCGAATGGTGGAACGAGGGGGGAAGCCGACTCTGTAGCATCTCTGATCCAGTGATGACGGTATTGACGCGACGCACCCATGTCCGCACTGGCGCGAGCGGCAGCAAGCCTGGGTGCTATGCTACATCACGGAGAAGGGAGCGGAAGATGGCAAAGAGCGCAAGGATAACGCTGTGCTCCCCGGCAGTGATCATCTTCATTGGTGCGATTCTCCTCTCGGCCGGCCGGGCGGAAGCGGCAGATGCGCAGCAGGCCTTGGCGCCAACGCAGGTCCAACTCGTCCTCCCGTTTACGGCACCTGGAAGCCTTGGACTTCGCATCACTACCCGTGTCACTGGTCGGTGTTTTGCCGCATCTGTCGCCGACTCCGGCCGCCCGGATGCCTGGCGCTGCATGAGCGGCAACAGGATCTATGATCCCTGCTTCGAGGGTTTCGAACAACGCACGACAGTTGTGGCCTGCCTCGAGTCTCCCAGGGCGTCGGCTGCGGTCGTGTTGACCCCGACCGGAGGGGTACCGCGCCAGGTGGCCAACAAGGGAAATCCTCTGGCCAGCCCTCCATGGTCGCTCTCATTGGGGAATGGGGCGAGTTGCGGGTTACTCACGGGAGCCATTTTTGGGTTCGCTGGGATGCGTATCAATTATGGATGCACGGATGGAGGCTACCTCATCGGCGATGTTGACCGTTCCCTGCCCCAGTGGCGCGTGTTCTATCTGGCCCGGAAAGCGACGGCGGCCATGCTGGTAACTGTAATCACCGCCTACTATTAACCGCCGCCCATCCAGAGTTCTCTGGGTCTTTCACCCTAGTCTACCCCTTAGGATTATGCGTCCGGAGGAATGATGGATCGTCCATCAAATCTCCCTTGACCGTCACCGGCGTGGCGCGGCCCGGCAGTCAGGTATCAGGTAAAGGTCACGGCGGATTGTAGTGGGAAGGTGCTGCTCCTCTTCGATGTCAACGGCACACTGGGGACCCAGGTCGTGACCACGGACCAGAACGGCAACTGGTCGGCAACCTTCACACAGGGATCGGCCGTGTCTGGAGTGACTGTCACAATAACCGCCCCCGTTGTGGACGGGGATGGGCGCGCGATCTCTTCGGCAGCGACCGTGGCGACGACCTTGGACTAGCCTAAGCGCCGGCGGTTTCGAGCCGCCTCAGCGATTGGGCTGGCGCATTGAGCGTGACCCGGTCCGTGACGGACTGGATCACGCTGGCCGGAATCGTCGCTTCCCGCGCAAACAGGTGCCCGCGTTTCACGGCGATCCACGTGATCTTATCGGTGGCCGGGTCGAAGCTGATGGATTCCACATTGCCGACATGCTGGCCTAGACTGTCGTAGACCTGCATCCCGGCGGCGATATCGGGCTCCTCAGCATCCCGCACACTGTCCCTGTCCTCGACATACGCCGGTGTGCCCGATACGGCCGACGAAGTCGGCGTGAAGGGCAGGGTGGCTTCCGCCCAGCCGCTGCCGCCCACCAGAAAGAAGTCGCGCTCATCGAATCCAACGGGCATGTTCCAGTGGTCCGGCATCGGTCGGAGATGCTGTCCGCGGAAGAACGGAAGTGTTTCCAGATCCGCCGCCCGCAGGGCGAGCCGAACGGGCGGGCCGGCGCTGGCGATCTTGTCGATCGGCACCACAAGCTCCCGACTCTTCACCACGCCTTGATGTACGACGACCCCGTCAACCTGTCGCGTGTCTGGGTGCAGGACGATATGGCGAACGGTCCCGACCGCCTCGCCATCGGCGTCTACCACCCTCGTGCCAAAAGGAACAAGCATCTCAGCCCTCCTCTCCCCACCGCCCCCTCGGCAAAGGCTTCCGCACGACAAAATCGATTCGAGGACGGCCTTCGGCCAAGAGACTTCGGGTGCCCTCAGGCTCGACGTGGGGTTGCCCCGACTGTACGGCTGGAATCATGCGATGTCAATCCATCTCGCAGGGCCGCGACGCGGTGACGTGTTCATTGTGGCTGCATCAATCTGGGCGTCGCGCTCATCGCCTCACGGGCCGTACCTCCACTGACCGATGTTCCACCCGTCGCCGGCGTTGCTGGGATTACCGGTCAGGCCAACCAGCTGGCTGCTCGTCGCTGTGGCCGAGACCATGTAGTAGATCGGAATCGACGGAACGTCCTGCCCGAGCATCTCCTGCGCTTTCCAGAACAGTGCTTTGGCCTTCTGGGTATCGATCTCTTGTTCCGCCTGATTGATGACGTCGGTGACTTCCTTGTTGATATAGAAGTCCTCGTTGAGCCCGTTCGGCGGCAATGCGTCGGCTGAGTAGAAGATCGACAGCACCGGCGGGGCCGCGATCTTCCACCGATGGAACAACGTGTCGCACTGCCCGGTCACGCGGATCTGGCCGTACACGGTCGAGGAATAATTGTGGATCTGCATGTCCATGCCGACCGCGCGGAGCTCGGCTTGGATGACCTGCTGGACGCGATCCTGGGTGGCGTCGCCCGTGGCGTTGCAGTTCTCGAACGTCATCGGCTGACCATCCTTTTGTAGAATCCCGTTCGGGCCCGGCGTCCAGCCGGCGGCGCCGAGAAGCTGCTTCGCTTTTGCTGAATCGTACGAGTACTGGCTGTACGCGTGCGGATCGTACCCCCACGACAGCGGGGTCATCGGCGGGCCCGCAACGGTCCCCAAACCGCCCAGGATGTTCGAGACGATCCCGTGCTTGTCGATCGCATACGCGACGGCCTGCCGGACGCGCACGTCTTGCCACATCGATCGTTTTAGATTGAAGTCGAAGTGCATCCACGCATTTAGAGGGTACACGACGACTTTGATGTTCGGGGCGGCCTGCAGCGCCTTGATTTGGTCGAAGGGCACGAGCCAGGCAACTTGTGCCTCCCCGGTCTTCAGCATGTTGATTCGGGTGTTTGCGTCCTGGACGAATCGCCACACGATCCGCTTGAAGTACGGAAGGCCCTGGGCCGCGCCTCGGTAGTGCGGATTCGCGACCTCCACGAGCATCTGGCCCGGCTGCCACCGCTCAACCTTGTACGGGCCCGTCAGCACCGGGTTCCGATTGTAGGGGGCGTAGGTGTTCAGATCTTTGCCCTCGAGGACGTGCTTCGGCATCAGGAACCGAAACGTGTTCACGACATAGGCCGCGAATGGCGTCTTGAACGTCGCGACGACGGTCAGCGGGTCCGGTGTCTCTACCGATTCGATCAGGTTCCAGCCGGGGCGCGTATCGACCCGAAACTCGGGATCGATCATCGCCTTGTACGTGAACAGCGCGTCCGCAGACGTCACCGGTTGGCCGTCGCTCCATTTGAGGCCCGGCTTCAGCTTCCACGTTACGATCATTTTCTGACCCACGAGGCGAACACCGCCGTTCGACAGCAACGGGACGCGCTGGGCGAGCAGCGGAATGTAGCGCATCTTTTCGTCGTTGGTGACGAACCCCTCGGCTAGGCCCATGTCGCCGACCGCGGGAATATGTGTCGCGTAGGGGTTCAACGTATCGGGCTCGAGCGGGTACGCGACGGTCAGTGTATCCGACGGTGCCGCCGAGGCGGTGCCGGCACCGCGCGGCACCCCTGGGAGCACGACCATCCCCGCCACCAGAGCCAACCACGTCGAGGCGAGGATCGTTCCTGTGACCGTGCGTGTGAGCCTCTGCATGTTCTCTCCTCCCATTCGTCTCCGCGCCCGGTCCCGCTACGCGGTCTCCGCGCGGCGTTGCTGCGCCTCCCGGCTCAGGTGCAGGAATGCGGGCACGAACTCGCGGGCGTACGCGACCATGCGCTCCAGGATCTGACGGCCGCGCTCCACCGATGCACCCGTCCAGTCCCCGCTCGCGCCGCTCGGTAGGACATCCGACGGCTCGCTGAAGAGGCCGGTCTCGAACCCCCGGAACGTCGCGGCCTTGTAGGACGTGACCGTAAACGGCCCGGCCTTCACGTACCCGCGCGTTTCGCGGTGCCCGCCGATCGTGACGGCGCCGGGTGCCAGCGCCATCATCACGGAGATCGTCGGCTCACCGCCGTGCCCAAATGCCTCATCGATGCTGGGCGTGATCTCCCGCGCAACGTGGTTCGCGAGGCGCCACGGGTATAGAATGCTCAGGATCACACCGTGCTGCCGCCGCATCTCAGTGGCGACCGGCTCGATCGCGGCTTCGTTCGGGCCGTGGTTGTTCACAATGACGATATGGCGGAACCCGTGGGCGACGTAGCCCCCGACGACGTCCTGGACGAGCGCACGAAGAGTCTCCAGCCGGAGCGTCACCGTGCCGGCGAACGCCGTGTACGGAGTGTACCCGAACCACAGCGGTGGCGCGACATACACGTCGTCCAGGCCTTCCGCGGTGCGGCGGCACAGGTAGTCGGCGAGGATAGTATCTGCGCCGGTGAAGCCGGCCGGACCGTGTTGCTCGACGCACCCGACCGGCACAAGCAGCGCCGATCGGTCCTTCGGGATCCCGCCGATCTCCTTGGAGCTCATCAATGCGAGGTCCCACTTTCGCATCCCGCTAGGTCCTCCCAAGTAGTGTCCCGGCCCGTGTGGGCTCCGGGGTTTTGTACACCGCGCCGTCCTTCATCACAACCTTGACGCGAGTCGGGTCAGCCACGGCGGCAATGTCCACAAGCGGGTTGCCGTCGACCAGGATGAGATCGGCCAGCTTCCCGACCGCGATGGTCCCCAGCGAGTCTCCCATGCCGAGCAGGTTCGCGGCCATGCTCGTCGACGCCACGATCGACTGCATCGGCGTCATGCCGCTCTGGGTCATGTAGACGAGTTCCTTCGCGTTCTCGGCGTGTCCGAGTGCGCCGGCGTCCGTGCCCATCGCGATCTTGACGCCGCATTCGAGCGCGTGCTTGAAGTTGCGACGCTGCGTCTCGAGCACGAGCGGCAGCTTCGCGGCAGTGTAGGACGGCAGCGAGTGCGGCTCGGCGGCGAGCCGTTCCTTCATCCGCTGCGCCACGCTCAGGGTCGGCACGAGCCAGATGTCCAGGTCGGCCATGCGTTCGATATCGGCTTCCTCGGCCACCGCGGCGTGCTCGATCGAGTCGACCCTGGCCTCGAGACAGATCTTGAGCCCGTCGCCACCGTGGGCGTGGACCATCACCCCCTTCCCTGCGGCGTGAGCTTCGTCGACCATCGCGCGCAACTCTTCGAGCGTGAACTGCCGGGTGGCCGGCCCACCACGCGGCGAACCGACCCCACCGGTCGTCGCGATCTTGATCCAATCGGCCCCGAGGCGGATGACTTCCCGCACCTTCTTGCGGCACTCGTCCGGCCCATCGGCAATGCCATCGGGAATGCCGGGCAACCTGGGAAAGTCCGACGCCAGGCCGCACGGCTGCGTCAGATCCCCGTGCCCGCCGGTCTGCGTGATGATGACCAGGCTGATGAACAGTCGTGGACCGGCGATCACTCCCTGGTCGATCGCCATCTTCACACCAAGATCCGCCCCCGCGGCGTCGCGGAAGGCTGTGATGCCCGCCATGAGCGTCTCTGTCGCCCATCGCCCGGTCTGCATCACCGCCAGACTCGGGGCGGTGTTCATGCGGCGCTTAAGGTCCAAGCCGAGGTGGGCGATATGGTCATGGGTGTCGATCAGGCCCGGCAGCAAGGTGAGCTCCGGGTAATCGTGCACCGTGACGCGGTCGCCTACTGGTCCCAGCGTGGCCGCGGGACGCACTTCTGTGATGCGGTTGCCCTCGACGACGACAGCCATGCCCCGTCGCGGCTCGCCCCCGCTCCCGTCGATCAAGAGCCCTGCTTTGACGATACTCGTAGATCCTGCCACTACTACTCCCCCTCTGTCCGTGTCTCGCGCTCGGCCACTGGTCCGGCCGGCCGCGCGGTCGCGACCGTGACGACGTCACGGCAGTGCCTTGCCCAACCGGCAGATCAGATCGTACAGCTCATCGAAGTTGTGCCAGCCGAGCTGCCGCTCCCCGCCCTCGATCTCGTAGATCATCTGATGGAGGCGGCTGTTGAGGGGCACCGGGACGCCAACCTCTCTGGCCTTCTCCTCCAACGGCGCGTGGCTCCAGCGCACTTCAGACTTGCGCCTGCGGTAGACGATGTCCCAATGGATACCGGACGCTGTCTTCACGTACTTGTGACCGCCCGGTTGATGCTCTTGTCGCCGGTATGCGCTTTGTTTGGCCTGCGCCTCATCCATGAACGCAAAGAGCCGCCGCGTGCCCTCGGATGTCCGGGGGAAGTACAGCTGCGGCTCGAAGAACGGCCCGCCCGGGACGTCAACGCGGTGGGCGTAGGCGACCTCGAGCGCTTCGCGCACGAGCGGGCCGACCACTCGACGAGCCCGCTCCTCGCCCACCACCAGGTATGACGGCGCGTCGACAAGCGCGCTAGCGACGATCTGGGCGCCGAAGCAGGTCTTGGCCCAGATCCGGGCCTTGATGTCGGTGAGGAGCTCCGCCTCCGCCACGTGAGCCAGCAGCCGGCGAACCTCTTTGATTCGCGGGGTGATGCGGCCGTCAAGCTCGCCCGCGTAGACCGGGCCCTCGATGACAAACTCGAGATGGCCGGGGTCGACGTAGGCGCCGCCGTAGTCCGGCAGCGCCCCGACCGTACTCTCCCGGCCCACCACCGATGCGATCTCGTCCTCGTTGACGAGGCCGTTTTGCAGTGAAACGACGAACCCCTCGGGGGTCAGCAGGTGCTCGATCCCTTCGACCGCCGCCTTCGTGTGCTGGGATTTGACGGAGAGGAAAACGCACTCCAGGGGGTCTGTGAGCTCATCCGGCGTGAACGCCTTCTGTGGTCCGAGCCGGTGGTCGCCCCGGCCGCCGTCGATCAGGAGCCCTTTGGTACGCAAATGGTCCACGTGATCCCGGTTGATGTCGACGAAGGTGACGTCCTCGCCGGCCATCGACATCCACGCGCCGGCGATTCCGCCGATCGCTCCCGAGCCGACAATCGTGACCCGCATCGCGATCACCTCTATGTGACAAACACGGCGAGATCCCGAAACGCGCGCCGGATCCGCCAGTACCGCGCACGGCGCGCCGGCGGCATCCGCGTCCACATCGCGGAGATCAGGCCGTAGATAACGGAGAGGCTTGCCGTCACAGACTGGAAGAACAGCATCCCCTCGGTCGGCACGATCACCTTGAGCTTCGCGTGCCGCGCGAGGGGCGACACCGAGCTGTCGGCGATCGCCACGGTGGGGATGCCGTGCTCGCTCGCCCACTGCACCGCCGCGACGACGTCACGGTCGCACTGCCAGAAGCCGATGCCGATCACGAGATCGCGCGCCGAAAGACCGGTCAGGTGCGTGGCCCAGTGCACGCGGCCCCGGGTCTCCGTGCGGACGTTGATGTCGAGCGCTGCGCACAAGTGCGCCAGGGCGATGGCCGGCGCCGCGTAGCTCCCGAACGCGACGATGAGTACCTGCCGTGCCGCGAGCATCTGGGACGCGAGTCGATCAAGCGTTCGCGTGTCGATCGTCTCCAGTAGGCTCTGGAGGTTTTGCAGGTCACGGAGGATCGCGGCCCGGTACACATTCTTGGACGACGCGCGCTGCCGTTCGATCAGTTCGAGCGGCTCGAGGCGTCCCAGGTAGGTGTGCCGCAACTCCAAGCGGAGCTGGTGGAACCCCGTGAACCCCACCGCCTTCGCAAATCGCGTGATGGTCGCAGCGTCCACCCCGGCCTTCTCGGCGAGCTGCCTGGTGCTCGCCAGCGAGGCAAACTGGGGATTGTTTGCGACAAAATGAGCGACGCGTTGGTGAGTCCGGCTGAGTCGCGGTAGGGACTCGGCCAGGAGGTCCGTGAGCACAAGACGCTTCACGCGGAGCGGCTCCTCCTGTGCGGGCGTTGGAGCGGATTACAACAAATGATGCAGAAATCCTGCCCGTCAATTTCTGTTGCAGATGGGCAGGACTTCCCGGACCGGGACCAGAATGACCGCAGCCAGTTCTGCTGCGGGCGCGATGAGGAACGGGCGAGGGGACGTGCGGCGCAACAGCGAACAGGCGGTCTCAGGATCGCCCGGGGGTGGCGGCGCGGCCGCAGCCGAGGGGCGCCGGGGGGGCCGCGGGCGATGACCGCGTTCACGTTGCGACGCCTGATCGGCACCCTGCCGCTCGCAATCGGCGTGTCGATAATCATCTTCGGCATCCTGCAGGCGATACCGGGCGGTCCCCTCGCGGTCTACCTCGACAACCCCTACATCACGGCCAGGGATATCGTGCTGATCAAGCACCAGTTGGGCCTCGACCAGCCGCTCTACGTCCAGTACGCGAAGTGGTTTGGGGCATATGCAGTCGGCCACTGGGGGATCAGCTACTCGTCGGGAGAGCCGGTCGTGCGGTTGGTCTTCGACCGGGTCCCGGCGACCCTGCTGCTCATGGGGACGTCGTTCCTGCTGGCGATGCTGTTCGCGCTCACGACCGGTGTGTACAGCGCGGTGCGCCAGTACTCGGCCTTCGACTACGCGGTGACCGTGTGCTCGTTCCTCGGGATCTCGATGCCGGTGTTTTGGTTCGGGTTGATGCTGCAACTGCTGCTCGCCGTCCATCTCGGCTGGCTCCCCGTCGCCGGGTTTGGCACGGGCGGGTGGCTCGACGTTGCCAGGCACCTCGTCCTACCGAGCGTCGTCCTGGCGATGTTCACCGCCGGCCGCTGGAGCCGGTTCACCCGTGCCGGCGTGCTCGAAGTGTTGCACCAGGACTACATTCGCACGGCGCGCGCAAAGGGACTGGCGCAGCGGCGCGTGGTGTTTCGCCATGCGCTCCGCAACAGCCTGATCCCGGTCGTGACGGTCGTCGCCCTCGACCTCGCCGGCCTCGTATCTGGCGCCGTCGTGACCGAGACGGTCTTCGCGTGGCCGGGGATGGGCAGCCTGCTCATCCAGTCGATTTCAAACGTGGATTACCCAACGCTGCTGGCGGTCTTGATGCTCAGCTCGTTCGCGATCATCGCGTCGAACCTCCTGGCCGATGTCCTGTACAGCCTCCTCGACCCGAGGATCGTCTACCGATGAGCGTGCGCGTGGCGTCGCTGCCGCTCCGCCGATCGAACCTGCTGCTCGATACGTGGCACCGCTTCGAGCGAGACCGCCTGGCAGCGGCCGGCGGGATTGTCCTCCTGGCCCTGGCGATTGCCGCGGCCGGCGCACCGCTCTTTACACGGTACGCGCCCAACGAAGTGGACCTCGCGCGGCTCGACGCGGCGCCGTCCGCAGTTCATTGGTTCGGCACGGATGACCTGGGCCGGGACGAGTTCAGCCGGGCGCTCTACGCCGGCCGAGTTTCGCTGTCGATCGGCGTCGGGAGTGCGTTCGTGGCCGCCCTGGTGGGAACTGCGGTCGGCGCGACCGCCGGCTATCACGGCGGTGTCGTGGACAGCCTGCTGATGCGAGTGACGGATGTGATGCTCTCGATCCCACCGCTCCCGCTGGTCATCGTATTCTCCGCGATCGCGAAGCCGTCGCCGACCATCCTGATCCTCATCATCGCCGGCATCGGTTGGATGGGCACGGCGAGGCTTGTCCGCGGTGCGCTCCTCTCGATCCGGGAGACGGAGTACGTTGAGGCGGCGCGCGCGGCGGGGTGCGGCAGCGTGCGAATCATCCTGCGGCATGCGTTGCCGAACAGCCTAGCCCCGATCATCGTCGCCGCCACGCTGGCCGTCGGCAACGCGATCATCACGGAGTCGGTGCTGTCGTTTCTCGGTGTGGGGATCCAGCCGCCGACCGCATCATGGGGCAACATGCTGCAGAACGCTCAGTCGACGATGACGACGAAGCCGTGGCTGTCGGTGTTCCCCGGCGTGTTCATCCTGCTGAGCGTCCTAGGCGTCAACGCGCTCGGAGATGGATTGCGCGACGCGCTGGACGTCCGGATGAAGGAGTGACGGGGACGGAGCGTCACCGAGCCGCCCGCCGCGACAACGGCAGGGGGAGGGAAATATGGCGAAGATCACGGTCGTGGGGTGCGGGGCGATCGGCGGCCTGGCGGGATTCTATATGGCGCGGGCAGGCGAATCCGTGCTCTTCATCGATCAGAACGCCGATCACGTGCGCGCGATCCGCGAGCGCGGGATCTCCGTGAACGGCGTGTACGGCCCGACGTCGATCCCGACGCAACGCGCCTGCACGCCCGCCGAGATCTCGGAGCCGCTCGACGGGCTGGTGTTCCTGGCGTGTAAGTCGCAGGCCACCGACACGGCGATCCGTGGCATCGCGCCACACCTCACCCCGTCCGCGTGCGTGGTCTCTCTGCAGAACGGCATGAATGAGGACACGATCGCCGCCGTGGTCGGACGCTCGCGCACGATGGGCGCGCTGCCCGACTATGGGGGAGCGTACCTGGATCCGGGCGTGCTCGAGGCGGTCCACGAGGGAACAGTATACGTCGGCGAACTCGACGGGGCGCTGACGCCTCGCGTGCGCGAGGCGGCCCGGCTCCTGGGGATCGGACCCAATAAATGCGACCTGCTCACCGACATCGCCGGACGCTTGTGGACCAAGCATGTCTACAACTCGCAGATCGTCGTGACCGCTCTGGTCAACGGGACCGTCGTCGAGGTGCTCGGCAACAGGGACGCGCAGCGTCTTGCGGGGGCCGCGGTGCGCGAGGCGATGCGGGTCTCCGACGCGGCGGGCGTCCGGTTGCACGCCGACCAGTGGTTCGACCCGGAGCTGTACCATCCGGGAACCCCGGCGGATACCGCGCGGCTTCTCGGGACCTACGACCGGCTCGTCGACCACCTTGGCGGCCATCAGGTGGGCGACGGACCGGGCGGGTACAAGTACGTGAAAAGGGCGAGCGGCATCCACTGGGACATCGTCTACCGGCAGCGCAAGAGCGAGGCTTCGCACCTAACGGTGTGTACCCATGCGGCCAGGTACGGGGTCTTCGTCCCACTGAACGCCAAGATCGTCGGCATGCTCGAGGAGGTCGAGGCAGGGACGCGCACGCTCGGCTGGCACAACATCGCGGAGGGAACGGCCTACGCCGAGCAGATCGGCGCTGCGCTCCCCTGACGAAAATCCTGTAGCGGGCGGGCCCGCGCGCCTGTCGTGCGGCGTCTGACGATTATCAATTTTGGGCTTTCAGTGCCTCCAACGCCCGCTCCAATGTTTCAAGACCCGGACGGAGTTCTCTCCGCCACCTATTACGTTCGCCGCTCCTGCCCATGGAATAACCCCAGAGACCACCCAGTATGGCTCCCACGAACACGAGACTCTCTCTGATGAGAATTTCATGTCCACGCAGGCTCTCAGTAACGTTGCTACCCTCACGGATGATATAGAGAAGCCACTCTTTCAACGCATCCATAACCGGCCCCCCTTTCAAAGGCGGCCCCGCAGTTACTGTGGCGGCGAAGCAGTCAGAGGGTGTGTCGGAGGTTCACGTTCCGCTACCGTACTGGTAGGTCCTTCATCTTCACGTGAAGGAGCACGCCTGCGCCGGCAACACCGGGACTGGTATCTCGGACTGGCCGAACGGGCGGAATCGGTAAACCAATCGGGAATGCCCAGAATGGAAATCCGGTTCTTTCCTACTGTTGTGTGGCGAGTTGTAGAAAAAACCTCAAAGATTCGGGTGGCGGTGGAGGAGTCATATGGACACGACTAGGGCGCGATTCGGGGACAAAACCGTGAAGACGGGCAACACACTCGGCCAGGTAGAGGAACAGGCCCTCGTTTACCAGCGTGGGATGTCCGCGGCCCTCGCTGGCCTTCCCCACGAGAAGACCGACGACCCCTGGTACGACGCCGGGTGGAGACAGGGTGTCAGGATCAAGGGGGTTCGGACGAGGAAGTCGCGTAAGTAATCTAAGGAGTGTAGCGGATGCACCATCAAGCGCGGCAATGCCGCGCAAACGAACACCCAGTTTGGGGAAAGGAGAGCACTATGACCGATCAAAGGAAGCCCTACACCCCCCTGACTACGGACAATTCCGCGCTCGTTCTGGTCGACCACCAGGTGGGCCTGATGACCGGCGTGCGCGATTACGAGACCGGAGAACTCAAACATAACGTTGTCGCCTTGGCGAAAACCGCCAAGGTGCTGCGGATCCCAACAGTCGTCACCACCACGGCCCGCGACAGCATGTGGGGACCGACGTTCCCCGAGCTCGTGGAAGTGGTGGGGGGAGAGCACATCATCGATCGCTCCTCGGTCAACGCATGGGACGATCCGAAAGTCGCAGCCGCTATCGAGGCGACCGGACGTAAGAAGCTGATCTTTGCCGGCCTCTCGCTTGAGGTCTGCGCCGCCTTCCCGGCGATCACCGCGCTTAGCAAGGGCTATGATGCCTACGTTGCTGTCGATGCCTCGGGCACGTTCAGCAAGACCAAGCGTGAAGCGGGTTTGCTCCGCATGCAGCAGGCAGGGGTGATTCTCTCTGACTATGCCACGCTCATGATCGAAATCCTCAAAGACAACGCCAGCTCGCTGGCCGGTCCTGTTTACGGCGCTCTCGACATGCCGTGGGCGACGCTCGTCGGTCAGATCGCGACGGCCTACGGCAAGTGAGCGTAACGAGCGTGAAACCGCGTCGACGATATCAAGGATAGCGCCTGAGAACCCGAGTTCCCGTCGCCTCCCTCATGCCGATCTATCCGTTCGAGGGCCCACGCAAAGGAATAGCACAGATCAGCAGGACGACAACTCAACCCAGCAGTCCAAATGCGGCGGCGCGGGCGCACAACCAGCAGCGCGGCGAACGAACCCCGAGCAGCAGAACGCTGGAGGGGCTCCGGCACCGCGGCGGCCACGGCGTCGAGGGTGAAGTTCTGGTTCACCCCGGTCCCCCACGTCCATTCGTAAGTGCCGGGCGTCACCTACTCTCCGTTACGAAGATGCGCCGGTGGCACCCGAGCTACGTTTTGCGCGTCGCTCGATCGCCACCAGGCCGACAAGCCCGATCGCCAGCAATGTCCAACTCGCTGGCTCCGGGACAGACGAAGCTGGAGTGCCGGTGGTAACGTCGAGGTAATGGGAGAGATGGGAGTGCCGCCCACTAAGTTTTCTTCCGCGTTTTCGACCTTCTGATTCGCTCGATACGCGGTCCTGATCACCGACGGCGCCCTTGCATGTCCCTCAACTGCACGGAGGGAGCGTGATGGCAATCTTTGCTCCGTAATCGTCAAAATCGAAAGT
>Ga0070706_100004541_pt1 | contig 13356 bp, 10 predicted proteins | sample KBSK5501metaG_FD_65476 | JGI IMG/M metagenome (GOLD analysis project Ga0070706, IMG submission 65476) | Corn, switchgrass and miscanthus rhizosphere microbial communities from Kellogg Biological Station, Michigan, USA - KBS K5-50-1 metaG | ecosystem: Host-associated > Plants > Roots >...
ACGACGCGGACTCAACCCCTGCAAGCGACCGAAGCTCGTCCGGCGTGATCCGAATTATCAGGTAGAAGGTCTGATCCGAAAGGTTGAGAACCTCGCTCACATCGTCGTAATCGGCGTCGGGTGACAGGTCATTCATGCGCCGAGTATGGGCCGGGGCGCACGGTCGCGGTCCCGTAGCACATCCCCGGTTGTCACCGAGTGTCCGGGAATGTCACCCTGGACGACCGTCTCAGGAAAACACCCGACGTTCGCCCGGCCGAGCGGAGAGGTCGCCAAATCGAAGGCCAGACAGGCGGCCCTTCGAGTAGGGCATCAGAACGACAGCCGCATCGCCGGCGACGTGCTCCAGCGCAACTGCGATGGCGTCGGTCGGCTTCCCGTCCTTGCCCGTCACCCGAACGTCGTATGCCAAGCCAGCGGCACGGATCTCCCTGGCTGCGGCCTTCTCGCGCATCCCCGAGATGAGGAGTTCGATGAGCTCCTGAGATGCGGGGCGATCGGATCCGGTCGTTGCGGCGTTCATCTCGATGATCCCATCGTTCCGCATCGTGTTGCCGAAGGGATAGAACTCGCCGTACTTGCGTAGGGTTTCTTGGGCGAATCGCAGGAGCGAATCCAGAAGGGCGTCCAGATCTTCGCGCTCGGCGGGACGCGACGTGGCCACGGCAAACCTCCGAATACCAGGAGCTCCCGCTGATCATGCATCGGGAGGACGTGAATGAACCGTCAGTCAGCGTGCTCTCCCTTGATGGCCATCGTCTGGCCTCGCATTGCCCCGGGGAGGAGGAACCCCCCGATCGCAAGGAGAGAACGATCGGGGTCCCTTGCTCGCGCGAGTACCGGACGCTACCCGCTCCAAGCGTCCCATCGAGGTACCCGCCGTGTCCCGTCGATCGACTCCCGAACGCCTTCACGCTGCGCGCCGTGAGGGGACCTTTCGCCGCCTCACACTCGCCGGGGAACTTCCGGACCGCGCCGAGAGGCTGATCGTCGCATGGGAGACGGAGGCCGATCGCCTGAGCCTGGCGCGCGATGGGCGCTACTGGGATGCCTGCTGGGAGTGGATCACGTCCATACAACGACCCCTTGACGGGGCGTGAGCAGTGCCCGCCTGCCCTCCGACCGGCCACGTCTCCAAACGTGTTCCCTCTGTGAATGGCAGCCCGTTAATCGATAAATCATTGACCGTGGGCAGTAAGGTGGGGTCTGCAGAGGTGAGGGAAGCGGAAGAGGGGGTGCTCTGATGGGCCGGACCGTGCAACGCCTGTTCGGCATCTTCGCCGCGCTGGTTCTTCTGGCGGCGATGCTGCCCTGGGGCATGTCCGACGTTGGCGATCCTGACAGCAACCTCTCCTCTGCCGTCGTGCCGAGCCGACCTGCGTTGCCCAAGGCAACCTCGTTCAGCCCGGTCACTTTCGACGACTTCACCAGGACTGTGAGCTCAGGTTGGGGCACAAGCACAACTGGAGTCGCCTGGACCGACGACTCGCTTCGGCAGAATGGTGTGACCAGCCAGCAGGCCGGAAACGCGATGTCCGTCGATGGGCTCAACGGACGGATGGACCTGGGCATTACCAACCCGGTATTCATGCGCGCGGGCACTGGTCCGTGGCAGAACGCTGAGTGGACCATGACGGCTCGCTTCAAGGTGAGCGTCGTCCCCGGCACTGGAGCTCAACTTAGTCTCGGGTTCTGGGTGTTCACGGACGCCCCTTTGCCATATGGAGATGGCCCCCACGTGGAGATGTTCGTGAGCTCTGACTCTGCGAGGGGCTTAGTGCTCCTTGACGGGACAACGGGCGATCCCAACCGGGTCTCCATCACCAAGACGGATTGGCTCGCCAACACGCTATACAGTGTCAAGTGGGGACTCACGTGGGGCGGCCAATCGAAAGTCAAGGTCTGGCCCACGTCTGACGCTGAGCCGGCTACCTGGCTCCTGATCCGCGACGGAAGTCACGACCGGGTGACGACCGGGGCGTCGACTGTGCTTGAGCCCGAGGCGGAAGGGACCTTGACGGCCAACACGGTCGCCTGGTTCGATGACATTCACTTCGACCCGGCGAACCTCTACGTGGACCCGCCACCCCCGTCCACGCAGAACCAGGAAGACGGCGCGACGTCGAAAGACCCGGTCCAAACGTTCAGCGGCGCAATCCTCTACCGCCACACTGACGTCTCAATCGTTGGACGGGGCCCCCGGCTCGACATCACTCGCTCATACAACAGCGGAGACACCAGGGTCTCCCGCTTGGGACCCGGTTGGACCGATAGCTACAACGTCCGCTTGGCGGATCCTGGCGACGGTACACCTGATCTCATTCTCGAACGGCCGGATGGATCGACTACTCGGTACGTTGCGAACGGCTCTACATTCGTTGCCTCGCCCGGGCAGTTCGGCACGCTCGTCCGAAATGCCGACTCCTCCTATACCGTTACGAACCGGGACTTGACGGTTTGGACTTTCGACCCCAGCGGCCGTTTTCTGTCGATTGCCGACCGATACGGCAACGTGTCGTCCCTCAGCTACGACGCCCACAATCAGCTTGCCTCGATCTCCGACCCAGCCGGACGCGGCGTCCTGACCCTCGGCTACGCGAACGGATACCTGACGAGCGTCAGCGATTGGTCGTCGCCGCCTCGAACGGTTGGCTATCAATACGACGCTTCAGGGCGTCTTTGGAAGGTCACAGACCGGGAGAACAAGGTCACGACCTTTGCATACGATGGAAGCTCGGCCAGGCTCTCGTCGATCACTGACGCCCGGACCGATGTCGACTTAACGATTACCTACGACGCACAGGGCCGAGTGGCGACACAGAAGGACGCCAAAGGCCTGACGACGGGCGATGCGACGACCTTCGCCTACACGATCAACGGCGACGGCACACGAGTGACGACGGTCACCGAGCCCGTCACCTCATTTGAGCCGACGTTCCATCCGACCACGACCGATACGTACGACGTAAACGGCCGGCTGACCTCCCGCGTCTCGCGGCCGTCGTCCACCGAGACGCTTACGGAGACGTACGCCTACGATGCGATCGGCGATCGGACGTCAGTCACAGACGCGCGAGGGAACCGAACCGACTTTTGCTACGACGTCAACTACGCCGGTGCAACGATCGCCGGTAGTCGCGGCAACCTAACGCGTCGGATCGACCCGCCGCCAACGCCCGGTGCAAATCGACCGGTCACGCTGATTAGCTACGACGCTAAGAACAACGTAATTCAGCGAGTAGCTCCCAAGGGAGTAGCGTCCGGCACCACCGAGACGTGCTCCACCGACCGGTCGGCATTCACCACGGCTTACGCCACCGACTTCGGGTACGACGCTGCAAGTGTGAAGCTCCTGAGCGAAACGAGCCGATTCACCGACCCCGACATGGGCCTCAAGACCGCGATCACCAAGTACGAGTACGGCGACTCTGCCAATCCAGGACTCGTCACTCGCGTCATTCCGCCTCGGGGCAATACGACCGGAACGCCCGACTACACATACGCCACGACCCTGACCTATTTTGCTTCGGGCCCGAAGGCGGGGCTCCTCTCGACGGTCGCCAACGCGCTCGGCGACACGACGGCCTACGACTACGACGCCGTCGGGCGGCTAACGTCCAGGGTCGACCCACTGGGCAACCAAGCGATCGGTGGCTGGGGTCCGTACCACACCACGGCGTTCACGTACGACAAGGAGGATCGCGTCCTGACCCAAAGCGTCCCGCCGGCGCTCTTCGAAGGTGCGGCATTGATCACACAGACCCGCTACGACGAGGTCGGCAACGCGACTGTTCGGATCGACGAGTCTGGTCAAGTCACGACATTTGCCTACGACGAACGCGACGCGCTCTTCCAGGTCAAGGAGGCCCCGACGACCTGGACGGACCCGGCGGCGCCGCCGTCGTCGGTCATTACGACGGAGTATGCCTACGACGCGGCCGGCAACCGAACGCGGATGACGCGCGCCAAAGGCGACAGCGCCAACGAACGGGTGACCGACTATGCGTTCGATGGTCGCGGCCTCGCGCGGATGGAGACCCAGTATCCGTCTTGGCCAGCGACGAGTCCCACGTTAGTCACGGCAGGGACGTACGACGCCGACGGCAATGTGCTCTCCCTCGTTGACCCACTGGGCAACACGACGACTGACGGCTACGACGCCCTGAACCGCCTGACTTCGATCGGCTACTCCGACGGCGTGACACCGAACGTCTCGTACGGCTATGACGCCAACGGCAACCGGACCTCGATGGGCGACGGTACCGGGGCGAGTTCTTACGCCTTCGACGAAGCCAACCGCATGACCTCGACCACTACACCTGGCCCCAAAACAGTCAGCTATCGGTACGACCTGGACGGCAACCGAACCAAGGTCATCTATCCAGACTTGACCGCCGTGACCTATACCTTCAACAAGGCGAGCCAGCTCGGTTCGCTCCAGGATTGGGCGGCGCGATCGATTGGCTACACGTATTGGCCCGACGGGCTCGTGAAGACCGTCACCAACCCCGACGCCACGATCGCCAATTACGCCTATGACAACACCCGGCGGCTCATCGACATCGCCCACACGGGCCCGACGGGTCAATCCCTTGATCGATCGTTCTACACAGTCGACAAGACCGGGAACGTGACCGCAGTGAACCACGGGCTTCTCGGCCCGCAGGTCTCGCGTCCGGACGGGTTCATTGGATCGAACGGCTCTTGGACCGGGACCTACGCAAGCATCAACGAGGTTACGCCGAACGACTCGACGATCCTGGCCTCGCCATCTGGTCCGACGTCGGCGAACTACTACGAGGTCTCGCTGTCGGACGTCCTGCCACCGATGGACCTAACGAACATCAAGATCCACTACCGGATTGCGAAGAGCGGCAACAACAGCGGCCAGACCACAGGGCTTGTTGTCGACCTCCGCCAGGGCTCGACCGTCGTCTACGGCGCCAGTTACACGAGCCTTCCCGGTGCCTCGGGTTCGGGCTGGCTGGACGATACGATTACCGTCTCTCAGCAACGGGCTCCAACGATCACGAACTTCAACGACCTGCGAATTAGGTTCACGCCGAGCTCGTCGGGTGGTGGGCAGGCACGCAAGGCGCAGATCAGTTGGCTCGAGTTCGACGTCCCGAGCCCCGCCGATCCGGCTCAAAACACATCCTATGTCTATGACCGGTTGAACCGGCTGACGAGCTCGACCGGACCGGACGGTGCGCCGACGTACAGCTATGACCCGGTCGGCAACCGAACGTCGAAGGTCCTCTCCGGAACGACGAATTACACGTACGACCGGGCCGACCGAATGACCGCCGCAGGACCGTTGAGCGTCACGGTCAACGCCAGTGGGAACATGACGGCGCGAGGCACCGACACATTCGCCTACGACCAGGCGAACCGCCTGAAGACGGCGACTGTGGCTGGTTCGAGCGAAACGTATGTCTATGACGGGAGCGGCTTGCGCTTTAGCCGCCAGGTCGGAGCCGGCACCCCGATGCGATACGTATCGGATCCAAGCCGGGCCTTGCCGGTGACGATCGACGACGGAACGCGCAAGTACGTCTACGGCCTGGCCCTTGCCTACGCAGTCTCCGGGACGACAGTCGAGGTCTACCATGCGGATCGTCTCGGGACGATTCGCGCAATAACTGCGAATGGCAGTGTCGTCGGGACATACCGCAACGATGATTGGGGCAACGTCTTGGCCCAGACTGGGTCATCGACCCAACCCTACGGCTTTACCGGAGAAGCGCGGGACGCGACGGGGCTCACGTATCTCCGAGCGCGGTACTACGACCCATCCCTAGGACGGTTCATGAGTCGTGATCGCCTAGCGGGCTCGCAGGTTCATCCGCAGTCTTTGAGCCGGTACATCTACGCCGCCGATAACCCCCTCCTTTATGCGGATCCCTCCGGCTTGAAATCAAACATTCTCCAGGGTCCTGATCTAGGAGTACTCGTAATTGGAGGCGGGCTCCTGCTCATTGGGGGAGCAGCCTGTGTCCTGAGCGGTGCATGCGAGCTCTTGGCGGCGGGTGCGGCGACCGACGTCGTCGTTGTCGGGGCAGTGGAAATTGCGACGCCTGCCGCTGACTCAGTGGCGGCAGATGCTCAGGAAGTCGAGGCGGCGGCCGCAGCGGGGACAGAGACTGCCGGAGCCCTGAGCAAAATCATCACCATTGCCGAGCACGGCGCGAGGCATCTGCCCGAAGGAATTTCGCAGGGGGCAGCGGAATCGGCGATTCGAGCTCAAGTCCAGCAAATTGTGAGCAATTCGGTCGCGACGGGTAGTTTCTGGGGCAGAGTTACCGTGAACGGAATCACGATCGAATATCGCGCCTACACGCTGGCAGATGGGAGCATAAATGTCGGCACATACTATCCAGCCCAATAGCCGTTGGCCGGCGGGATTTAGAGAACTCCGCCGAAACGAGCGCGAATTGCTGAACGCCCTCCTCGCCCAGGAGTTTCCAGGTCACAACGCACTCTCGGGGCAGCTCGCCTCCGCACGGGCGCGAACGATAGTGGACAACCCTAGCCTGGACCTTCAGGTCAAAGGCGGGCTGGCCGCGGACGTCGAGAGAAGGATACCGATCGAGGCCGAGGTCGAGGATGCCGACGGTGTCAGCGTCCATATCCTCCTCCACGTTGTCGACGGGTTCATGAAGGAACTCGAGATCTACCGCGAGGACTCACGACCTTTGATGCGTCCTGTTGACCTATCCCGTCTGCGATTCTTGATCTTGTAGCAGCGGATCGGACGAATGAGCAACGCGGCCGACCAGCGTCGAGACTCGCGGTGACTTCGGAGCGCTATGACTCCTACCCACTCCATTCGTTAGAGTACGAGGCAGTCATCCCATCCGTTCATGCGCTCTCGCCGAAGAGGGCGGTCGGGCATCCAAAGGCATAGGCGCGCGATCGTGCCGGGCAGAGGACCCGATCGCGGGGTCTCCTGGTCCGCACGAGGCGATGCGCAGCAGGAGCCGTCGCGCCGAGCTCCGGGGTCGCCGGATGCCAGCGGCTCCCCCTTATCTAGTCGCGAGGCGTGGCTGGTACGCGGGTCGGCTCGAAGTACCCGGGCCACCGCCGAGCGATCCAGGACTCAGCGCGGATCATGGCGCCCTGTTTCACGTTGGCCGCGGTCAGTCCGTTTCGTGATCGCCGAAGCACAATGGGCCGAACGCAGCGGAGCACCCCTGGGCCTGGCCCCAGCGTGCTCGGTGCGACCGGCTCGGGGCTCATTGCCCGCCTGCGGTGGTCCGCGATCGCCTGCTGTAATAGTTCGGGCGACGTGTCGGCGGGCATGAGGAGATCCCGCGCGCCGCGGCGAACTCTTGGGTCATGCCACGGATACGCTTCGCCGACGCGGGCGGGCGCGTCGACGTCCGCGACGAAGTACGTCGTGATCGGCGTCCACTGACCCGACGTCGGCGGGCCTGCCTCCGCCTCGAGAACCTCGCCGAGGGCGAGGATCATGTCGACGGCCGTGCCATCGAGGACCGAGCCCCGCTCCAGCTCGACAGCCACCGCGGCGATCGCCTCCGCGTTCTCGAGCACGAGCTGTCGAACGTCCAGCGTCAGCCACTCAAGGAACTGAGTCGCGCCGGTTCCGGCGAAGTCGACAGCCAGCTGCCGGGCTTTGGCAGCATCCGAGGCGGCCTCGGCTGCTTCCTCGGGCTCAAGCCGGTGCCGATGGCTCGCGTCGAGCGTCGCCTCGAACGCGGCGCGAGCTGCAGCCGCGCTGGCAAACAGCGGTTGCGTCGAGAGGGACTCCGCGATGGTCCCCGCCAGGATGCAGTGCAGCTCCCGCGCGACGGGTTCGAGATCGGGTGACTTCCACCACGGGATCATGGACAGCGGTCTTGCGTCGAACGGCGATCCTCGCAGGACTGTGCGTCCGCCACGCCCGGCTTCAGGTCCGACCGAGACGAGGTCGATCTCAGTACCCATGAGCCTGGCAATCACCGCGTGGCCCGCTTCGTGCCAGGCAGCTACGCTCACGTCGGGCCCGGCGTGCCGGACGGGGATTGATCGAGGTCCATCGGGGTCGTTAGTGGACCCAGCGAGCGCCCTTGGTACAGGATCGACGGGCACGCGTCGGACTCTGTCGGTGACGCCGTCGGTCCGACGCCTCTTGCTGGGAACACGACGGCGAGGTGTTTCGGCTGGCATCTTCGTTAGCTCCTATCTCAATTCGTCTTTGTCTCGTGCGCGCACGCGCGCAAACCCCGGTGCTTGATATGACCGAACACGCGTTCGCTTAGGGGCGGGTACGATGGTGGATAGAACGCCTGTTCTTGATGCCCGCCCCCTACCGTCACGACTTCAAATCGGGGCTCGAGCCAGCCGACCGCAGACGCGTGATCAGTCACGAACCGGTGCGATGGCACTTCCAGGAGATTTCTGCCGGTCTCCGCGTGCCTAGGCCGATCTCTCGCGACCTGGGCTGCGAGCGCCGTCGAGCGCGATGGACGAGTCGCCGAAAGCTCGACTGAATGGCTCTCAGGTCGCGCGCCGCGCGACCCTAGCGAAGGGAGCCACGTCATGACCTCGACGAAACAAATCGCAATGCCGAGCCCGGCCGCGACCGCGCCGCCTGACGATGACGTCAAGGCCTCGCAGGCCGCCCACGCCGCGACCGTGCGTGAGGCCCAGTCGACAGCACGATCAGCCGGACGGGCCGCGCCCGCCCGGATGCCGAGGCGGGCAGCCACGGCCACGCCGCGGGAGCCCGACTCGGGGCTCGATGAGCTCATCGCGTGGCGGGGCACGGCCGTCGCGCCCGTGGCCGTCCTCGAGGCCGTTGACGGGGCCATCAGGCGCGGTCTTGCCACCCCGCGGACCATCGTGCCAAAAGCGGATCCTGCGACCGTAGCGGCGTTCTTCAAGTCGACCGGGCTGTCGGTCAAACAGATCGCGGCGGCCGTCGGAGTCTCGCCCTCGGTCATCTCGACCGTGACCCGCGAGAACGGCGATCGTTGGTCGGTCGCTCGGTTCGAGGCGGCCAAGCCGCTGATCCTCGCCGCGGCGAAGAACGCTGCGTCCCGGGACGCGGCGAAGTCGTAGCGGCGGGCCGATGTGGACCCAGCGCTCGCGTGGGCGATCTGGATCGCCGCGTTCTGCCTCGAGCTGTACCGAGGCGCGTACAAGCGCGGCCGACGCGCCGGCCTCGCGGCCCAGCCGCCGGTCGTGCCGTGCCCGCCGACGCCGATCGTCCTCCCGACTCGCTCCGTTCCAAGCGAGCCACCGAGCGCGCCGCCTCCGGCAAAGCTGACGGTTCGGATCGGTCGCGACGTCGTGCTGGTCGATCCGGCGGCGCTGTCTGAACCCTGAACCACGGCCACCATCACGGCCTCACCCGATCGGCGGGTGGGGCCGTTCTTCGTGTCCGATGGCCTGAGAGGCGGCTAGAGCGGGCCCTGCGGGCGGGATCTGCATCGGATGCGTCGTGGGTCACACGCTCCGCCGTCGCCCGTTTCGCGCGCCAGGACGCTGCGGCGATGATGCCAGCCTCGTCACTGAGGCCGAGACGGACGCAGCGCGCTCCGCTCGTTTGTGCATGCCACGACTGAAGCGGGCGCGGCTTGACGATCGGGCGGTGCCGCGCGAGGCGGCTGCCGCATTCGCATAGGCCCGCGGCCTCCAGTTCGTCCCAGAGGCGATCGTCAAACATGATCGAACCGCCGTCGCGCGTCCTCAGCAAGATTGCTTCGAGCGGGACGACCGAATGCGTTTGTGGTGTTTGTGATCGGGGTGTGGCCACGAAGGCCTGCCGCTGCGATGAGCCGAGTGGGCTGACGCGGTCTTGCAGGCGACCGCGGCGCCGCTCCGACCAGTACCCGGGTGACAAACACCCGCAAACCGGTCATTCGGCGACCTCCGTCGACCAGACGAGCTGCTTTCGACGGCCGCCCTGCGACTTCGACTCACCAAGGCCGCGCGCCACGAACTCGCCATCCTCGAGGATGCCGATCGCGGTTTGCATCCGATCCCACGCGATCCCGGTCGCCTCGCGGAGCTCCCTCTGGCCGAACGGGCGACCCTCCTCGCGGAGGAACCTCCTCAGGTGATCTGCGACGCGGTCGCCGGTCTGCTCCCCGAAGATGAAGCGCGCCGATCGCTCGCCGTACGCCCACAGGGCCTCCGCCGCGGCGAGGTGCGCCGCACTGATTACGTTTGCCCGGTCGAGAAGCGCGTAGACGAGGGCGAAGCGGGCGACCTGGGTCTCGGCCCGCGCTGTGAGCGCGCCGACGAGACCGTGGCGACGCTCGGGTAGCGACCGGTAGAACGTGTCCCATCGCTGGGAGCCTTGCGCGTCGAGCTCGAGCGACGCCGGAGCCTGTGCGGCGGCGACAGCGGTCGCCAGCGCAGGGGCGAAGGGCGTCACGATCGGCTCGGCGTCGGGTGCCTGCGGGAGCTGCTGAGTTCGATGGACGGCGAGGAACACGAAGCGGTTGGCAAACCCGTTCCTCGCCTGGGTCACCGTCAGGAGCTCCCGCAGCTCCTCGGGTGTCACGTGGGCGAGAAGGCCGATGTGGTGGCCGGGGACGTATTGCCGCTCCTGGGCGACCCGCCGCGATAGAGGCGCGCCGTCGTACGCGTTCCGCATGAGCTGGGAGATCGTCGTGTTGCTGCGGCTCATCGCCGCCAGGAGCCGTCCGAGCTCGGTCTCCATCACGATCGCCCGCGGGTCCGCGCGCTCGACCATCTCGGCGACGAGCCCCTCGCCCGACCCGAGACCGGGCACGAAGTACTCGTCGAAACCTGGTACGGCCGACGCAAACAGCGGCCGAACGACCGTGTACGAGGTCCCCTTCCGCCCCGTCGACGTATCGCCGACAAGGGCGACGAAGAGGTTCGCCGCCTGGCGACTGCCCCGGTAGAAGGTCCGTGCGCCACCCGCCAGCGCGCCGAAGAGGCTCAGGATGGTGCCCAGCAGGGCAACGCGATCCGCCTCGGTGTGCGGGCTGACCGCGTCGACGATCTCGCCGGCGAGCCCGTGGAACGCTGCGCGATCCAACTCGGCGGGCCAGCCCGTCAGGGACGGCAAATCGACCTTCGCCTGCACGAGGACCGTGCGGATCCTGGTGATCGGATATGGATAGGGCAGGTCGATGTCGCGCGACGCCCTCCTGCCGTAGTCATCGGCGATCGCGTACAGGTCCTCGATCGTCCAGGGCCGGGTCTTTGGGTCGCCGCTGTCGACGATCCACCCCTCCTCCATCGCCTCCCGGCAGGCGGCACGAAGGACAACGGAGGAGGCTCCTCCGTTCCGCAGCTTGCCCATGACCGAGCAGACCGCGGCGCGGCTCGTGTGGCCGCCCTCCTCCGTCAACCACCGCTCGCTGTTCGACGCGACCGGCTCGGCCCGCCTGGCGAGGGCGGCGGTGAGGATGGCCGTCGTCGCGGACGACATCGGCCTGAGACGGTCTCGGTCCGGCAGCGCCCCCACGTAGGTCCTGCCGTCGGGCAGCACAGCGCCGGGCGCGACGACGTAGCCGCCGATCGTCTTGACGTCGACCCCGCGGATCAGCGCGTTGTTGCGGAGTTCGAGCTCGCCGACGAGCCGATACGCGTGCCAGCCGCGGCCCGGCGTCTGGACCTCGAGCTCGTTCGCATTCAGCCCGACCGCGTCGGGCGTTCCACCATGCCGCGGATCGATGTCGAGAACCGCGAAGCCGCGGTCCGGCGCGACAGCAGGAACGGGGTCGCGACGACCCGCAGCCAGACGGCGGACCTCGTCCGGCGTCCGCCGCCGGCGCGATCCGTCACTCAGCCCGACGGTCGCATCGTGGTGGCCGTGCGACCCGGCGTACGGGATCTTCCCGCTGTCGACAAAAAACACGTCATAGCCGCGCGCATGGAGATCGAGCGCCACGGCGACGTTATGTGCCTTGCGAGCCGCGTGGCCCGCTGCTGGATCGATGGTGGCCTGGTCTTCGGACGCGCGCGGCGCGCCCGCCGTCGTAGGATTACTCGGGACGTTCATGGTCGACACCGGAAACGTCCTCGGGCTTCCGCGGGGACTTTGACCCTCCCGCCGAGGCCTTTTCATTTGCAGCGCGCTCGGCGCGGATCAGGCTCCAGATGACCTGGCGCTGCTCGTCGGAGAGGTCACTGAGGACCGCGACGGTCCGAGCATGATCGCCCCACCTGGCGCGCGCCCCACGACGGCCCATGGCCCGGGCGGCTGCTCTCATCGTTGCGTCGGACATAGATAAACCGGTCTCCTTTCGGAAGACCGGTCGAGCTGGCTCTCATCGACGCGGACGATCTAATGTCGGCGGGCGGTTTACGTTCACGAGGAGCTTCTGCCGAGACGTGGACCGCCGACGTTTGACGCTACGTTAGCGCCTTCCCGAAGTCAAAGTCAACGTCAAACCACAAGATGTTGTGGTTTGGCCTGGCGATCGGTGGGCGATTACGACCGCCACTGCGGCACCTTCCATAGGAATTTCGTAGGCAGCAAGTCCGGCCCTAGTTCGACGCGCGTCCAAATCGCCCGAAGGACCGCGTTGATTTCCTTCGGCGGCCATGCCCAGTCGATCGCCGAGGGGACCGTCACGATCTCCCGGGCGGCATCGAGCTGATCCATCCGCTCCTCGATAGCGACGAGGCGCCGGGCCCGTTCCGGCTTGTCGATCAGCCCGTCGGAGAACATGTCGAGAACCCGATCGCGCTTCGCGTCGAGGGCAGCACGCTCAGCATCGTCCGCGACCGGGGCCTCGATCGCCTCCGGCGGCCGTAGGCGGGCTGCCTCGGCCATCAGGGCCGGCAGAAGCCGGGTTAGGGCGATCCCGTACGGACGGGGATGATCGGGGTCCTGGCGGGCCTTGTAGCACGTGACGCGGGGCGACCGGCGGTCCATTGCGGTCATCGTGTTGCCGCAGGGACACGTCAAGATCCTGAATGCGATCCAGTCGGCGCTCGCCTTCGCCCCGGGGCGCGGTTTGTGGTGGTATGTGATGCCCTCACGCCTCAGGATCTCGCCGATCACCTTGCCCGTCCAGAGGGCCTTCCGCCGCGTCCGCGACCCGGCGGCGTTCAGGATCCGGGCCGCGCCGAAGCAGGAGCCTGCCGTGCGAAACGCGGCGACGATCGGCTCGATCTGCTCCCCCGCCATCGCGCCGTACGGAGCCGCGCCGAGGCGGTCGCCCCGCGCTAGCCGGGCGGCCATGCTGTCGGCCGCGCGCTCCTTCGTGATCGCTGCCTCGAACTCGGCAACGGCGCTGATGATCGAGAGGACGAGCAGGCCCGATGCCTTGGTGATGTCCGGGAGGTCATCCGCTTCGAGGCGGATGGCGGTCTTGTGGGCGATGCAGAGATCGACAAGGGCGCGGAAGTCCGGCAAGGATCGCG
>Ga0070706_100004542_pt1 | contig 13355 bp, 13 predicted proteins | sample KBSK5501metaG_FD_65476 | JGI IMG/M metagenome (GOLD analysis project Ga0070706, IMG submission 65476) | Corn, switchgrass and miscanthus rhizosphere microbial communities from Kellogg Biological Station, Michigan, USA - KBS K5-50-1 metaG | ecosystem: Host-associated > Plants > Roots >...
AGCCGAACCAGGCGGTCGTGCTCATCCTGTTCGGAAGCTACGTCGGAACGGTGCGGCAAAGCGGGTGGTGGTGGACCAACCCGTTCAACACGCGGAAGCGGATCTCGCTTCGGGTCCGGAGCCTGAATGGGGCGACGATCAAGGTGAACGACCAGGCCGGCAATCCGGTCGAGATCGCCGCCGTCGTCGTCTGGAAGGTGCGCGAGACCGCGCAGGCGTCGTTCGACGTGGAGGACTACGAGGCGTTCGTCACCGTGCAGAGCGAGACCGCGGTGCGACACCTGGCCACCGAGTATTCGTACGACGATCCGGCGCACGATGCGATCTCGCTGCGCGGCAACACGGACAAAGTCTCGGAATTCCTGCGCACGGAACTTCAAGAGAGGCTCCGCCAAGCCGGCGTCGAGGTGGTGGAGGCGCGGCTCAGCCACCTGGCGTACGCGCCCGAGATCGCGGGGGCCATGCTCCAGCGGCAGCAGGCTTCGGCGATCATCGCGGCCCGCCAGCGGATCGTGGACGGCGCCGTCGGAATGGTCGAGCTGGCGCTCGAGCGGCTGGAGAAGAACAAGACCGTGGAGCTCGATCCCGAACGGAAGGCCGCCATGGTGTCGAACCTGCTCGTCGTGCTCTGCGGGGAGCGGGCGGCGATGCCCGTGCTCAACGCCGGGACGCTGCACAACTAGGCGGGACGCTTGGCCCCGCGGAAAGCATTCCTGCTCCGGATCGATCCGGACCTGTGGAACGCCCTCGAGAAGTGGGCCGCGGACGAGCTTCGAAGCGTGAACGGGCAGATCGAGTACGTGCTCGCGCGCGCGGTGAAGGAAGCCGGACGCGACCGGCGCACCCGCCCCCAGGAGGAACGAAATCGGCCGGACCCCGCGGAGGGTCCGGCCGGCGAGTCGTCTTAGTCTTGCTGTCGCTGCTGCCGGTCGCTAGCCGTCAGTCGTCGTCTCGGTCCTCCTGGCGCTCCTTGCGATCTTCCCGATGCTCCCTCAGATCCTCGCGACGCTCATGGCGGTCCTCGATCAGCTCGCGTCCCGTTTCGCGCGCGTCCTCCCTCGCGATCCGAAGGAACTCCTCGAGAAGCGCGTCCTCCTGCTTCAGCGCGCGGCGGTCGCCCCGGCGAACGTCGTCTTGAATCTCGCGCAGGTCGCGCAACACGTTCATCTGCCGCTCGAGACGGCGCCGGCTCTCAGCCGTGTCGCGCCGGTCGTGCCGGAGATCGCGGCGGTCGTCGCGCCTGTCGCGGACGTCATCCCGCACGTCGCGATCGTCCCCTTCACGTCGCTCGTCGCGCACCTCCCGCCGGTCCTCCCTCAGCTCGCGCTCGCTCCGTCTCGCCTCACGGCGATCCGCTTCGAGATCGTGGCGCGCCTCCGCGACTTCGCGGCGCAGGAAGGCATGGATTCGTTTCCGGATCCCCTCCTCCGCCCTGCGGTCCCCTTCGGCCTTCGCCTTGTCGAGGCGCGCCATCAGGCGCTCCAACCGTCGGACGTCGGCGCGATCGCCGGCGAACTCCCGTCGGTCCTTCCTGATTTCGCGCCTGTCCTGCCGGATTTCCTGGCGGTCTCGGGCCAACTCCCGATCCTCGGGATCGGCCCCCGCCGGAACCGCCGAGCCCACGGCGAGGGCAAGAAACGCCGCCCCCGTGAGGCCCCGACTCCACAGTGTGAATGCATTCATACGACTGGATCCTCCAGGGCGGCTATGCGCCGCAACGAGTTATTCGGAGCCTGTCGCTCCCGTACCGATGACCTGGCGATGTACGGCAACTAGCGTGCCCCGCGTCTAGCGCGCCGCGGACCGCGCGGTCCGAACCGTGGACAGGATCGGTGCCGTGATCGGCGCCTCCGAGACCGTCCCGTATCGACGCGCGATCGTCCGAATCTTGGCGGCGTTCCCGATCAGGATCATCGTGAGATCCTCCGGTGGCGGGAACGCCCGCGCGATCGCGGGCTTCATCGCCTCCGGGGTCACGGCGGCGATCCGCCCCATGTATCCGGTGACTTCCTCTCGCGGCAGTGCGTAGTAGGCGAGCTCCGCGAAGCGCCCCGCGATTTGGTCGGCGGTCTCGATCTCGGGCGGATACTGCCCCTGGATGTACTGCTTCGTGGCGAGGAACCTCCGCTCGTCCAGGCCGCTCGACCGGAACGCGCGATAGGTGTCGAGCGCGAGATCGAGCGCGCGCTGGGTCGACTCGGTCTTCGTATAGGAACTCATCGAAAAAGAGCCGGCCTCCGCGTGCTCGGCGAAGGTCGATCGCGCCCCATACGTGAGCCCGCTCTTGATGCGGAGCTCCGTGTTGAGGAGCGACGTGTAGCTGCCGCCGAATCCCGTGTTCGCCACATCGATCGCGTCTCGATCCGGATCGGTCCGCGCGATGCCGACGTTTCCGATCCAGAAGTAGGTCTGGAGCGCGTCGGGCTTGTCGATCAGGAGCACGCGCCTGCCGCTCGAGCGCTTCGGGGCCGCGATGACCGGCAGCGGGGCGGCCGCCTTCGGCCAGGCGCCGAACGTCCGGCGCAGCGTGCCCTCCATCGATCGCGCGTCGAAGTCCCCGACCATGACCAAGAGGAGCCGGTCGCCGCCGAACTGATCGCGGTAGGAGCGGAGGACGTCCTCGCGCGTGATGGTGCGAACCGTCGCCTCGTCCCCGGCCATCGGGCGGCCGTAGGGGTGGTCGCCGAAGATCTGAAACTCGGCTTCCGGAAACGTCGGGCGAAGGAGGACGTCGCCCAAGAGCTCGAGCATCAGCGCCTGATCGCGCGTGAGGAATTCCCCCTGGACCCATGACGCTTGAAGGCCGCCGCCCGTCGCGAAGACGCCGCCGACACCGTCCGCCGCGGCCGCGATCTCGGCCGCGGAGCGCCGGCCCGCGCCCTTCATGAGGAGGTCGGCCGTCAGGGACGCAACGCCCTCCTTCCCGGGCGGGTCGGCGAGCGAGCCCCCGCGAACCCAGGCTTGGAACGCGATCATCGGCACGTCGCGCTTCTCGGCGAGGATGACGGTGGCACCGTTCGGCAGGCGGATCTCGCGCGCCGGAGGAAGCGAGACGCCGCTGGCCGCGAACGCACCGCCGACGGCGACGGAGGTGGCGAGGTACGCGAAGCACGCGAGCGCCGCGAAGGCCGCGCCCGACCGCAGACGCCCCAGCGCCCTCATCGCGCGCCTCCCTTCGGCGCGTCCGCTGCCTTCGCCGTGCGCGGATCCTCCGGGATCAGGACGCCGATGTTCCGATTCCGCTCGGCGAAGGTGCGCTTCGCGATCGCCTGAATCTCCGCACGCGTCACCTGGCCATACCGGTCGGGCGCGCTGAAGAGGCGGCGCCAGTCGCGTTGAAACGTCTGGAACTCTCCCAGCTCCGACGCCTTGCCGTCGATCGTCTTGAGCGAGCGCCAGTACGCCGCGAGCCGCACGTTCTTCGCCTTCGCGAGTTCCGCGGCCGAGACGCCGTCCCGCGCGACGCGCGACAGCTCGTCGAAGAGGGCGGACTCCGCGGCGGCCGCACCCTTCTCCGGAGACACCGTCACCTGAATGTGCAGGAGACCGGGATCGAAGCCGCGGGCGTAGTACGACGAAACGTCGAGCGCGACCCGGTCCTGGTCCACCATCCGGCGATAGAGGCGCGACGACTCCCCTGTGGTCAGGATCGTTCGAAGCAGATCCTCCGCCTCGAAGTCGGCGCCGTGCGCCGGGCCCACGTGGTAGGCGACCTGGATCAGCGGCACCTGCCCCGGCCGCCGCACCGTGAGCCGCCGCTCCCCCGCCTGCGGCGGTTCGATCGTGGTCACCTCGGGCGGGGCCGGCTGCGCGGGAATCGGCCCGATGTACTTCTCGGCCAACGCGAAGATCTCCGCCGGCGTCACGTCGCCCACCACGACCAGGGTCGCGTTGTTCGGCGCGTAGTGGACGCGGAAATACTCCTTCAGGTCGCGGAGCTTCCAGCGCTCGATGTCGCTCGGCCATCCGATCACCGGGATGTTGTACGGGTGCGCGAGGAAGGACATGGACTGGACCTGCTCGTCGAGAAAGCCGCGATTGTCGTCGTCCACGCTCACGCGCCGCTCCGAAGAGACCACCCCGCGCTCGCTCTCCACGACCGTCGAGTCGATGGCGAGGCAGCACAGGCGGTCGCCCTCCATCCGGAAGATGGTCTCGAGCGCCGACCGCGGGAACCAGTCCTGATAGCACGTGACGTCGTTGGTCGTGAACGCGTTGTTCGAGCCGCCGTGCTCGGACATGATCCGGTCGAACTCGCCCGGCTTGGTGTCCTTGGATCCGTTGAACATCATGTGCTCGAAGAAGTGGGAGAGCCCCGTCAGCCCGGGCTGCTCGTTCCGGCTTCCCACCCGGAACCAGTCGTAGAGCGCCACGCTCGGGATGTCGTGGTCGGGCCACACGATCACCATGAGGCCGTTTCCGAGCGTCTTGACGGCGATCTCCTTGGGAACGGCGCGGGTCGAGGCGGACGCGGCGTGCGCGGCGGGCGCGGCGGGCGCGGCGACCGCCCAGAGAAGGGTCGGAACGACGAGAAGCCATCGGAGGGGCGAACGGAGACGCAGTCGGGGCATCGGGATCTCCTGGACCGTGAAACTAGGCCGGCGAGCGGAGCGTATCGGAGCAGCATAGAGCGCCGCGGCGGAGCGCGCAATTCGAGCCCGCGCGCCGGCGGCCGGTGCCGTATCATTCATCGGCGTTCGAGACAGGGCGCGCGCGGCGCGCGACCACGATGGAGGAGGATCCTGCGATGCCCACGATGCACGAGATCGAATACGAGATCAAAGGCGACGACATGCAGTACGTGCGGATCCATCTCGATCCGGGCGAGGCCGTCGTGGCCGAGGCCGGCGCGATGATGTACCTGGAGCAGGGCATCGAGATGGACACGGTCTTCGGCGACGGATCCCAGCAGAACAAGGGCTTCATGGGCTCGCTCCTTGGAGCGGGGAAGCGCCTCCTGACGGGCGAATCGCTCTTCATGACGGTCTTCCACAACGAGTCGGGCGCGAAGAAGTGGTGCGCGTTCGCCGCGCCTTACCCCGGCAAGATCCAGGCGCTCCACCTGGCCGAGATGGGCGGCGAGATGATCGCGCAGAAGGATTCCTTCCTCGCGGCCGCGAAGGGCGTCGCGATCGGGATCGCCTTCCAGCGCCGCTTCGGCGTCGGCCTCTTCGGCGGCGAAGGGTTCATCATGCAGCGGCTGACCGGAGACGGCTGGGCGTTCGTGCACGCGGGCGGCACGCTCGAAGAGCGGACGCTGGGCGCGGGCGAAGTGCTTCGCGTCGACACGGGCTGCCTCGTCGCGCTCCAGCCGAGCGTCCAGTACGACATCCAGTTCGTCGGCAAGATCAAGACGGCCCTCTTCGGGGGCGAAGGCCTCTTCTTCGCGACGCTTCAGGGTCCCGGCAAGGTGTGGCTCCAGTCGCTTCCGTTCAGCCGTCTCGCGAGCCGCATCTACGCGGCGGCGCCCCAGACGGGCGGCGCGCGCCGTGAAGAAGGCTCGCTCCTCGGCGGGCTCGGAAATCTCCTGGACGGCGACGGGCGGTAACCCGGCGGCCGCCTACCGGCCGCGCCGAAGGGAAATGTTGCCCGACCCGGTCTCGAGGGCGATTCGGCCCCTCCCGTCGCCGATCGTTCCCGCCAGGTAGCCGCTCGAGCGCTTCGACAGCTCGAGCGGCAGTTCGGTGGCGATCTGCCCGCTTCCGGTTTCGGCCGAGAATGCGGCCCCGACGCCGCCCGGCAGCTCGATCGCGACGTTGCCGCTCCCGGTGTCGACCGCCAGCGCCTCGACGTCCGAGTCGATCGCGATCTGCACGTTCCCGGAGCCGGTGTCGACGTGGACGCGGGGCGCGCGGATCCCCTCCGCCCGGATGTCGCCGGAGCCGGTGTCGAGCGACACCGTATGACCCTGGATGCCGCGCGCGTCGATCTCGCCGGACCCGGTGTCGATCACGAGCCGCTCGCCCCGAATGTTCGTCAAGGTGACGTCGCCCGACCCCGTGTCCACGGACAGGTCGGCCGCCGAATCGCTGATCCGCACCGCGCCCGACCCGACGTCCACGCCGAGCACGCCCTTGATGTCGCGCGCGCTCACCTCGACCCCGGCGCCGTCGATGGCCACGTTCGCGTCCACGCCGCTCACGTCGCCCGAGCCGTGGCCCCAGTAGATCGCCACGGTTCGGCCCCGAGGGACGAGGATTCGCACGTCCGCCGCGGCCGAGAGCCCGCGCCCCCGGTCCGAAATCGTGACGCGGTGGCCTTCCCCGGACTTGCCGTCGAGCGTCCCGTCGTCCCGAACCCAGAAGTTCGACTGCCAGCGATTCCCCCAGCCGTTCCAGCCGTGCTCCTTGCCCGCGGCCCCCGGAAGGATCACCCGGTCGCCGGGATAGACGATCCGGAGCGTGTTGGCGCCGCGGAGGGTCCCCTCGCGGATCTGGAGCCGGCCGGCGTCGGCGCCGCGGAGCGTGATTTCGGCCACCACGGAGGCACCGCCGGTCGGAACGACCGTGAATTCGCCTACAAGGTTGTGGATCGCCACGCGATCGCCCGAGAGCGTGTGGCGCACGGTCTCCGCGGAGGCCGGCGCGGACGCGACCATCGCCGCGACCGAAAGGGCCAGGATGGGGCCCAGGACGCCGAGCCGAAGCCAGATCCGGCGGGGGAGGAACATGAGACGCTCCTTTCAATTAGGGCGGAAGAACGGGATCATGTCTCGAGGAAGGCGCGAGGGGCCCCGAACAGGGGCCCCCCGGCTGCACGAGCGCGACCGGGGTGGGGCCGCGGTACGGCATCCCCTGAGACAGCCGTTCCGAACCCAGGGTTGGCGATCCCACACCCGCACCGTAAACTACGTTCCTCAAGCGGGTTGCGTTTCAACCATTCTGCCGGAGGGACCATCCAATCGGTCGCACGCAGCGCTGGTGGGGACAGGGGTGACCGCGTCGACCACGTATCCGAATCACGTGCCGCCGACTGCTGAAGGGGTCGACGTTGCACGCGCACAGAGCGGCGACACGCGCGCCTTCGAGCGCCTTTACCGGGCGCACGTCGGACGCGTGATCGGACTCGTGCGCCGGATGTTGGGGAACGATTTCGCGCACGAGGTGACGCAGGACGTCTTCGTGCGGGTCTGGGAAAAGATCGGAACCTTTCGAGGCGAGGCGGCGTTCGGCACATGGCTGCATCGCGTCGCGGTGAGCGTCATCCTGCACCGGCGAAACGCGCTCCGGATCGAGCGCGGAAGGATCAAAGACGACGAGGACGCGCTCGAGGCGGTCCCAACCCGGCCCTCGACGTCCGATCTGGGAATGGATTTCGAGCGCGCCATCGAAAAATTGCCGAACGGGGCGCGAATGGTCTTCGTCCTCCACGACGTGGAGGGCTTCAAGCACGAGGAGATCGCGGAACTCCTCGGCGTGACGTCGGGGACGACGAAGGCCCAGCTTCACCGGGCCCGCATGATCTTGCGCCAGCACCTGCACCGCTAACGGAGCGACCCCATGAGCGATCGCTGGACTGAAATTCTATCGGATTACCTGGACGGCGGACTGGACGCCGCCTCTCGAATGGAGTTGGAGTCCCACCTTCGTGCGTGCACGGATTGCTCGGAGGCGCTGGACGACCTTCGTGTCGTCGTGGCGCGGGCGCGTTCGCTCCCCGCGCGCGCCGTCTCCCCCGAGGTGGACCTCTGGCCGGGAATCGAAGCCCGCATTCGAGGCGCGGCGGCGCCCCGCCCGATCGTGGCTCCCGTACCCCGAAGCGTCGCCTGGACGACGCGGCGCGTTTCCTTCTCGTTGCCGCAGCTCGCGGCGGCGTGCCTCGCCCTCGCGATCGTCTCCGGCAGCGCGGTCTGGTTCGCGCGCCGGAGCGGGCTCGAGCAGACCACGCGCTCCGGCGGCTTGATCGTCGGGACCGCCGATACAGGGACCGTGTTCGGCGGCGCCGTCCCGGCCGGAGCCGAGAATCGGAAAGGCCTGGCGAGCAAAGCCGGCCTCGAGGAACTTCGCCGCATCCTGGCCGACGGACGCGACAAGCTGGACCCGGCCACGGTCCGGACGCTCGAGGAGAGCCTCGCGATCATCGAGATCGCGATCGGACAGGCGCGCCGGGCGCTCGAAGCCGACCCCGCGAATCCCTACGTCCGCGCCCATCTCGACAAGACGATGAAGCAAAAGGTCGACCTTCTTCGCCGCGCGACGATGCTCGCGAGCGCAACGGAATAGAGGACCGAACCCATGCTCGCTGCCGCCGCCGCCGTCGCCGCCACCATCGCCGCCTTCAGCCTGCCGCCGGGCTCGGACACGACGCTGGTCGTGCCGAAGGGCCTGAATCTGGACGTGGCGAACTATTCCGGCGAGGTGCTGATCGACGCGTGGTCGCGAAACTCGCTTCGCATTCGCACGGATCACTACGAGCAGGACAAGGTCCTGGTTCGGCCGGTCGGCAACGGGCTCCTGATCAAGGCCTACTCGAAGCACGAGGAGGAGCGGGGCGCGGTGATCCGGCTCACGGTTCCGGAATGGATGAACCTCGACATCTCGGGCATCCACACCGACGTCGTGATCGCGGGGACCGAGGGGCAGGTCCAGGTCGAGACCGTGCACGGCGACGTGCTCGTCAAGGGCGGCCGGCGGAAGATCAACCTCGCGACCGTGAACCAGGACATCTGCCTCTCCGACGCCATCGGCACGATCGCGGCGGAGACCGTGAACGGCGATGCCTACCTCTGGCGAATCGACTCGGACAGCGTCAGCGTGTCGACGGTCAACGGACTGATCGCCTACGAAGGCACGGTGCGTGACAAGGGCGTCTACCACCTGACGAGCCACAACGGCGACATCTCGATGGGGATGCCCGCCAACGCCTCCGCCTCCGTGGCCATCTCGACCTTCTCCGGAGACTTCGAGTCGAGCTTCCCCGTCACGCTGACCGAGAAACGGGCGGGAACGCGATTCCAGTTCTGCGTCAAGACGTGCTCCGCGCGGGTCGAACTGGAATCGTTCCAGGGGACGATCCAGATCTACAAGTCCGGACCCACGCCCTCGCCGCGGATCCAGAAGATCGACAAGCTCTCGACCAAGATCTACGCGAAGTACCTGGGCAAGCCGGTGGGCCGAATCGAGCGCGCGCGGCGCTCCGAGGAAGCGATGGAGAAGTCGGCCAAGTTCGAGAAGCACGAGAAGTACGGGAAGCACTGGAGCGACGACGAGAAGGATCCCGACGAAGACCTTCCGGACGCGGGCGAGGACGACGACCTTCCCTAGCCGCCGCCCTCGCCCGATACGGGAGTCCTCTAGGGCGAGTTGAGAATGATCGGCAGTCCGTTCTTGCCCCCGACCACGACGACCTTCGAGTTGGGCGAGTTGGCGATCTTCTCCGTCGCCTCGATCCCCTTCCACGTCAAGAGCCCCGGCGTGATGCCCGCCGTCACGATGCGCTGGAAGTCCGAGATCCCCTGCGCTTCGATCCGCTTCCGCTCCGCCTCGCTCTTCTCCTTCCGGAGCACGAACTCCATCTGCTGCGCCTGCTGGTCCGCGGCCAGCTTCGCCTCGACCGCTTTCGCGACCTGATCGGGCAGCCGGATGTTCCGGAGCAGCATGGCCTCGACGACGACCCCGCGCCCCTCCAGCCGATGCTGCATGTCCGCCAGCATCCGGCGCCCGATCTCCTCGCGCCGCGACGAATAGAGGTCGACCGCGTTGAATCCCGCGGTGACGTCGCGGATCACCGAGCGGAATTCGGGGATCAGGATGTTCCCGATGATCCCGTCCAGACCGCCGTACCGGCTGAAGATCTCCTTCGCCATCGTCGGCTCGGCGTGATAGACGATGCTCACGTCCAGCCCGACGACCAGCCCCTCGCTCGTGGGCGTGGCGGTCTGCTCTTCGATCTGGAGCGTCCGGCAATTGATCCGATGGACGCCGAACCACGGCATCCAGGGATGCAGCCCCGGCTGCCACATCTCGTCGTGCACCTTGCCGAAGGACTCGAGGACGCCGACGTGCTGCGCGGGAACCGCCGCGCAACCGGTGGCGAGAATGCCCGCGAGAAGCGTCGCGAGGACGCGCGTTCCAATCATGATGACCCCCTCCGTGGATGGCGAACCTCGTACAACCGTCAATATCCGTGGGACTCGGGCTCGGTGGATACCTTTCCGGCGAAGTGCCGGTAGACGAACGTGAAATAGACCGCGACGAGCGCCATGCCGATGCTCCACCAGACGACCCCGATGCGGAGCCCGTACTCGGCGGCGGCCGCGTTTTCGACGGTGAGACCAAGCGCCCGGTCGGTGGTGGCCGGGAGCACGTAGGGATAGACCCCAAAGGCCGCGCTCGCGAGCATGCCCGCGAGGTATCCCGCCGAAGCCAGGAACGCCCGCCCGTCCGAACCCCGCGCACCGAAGACGCGGACGCCCAGGAGACCCGCCACCGCCGTGGCCGGGAAGAGGTAGCCCCAGGGCCACCGGGTCAGGTTTTCCGCGACCTGGGGCTGAAGGCGGAGCGTGAAGAACGTGATGAGGGCGGTCAGGACGAGCGTCGCCCCCCACGCGCGCGCCGCGAGGCCCCGCGCGCGCGTCGAGACCGGATCGTGCGTCTTGAGCGCCACCCAGAGGGCGCCGTGCATCGCCAGAGCGGCGAGCGCCGCGAGTCCGACCAGGACGGTGTACCAATCCAGGACCCCCGTCCGGCCCACCGGCTGGAACGTGGTCCAGAGCGGCTCGAAGAAGCGCCCTTCTGGATCGAGCGGCACGCCCCGGACGACGTTCCCGAGCGCCGCACCGAAGAAGACGGCGAGGAGCGTGCTCGACGCCGCGAAGACGAAGTCCCAGAGCGGCCGCCACGCGGGGCTGTCGATGTGGTTTCGGAATTCGATGGAGATGCCGCGCAGGATGAGGAGCCAGAGCACCATCATGAGCGGGAGGTAGAAGCCGCTGAAGGACGTGGCGTAGAGGGCGGGGAACGCGAAGTAGAGGGTGCCGCCCGCGGCGATGAGCCACACCTCGTTTCCGTCCCAGACCGGGCCGATGGACCGGAGCACGTCCCGGCGTTCGTCCCCGGTCCGTGCGACGAGGAGATGCGCGATGCCGGCTCCGATGTCGAACCCGTCGAAGACCACGTACATCGCGAGCATCGCGGCGACGAGGCAGAACCAGAGCGTTTCCACGTCAGCTCGACGCCTTCCCCGGTGAAGGGCTCGCGACCGGACCGTGATCGATTTCGCGACGGACCAGGAAGAGGAAGAGCATCGCGAGCACGGTGTAGAGACCCATGAAGCCGATCAAGGTGAAGAGGCCGTTCCCTGCCGAGACGTTCTTCGAGTACCCGTCGGCGGTCCGCATCAGGCCGTAGATGAGCCACGGCTGCCGCCCCACTTCCGCCGTGATCCAGCCCGCGGTGTTCGCGATGTAGGGAAACGGGATCGCGAGCATCAGGAGGTAGAGCGCCCATCGGGCGGTGAAGAGTGTCCCGCGCCAGAGGAGGAGTGCCGCGCCGCAGAAGATCGCGATGAAGAAGGTCCCGAGCCCGACCATGATGTGGTACGCGTAGTAGAGGAGCGGGATGTTGTCGGGCCAATCCTCCTTGGGAAAGTCGTTCAGCCCCTTGATCTCATGCGTCCAGCGCTGGTAGGTCAGGAACGAGAGCATCCTCGGGATGACGATCGGGTTGTCGAGGACCTGCCGTTCCATGTCCGGCTGGCCGATGATCGCGAGCGGCGCTCCGGCTTCCGTGTGGAAGAGCGCCTCCATGGCCGCCAGCGTGATCGGCTGGTGGCGCGCCACCATCTTCCCCTGCATGTCGCCGGTCGGGTAGAGCTGCACGATCGAGGAGATCGCCCCGACCGTCACGGCGACCCGGAGGAAGAGCCGTCCCGATTCCTCGTGCTTCCGCGCCAACACGTAGTAGGCCCCGGTTCCCGCCATCACGAAGCACGCGGTCAGCACCGCGCCGTTCATGTTGTGCGCGTACTGCCAGAAGGCCCACGGGTTCAGGAGCAGCGCCCAGAACGACCGGAGGACGATCTCGCCGGAGGGGAGCACCTCGTGGCCGACGGGATGCTGCATCCAGGCGTCGGTGGCGATGATGAAGTAGCCCGAAAGCCAGGAGCCGACAAAGACCATGAGCGCCGCGAACCAATGACCGACCGGGCCGAGACGCTTTTCGCCGAAGAGGAAGAGCCCGAGGAAGGACGACTCGAGGAAGAAAGAGAAGACGCCCTCCATCGCGAGCGTCTGGCCGATCACGCCCCCGGCCGCCTTCGAGAAGTCGGCCCAGTTGGTCCCGAACTGGAACTCCATCGGGATCCCGGTCACCACGCCCATGGCGAAGTTGATCGCGAAAATGCGGGCCCAGAATCGCGCGGCGTCGTTGTAGCGCCGATCCCGCCGCGTGAACGCGATCGACTTCAAGATCACGATGAGGAGCGCGAGCCCCATCGTGAGCTGCGGGAACAAATAGTGGAACGTGATCGTGAAGGCGAAATGGAGGCGATGGACGGTCAACGCCTCATCCATGATCGGCACTCCCCGTGAATCCGTTCACGGCCGCAGTATACGCTACTTGTTGCGCTACTTGATCGCGCCCTCGTGTCCTACGATCCGGCGCAGCAGGGCGACCTGTCCGATGTGGTAGGCCTCGTGAAACTGGAGGAAGTGGAGCCAGCCCCCCACGGTGTCGCCGTCTCCGAACGGCTTCGCCAGGTCGGCGTCGGTGACGCGCCCCAGCGCCGCCTGGATCCGCTCCTGCGCCCGATCGAAATCGCCGAGCATCTGGTCGAGGGGCTTTCCCATCCCCGGAGCGGTGATCGGGGCGCTGTGACGGGCGTAGGTCTTCGCCTCTTCCTTCGGCCAGATCGGCTCCTCGCCGAGCGCGGCCAGGACGCCGTTTCGCGAGGCGACGATGTGCCCCACGACCCAATTCATGCAATTGCCGGAGGGGCTGGGCTGGACCCAGGCCTCTTCGTTGGTGACGCCCTTTACGTTCACGTGCAGCGCGTGCTGGTTGATGCCGTACATGCGGGACAACGTCGTGGCGCTCATCGATTCTTCTCCTTCCCGGCTGGAATGGCGGTGGCCCGAGCGATCGCGTCCATCACCGATTGGAACCCTTCGATCTCGTTTGCGTTGACTCCCCCGCGGATGGCCGCCTCCAGGGAAGCGATCTGCGCCTGGAGCCTCGCCCCGATCGCGCGCCCCTTCCGCGTCAGGCGGACGACGACGGTCCGCCGATCCTCGGCCGGAACCCGGCGCTCGATCAGCCCCGCCGCCGCGAGCCGGTTCAGCATGCTGGTCGCCGTGGACGCCTTCATGCCGAAGACCCGGAGCAGGTCTCCCACGGTGGCGGGCTCGTACGTCCGGA
>Ga0070706_100004546_pt1 | contig 13344 bp, 10 predicted proteins | sample KBSK5501metaG_FD_65476 | JGI IMG/M metagenome (GOLD analysis project Ga0070706, IMG submission 65476) | Corn, switchgrass and miscanthus rhizosphere microbial communities from Kellogg Biological Station, Michigan, USA - KBS K5-50-1 metaG | ecosystem: Host-associated > Plants > Roots >...
GTGGCAGTAGTCGATCAGTCTTTGGACATTTCCGGTCTGAACTTAGGAATTGTATGTCCGATGGCCAACGAGGAAGAGACCGCCATCGGTTTTGTCAATGAGGTTCTCGATCAGTGCGCCTCTCGGGCATTTAAGACAGTCACCTTCTTCGCGGTGTTAGATTGCGTGAGCAAAGACAACACGCTTGCGCTCTTGCGTCAGCTTGCAAAGGAGCAACCGACCGTGCGAATAGTTTGGGCCCCGGAGAACCGCAGCGTGGTTGATGCTTATATTCGCGGGTATCAAGAAGCCCTGGCGTCCGGATGCGATTGGATTCTCGAGATTGACGCGGGCTACAGCCACCAGCCTTCCGACATTCCGCAGTTCTTCGAGAGAATGCTTGAAGGGTATGCGTGCGTTTTTGGCAGCCGCTTCTGTGAAGGTGGGCGCATCGTTGAGGGTACTGTCAAACGACATTTTGTCAGCCGGGCCGGAACCGTGTTGTCTAATATTGTTTTGGGAACAAAGCTCAAGGACATGACCAGCGGTTTCGAGCTTTTCTCGCGGCCCGTGTTGCAAAAAGTCCTTGCTAGAGGCATTCGATCGCGCGGGCCCTTCTTTCAGACAGAGATCAGAACCTATTGTAAGAACTTGCGTGCGGTCGAAGTCCCGATTCACTATCGAGCGCCCAGTCACGATCTGAATAATTCCTCACTCAAGGATGCTTTTATCAACTTGTGGCGTTTGTTTGGGCTCAGAGTTTCGGGCCGCTTGTAAACAGTCAGTAACAGACTTCCCATGAATTCGAACATTGCCGTCGTTGTTACCTCTATTGCGGGACCAAACCGAACCTTGCAAGCACTTGCGCGTGGCTGCCGGGAAAAAGAATACAGCTTTATCGTAATCGGTGATGTGACAAGCCCGTTGGATTTTCAGCTCGACGGCTGTCGCTTTTACGGACTCAAGGAACAGCAGAAGACTGAGTTCAAGTTTGTCGAGATATGTCCCACAAGACACTATGCGCGGAAGAACGTGGGTTATCTCATCGCGGCTCGCAATGGCGCTACGACGATAGTTGAGACAGATGACGACAATCTTCCTTACGAAGAGTTCTGGCAGCCGCGCCAGCGTGATCAGTCAGTAGCGACTGTGACGGGCGGCGGTTGGATTAATGTCTATCGCTATTTCTCCGAAGCTAATATCTGGCCCAGGGGCTTTCCGCTTGATGAACTGAAAGTTGAGCCAGCGGCGTTTGAATCTTTGAAAGTTCAGCATGTGAGATGCCCTATCCAGCAAGGTTTGTGCGATAACGATCCAGACGTTGATGCCATCTACCGGCTCGTCGCGCGTCTTCCGCAGTCGTTTCGCAGGGACCGGCGGATTGCGCTTGGCACAGGCTCATGGTGCCCCTTCAACAGTCAGAATACCAGCTGGTGGCGAGACGCCTTTCCACTGCTGTATTTGCCTGCGTACTGTTCGTTTCGCATGACTGATATCTGGCGGAGCTTTATCGCCCAGCGAATTCTATGGACCAACAACTGGGGCATTCTTTTCCACGAACCAACCGTCTGGCAGGAGCGAAATGAGCACAACCTGATGCTGAACTTTAGAGATGAGGTGCCAGGATATTTACACAACCGGAAGATTTGTGAGGTCCTTGAGAAGCTTTCCCTGGAACCGGGAGTGGAGCGAATCTTGGACAACCTGCGGTGCTGTTATGAAAAGCTCGTGAGCATGGGAATTATGGCCCCGCAGGAATTGGTCCTGCTTGAGGCCTGGCTCGATGACGTCAGTTGCCTGGCCGCGGTCTAATCGGGCCAACTACTCAACTGCAACCACCTCACGGTTGGAACGTGGATCCTGTCCCCCCTCAAGTTTAAATGCCATTCTCCATCAAATTAGGGCACTCAAGCTTATAACCTCACAGGTCGGGAAGGTGGACCCTGATACAGAGATTGACATTTCCCCGAGCCGGGAGTAGAAACAGCCCACAACTTTTCCTGTGTCTTTCGCTGCTTCTCTTTTGGGGCCATTGTCGATACTCCGCCATGCCGGAGAGGCAGGATCTGTCACGAACAGCTATCGCGCGCTAACCACCGAACAGAAGAGGCAGGTGTTAGCTTTTCTGAGATCGCTGTAGTGCGGTTGTGAGATTCCAAGCGCAGGTTCTCGCAATGCAGCGTCACCATTGAGTTCAAGGCTGCGCCTTTAGCCGCGGACCAGAGTCCCCAACTTGGGGAACTCATTTTGATAAGGAGGAAACAACGTGAAAACAGTTAAGAGTAATTATCGGCGAAAGGTCGTCGGATTCTTCGCTCTCGCGACAATTCTTTTTTGTGTTGCTGTATTCAGCGGCGAAAGTAAGGTCGTGCGGGCGGACAACGCCGCCGAGCAGTTAGTGTTCAGCACGCCGGGCTCTTTTATGCCGCTGAATGGCAACACTGGCGACTTACACGGCACGGGGGGCACGCCGTTCGGTTTCTGGATCTGGTGCGCGGCAGCACCGTCTCCGAAAAGCACGCCGCCCACGTACCAAGCGGCGCTGGTCTGCCAGGGCTCGATGTACTTCTACTTTCTGGGTGTGCCAGAACACGTAGCGAGCGCCTTTACGGTCACGGAAAACGCCGAGGGCCTTTACACGATCGTCGTGTTTGGTAAAGATTTCGCCTGCCAGTTGAACAACACGACGACGAACCAAGGCCCGCACGACACGGTCGTTGTGGGCTGTAGTTTCTCCCCCGGTTTCGGTGGCGGCACCGGCACAGCGACTGTGACAAACGCGACGGTTAATACCACCGGACCTAAATCATAGAGCTTGAGTATTCTGCGCTGAGAATTACTTTCCATTGCCCGGCGCTTCCAATTCAATCCAGTGCAGTTTGAAACTTCGCAGACGGGGATCTTCACCAGTCCTCAACATCTGCGCAGAGCGCGCGTCCGGCATTTCGAAGCGCAAGACATTTTTCTCGCGTAACAGATCAGCGGGTAAAGTCAGCGAATAGACTTGCGGCTGCGAATCGCGCAACTCAAAGGTTGTCAGCGGCTGTTTGTTGAGCGTGACCTTCATCAACTGGAAGTCGAGTTTGCCCGGCACAATGAAGGGGGATAGATTTAAGCGCAACACTTGAGTGGTTCTGTTCTCTAATCTAAACACGAGGGTGGCATCGTTGTCGGCCCAGGGCAAATCTGGCTCATCTCTACTCCAGCCATACCAGAGATACTTATCGGCTTCTGTTGTCGAAAAGTCGACGCGTAAAGCCGAGAGCTCGGGAAACCCTTCTGGTTGGGGATAGGGCAGGAACTTTGCTAGAAACTGAGGTTGCCTCCAGTCCCAAAGACGCTGCGGATGATCATCAATCGGCAGCGGTTTGATATTCCATAACCACGTTGCACGTTCTGTTGCGCCAACAGTGTTAATGAAAAGACTGAGCACAAGCAATAGACCACCACTGAGAAGTTCAGCTCGCCGCGCGACTGAAGATCCACTCGTCGTTGTGCGTGTTTGGCGTGCACTCAACATCGCTTGCACACCTAAGATGCCGAGTAGCTCGAACCACGGCACGAGACTAGTCGTCAAGCGAGGACCAAAACTGTGCCCGCCCCACCAATGAGGAAAACCTGAAATGACTATGAGATGAATGATGATTACCGATAGCGATAACCAGACAAGTCGAGGATACTGCAAATGCTGCCAGTACCTTGCAAGCAGGTACGCCACGAAGAAGAGCACGGGAACGTAAACAAGCAGGCCACGCGCCGGACTAATGAGATTTCCGGCGAGAGCGACCCAGAAGGTATCCGAATGCAGACGACTGGCGAAGTAATAACTCGGAAGCCAGCGACCGTAGTGGTACCAGGAATAATAGATAAAGGCTAAGAACCACGCGCCGCCAGTTGCAGCATAGGCGAGGAAGAGCCGGCGATGAAAAATCAGCAGGTAGCCAGTAATAGCGATAATTGCCAACACGAAAGTTGGTCGCACGAAATAAGTCCACGCCAGCAAGGTTGCGAGCAATACTGGATTGCAACCGCGGCGTCCCGACTCATGCGCGAGCAGCAGGAAGATGACGACCCCTAGTAACAGGATGCCCCACGTGTCGGACCATAAGGCTCTCGATGCCGTGCTGTAGATCTGAGTACCTAACGATCCGCTCAAAGCCAAGACCACGCTCCAAGCCGTAGGCAAGACAAACCTTGCCGTAAGGAAAAATATGAAGGCGAGCAGGGCCATCAAGATAGCGGCGAGGCTTCCTTCAATCATCACCTCACCTCGCGGGTTGTAAGTTCCGTCCGGGTTGGCGGCGGAGATACCCAAACTGTTAAGCAGGGCAACGTAAGGCGTGGAGAGGACTGGCGTGCCTGGCGGCAAATGATGATAGAGATGACCGTCTACGATTTCTAACTGGTAGAGTGGGCCATCCTTAAAGTAGTAGCCTCCCCAGGTTGGCTCATAACGCGGTAATGCATAATGGTCGAGAGTGAAGCTTCCATGTTTCACTAAACCTTCACTAACTAACATCGAATAATTGGAATCAGTGAGCTGATGCACAGGCGAGCTCATAAAAATGAGCAACGTCAGGCAAAAAACGAGCGACGCTGCCACCGCTTCCGACCGTAGTATCTGTTCTTTAGTCAGAACCATTCTGTCATCGCGCGCGTCCTTCAAAGGCGTGAGATCATACCCGGAACCCAAACTTAGACCAACCTCTCTAATGTTTGTTGGCGTACTCGTAGGCTTGAACCAAGCATTAAGACCGGTCAACTACAGAACCGAGAGCGGAGCGACCGGATGCCGCCATTCAACTCTCACGTTGCTCTAATTACATCGGTTTGAGGTTGAATGACGGCATCCGGTCGCTACGCTCGCGGTTCTCTACTGAGACCATGGTTGTTGGCCATTTGCTTTTGACAGGGTACGATTGTCAAATGAATGACGTGAATTCAACTCAATTTTCGGCCATAGAGACGTTTCGCTCGTTGCATGCGTCGGGATGCTTTGTCCTGCCGAATCCGTGGGATGTAGGAACGGCTGTGTATCTGCATCATCTCGGATTCAAAGCGCTCGCCACGACTTCGTCAGGATTTGCATTTAGCCGGGCGCTCCCCGACGAGGTGTGGGCCATTCCTCGGGACTTGATGCTAGCGCACATCCGCGATGTCGTGTCTGCTACACCTCTCCCTGTCAACGCCGATTTCCAGACTGGGTACGCGGACGAACCCGAGGATGTCGCCAAAAACGTCGCCCTCTGCATTGCTACGGGAGTCGCAGGTCTTTCGATTGAGGACTCAACTGGAAATAGCGACGCACGGCTCTACGAGGAACGGTTGGCAGTTGAGCGCATCACAGCAGCGCGCGTCGCAATCGACGGCTCAGGCATACCGGTAGTTCTCACCGCGCGCTGTGAAGCCCGGCTCGTTGGGCACGCGGACGCTTTTCATGTAGCCGTCAATCGACTAGTCGCCTACGCCGAGGCAGGCGCCGATTGTCTATACGCTCCAGGTGTTCGGGATCCCAACCAGATAGCTGCCATCGTAAAGGCGGTCTCCCCTAAACCCGTCAACGTGTTGGTATCCAGTCCAGGACCTACAGTTTCAGAACTTAGCGATCTTGGGGTGCGTCGGATCTCGGTCGGTTCCGCACTTTCGCGTGTTGCATGGGGAGCGTTTGCTCGCGCGGCGCAAAGCATTGCAGCCAGCGGATCTTTCGGTGCCTTCGGCGATGCGATTTCGTTCGCAGAACTGAATGATCTCTTCCGGACTCGACGTTAACTCTTATCAATACCCGATAGCCAATCCATCTTTGCGAGGATCGGACGCGCCCATGAGCGTCTTGCTTACCGGATCGATCATGATGGCCTGACCGCCACCCATCGAGGACCGCAGCGCTCCGGGAGGCGAAGCGCGTACGTGACCCATTGCCATCAGACGATCGATTACATTAGCAGGAATCTCGTCCTCGAGCAGGACACTCCTGCCGTTCACATACCTGTAGCGAGGCGAGTCAATCGCCTGTTGCAACCCCATTCCGAGATCGATCAAGTTCACCAACACCTGGACGTGACCTTGAGGTTGTATGGCGCCGCCCATCACGCCGAATGACATAAACAGTTTGTTATCCTTGAAAACCATCGCCGGGATAATCGTGTGAAGTGGTCGTTTGCCCGGTTCGATCCGGTTAGGGTGATTAGGATCAAGCGAGAATCCGCTACCTCGATTCTGGAGCACAATGCCTGTGTCGCCCGCGACAATCCCCGAGCCGAAGGCGTCGAACAAACTGTTTATGAAAGATACCGCGTTGCCGTCTTTGTCTACGACTGTGAAATAAGTGGTATCGCTGCCGACGTTGATTTCTCCAGGGTTAACCAAGTTGAGCGCCTTGTTTGGATCAATCAGAGCACGTCGTTTGGCTGCATATTCTTTCGAGAGCAGCTCTGCTACCGGCACTCTAGCGAAGGCAGGATCGGCGATGTAACGGTTGCGGTCGGCGAAAGCGAGTTTGGTTGCTTCGATGAGCGTGTGATAAAAGCGATCCGGCTCGGAACTCATCGAGGCGAGATCAAAACCCTCCAGGATATTGAGCATCAATAACGCGGTCAGCCCCTGGCCATTGGGTGGGATCTCATAGACGGTGTAGCCGCGATAGTTGGTCGAGATTGGCTCTACCCACTCTGATTTCTGCGCCGCCAGATCTTCCATTGAGATAAACCCGCCGTTCTTTTGGCAGTAATCAGCAATGGACCGCGCAATCTCGCCCTTATAGAAAGCGTCGCGTCCGCCGCGCGCGAGTGCGCGAAATGTGCGGGCCAGATTGGGTTCCCGGAAGATCTCCCCTGTGTGTGGCGCGCGTCCATCAATCAGATAGTTAGCCGAAGCGGCTGGATTCTTTTTCAGCTTTTCGACTTCCGCATCCCAGTCTTCAGCGGCCTTCTCCATCACTGGGATTCCGCTTTCTGCGTACTCAATGGCTGGCGCAAGCAAATCGGCGAGCTTCATTGTGCCGTACTTATCAAGCAGTGTTACCCAACCATCAAACGCGCCGGGCACGGTTATACTTTCCATGCCGAACTGCGGCATTTGAGTAAGTTTCTTTTTTGCAAAGTAATCCAGACTTAAGGCGCGTGGCGCTCGCCCGCTTGCGTTCAGCCCTTTTAGTTCTTTCGTTTTCGACCAATAGACGAGCATGAAGGCGTCACCGCCGATACCGGTCATCATTGGCTCGGTGACGTTAAGCATCGCCGCCATTGCGATGGACGCATCAACCGCATTCCCACCACGCTTGAGAACTTCAAGACCAACTTGCGAGGCCAGCGGCTGGCTTGTGGCAACCATACCGTGTTGAGCGCGAACAACTGAGCGGCTAGGCTTGATCTGCAAAACCCAGCTCTTGTTTTGGGTAGATTGAACATTTCCCATCATCATGAAAACCGTGATTGTCCCCGCAATAAAAGCGCGCGCGGTTGCTCCCTGAAAGAGCGAATTGAGTCGTAATGTCATGTCGCTTTCTCGCTTCGGAATTGGATTGAGAAGACGCTTACTTCCAGACGCCGAGCAAACGTCTCACCGCTACCAACTCCCCGACGTGGTAGGCACTATGGTCCGCCACAAGTAACACCTCTCGAAGGTACGTCTGTCCCTCGCCGTGTGGGATCTTTGCGTAGAGATTTAAAGTGGGATCCGCTATGAGACCCTGAAGAGATTGTCTGTCTGTGCGAAACGCAGTGATGCTCTGCTGCCAGTCATTCGGCGTGGGCGGGGCCGTAGTCTTCGGCCAATACTCATCGGGCCACTTTGGCGAATGGTAGTCTGGATTTCGGCAGAAGTTCAGTATGTCGCTCTGCGTCAGCCGCAAATGCTCCAGCAACTCCCAGGGAGAATAGGGCAAGCCTTCTGGCCTCACGCCTTGCAACGATGGTGGGATGCCTTCCACTGCCGTATCGAAACTGACGTGCGCATCCTGCCAGTCGTGAAGTTTGATTAGCTGTTCACGAAGAATGTCGTTCTGGTTCATTTAGTCTCTACTCAGGAGGAACCATGGTCGCCGCCGCCACGCGCAAGACTTCGCGCACCTGCCGATCCCAATATGGCCAGCTGTGGCTACCAGGGAGTTGCCGGTATTCGTGGGCTATTCTGTGTTCCGACAAGACATCGGAGAAACGGCGATTGATGGCCAGCCATGGGTCGTCTTGCCCACAATCAAGATAGAAATATGGTAGCAGTTTAATTCGCTCCGATGGAAACTCCTGAGCGAGTTGTTGGACGTCATTGCTCTTACGTTCGATGCTATTAGTTTCACCAAAGGTCCGCATGATTGACTCGTCATCGATTCGCGAGGTGGCGTCTAACGCTCCACTCATGGAGGCCGCCAGGGCGAACACTTCAGGATGCTTAAGGCCAAATTTCAGAGCCCCATATCCTCCCATTGAGCAACCAGCGACAGCGCGTCCGCGGCGATCCCTAATCGTACGCAAGCGGCCGTCTACATCAGGGATTAATTCTTCCAGAATGTAAGTCTCGTACTTATCTGAGGGAACCGTAGCACTGTCCGTGTACCAACCATTGTTACCTTCAGGCGTGATGATGATTAGTTGTTGTTCTGAGGCGTATTGCGCGAGAGACGTATGCCCCACCCATGAATTAAATTGGCCGCTCCAGCCGTGCAAAAGATAGAGTACCGGGTAATGCTTTCGCCACGACGTAAACAGACCATAACCCGGCGGTAGCACAATGCTATAGGGTAAAGTCTTGCCGACAAGCTTGCTCTGGAACTGGACCGTCTCTGTGCGCACGGATTCTTCAGCTCGATAGTAGAAAGCCGCAAGCACACCAAGAAGAATGAACGTAAGTATGGGAAGTCGAAACGATCTCATCGAGTATTTGATAGGGTTGCTTAAACGTGCTGGGCCGTGCCGACCGTGGGATGCCTCGTCAGCCTCTCGAGAGCGTTAGATAGTAACGTACGAGCCCCGACGGATTGGGGCTTTGCTTTCAGTAACTGGCCGGTGTTTCGTTACCGATGAAAATCCCGTTCCTGTAGGTGTTCAAACATTTGGGATGAGCAAACACTGAAGGAGCGTCCGGGGGCGAGTAGACTATGTCATCCACTAAGGAGCCGGTCGGCGGATTGAGGCTCGCTAGATTTCGCACTCGCTTCGCGATCTCATGGTCAGCGCAGGAAGTGTCGCCACTGACGCCAAGTCCGCCGATGATCTGTCCGCTTGAGTTATACAACGGCACACCGCCGCCGAAGAAGATGAGCCCTCCCGCAATTTGATTTTTCCCGCCGCTTCCGCCGCTTGGCGGAGCCAGGGCTTTCGGGTCAAACGGATTGGACTGACCCAGACTCCAAAGCGAGTGACCGGGCTGTGTGAAGGTATAAAGTCTCGCAGTGGACAAGGCAAGCGAATCGAGGCTAAAGGCGTTGGCGGTGTAGGCCTTGGATTTCGCGATAGCTTGGCTGCCGGGCCACACCTGCGTCGGATCGGTTGTCGATGTAACGAAAGTGCATACTTCACCGTCGCGATTCACGACCGCTCCCCACATTCGCGTGCCATTGAAAAGTCCGCCAACCGTACCGCCCGAGGTCTGGGCGGCGACGAGGAATGCCCTCAGTTGGCTTTCGTTAGGCAAGCCCTGGCAATTACTGGGTTTGTCGGCAAAGGAAGAGTAGGCAGTTGAAAAGAAAGCGAGCAGTGATAACAAACCTAGTGCTGTCAGAAAGAACCATAATCTTCTTGGCATCTGAGTTTTCTCCTTTAAGGTGGGATTGGCGCGGCACTATATTCCAGGTGCGCACGACCAGTCAATAATCAGGGAGAAGAGATTCGGTACTGATGCATTTAACTGCGTCAGTACCGAAGATTCATCTTTTCTTCAATTTTGCCAGCGCTTCACCTATTGCAGTATCATCGTCTGTACGCTCCCGCTCCTGTTCCTCGTAACCTCCTTGCTGTTCGTGCACTCCCTGCCGTAGGAGGCGTTCTCGGTACTGTCGATTGGCAGTTGTCATATCAACTTCTAAATTCTCTGCAAGTAAGTGCAATTCTTCAATGGCGCACTCGAGAACAAGAATATCGCCATGAACGCTAGCCGCTCGATGCGGAACCGACCTCATTGACCATTCTCTATTAAAGAGTGCGACCCACTCAGGAGTGGGAGCGGCAGAAAGAAGAAAGGGAAACTTTTTGGCGTGTCGTCTGGAGCCATCACGCACCTGGGCCGGTTCCGGGTTAGCAATAATAGTGATGTCTTGGAAATCAGTGGACATTAGATTTGCTCCTTCACTTCCTTCCTTATCTCAATAGGTGGGCTGCTGTTTTTCCGAATTCCAAATATCGACGGCACAACGCCACTCGCCGTCGGATTCTCGACGCCAAATGGTAACCGCACGACCTTCAATCGTGGCAGGCGTACCGTCCGCAGCATTTGTTGGACAAGGATTGGATCAATAATCCGCAGCGCGTATTCAGGTGAGGTCTGCGCCAGATAAGCGCCTCGCCTCTTCCTTTATGCTGGATGTAATCATTGCTAAGATCCCAAAATTGCCGCTGGCTACCCATTTTGAGCGGGAGGAAAGAAAGCAAGTGAGCGGCGCGACAATGAAGGTTGGCGCTCCTGATAACAGGATTAATTGACTCAATGAGCCTTATCCTGACGCCCCGGCTCGAAAACCTCAAATGCCGGTATTTGGATCAGTCGTCACCGCTCGGCGAAAGATTACAACGAAATCAGCCATTGATCCAAGCAGACTCGATTGAATGGAGTGTCGGCACTGTGTAAGCTGTGATCCGTTCTTACCCATCATTCATCGAATCGCATGCTCAGATTCGATGTTGCCCCCGCGACTCATTGGACGCGCAAATATACTTTATTCGGAAGATTCTCTATAACAACTCGCCAGGCGCTATGATAAGGCGCGAGCTGGATCTATCTAAGTGTTAAAAAACCAATCCATCATCTGCTTTGGCGGCGAAGACTGGTGGTATCACCATCCGCATTCAAAAGCCCACTTGATGCGCAAGTTTGCGTGTGCCGGTAACAAGATAATCTTTGTGAACTCCATTTCCATGGGTCTGCCCGGGATGGCCCACAAAGACCTGGTTCCACGTATCGCGCGCAAACTGCGGAGTTATTCCAAACTCGCACGCGAAACTGACGAAGGCATCACCGTGGTCTCGCCCGCCAGTCTGCCGTTCTTTGGTAGTGCTGCAGCGCGAGCGGTGAATCGTCGAGTCATCGGAGCCCAGATTAGAAACCTGGCAAAGAGCCGCGGTCTTACTAAACCCATTTTATGGATCGCTATCCCGACTGCCGCGGAGTTGATCGGACAGTTTGACGAATCGATCATCGTCTATCATGTCTCGGACAAATACGATGCGAACACGATGGACCATGCCACGGACCCGGTTCATATTCGCAAACTACACGAGCATGCAATCGATGCCGCCGATCTCGTGTTCTATTCCGGCCGCAAACTCTTTGACGAAGCTACCCGCGGCCGCGAACGCTCTTACTTGCTCGAGCAGGGTGTAGATTACGATCACTGGTCCAGGGTGGGCAGTGGAGAGATTGAAGTCGCGCCGGAAGTTGCAAGCATTCCGCGGCCGCGTTTGGGATACTTTGGCGCCATCGAACCGTGGCTCGTGGATCAGGAACTTATAAAACGCGCAGCGCGAGAACGACCGGAGTGGCAATGGATCTTTATCGGCAATCGCTCACGCGGACTCGATATCGAACGCTTGCCAAATACACATTTCCTGCCGCCTGTCGCTTACAAAGATCTGCCCCGTTACGCCGCGGGATTCGACGTTTGTGTGCTGCCGTGGGAAACTGAACAGGCTTTTACGAGTTATGGTTCGGCGATCAAGGTGCGTGAATATCTCGCGACGGGAAAGCCTGTAGTAATCTCGCCTTTGCCGGAATATGAGCCAATGAGCGATGTGTTGAGAATCGCTCGAACCCGAGACGATTTCATGAAGCTTGTTGAAGATGCGCTGCGGGAGAATGACCTGGCGGTCCCAGCCAGACGACAGGCGGCAGTTGCTTCGGGCACCTGGGATGCTCGCGCCGAGTGGGTAAGTGAGTTGATTGAGAGAACGTTGACGGCAAAGGAAGCTTAATCATTGGGTCGTCGACAAACCGAAGTTTATCGGACAATTTAATGAAACAGGTTTTGCAAAACCGGAAAACTGGAAGACCCTTTGTTGGTGAGGTACCCGTTCCGGTTGTGCAGCGAGGTCGTGTCCTGGTGCGTACTGTTGCGTCCTTGATAAGTGCGGGAACAGAGCGCGCCTCCGTAGAAACAGTTAGCAAGGGTCTGGTCCATGAAGCACGCCAGCGACCCGATCTCGTCAGAACTGTGGTCGCCAAGGCCAGAACAGAAGGATTGCTTAATACGCTCGGTGCGCTGCGCGACAAACTCGCTGCTTCACAGGCGCTGGGCTACAGTGCCGCGGGAATTGTGGTGGATCTCGGTGAGGGCATTTCGGAATTTCAGATCGGAGATCGGGTTGCGTGTGCTGGAGTAGGTTTTGCTTCGCACGCGGAAGTTTTATCGGTTCCCAAAAATCTTTGCGCGCATCTTCCCGAGACGGTGAATTTCGAAGCAGGCGCCTTCGGCACGCTTGGAGCTATTGCTCTGCAGGGTGTGCGTCTGGCTAAACCTACGTTGGGTGAGTCAGTCGTAGTTATCGGTCTCGGTTTGGTTGGTCAGTTAACTGTGCAACTTTTGAAAGCGAATGGTTGCCGTGTTTTTGGTCTCGATTTGGATCCTTCGCGAGTAGCACTCGCGCTCGAGTTGGGTGCTGATAATGGCGCGATTTCCAATGAAGAAACGCCGAAAGCAATAGAAAAGTGGACTCGTGGACGTGGTGCTGACGCCGTGCTGATAACCGCGGCAACTGAATCCAATCAGCCGGTAGAGCTGGCGGGAAAAGTCTCGCGTCCAAAAGGTCGTGTGGTGGTAGTTGGCCTGACTGGGTTGGATATTCCCCGGCAGCCATTCTACACGCGTGAGCTGGAGCTAACGATTTCGATGTCTTACGGTCCAGGTCGTTATGATCCTGAATATGAAGAGCGAGGCCACGACTACCCGCTCGCATATGTGCGTTGGACCGAGCAACGAAACATAGAAGCCTTTCTCGATCTAGTTGCTGCAGGACGTGTCGATGTCGGTAGACTGATCACGCACAGCTTCACCATTGAGGAAGCGCAACGGGCATATCAATTGATTTCAGGCGAGGGAGAGGAGCCATACCTGGGTGTCGTCCTTCGTTATGATCCAGCAACCGAAGCTGCGCGCCGTGTCCAACTGAACGCGCCGGCCGAGGTTCGCAGGTCAGACAAATCCATCACCCTTGGACTGATCGG
>Ga0070706_100004549_pt1 | contig 13342 bp, 20 predicted proteins | sample KBSK5501metaG_FD_65476 | JGI IMG/M metagenome (GOLD analysis project Ga0070706, IMG submission 65476) | Corn, switchgrass and miscanthus rhizosphere microbial communities from Kellogg Biological Station, Michigan, USA - KBS K5-50-1 metaG | ecosystem: Host-associated > Plants > Roots >...
GGAGGACCATCGTGGCATCATTTGGAGTGCCTGCCCACCTCATGGGAGGCAAGATCACCACCATCGAGGACAAGTTGCTAGAAGACGTGATTGCCTACCCAGACGATGATGGACCTCGTCTGATCCTAGCTGACTGGTGGGAGGAGAATGGTCAGGAGGAGCGTGCTGAATTCGTCCGAATCCAATGTGATTTATCACAGTTCGACGAGTATCGTTTCCCTGACTGTCACCACTGCAATATTGACAGTGGGCATGTGTGGTGTTCTGCACTAGCTCGTGGGTTGAACTACTGGATGATTCTACGACAGCGTGAGAAAGAACTACTAGACGCTAGTGGACAGGACTGGTTGTTGCCGCTGGCGCGGGTGCTGGGTGTGCCACTTTCGCCGGGACGATACAAGGGCAGCCGCTACCGATATATTGGCACCCGAATGCTGACATGGGGTGAGGGAGGACCAGACTGTAATATCAGCTGGGGTCGTGGTTTCGTTGCTGAGGTGAAATTACCACTCAACACCTGGAAAGAGCACGGCAAGAACATCATCAAACAACACCCAATTAAGGTGGTGCATCTTACCGACAAAGGAGTATGGACGCCCCTAGCAACACGCCCCCGCTGCGCCTGGGCAGTTGGACACGGGGAAACAGAACTATCAAGGTCTTTTATTTTGCCGCCGTGGTTAGGTTCATACCTGCGAAAATACCAACTGGAAGGAAATACTGGTTGGCGGTGGTACGAGTCAGAAAGCGCCGCCATAGATGATCTGTCTCAGGCACTGCTCAGATGGGCAAAAGGAGAGTCCTCTTGACTACCAAACCATTTCCCTTTCAAGAGGACGCCGTCGCTCGCATCGAGGAGTTCGCTGGACGGTCGCTACTTGCCGCCGATCCAGGACTTGGCAAGTCCCTTATGGCACTCAAGTGGCAGTTTAAGCACAACAAGTCCTGGCCCATACTCATTATCTGTCCGGCAAGTCTCAAGTGGAATTGGAAAAATGAGGTACGCAAACACTTCAATGCTGACAGTGTCATCCTGGAGGGCACTAACCCAAGAAGAGTGGAGATACCGAAGAGAGCGAAAATATTCATCATCAACTACGACATCCTCAAACCGTGGATGGAGTTCCTACTGTCTTTAAACCTCCAGTTAGTAGTAATCGATGAAAGTCAATACTTACGGAATGTCAAAACTCTCAGAACCAAGAAAACCAGAGAGGTGTGTCGTCCCTGTCCCCACATACTAGCTCTGTCTGGAACACCCCTAGTCAACCGCCCGGCGGAGTTGTGGCCAACCTTGAACATCCTTCGTCCAGACCTGTACCCTAGTTTCTGGAGTTATGCAAGATCCCACTGCTCTCCTGTACTCACACACTGGGGTTGGCGCTTTGACGGAGCAACTGACTTACAAACTCTGCATAGGAATCTTCTCAAGCAGCTGATGGTGCGCAAGAAGAAGTCAGAGGTGCTGAAGGATCTGCCTGAGAAGTCCCGGCATGTGGTGCCGCTACCCATCAACAACTACAAGGAGTACCAGAAGGCAGAGAGGGACTTCATTGTCTGGTTAGCACAGAAGTCCCGGGTGAAGGCAGACAGGGCCCGCAAGGCACAGACCTTGACCCGGATGGGTTATCTCAAACGCCTGGCTGGAGAGTTGAAGGTCCGGCAGGTGACCGAGTGGGTGGAGAACTTCCTCGATGACGGTGACGGTAAAATCGTGGTGTTTGGCGTCCACAAGCGTGTCCTGCATCCCCTCCACGAGCACTTTAAGGGTTCGGTGCTGGTTGACGGTTCGGTAACCGGCAGGGACCGGCAGAAGGCGGTGGAGCGCTTCGAGCATGACTACCACTGTCGGGTGTTCCTGGGCAACATCCAGGCAGCAGGGGTGGGCATCAACCTCCAGTTCGCTTCTACAGTAGCTTTTGCTGAACTGTCCTGGGTGCCTGGTGAACACCTTCAGGGAGAGGAAAGGTGTTATAGAATTGGGACAAAGAGTAGGGTTTCTATCTACTATCTAATAGGTGTGGGTACTCTAGAGGAACGCCTGTGTCGGATAATACAGACAAAACAAGATGTAATCTCTACCGTGTTGGATGGCAGCAGGTCAGCTAACGAACTGAGTGTGTTCGACGAGTTGGAGCAGGAGTTGTTGAAGCAAAACTGGAGGTGAAATATGGGAAAATACAGGGAACTTGTTCGTGTAATTGCAGAGAAACTGGACAAAGAAAGACTGATAAATCCATCCTACGCAGATCGTCCTGCCATCGAGCGCATCATTACCGAGGGCATCGAGAAAGCAGTTAGCGAGGCCCTTGCCTGTAACCTGCCGCTGCCCATGTCGGCGGCGGAGTTGGACGAGGCGGATGGATTACTACACGCTCGCGAGTACGGCACGATTCACAACGGTGACAAGCAGTGCGTCTGCAACCTGTGTATCGGGCATCGCCTCCTCGACCACGCTCGCTGCTGTGAACGCCTGCTCCAAGACGTGGGCAAGTATGGTGACTTTGCCGCTGGTCAGCGGGACCGCGAACGCCAGTTAATTCCCATGCTAAGAAAGATGGAATGGCTGGCAGACACCGGACCATACAGATGTCATTTTTGTCGCCGTCAATCACACCAAGGACACACTGACGATTGTCTTATTGGCAGCATCCTCAAGGAAATAAACCAGTGAAGATCCTTATTATGCGTGGAATCCCCGGTTCTGGCAAAACCACTTGGCTGAGAAACAACCACCCTGACCTGTTCGACGTGCCTTGGGGCAACGTGGATAATGGTTGGTGTTCTGCCGACCACTACCATCTGAAAGACGGTATCTACCAGTTCGATCCGGCGAACATCCAGAATGCGCATGCGTGTTGTCTCCGGAAGTTCATGCTCAGGGTTGTGGAGCAACCCTACGTCAAGACCGTGGCAGTGGACAACACCAACTTGACCGCGTGGGAGTGTGCCGCTTACTACTACATAGGTGAGTTGTATACCACAGACATCAAGATTGTCACCATCTGGACGGACTTCTTGGTCGCCGCCAAGAGAAATACCCACGGTGTACCCATCGAGCGGGTGGCACAGATGCACCTGACCATGCTCAGTGAGAGACTCCCTCCCCAGTGGAAGCATGAGATGGTGTTAGGAGAATAGAACGTGACCGCGCAAGAACTACTGGAATTGTGGGAAGAATATTACACCTATAACGATAGATCAACGTGGAATTATATAAAGTGGTTGTGGAGAGGTGATCATAAACATTGAAGAACTAGCTGAATTCTGGGAATTAGCAGGTAGGCACGGCACCATGAATTGGAATGAAATCAAGTGGTTGTGGTGGCTGAGGAGAAACCACCCATGAACATTGAGGAACTGCTCACCGAGTTGAATATTCCCTACCGAACAGCAGGACAGCATGAGCACGCTCGGCCAGGTTGGGTTCAGGTGGACTGTTGCTCATGTGGCGCCGAGGGGCATTACCGTCTGGGTATCAACCTGTTTGGCAAGTACAGCTGTTGTTGGTCGTGCGGTCCCATTCGTCTGGGCTGGGCACTATCTGAACTAGCAAACACCCACGCAGGATCGTCCAGGACACGCCAGGACGTGTTCCGGTTGCTGGACGGTCTGACCACCATCGAAGGTGTCCGGAAACGTCCTGGCTCGATCCTGCGCATTCCAGAGGGGGTTGGTAATCTCAGCAAGTTCCATCGGACGTACTTGGAGCATCGCGGTTTCGATCCTGATCAACTGATCAGTCAGTGGGGCATCAAGGGGATTGGTCTGGCGGGGCGTCTGGCGTGGACTGTTTTCATCCCCATCCAGTTTGACGGCAGGGATGTTAGCTATGCTTGCCGCCGTCTGGTGGACGAGGAACCTCGCTACCTGAACTGTCCGGTAGAGGATACAGTGTTTGAAAAGAGACAATTACTCTACGGTGAGGACCATGCTGGACACACCGTCATCGTAGTTGAAGGGTTTCTGGACGTGTGGGCACTAGGGTACGGGGCGGTAGCAACGATGGGAGTGGGATTCTCTCGATCGCAAGCAAGAAGACTCAGCAAGTACCCCAACCGGGTGATCTGCTTCGACGCCGAATCAGAGGCACAGAAGCGGGCCCGGGACCTAGCAAGTAAGCTGGAGTCGTTTCCTGGCAGGACTGCTGTAGTAGAGTTAGCAACAGGAAAAGATGCTTCACGCTGTTCTAAATGGGAGTTGAAAAAACTTAGGGGGATGCTCCGATGACCACCATCCATGCTCTGCCAACTGACCCTAGTAGTAAAGCCTACGGCATGATCAGGCTGAAGTTCAACTTTGACAGGGAACTTATAGAGGATCTCAAGAATGTACTAAGACGGGCCCGCAGCAAGACAAGCACACCGGTAGGCGGTTGGATGCCCGAGGAGAAAATCTGGTGGGTTTATCCTCTGGTGTGGCACCGGGTGGCAGGTCAACTCCGTGCCCTGGGCTATCAACTCATTGATGATCTACCAAGAGAGAACAGCCCGGATGGTTGTCCTGAACTCACTGGTCTGGTGCAGGCTCTACAGGACAATCCTGACGATGATGTGTCCAGAGCGATCCTTGGTGATCTGCTCATCGACCTGGACCCTAAGCTAAAGTGGGACATGTTGCCCAGATGGGTGAGAACAGAGTGGATCGTTGCTAGACGAAGGTTGGCTAATAACGAACTAATCTTTCCCCGACCAACCAGCAACATTGGAATAGCCAACGAAATAATTCACTGGGTGCGTCTGCAACAACTGTGGGTTGACATGAAAGAAGCAGACTGTGGGTGTCTGTTTTTACCGTGGTGGATGTGTCTGGCAATCAGAGTGGATCTTGATCCTCACACCACACTACACATTTTCCAAAAGCTAGGGAAAGTGCTCGGTGTGGCAGTAGTTGTCGTGCCCACAGGTAAGCACTAATGGGCGATCCTGCTACCACCCAAAAGCTATGGAAAAGGCAGTTTGGTATGAAAACACCCAAGTACAGCTACTCCGTGTTCATCCGCGTGCCCAACCTGGATGACAACTGGCACTGGGTGACATCCAGCACTCTGTCCTACTGCCGCAAATCCAAGGTACAGCAACTCCGTAATAGATATGAAGCTATGATAGTCCGGACGCCACGGGGGCACTTCTGGACCGAGGAAAGTTATTCTGAGGATGAATTGTTTTGTGAAGGGAAGGTGATGACATGACCCGTGAAGAGATCAATCAGTTGGACTGTAACCAATTAGCTGACCTGATTGCTGACAAGGTCATGAGGTGGGGCGTCTGGAGAGTGTGTAAGCAGGGGCACAGTCAGTATCCGGGAGAAGGGTGGAACTGGTTATCGGTCGGTGACAGGGATTACACTGCCGGTGAGTTAGCAGAAACTTATCCAAAATTCCCACCGCACCGGGCGATGTGGAACCCAAACCACGACCTCAACCAAGCGGTGGAGGCAGTGATGACCAGCGGACTCACCTGGAAGTTGTTCCGGAGTGACGGCAAAGTCAATGCTGTCCACGCCGAGGTCTGGACAGCGGACTGGTTCAAGGTCTATTGTGTAGCTGCCAAGAATGGTAACATTGCCGAGGCATTGTGTCGGGCATTGCTACTAGCTATAACTCATCCCACTGAAGCTGGCGTTGCTTAGTCAAACAAGTATTTTGAAGAAAGCGTGAAGCCGATCTAGACAGAAATCTGGCGCCGGTGTCAAATGATTGTAGTTCGGTTCCGAGTGCTTTCGCGTATTTGTACGTGTGTCTACGTGTGTCTACGTGTGAGGAGTAGTTGTAATGAAGAGCGCGGCGAAGAAAACCAAGAAGTCGATCAGTGAGAGCGGGTACATGAGCATCGATGATGTTGGAGAGTTTCTTAGTGTGAGTCGTTCAACCGTCTATCTGCTTCTCAACACAGGGGCGATTCCTTCCGCCAAGTTCGGGCGGAACAGGCGCATCCCTCGCCAAGCAGTCATCGACTTCACTGAGCAGAAAATGAACGGCAAGACGTGACAGAAAACGGAGCAGGGGGTGCTGATAACACCCCCTGCTCCTGTGATTTCGCCTCGACCCCGCCAAGAGTGAGACTTCAACGATAGGTAGACTCCGCATGAGGACTACCGAGGGATGTGTCGTTGCGCCCCCGAAGCAGAGCCCTACTGCATTCATCATAACTACAGTTTGTAGGAGGACAAGTTGAGCTAAACAGGAATTATTGTAATTCGCCCGTGAACCGGAAGGAGGATCAAGTGACCACTAAAAAGATTCGTCCCTACACCGACGACGACCGAAGCAGGTTGGCATCCTACGGCAACACAGTCACCTCGAACTACGTTGCTGAACTATTCCGCACGAAAAAGATCAGCAGGGTTGGTCTGCTCATCATCTGGGAGATCGCCCGGTATTTGAACATTGAAGATGCCGACTGGTGTGACCTAACCAATCAGCAACTAGCTGAGCGTATCAGTTGCAATCGAACTTACATCTCAGACACCATTAGTGAACTGATCAAACTTGGCGTGGTGGAAACTTCCTACGTTGAAGATAAAAGATACCTCACAACCGGTCATGGAGGTGTCTCATGAGCACCAAAGAACACCATGAGCTCAAGTTCCGTGGCACGGTGAACTACCCAGAGATGCATGAACTGTTAGCTAAAGGAGTCATCACCGGCACCGAGTTTGCGCTGATTCCTACCATCGACTCGCTGGTGGACTGCAAAGGTGAGGGGTGTTGGGCATCCAACGAGTACCTTGCCAAACTGGTCAACACCAAAACCAGACAGCTTCAGTACATGCTAAACCACCTGATAGAGCTGGGGTTGATCCGTAAGGTGGGTTGGATCTTCAAAGCTGGTAGAAACCACCGCGTACTGGAGACGAAGTGGTCGAGAGTTGAGAGCGTTTGTACAGATGCAGTAGACTGCACCGGGAGCGTTTGTACAGATGCAGTGGACTGCACTTCTACGGGTGCAGTAGATTGCACCCAATATAACCTGAGTAGTATTGATAGAAAATACAGTGTCGCTCCTGACGACTCGCGGTCTGCGACCGCTCGCCAGTCAGGCAGCGACGGTGTGTTTCCTGATGATTTGTACACCAGACCCAGCACCAATGGTCATGCCGAAGGCCACACCCCTGGTCATGGGACAGGTAACGGTACTAACGGCAATAGCAATGGATCTCACTCAGGCTCGGCTCCTGCCTCCACTACTACTAAAAAGATAGTAGAAACACACATAGGATGTCACTCAGATAGTGGTAACGGCGCTGGTATACAAAAGAATAGTAAATCTCACTCAGGTAACGGCAACGGTAATGGTCATGCTCAGGTAGGTACATTTCTCACCGGCGCTACAGTCAAGGAACAGACCATGTCACAGCGCTGTGCTCACCACTTCTACAACTTCCTCAAAAGCAAAGATCAGTTGGATGCCAAGTCGAAGATCCCAGCATGGGTAAAGGAGTTTTCCGCTCTCTTAGATTGGAGAAAGGATGAAGCTGAAGTCTGGCGGGTCCTGACAGGTTACATCAAACACTTCGACGAGGAGTTCATGCCAGTAGCTTACTGTGCCAAGAAGTTCCACGAGAAGTACATGTCGATCAAGACCCGGTTGGAGAAGATCAAGGAACAGGACCAAGACGAACCAGACTATGAGGTGGTGGAGGAGCGCCTGCCCGGTGGACGCATCCGCCAGACAGTGCGACGGAGGGCATAGACCATGAAGGTGACCGAGTTCAAGAAGGGCGATCTCCAGCGCGAGATCCTACTGGGCATGATCGCCAGCACAGATGCTCTGGCGCAGGTCAGTGAGATCCAACCGCGACCGCGCTTTCCCAACCCCGAGTGCGCAACTTTAGCTCGTCTGTGCCTGGACTATTACCGGGAGCACGGCAAGGCCCCTCGGAAGGGCATCGTCTCCCTGTTCCGCGCTTGGGCTAGCCACAAAGATGAGGAATCCGTCGAGTCCGTGGATCGCATGCTGGGCATCATCTTGACCGAGTACACCCCCGACGAGGAAATCAACGCCGATCATATCTTTTCCATAGCTGCACGATACTTTGCCGAGCAGCACGCCCGCCGGACGGTGGAAGAAGCTCAAGGTTTTCTTGACCTAGGTAAGCTAGATAACGCGCATGAAGCCTTGGAAACCTACGGCAAGATCCAGACTACTAAAGCTGATAGCGGGTTTGTTCTCAACGACTCCGCTCTCATGAAAAAAAGTTTGGGTAGGAAAAGAAGAACCAATCTGTTTGACTACCCTGGCGACCTGGGTAGGTTCTTCGACGGTGCTTTCAAAAGAGGTGATTTGACCTCTTTTATGGGTGAGGAGGGTGTTGGCAAGACTGCCTGGTTGATCGACGTGGCAATTAGAGCTTTGTCAGCACGGCGCAAAGTGGCGTTTTTCAGTATCGGTGATCTGACATGGGATCAGTTGTTGCTGCGCTTCGCCGTTCGCATAGCTGAACTGCCTCGCTACGACAGGACAGTAAACTTCCCGATTCGTTTCGTGTCTGCTTCTGACCCGGAGCAACCAGAAATAGCTGAGTTTGAGCAACGTGAACTACAAGGCGTGGATGCCAACTCGGGGTGGGAGCAGATTCAAAGGTTCAACCGCAGGGTGGTCAAGTCGGACAAGCCATACTTCTTCGCTGCCAATCACGAAGCTGGTGTTCTCACTGTCGAGGACATCCGCAACCAGTTGCGTGAACTGCACAGAAGACAGGACTTTCAAGCTGATGTTGTAATCATTGATTATTCAGACCTTCTTGCTCCTCCTAGTGGTACGTACAAAGATCAAGCTCGTGACCAGATCAACAAGACCTGGATTCAACTGAGGGCGCTGGCGGGCAGCAAGGAGTACGGCAGGTTGGTTGTTACGGCGACACAGACCAACCGCCCGTCCTACAAGAGTAAGTTGATACGCAAAGAGCATGTAGGCGAGGACAAACGCAAACTAGCTCATGCCGCCTACATGATCGGGTTGCGTATGCAGGACAGCGACAAGGAACGGGGAATTACTCGCCTGAACTATGCCAAGGGACGGGAGATCGATTTCAGCCCAAGAAGGACCGCTGCCGCCCTGGGTTGCTGGGACTTGTGGGCGCCTGCTGTTCTTTCCATCTTTTGAGATATATTATGAGCAAGTACACCACATTCATGTTTGAGCACAGACCTATCGACGATGATCATTTTCAGGGATGGGATGATTATGGTCGGATAAGATTTCGCGTTTCCAGTTCTCTGGAACTGCTTGATCGCATTCTCAGGTCAAGGCTGTGGTCACAGCGACATCTTGGTATTTTACAGATATCTTGCTGGAAACCAAAAAGATTTGAAGGTGTGCAGAGATTTACCTTTGCCCCTCCGGTAGGTCCGCTTGTGTTTCGAGACGAGGAGCAACTAGAAAAGTTTGTGGTGATGTTGTGGGGACAGGCCCGCTGGCGTCTCCTGCCAGAGGACCCCCTGCTGGAATAGAGGCACCCCAGACGAGCCAGGACACGCTCAGACACTTTCGATCGATTCCCCGGTGGTTTTGTCGTCTAGGTGCCTCAGAAGCGATCCTAGACGATCCCAGAGGCATGCCAGTTTGTACACTAGTTGTGTTCTGTGAGGTGTTTTGTGGACGAGATGACATGGTTAGCTAGTGCCAATCCGCAGGCTATACTCGACGCCGTTAGTGAAGCTAATGGAGACCATCCTGACCGCACTTTCTACGGTCAGGCGCCCTACCAAGTTAGTAATAGAAAGCTGAGGTTGTTTGCCTGTGCCTGTCGTCGTCGAGTTCCGGGTTTGGTGTGGGACGGGCAATCAGCTGGGTGGCAACATATGGAAGATTATCCTGAAGAGGAGATACTAGCAAACGATGTAGGACCGCATACTGTTCCAGCTATTAACCATGCCCGGTTGTTCATTGGTCATCAGGAAGCGCCATCCCAGAGCGAGATGGCAGCGCTGCTACGGGAGATTGTTGGCAACCCTTGGCGACAGGTAAAGCTACCAGAAGGTCCCAATCAGCGCTGTCCCTTGTGCAAAGGAGAAAAGGTGCGGCGGGTGCGACCAACTGGTGCTGCCGGCACCCGGAAAACTCACCTGACGAATTGTCGTGCTTGTCGTGGTAAGGGGACTGTGCCCGGTCCCTGTCCCTGTCCTTGGTTGACCCCACAGGCCCTGGCAATGGCTGAATATGCCTACGAGTCCAGGGACTTCTCCGGGTTGCCCATCCTTGCTGATGTCTTGGAAGAATCAGGATGTCAGGAGGAGATGATCCTGCACCACCTCCGGGGTGAGGAACCCATCCTGCGTGAGGTGCCCCGGCAGACCCAGACCATCGGACCTCCCCTCTACCACCTCGTCGGGTGGCGTCTCCTGCGTGGTCCTCACTGTCGCGGGTGTGCAGCAATCGACGCCCTGCTCGGTAAGAGCTGACGGTCACGTTTCTCCCCATCCAGAGAAAATTCCGATCACTGGCTTGACATCCTCACCAGCGCTGTTAGACTGGTAACGTAGACGAAATGATGGCAACGTGACAAGGAGAGAACTCGTGACACAGGCAGCGGTCAAGTTACTTCGCCGCATCGGCGAAACCGAGGACGGTGCTCTGCGACTCAGCAAGAGCAACGACAAGGCGGCAGAGGAACTCAAGAACGAGGGGTTGGTGGTCTATATCCGGATCTCTACTGGTGGGGCTGATGTGTGCCTCACGCAGGCAGGATTGGACGCCTACGACCGACTACACCCCACCTCGTCCACGGAGGTCTGACCATGCGGTTACAGAGGCTGGAGTACCTGCCATGCGTCGAGGGCATGGCAGGATTTGGGGTGGTGCCTGTCCTCACCCAGGAGGAGGCTGCACTGGTCCAGGAGTGCATGGAGGACGCCCACCGGATCGTCTGGACCGAGAACTGGCGGGCGAACCCACCACCCGCCCGGAGCAAGAAGGGCCGGTCAGCGCAGGCAGATGCAGCGAAAAGAAAAACCTAAAAACTTTCTGTACTAGCTTGACTTGCTGGGAACGTGTGGTAAGATTCTAACGTAGACGAAATGCTGGCAACGTGAGGAGGGTAGTGGTGAAGACTGATTACAAGGGGCAGTTGAACCTCGCTTGGATGCGGCTGAACGCCTGGATGCGGGCAATCGAGGCAACCTGGATGGGAGACAAGAAGCAGCGGGAAGCATGGATGCTGCTCTGCCGTGCGCTGGATCGGGTGTGCTAACGTGCCTGTGTCGGGTGACCTAGCTGGTTCCAAGTCCAGTGTTCTGTGTGGAGGTTCAGTAATGACCGAGACGATGATCAGCGACCGTGTGCGTCTGGCCTGCGACATCGCCACCGGCAAGGTCCCTGCCGACCCTGCCGCCCCGGGCAAGCAGATTACTGCTGCCTACAAGGATCTGTCCTGCAAGGGCAGGGGACCGTGGTGGTACAGGATGGTCTACCGCAACGGGGGTTGGACCTACTTCTCCGACGAACGCCTGCCGATGGGCACGTTCCGGGCGTCGGAGCGACGGGCAACGGTCCACGGCGAGGTCTACCCCGGCGAGATCGTGGTCAACCACGACAAGGGTGGTCCGGTGGACATTGCTTGCTTGGTCTGTGGACCAGACGAGGAGGGCAGGGTACTGGAGCATGTCGAATTCAGCAAGCGCCGGGACGGCAATCTCTGCTTCGTCCTGCCCGATGGTTCCGAGGTGGTGCTGAGCAACCCACGCCGGTAACCCCACCCCCTCGCCCAGCAGGAGAACGATTGATGACTTGGATCGAGATTTTTGACCTGTCAACCTCGTACGGGGACCGGTTCCCCGAACTCAACCTTGAAGTCCTTCACAGCGAGCTGGTCGCGGTGGGTCGGATGGCACACGCCGCAGCTGTCCACGCCGTCATCGCCTCGCCCTGGCGCCCGACGTGGCTGCACACGGACGACAAATACAAGGGAGACTCGATGTGGGGATATCCCCACATCCCGTGCTGGGGCTGGGTCGCGCCAGCCCCGCTCGACCTGCGATTTGCCAGCAGCTGGTTGTCAGGACAGGAGATCACGTTTTCTTGTCTCCGCCTTGCCATCTGTGCGATGGCTGAGAGGCTAGGGGCGGTCAAGCTGGGGTGCTCGCACCCAGACTCCGTCTATCTAGTAGAGTCCGCCCAGCAGGGAAAATCTGAGTAACGGCTTGACTTGCTTGGGATGGGTGGTAAGATACACGTAGACAAGATGACGGCAACGTGACAAGGAGATGTCCATGAGCAAGGCTACGGTGGTGTTGACCTTGAATCAGCGGTCGTTCATGACCGAGACTTACCATCGGGACGAGACGGCTGGTCAGCAGAGTTCACGGATGTGGTTCCATTGCGGGGTGTGTGACTGCTTGCACCCGTGGCAGGGCGGGCTCTTGAAGTGTCAGGACAACCCGCCAGAGCAGATGACGATGGCGGAGTACGGCAAAAGAGTGGCGAATGGCACGTTGTAGACAAATTGTGTTCCAAAAGAAGGAGATTGATCATGGCAACCAAGACCAAGAAGGCGCCCGTCAAGGGCAAGAAGAAGACCTCTGGCAAGGCCAAAACCCCACCCCGGGTCAAGGTTGAGGTGCTGGCAACCCATCTCGATGGGAGGCGTCTCACAACGGGACGCCCAGGCGTAATCAACACCATTGTGGAGTTGCTTTACACCGCATCGGAGGAGAAACCAATTACCAAGGCGCAGGTGGTGGACACCCTCGTCGAGCGGTTCCCCGATCGGGATGTCAAGAGGCTGAAGGTGACGACCGGCTGCCAGATTTCCTACGATCTGCGCACCAAGCGGGGACTGTCAGTGCAACACCGTCCGATCGGCATGCGGCAGTGGGGGTACTGGCTGAACCCGGTGGACGGCGAGTGTCCGATGACGACGATGCAGCCCAAGCGGTGGGTGGGCACGAAGGACACTTCCACCCCCACGAAGAGCAGGAAGCAGCGCAGGACGAAGCAGGACGAAACCCCGTCTCCGCTTGCGGATTCGCCTCCTGTCCCGGAGACGCCACCCGAGGCGATTCCCGAGACGACTCCGGAGGTTGTAGAGGCGCCAGTGCCGGTCAAGGACAAGACCAGGGTGAAGAAGCAACCGGTGCCCAAGAAGAAGTCCAGGAAGGGCAAGAAGACCGGAACCGTCCAGGTCAATGGCATGGCTGAACTAGACCGGGTCAGGGAGGAGCGGAGGGCCAAGCAGGACAAGGCGATGGCAACAGTCGCCGAGACCCTGCCGGTGGGCGAGGAGATCAGTGAGGTGATTGCCAGGTTGGAGGACTGAGAGTGCAAATCTACTCAGTGCATCGCCACCGGGTCTATGCCGTTCCAGTCATTCGTGAGACTGGAACCCGGTGGTTTGTGGGTGA
>Ga0070706_100004553_pt1 | contig 13326 bp, 8 predicted proteins | sample KBSK5501metaG_FD_65476 | JGI IMG/M metagenome (GOLD analysis project Ga0070706, IMG submission 65476) | Corn, switchgrass and miscanthus rhizosphere microbial communities from Kellogg Biological Station, Michigan, USA - KBS K5-50-1 metaG | ecosystem: Host-associated > Plants > Roots >...
AAAAATACGTGTGTGGAGAAAGATCTCGAAGTGGTTCCCATGGAAAGGATCGTCACGGCTTTACCCGAAGATACCATGGGGATTACCAAAATGCTCCCAGATTATCTTGTTGAAGCGAGACTGACGCCTCTTGCTGAGAACGAGACAAAAGTGGAATTCAGTCATTATTATTCAACGAAGTCTCTCAAGGCAAAATTATTCAATGTCATCGCAAAAAGGAAGATTGCACGAGACGCTCAAAACACTCTTGATGCTATAAAAAGAACGATTGAAAAAAATACGTAAGAGCTTTCTCAGACGCGCGTCGCGGCCAGGTATTCCTTCGAGGGACAAAAGGAGCATGCAGCTATGGACAAGACACCTGATCCCATTCAAGAACTGGTGGCGGCTGCCCGGCGCAAGCAGATCCTGGATGCAGCCACCCAGGTGTTTGCCGAAAAAGGCTTTCATCGCGCCACGGTCAAAGAGATCGCACACGTGGCCGGCATTGCCGATGGCACGATCTACACCTACTTTGCCAGCAAAACGGAGGTGTTGTTAGGGATTCTCCATCGCCTCAATGAGTCAACGGAACGCGAGCAGCAACTCACGCCGGAGAGCAAGCAGGATCTGCGCTCCTTTTTCACCGCGTACCTGCGCCAGCGCATGGCTCTGTTGTGGCCAAATGCGGAGGTCTTTCAGGCGGTCCTGCCGGAAATGCTGGTCAATGAGGAATTACGCGCATTGTATTACCAACAGGTGCTGGTGCCCACCTTCACCGTCGCCGAACACACCTTCCAGGTGCAGCGTGGAGCAGGACAGCTACGCAGCATCGATGTGTCCCTCACGGTTCGTGCCATCGCGGGCATGCTTTTTGGTCTGCTCACGTTCCAATTGCTCGGCGACGAGGTAATTGCCCAGCGGTGGGAAGAACTCCCAGAAGTTCTGACCTCCCTGCTCTTTGACGGCTTGCAACCGGGAAAGGAGGCTACACACGAATGAAGAACCCGACTCGTCATTTCATTGGAGTGCACCTGGAGAGGGCCGTGATTGCCTTTTTCATCCTCGCTGCCCTCAGCTTGCTGGTGGTGTATCTCGCTGATCCAGCGATCTATGCATAATCACTCTCGCTCACGTCCTCTCCGGCTGACCGCTATCCGGTTCCGGTGACGCTGTTCCTGGTCGGCATTCTCTTGCTGATCACCCTGCTCACTCTTGGGGTCGTGCGAAATTTCCGCTGGGTCTTCTGGCTCATGCTGGTGGCCTTTGCCGGCTCCGCCCTCCAGATCCCAGTCACCCTCTTGCAGATTATCGGTGTGTTGCCCTCTGCTGATCCTCTCTGGTATGGCCTGTTTCGGATGGGTGTTGCCCTGGGTGAGCTAGCTCTGGCCGTCTGGATGATCCGCATCTATCGACACGAGGGGGTATGGGCTCTGGGAAAGAAAAGGCATGAGCGGTAAGTTGGACCTATGGGAGAATTGGACCCGCTTCTCCCTTTGGTCTTGACAGCAGTACGTCTGGAAAAGCCGAGAAGCGAGGGGAGAACATATGCAGCCATTACGTTGGCAACCACCTGTAGCGTTTTCGATACAGGAAGAACAGATTGTGAGACGGATACGGAAGGCCAAATTGTTTGTGTTCCTGCGCCAATACCGGCATATCTTGTTTGATGAGCCATTCCAGGAGGAGCTGGCGAATCTGTATCGAAAGCAAGAGCGAGGGCGGCCTCCAGTGGCCCCGGCGATGCTCGCCCTGGCGCTCATCCTGGAAGCGTACACCGGTGTCTCTGATGATGAGGTGATTGAGGCGACCATGATGGATCGGCGATGGCAACTTGTTTTGGATTGCGTCGATACTGAAGAGGCACCCATAAGCCTCGGAACACTCGTTGCGTTCCGCCGACGGCTCATTGAAGGACAAATGGATCGGCGGCGCACCCGAGCGAACCATTGAGATTGCAGCCCAAAGCCAGGTATTTGGGTCGCGTCCATTACGTGCTGCGTTGGACAGTAGTCCCTTATGGGGAGTTGGGCGAGTTGAGGATACCTACAAGCCTTTTTGGACATGCGCGGAAATCAGGTCATACGGGTGGTGGCCGATCGGCAAGGGAGAGAACTGATGGAAATGGGGAAAGAGGCTGGGACAGAGGTGGTTTGTGGAACGAGCTTGAAGGCAGCGCTCGATCAGGACTGGGATCAGCTCGGACAGCGAGAAGAAGCATTGAGTCTCGTCTTAAAGGTGCTGCAGGTGGTGGAAACCTGGGTACAGACGCTCCAGCGGGATGAAGTGGAACTGGGAGGCACCCTGGAAATCGCACGGCAAGTCGAGGCGCAAGATGTGCAAGCTGATGAGCAAGGGAAGGTCAGTCTGATTGATTTCTCGACCGGCGCTCTATGGGCCTCAGCGAAGCGAAGCGGAGCGCGTATCACTACTCCGTGCCCATCGCCGATTTATCGGCCAATGGCCTGTCGATGCCCTCCCCAGGCCGATAAATCGGCGGTGCGCCAATAAATTGTGCGCCTACGGAGCATTAGCAATGTTGCTTGGTAAACTTCATGAGGCTCAAGCGTATGGAGGCATTTCAGGGGACCAGCAGAAAAACAGCACGTGAGTGTTACACCACATGCTGCTCTATGGCATAGCGGGTAGCGGCGCTGCGCGAGGAAACCTGGATCTTATTGTAAATGGTGGAGAGATGCCAACTGACGGTGCGGGGACTGAGCATCAGTTGTTCTGCTATCTGGGCATCGGTAAGTCCTTGTGCCACCAGGCGCAGTACCTCGACCTCTCGTGCCGTCAGGCCGCCGGGATAGGAGGGTGAGGACTTCGCTGGAAGCATTGATAATGGTTCTCTTGGCACCGGCTGAGGCAGCTTCACCGGCTCCCGGGCGGCAAGGACCTCTTCTGGTATCATGGTGCGCCCTTCAGCCCAGATAGCGGTAAAAATCTGCCCACCCAGTTGGATACGGGCAGCAGCGACCGAGCGCTCGTAGCCGGGTTTCTCGATAGGTGGTAGGGGCATACCCATGGCTTCGCGCAGAGCTTCCGCCGCGCCCCAGAGTCGGGCAGCTCGCATAGGTTCTCCCTGTGCCGCGAATACGGCTGCTAATCCTTCCAGATTAGCTGGGATAAGCCGCTTGAAGCCCATCTCTCTCGCTAGCGTCAGACTCTCCTCATAGAAAGCCTGCGCTTGTGCGTAGTCACCCTGAGCAGCTGTAACCTGTCCTAAAACAGCCAGCGATCCTATAATTCCTGCTCGATACCCTTTTGCCTTGGAGAATGCCAGGCTCTCCTCGATGAACGAGCGTGCTGTGGCAACAGCGCCCTGACTGAGAGCATCTCGCGCCGCGACGTGAAGTGCATCAGCCATCCTCGATTCATCACCCGTCTCCCTGGCGAGCGCGAGACATTCCTCAAGCAGACGGTGCACTACCGCTTTCCCACTTTGCGAAACAATAAACACTTTCACCAAACAGAAAAGCGCCTCGCTAATGCCATGACCGTGTTCTAACCCTCTAAAAAGCTTGAGACCATCCTCCGCAAAGGAGCATGCCTTTTCGTACTCTCCTTGCTCGTTGTACAGCAATGCCAGGTGACAGAGCGAATAAGCACGACCTATCTTGTCTCCCGCTTCGCTGAAACGTGTCAGGCACTCCTCGAACAGCGAGTGGGCTCTCGTGTACTCACCTTGATCGAGCGCCACCAACGCCAGGTGATGCAGCGGCCAGGCTATGCCGACCGTGTCTCCGAGTTCCCGGTAAAGCGCCACGCTCTCTGCGCATCGCCTCTCTGCCTGCTCGTAGTCTCCCTGGTTGAGGAGCAGCAGCCCAAGAACATTGAGCACGTCCGCCCGCACCGATGTCACCCTTCCCTCGCTTCCAGAGAGCGCTTTCTCCAGCCATTGACGCCCCTCACTCAAGTGGTTATGTGTCAACCAGAACCACCAGAGGGCGTCGCTCAGCCGCAAGGTCAGTTCCGCCTCTTTTCGCTCTATCGACCAATACAAGGCCGCCTGCAGATTCGCATGTTCCCGCTCCAAACGATTGCACCATCTCTGCTGCTCGACACCAATCAGGTTCGGCCCTCCCTGTTCTGCAAGCTGCAGGTAATATATAGCATGAGCTTGCAAAGTGACTTCCATCTCCCCCGTTGTAGCGAGCGCCTCCAGCCCATACTCACGGATAGTCTCCAGCATTACTAAACGCAGCTCCTCCCCCTCTTGCTCCGTTTGGTGCAATAGGCTGTTGTCGATAAGTGACGCCACCCCGTCCAGTATTTGTCCCGAAGCATCGCCAAGAGCAGTGTAAATAGCTTCTAGCGCATCCAGAGTGCAGCCGCCGGCAAAGACCGAGAGCCGACGGAAGAGGCGCTGTTCCGCTGCATCTAACAAGGTATAACTCCACTCTAGTGTGTTCCTTAGTGTCCGTTGGCGAGCCGGGACATCCCGCGCTCCACTCGTCAATAAGTGCAATCGATGCTCCAAACGTGCCAGGAGGGCATGTGGTGGGAGCAGGTTGATGCGGGCTGCCGCCAGCTCGATGGCCAGTGGTAACCCATCCAGGCGAGTGCAAATGGCTGCTATGCAGCTAGCGTTGGCATCTGTTATATGGAAATCGGGCTTGATGGCTTGCGCCCGCTGAATGAAGAGGGCCACCGCCGCATACCGGGCGAGGACTTGACTCTCAGGAAGCTTTTTGAGGTCTGGCAGCGCCAATGGCGGGATGGGGAAATCGTATTCAATACTAACATGCAGAACAGCGCGGCTGGTTACCAGCAGCTTGAGGTACGGGCAGCTGGCCAGGAGTTCCAAAAGTTTCGGCGCTGCCGCCACAACCTGCTCAAAGTTGTCGAGTAAGAGCAGCAGGTGCTCGTCCTGGAGATAGGCTTTCAGGAGGTCAGGCAGTGATTGTTGTCCAATTTCTTTGATTTCGAGTGTCCGGGCGATAGTGGGCACGACCAGTTCAGGGTCGCTGATGGAGGCCAGTGGAATGAAGCAGACGCCGTTGGCGAAGTCATCCACCAAGTCGGTGGCTACTTGAAGGGCGAGGCGGGTTTTACCGACTCCACCCGTGCCGGTGAGGGTCACGAGACGTACTTCTGGTCGCCGCAGGAGAGTACAGACCGCAGCCACCTCCTGCTCGCGCCCAATCAATGGAGTAAGCTGTGCTGGCAGATCCTGTCTGGCAATTCGCCGGGCTTCGATTAAGCGGTCGGCCATGCTCGGCTCTCCTCATAGAAAGGTAATGATACGCAAACCACCACGCCGGTACGCAATAAGACTAATGCGTAAGCAGAGAGGCTACGCACAAAGGTGCAGTTGACATCCTCCACTATGTGCCGCCACAGTAATGATACTCTTCTGTGAGCAGAAATTCAAGATTCCGGGTTCCAGCAGGCCTGCCGGATCCGCTCGACTGTTGCCGGCGATTCCAGTTCGAACCACTCGTACCGTCCAGCCGCCTGGCGGGCAGCCATAATCGCGTGCTTGATGGCGAAGAAAACCGAGTTGGCAAGCACGAAGGGCGGCTCACCCGTGGACTTGGATGACATGATCCCGTATTTATCCATGGGCGTATCCGTGCGGTGATCCGTTCTCACGTACTCCAGCAGGTTCGCATTGAACTCGATCGGTATGGTCTTGCTGCACGGCGGCTTGTAATTCCACGTTCCGTCTGAGTAGGGTCTACCGTCCCGGGCATAGTACATCTCCTCGGTGGTAACGTTACCTACGCCCTGGATGAAGCCACCCTCGACCTGGCCGAAGTCCAGTTCAGGGTTGATGGACTGGCCAGCGTCGTAGATAATGTCGGAGCGGAGAATTGTGAATTCCCCGGTGAGGACATCGATCTCGACTTCCGACACCGCCGCCGAGTACGTGAAGTAATAGAACATCTGCTCTCCAGGCGGCAGCTGACCGTCGGATCCAAGCTGTCCCAGGTTGGGACTATCAAAGCTCGCTTCACTCGACAGGTCCACTCTCGCCCTGGATGCAGCCTGAACCACGGCTTTCCAGGAGCCAGCCCAATCCTGCTGCCAGTTGGTGGGGATGCCGGAGTGGGGGTCATGCTGGTTACATTTGCAAAAGTCGACCAATCGCTCGCGCAGTTGCCTGGCTGCAGCCAGCACTGCGCCTCCCTGTAAGTCGGCACCCGTCGAAGCTCCAGTTGAACTCGCGTTGGGCACTGCTGAGGTGTCTCCGTAGGCAATCTGAATCAGGTCATATGGGATACCCAGAGTGTCAGCCGCAATCTGCAGGATTTTGGTATCTAGGCCCTGGCCCATCTCTATTCCGCCATGATGGACCAGCACGCTACCATCGTTGTAGACCAGCACCTGGGCGCTGGCTTGATTCATCGGCAAGTACGTGTAGGAGACGCCATACTTGATCGGTGCCATCGCGATGCCGCGTTTGCGCCAGCGATTAGCCTCGTTGAAGGCCTGTACAGCCTGCGAGCGCGTGTCGAAGTGCGCGTTTTCGCGCAGGTCCTTCCAGACCTGGTTAATGCGGCAGTAGCGCAGCTCCTGCCCGTAGGGAGTGCAATCAAAGGAATCAATGGTGGCATCTTGATAGAAGTTCAGTTGGCGCACCACTTCTGGCGGTATGCCCAACTGGTATGCCAGATGCTCGATCGCCTCCTCAAGGATCAGACTACACTGGATGACTCCGAAGGAACGGAAGGCGGTGTTGGTGGCAAGATTGGTGCGGCAGACCGTGCCGTTTGCCTGGAAGGTGGGCACACTGTAGGCACCATCGGCCGAGAGCAGCACCAGGTCCATAATTGACAGCGAGCAGTCATAGGAGAAGCCCGCGTTCGACCAGAAGTCGATGCGCAGTTTCTCGATCTTGCCATTGCTATCCGCCGAGAGGTAGTAGGTGCCTTTGAACGGGTGCCGCTTGCCGATCATGATCATGTCGGTATTCCGGTCCAGGGCAAGACGCACAGCACGGTTGAGTTTGCAGGCGGCCACTGCCGCCGCTGCTGCAATTGTCGGCGACCGCGTCTCTTTGCCCCCATATCCCCCGCCGATCCGCGTGGCCTTGACTTCCACCTTGCTTGCAGGCAGCTTGAGCGCTGCCGCTACTACGTTCTGGCAGGCAGCTATGTGCTGTGCCGAGCTGTAGAGGGTCATGCGATCCATTTCGCCCGGGATGGCCAGGGTAGTCTGGGTCTCGAAGTAGAAGTGCGCCTGTGCGCCGGTCCGCTGTGTGCCTGTAATGAAGACCTTGCCTGGCTCAGGCTGCGGATTTGCGAGCCAGGCCTCGACACTCCCTTTTCGCTCAATGCACTTAAGGTTGTATTTTCCGCGTAGGATGCCCTTGCCACCCGGCTCCGCCGACGCCTGTTCAATCGTCTCGACAATGCGCATGCCCTCCGTGTTGTACTGGATCAGTCCCTGCACCTTTGAGGCAATCCGCTGCGCAGTCTGCAGCGTGTCCGCTACCACCAGCCCGATCGGCTGTCCATAAGCAGTGACCCGGCCACTTGCGAAGATGGGATCGTACGACCCGGGGTCGCTGTCATCGTAGTTATCGACCCCCTTGGGCCGCTTGTGCGGAACATCAGCCTCTGTAATGTAGGCATGGAAGCCCGGCCACTCCGATCGGAGTTTGCCATCGAGCTCTTCGAGAGTCAGCGAGCCATAACTGAACAAGCCGTTCTGGCACGTGCTGTAGACATAGGCGGCGTGCAACATGCCCGGCGGCCCCGGCTCGTCCTGAGTATAACGTGCCTCGCCAGTAGCCTGAATCCTGGCCGAAATATTCACCGGCAGCTTATCCTCAGGAGCTGGCTCGGGTTGATTGACGGCGATGGCACCCGGCCTGATCCTGAGTGCTTTGGCACCCGGGAACTGGATGCTGGACGTCAGGGCGCCGGGAATCAGAGCGCTGCGTGCAACCGCGTAGCTTGGTGTTCCTGGATTCCCATATTCAGCAGCCAGGTCGAGGGCTGCTTTCATGCTGCGTGCGACCGCGTAGCTTGGTGTTCCTGGATTCATGCTCACCCGCGATATTCTAGACTGCAGCGCCTCTCCTTCATAATAGGGTGCCTCGATGTAGCCATGTGTTCCCCCTGATACCGGCCTCATCCGCGGTTGCCCGGCGGAGATCTCGTCAGGTGGTACTTCCTGTGGTGCAATCTGACTGGCGACGTAGACGAAATACTTGTAGAAGAGTGCTTCCGCCAGGGCCTCCCGGTACTCCGAGGAAACCCCATCTTCCAGCTTCGGAACGATATGCGCCGCAATCTCCTCGCGCAGTACCTGGATGGCAGCTTCGAATGTCACCCGCGTCCACGGCTTTTCCCGTAGGAAGGCAGCAGTTCTTTCAGCACTGATGGGCAGGCGGCCGATACCGCCGAATACGAGTGTTGCCCGTTCAACCCCTGTCGATGGACCAAACTCGCAGTGAAAGCCCGCGTTCACGAGAGCGTGTGCGTTCTGGAGACGCCGGGAGACCTTGTACGTCTGGACCATACTTCCTTTGCTGGTAAATGGAACGAGCACTTTGGTGATGACGAAGCCGCTGGGAAAGCTGTCTACGGGTGGCATCTCCAAAATCGGAAAGTGCTGTTCCTGCTCAGGATCGCCGGCCGCTCGCAGCACCACTACAGCACCAAGTGTCGCCAGCACAGTGAAGAGGTCGTACGTGAACAGCACGCCTTCCGCCTCGTGGTTCTTGACCAGCATGATGTTGCCAGCGACAGTTCCCACCCCACGCACTTGCTCACCGGCGACGCGCGCCAGGTGGGCTTCCATCTCGACGAGCCCTTTGGTACGCACGGGGTCCTGGCTCTGAATCACTTCTGCGAGAAAGCTCTTGAGTGTCGTCAGCGTAATCCCGCCACCAATCACAATCCTGGCATCAGCATGACCATCCCCTAATTCAGTCAGTTCGACAATTTGTGAAACGTCGATCAGCACTTTGGGATCATATACTTCTCGCTTGTAGATAGCGATGGAAGTATTACCGTTGACGAGTTTCACGGTGGAAGGTGTGGCGTGATAGCGTTGGAGCAGTTCCAGCACCTCGCGCAGTTCGAGGGGTCGGTAGAATTCGTAATCGCTCTCATGAAAGTGGAGGCGCCGGGATTCCTCGAACGGGAAAGCGTTGGGATCGATGGATTCACCGGCTGCCTGGTTCTGCAGTGCTATGTCGCCCACGAATGACTGCATGGCGTTGAGAATAGACCTGTACCCTGTGCAGCGGCACAGGTTGCCGCTGAAGTAGTCCTCCACTTCCTGTGAAGTCGGCTGGCGATTGTTTCTCAGCAGCCCATACATCGTCATCACCCATCCTGGCGTACAGTATCCACACTGCGAACCATTACCATCGGCGATCTTTTCCTGAATCGGGTTCAGGTGGCCTGTTTTCATGCTGCCCAGGCCTTCCGTCGTCGTAATCATGGTACCGTCGACGGTACACAGTGGCCGCAGGCAAGCATTGACCGGGCGCTCGACTACTTGTCCCGTCCGGCGGTCTTTATGTGCCATCATGACCGTGCAGGCACCACAGCCGCCCTCGCCACAGACCAGCTTGGTGCCAGCCAGCCCGACCTCGGGCAAACGCAGGTAGTCGATAAGAAGCATGGTGGGATCAACGTTCTCGCGGCAAACACGGGTGCCGTTGAGAAAGAACACGAGGTTGTTGGCGAAGGTGCTAGTGTCGATCATCTTCTCTCCCCCTGGTGGATGGCCTGAAGCCGGTACCGCTGCTAGTATACCGCATCCTCAAAGTGAAGGTCTTCCTTCCCTGACAAGAGCTTCTGCTGCTTCCGAAAGCGGAAGAGCAGTTCGGTTCATCACTAGTCAGACGCTCGGAACAGGTACTTTTTCAACACGAATTTCTGAGCCTTCCCTACGCGACCTGAACAGCACTCCGCTGTGCTCGAAACAGCTCGTGAACAGGGCTAGCGAGGTGCTTATCCTGCCTGGCCTTGCGCCGGGATCAGGCCCAACTGGTGCACCAACCCCAAAGCGTCCGCGTTTTCCCAGCCTTCGACGATCTTGCCCTCACGGATGCGGCAGATGAAGCTCCCCGTGAACGTCACCGCTTTGCCAGTCGGAGGCAGGCCCCTCCACGAGGAAGAAATGAGGAAGATGCACAACGCTTGCACATTAATTGCATTTGTACGATTTTAGATATAAAATGGCAGATGAATTCACGTATCTCTAAAGTCGCTACAAAACTAAATCGACTATCGAGTCCTGGTTTCTATTGAATCCCAAAGTAGCTGTGGTATAATTTCATTTCAAAATGCATTCACTATTTTGGACCTTTTGACTACATCAATTTCTCATTATCAGGAGGCTTGTCGTGGCAAAAATATATCTCTCATCAACCTTTGAAGACTTAAAAGCATATCGAGAGACCGTATATCGAACACTGCGGCAGATGCGTCATGATGTCCTTGCAATGGAAAATTATATCGCCACGGATATGCGACCGTTGGATCTGTGCCTGATAGATGTAGCTACCTCTGACCTCTATGTGGGAATTTTTGCGTGGCGTTATGGATATATTCCCCCTAAAGATAATCCTGAATACAAGTCAATTACCGAACGAGAATATCGGAAAGCCATTGAATTACACAAACCAACTTTAATTTTTCTTCTTGAGAAAGATGCTCCATGGCCACCGACACAGATGGATCTATTCACAGGTGACGGAGAACATGGAAAGCTTATTGCAGAATTACGTCAAGAGTTAGGGCTAGAAAAAACTGTAAGCTTCTTCAATTCGCAGGAACAATTAGCTAAACTTGTGAGTACTGCTGTTGCAAATTGGGAGAAAGGCATACCATTTGCAGACCCTCGAACGAAGTATCTTGAGCATGTTTACAAACACTATAATACTGTTAAGTTACCAATCGGCCCTAGCGAGGGTCTCTCGCTCCAGGCTACTTTCCAACCTCTTAAACTGCGTCGAGATCCCTTAGCCGCAGAGGATCTTGAGCGCGAGAACCGACGCACACTTCTTAGCGAAATGGAAGATGAGACAGATGGTCTTACTCAAACACGGTCAAAACAGAAAGCACACGAACATTACAATCGAATACTACTCGCATCTTCAGAAGTGATTGCAAAAAATGGAGAAGAGGCTATCGAAAAAAGCTCTCAAGGTCGCCTGATAGTCCTCGGAGGTCCCGGGACAGGCAAGACAACGTTGCTTAAGTATCTGGTAAGTGATCGAGCGCGTAAAGCACTCATAGATCCGACTACGTCCGTTCCAGTATACCTATCCCTAGCTGACCTCGCACGGAAAGAAGTATCATTTCAACGCTACCTGGTGGAGCTTGTGGAGGAGATGAGTGCAGATAGGGGATATGCTGAGGTACTCTGGAGAGAGATTGAGAATGGAAGAGCCTTTATCTGCCTAGATAGCCTTGATGAGGTAGCACCACAGCAAAGACAGAAAATGATCGAGTTGATTCATAATTTGGTCGCTATAAGAGGCAATACCTGGATCATCGGGTCACGTTTCACAGAATATAAGGGAGGGGATTTTAAACATGGTCAATTTTCTGATTGGGAACTTCAACCTATGGATCATAAGCTGCGTCTAGAAATGGCAGAAGGTCTGCTACCTGAATTACAACGGCTGCTATTTATTCCTCCTAGTGTATCCTTAACTCCACAGCATTTTGTGCTTCGCCTGGAAAAGCATCCTCAAGCTGCTACCTGGGGGAAGAATCCCTTACTCTTTTGTCTGTCGGCTGTAGTATTCATACAAACAGGAGATCTGCCACCAAGCCGGGCAATGCTCTATAAAGATGTAATTGACGCAGTCATTAAGACACGAGAGACCGATCCTGTATGGAGAAGATCACTCAGTCGTATGCTAGGTGCACTGGCTTTATGGATTCATGAGAAAAAGGGACGTACATTTTCTATGGATGATCTGCTTGATTTTTTTGCAGATATACAGGGAAAGTCCTGGGGGGAAGAAACTGCCGAGCTAGTGAAACGTCTGGTGAACTCAGGGGTAATAGAAATCGTAGCTCGTCACACATATGGGTTTCGGCATCAAACTTTCCAGGAGTATTTGGCAGCGACGGAACTGGCGCGAGGACTGACAAGCGATGACACAAAAGTACGCGAAAATGCCTTGAATATAGCCTGGAGCAAACGAACATTTAGTCGTTGGACAGAAGTGTTACGACTGATGGTAGGGGTTCTCACGTTGGAGTATGGAAAAAAAGGGAAAACAGAAGCCATTCGCTGGCTTCGTACACTTATAGAACAACGGACATCGGCTTCTGGTGACCCAGGAAACTTAGGATTGATGCTGGCTTTCAAATCATTCGGTGAGATTACCAAGTGGTCAGAGTGGAATAAAGTTAATAAAGAAGGATTAGAAGAGGAAATAGTTTCCTCGTGGGTTGATACATTGCTTGATGCCGCAAGATCTAATCGTCAAACGGAGCGATTGCGTATCGAAATACTCACACAAGAAGTAACATATCTGAGCAAACATGCGATAGAAATACTGACGGAGCGATTGGTATTTGCGTTTCATGACTGGAACAGCAATGTGCGGTATGCAGCCGCAGAGGCACTAGGAGAGTTAGGAGAGCGAGTGCCCCTGGAACCTCTTTCGGCAGCCTTACAGGATCCTGATTCGAGTGTGCGCTCGGCAGCCGCAGAGGCACTGGGAGAGTTAGGGGAACGGGTACCATCCGAGCCGATCATAGAGATGGTAGGTGACACACTATCATTTATACGCGACGTGGCAGTACAAACGTTGAAAAAGATCTCACCTACTTCCTCAGAAACTCTGCTTTTTGAGGCGGTTCTAGTCATAAATAAACAGGGAAGTAGTGTCATTTTCGATTCCATAGTCAAACAAGAGTTTGCCCAAATCGTTCACAATTTGGGTTTATCATTCCCTCCTTTGGGGGATAAACTCACCCAACTTCTCAAGTGGCACTACTGGCCTGTGCGTGCCACAGCCGCACAAGCACTGGGGAAATTGCGGCGTAACATTTCTGATGAAGCAATTAAGCACCTTCTTGAAATGCGGCATAATCCCCATGAGTGTAGAGCAGTACAAGAGGCAGCAGATGATGCCCTTTCCGAGATCCTCTCGTTGGAATCTATTGAAGATGATTGAGAGAGCCAATTTGGTTTGGGTTGTTGGTGACTCCTCATTATGAGGTTATGTACCTCCCTGCAAAACTAAACTCACTGCCAAATCACATCTCCGAGCCGCTTTCATTTGCACTTTACATGCACTCATCTCGCTCTCAGATACATGACTTGTTGTTTGACTTAAATCTTTTTGGTTTTTCCTCCGCATATCTTTTCGTCAAATTGTCGTGAAGGAGCCAGAGAAGCCAGGGAAGGGAT
>Ga0070706_100004554_pt1 | contig 13323 bp, 7 predicted proteins | sample KBSK5501metaG_FD_65476 | JGI IMG/M metagenome (GOLD analysis project Ga0070706, IMG submission 65476) | Corn, switchgrass and miscanthus rhizosphere microbial communities from Kellogg Biological Station, Michigan, USA - KBS K5-50-1 metaG | ecosystem: Host-associated > Plants > Roots >...
AGATATTCGGCAGGCAGCTTGTATCCTACTCTTTTTGCCACAGTCTCCAGCACTGGTCCATCAAACATCGCACCGTTATGGGCTATCAAGGGAAAATCGACCACATAGGTAAAGAATCGTTCGAGAACTTCATATACCTCATCTCCACTCACAACATCTTCCGTCCGAATATGCGTCAAATGCGTAATACGCGCGGGAACAGGGCTCTGAGGACGTACAAAGCAGACAAAAGGCTCACCAACAGGCTGATAGTTTATATAGCGCTGAGCCGCCACCTGGAGTATCTCAATATTGCTAATTTGCTCTGGTCCATTCCAATTGCCCATTGTCTCTAAATCAAACACTACATACGAGCCAGGCTTCATCTTAGTCGCAATACGCGAGAATTGCGACTGCCACCTTCTGTCATTCTCTCCCCTCACACCGGCTTCTTCTTGATCAGTCGATACAGAGACATCAGATATAAGTGACCAGCGACCAGCATTGTTTTGGCGATAGACTGCTGGATATTTATTCATCAGTGTCTCAAGTTGGCGTGTCGTCACCTGTCGACGCATAATCCGGCTTACTGGTAATAAAAGGGCCTCTATAGTAGCTGTATGCCCAGGAAATTGGTCAAACGCCGCATCGAGAGCCTTGCGCATCTGCTGCGCAGGATCAAGATTACCAGGTGTATTCATCAAGCACCTCAATCAATGCTAGAGTATTGATGATGATGCACTACTTTTAACTAGCACATCGCGTAAAAGATCACACATTTCAGCCAGTGAGGCACTCAGTTCCTCCGCCGGAAATTGCTCTGGGTTAAGATGAAGAGCTGCCTCGTCCAGGGCTAATTCAAAGATAGCTTGCCAGTCATTCAGAGCCTCTATCAAGGGCTGGTAATCGACAACTCTGTCTACTACCTCGGATAACCGACTCTCTTCTTCTTGATGCATCTATGTTCCACCGATCTACTCCACTCGCTCTCTTTATACAAGCAGGCGTATATTTATCAAGCGTGCCTCAATAGTAGAGGCTAACTCATAACCCTCTATCGTGTCACCATTCCTCTCACTTCTCGCCTCGCTTCCCTGTTCATTTGAACTGTTATCGCGGTAGCGTCTCGCTCGCTTCACCACTGCCATTTGATTCTCTCGCTCTTGTTGCACGCTCTCCTCTAAGCTGAGCAACATTTTCTGAAGATACGCTATATGCCTTCTCTTCAAGGGGACGAAAGAAGCTTCAGCCAGCAGCGCATCCACCAGGGGTACAAGCGACTCACTCTCTACAGCTATCTTGAATGTATCTGTATGGTCCCCTTCTTGTTCTTGTAATGTTATATAAAAGTAGTGATATATGGTCTGTCCAATGGTATGGTGCCTTCGATCCATTGCTCGAAACGCAACTTCAGCGACTAAGGCGGCATCAGGTACATTTGAACGTGGTGAGCCGTGCCAATCGTAATATGGTACGCGAGCAATACTTACCAATTGACGGCTTGTGAGAGGCTCTTCTGCGTCAACAACCAGATTCTTCGCAGCCTCCTGCAGGCGGAAAAGTGCCTCGCGTTCCAATTCACTATCAAGGGCCGAAATCTCAGGTGGCGTAGCACTTCGTTCGGCAATCTCTTCCAAAAGCGCATCGGCCTCAGCAATATATGTCTGGTCCACTGCCCGCTCCTTGCGTAGTTTGCTAAACTGCTCAATCATCTCGAAATAGCCCGGTAGAATCTCATCATCAAAGGCTGTGTCCCGATAGGTAGCTGCTAAGCGCTTTTCGAGCGTCTCTTGTAAGCGTAGCTCAGACTCAATCAAATCCAGGTTGAGGAAATAAAAGATATCCAGGGGAGCCGAGTCATCACTATGTCGTGGGCGATCAATGCGTCCAATGCGCTGCTCATGCACCATCGGGTTCCAACAGAGATCCAGGTTGAGCAAAACGCGCGCATCTTGCAGGTTTTGTCCCACCGAAAGCGTATCACTTCCTACTAGGATATCAATAGTAGCTGGTAGCTGGTCTTTCTGGCTTATTTTTTTCGCCCTTTTCTTCTCAATAGTAGCCCAAGCTTTAGGCGCAAAACGGCTTATGACCTCTTCGCGGATAGCAGCATGTCCATTGATCTGCACAGGCTCATTGTTGTCTTTAGCACTGCCCATTACCAGCCCTACGCCTTTCGCTTGCAATAATGGTTGCTCAAGCAAGTAGCGATAAACGGTATAGGCAGTATCGGCGAACTGCGAAATACATAATACTTTCTGACCGGACTGAATAGCTGCATCAACTTGCTGCAATACAGCCTCCAATTTGGGATCTCTACTAAAGAGTGATCGAAAATCACGTTGGAGGGTTTGAATAATCTGTATATCATGTTGGCAATCGCTCAGAAGGATATGCCGTAATGCTCGCAACTCACCCCGGCGCTCGGCCTGCTCTATAGCCTGTTGTGTCCGTGCCTGTCTGCCTTTGAGAGGTGGCAGCACTTCAGCCGTACTCTCACGATTAAATTCATCATCAGCCACTGCTTCTTCCAGCTTGTATCGTTGTCGCAACCAGTTTGCTACACTTTCTTCCGCATCACTCACTTTTCCTAGCTGCTCAAACATATTATGAGCTTTATCAGCCAGGGACGCTAACGATAACGCAAAGGCATGCATGCTACTTTCGGCCCGCTTTAACAGCATAAAACGGTGAATACCGGAAAGCCGATTTTCACGCTCTCCTCTCGTCATAACATGGCGTACCGGGTCGAAGTGCGGCAATCGCAAATCCTCTATCTTGTCAAGGAGTGTCGCAAAGGCTTTCCGTTGTTCCTCTGTATACCCCACGTTCACTAGGTAGGGACGCCGTGGCGCATAGAAGACCTGCGCATCCTCACTTTCACGCAGTTGACGTCGAGTACGCTGCAAAGCCGTTCGTTTGTACACCTGCTGGAATACATCTGTATCTTGTTCAAATTCTTGCTGACCAACATCCAGACCTTTAGAGAAGCAGTTAAACGCCTGCGCTGGCCGCTCCGTCCCCAGTATATTGGTCGCAAAAGGTTGAAGCATCGCAAAGATATCACCCCTCCGATTATTCCAGGGTGTCGCCGTTACCAACAAACCATACTTATCGAAAGCCACTTCTCTCACATTACGATGAAATTTATTGCCCACATTGCGCATATCTTGATGAGCTTCTTCAACCACCAGCAGATTACAGCCACGCACTTCTCTACGGGCTGTCGTCGTGTCCATACGCTTGAATTTATCCTTGTTTACGATGATTACATCAGCATGGCTATCACCGGGGAAACCGATGCTTAGCTTCAACTGCTCCAGTTCAGCCAACCAGTTATGTTGTAGCTTGACAGGGGTCAATACTGCCGCCTGCTGAATCAATCCATATTGGCGCATCAGCTTAATCACGGTCGCTACCGTTCGGGTTTTTCCCAAACCAACTGAATCTGCTAGTAGAGCCACGCCCAACTTTTGTAAGCGTACCACCAGCTCCGCCGCTCCGCGTTTTTGATGAGGGAAGAGTTGAGCATCGCGGCCTATTTCAAAATCGACCTGGGGCAATTGTTCCCCATGCCGGGAGGCAAATGCTTGTATGACTTGCGCCTTATCATCTACATCCTCGCGCTGTAACCGTTCAAAAGCCTCTGCAAAGCCCACTATACTCCATTCAACATCGATATCCTCGGGTAGTACGGTAGAGCTAGGGGCGAGCGGCACAAACCACAGATGTTGCTGGGCCTGTACTGCCTGATCCCAACGTCTAGGGGGGCCAGCCGCCGAACGTAGTTCAGAGAGAACATCGTAGTGGCTGTACACATCACCTTTGCGTAAATGTCCAAGCATCAGGTGTCCATACGCATGTGCCAGCAGATAATAGATATCATGTGGGTTCAGGCTTTCCTCAAAATAGAACACATAACCACTGCCCACGACCTCGGCATCGATACCTGCATCTATGGGCACTAGGACACTATCAAAATACGGTGGTGGTGTACTCATAAAAGTAGGAACTGGGTATAGGTGCTCGCTCATCGCACGCGAGAGGCTCGCCAGGTTCAATCCATGCACAGCTTGGCAGCTCAAAAAGAGAAAAGGCAAAAAACGTATCTCAGTTGTAGGACTATACAATGCTTCACGAAATTTATCACGAAGCGCATCTGCTAGTGCAGAGCGAGTGAGTTCCGCATCACTGAACAACGGCGCGAGCTGTTGCAGATGGGTATGCAGAAAGCTTACTATTGGTTTCTCAGATAAAGAGGTCGTCATACAGCCTCCTGAATGGTACGCTGCTCGATACCTTACTGGTTGTGCATGGTATATGTCCATACATTCAAAGGACGGTGTTTTCCCTCTTCAACACGGGCAATCTTTAACCCTAAATGCTTATAGAATGCATTAGCCGGTAGCTCTATGGGACACTTCAAGCGAATCTCAGTTTTTCCGCGAGAACATGCTATTCTCACCAATTCTGCAAAAAGTCGGCGTCCCAGCCCTCTCTGTCGATAGTCCTGAGCGACAACAATACTATAAAGCGTCACCACGCTATCACGCCGTACATAAAAGTGGACGAAACCCGCAAGCTCAATCTCTGTCCACACCCGTTCTGTCTCTGAAGCATCAATCGCTAGCGTAGCGACAAGCAGCGAGTCAGTTTCAATGGCTTTCTGCAGCATTGCCTGGTTGATAAACCCTAATTCACGTTTATGCTTATCTGCCAGGCGTTTAGCTGCAGGCAGATGCTCCATACGTGCCATCTCCACTGTAGGTGATACTAACTGCACATTCATGCACAGCTTCCCCTCTTTCGCTTTACTCCGCTAGTGCCATTCAGTCGAATATCAGTGGTGCAACCTTTATGCGTAGACGCTGCTTCGAGTACAAACTTGCGATGTTTTGCCAGCTTACCCCTTGTTTTTCACCTAGGCGTTGCAACAGCAATCCTATCTCAATGCCATCCAGCGAGCTGCTTTCCTGTTGCAAATTAGTCAGCATTGTCAAAATAGCCTGCTCTTCTGCTGAGGGACTGGCAGCCGTCACACTCTGCTCAATCGCGGTCAGTCTTTGTATTTGCCCCTGTAACCATGCATGCAGATCACTGATCTGTTTAATGACAAATCCCAGAACCTCTTCAGTAGATTTCGTCGCGCCATCTTTTCTTACTTTTTCCGTAAAGCGTGGCCCTGATATGTCTTCAGCCCATTTCGTTGTCTTGCTGATATATTCCCTCAGTTGTGCCAGCAATTCATCAAACTCTGCCTGCTTGGCAGAACGTTCAGCTTGTGGCAGATTGAGTAATGCCCCTCCTTGAAGCCGCGCCGCTCGATCATACGCTGACTGCATCTCTCTACGTACTTTACTAACAGCTTCCTGCAATACCTCATGTACCCCATCCCAAAAGCGACTATAACTATCCTGTGGCTCCGCCGGATTAAAAGCCACGTCCACCCACAGACGCATTCCCACAAGTCTGTTCGCCAGGAATGTTTTGTAATTAGCCTGCACATGCATAAATCGCTCTCGTTCAGCCTGTAACTTCTGCTCAAAGCGTTGTCGGATGACATCAAATTGTTCCTGCCATACCCCTTCGTTTGCCAGCGCACCTAATTTATGACTACTTAACTCACCGGTAATCCCTAAAGCCCATGCATCCAACTCTTTTTGAAACACCACAGAGGTATCGGCAGCCACATTCTGGAATCGCTGTTGTAAGTTCGCGGCTCCCTGCAAAAGCAGATGTGCTTTACTGTAGTCAGATACCATTTTCTCAAATTGTGCCGTTCGCTGGTCTAACCGAAAACTATCGTTTTGTAGACGTTGATGTGCTTGCACCGCACGGAGTAGATCTTCTACTGGTAGAGGGGTCGGATAGTCTACTATACTCAACAGATCGTCTAATTGCTTCCTCAGTGACTCATAGATACTAGCAACCTCGCCCGCCTCTCTCAGGAGACTTTGGCGTTGTGTATCCAACTGTGCACGGAAGAAACCTTCTTGGAGCGGCTGGTTGAGTACAGCAGTAGTATCCTGCTTGACTATCACCTGCTTGAGTAATCTCTTAACGTCCTGGGATATGTGGTTTTGCTCTGTCTGAATCACAGCATTCAGATCATTGAAGCGAGTTCGTATGGTATTATCGAGTGAGGTCTGTCGCTGCTCATCTGGACCAATTGCTAAACTCTCGATATACTTCTTATACTTTCCTATATCATCAAGCCATCTATCCACTTGTGGGTTGTCTCGTAAGGCTTCTTTGACAACTTTCAAGTGGTTATGATAGTCTTCCAGTGCTGTTCGTAGCTCTGCCACTTGCGGTACGCGCATCTCTTCAGCAATAATTTTACCCCGGCTATTCTTGAACGAGATCAAACTCCGCTTCTCCAGTAACACCAGCGCCTCCTCGAACTCTTCGTCACGATAGCCGATATCCCGCGCTACTTTCAGCACAGCATCGCGACTTATGGTTGGACGCGGTTTTCCACCCGGCATCCGTGGTGGTTCGCTTAAATAGCTTCCCTTCAACTGCTTCATGATCCGCTCTTCTAATGGATGCAAGGTGAATCGCCAAGTGTTGGCATTCTCTTGCTTGATAAGCAGTGTATTAGTGGCAATAAAGGTTTCTAAAGCTGGCACGCTCTGCCTGAAAATTGTAGCCGCAAGGTCTTGCTTACTAGAGGAGTAGGTCTGCTGACCTTGGCGTTCATACGGTGTTGGCAGGTTATCGAGTGCTATATGGTACTTTTTTAAGCTTTGCTTCCACTGCACAGTGGTCATCAACGCTCTATACTGCCCATAGTATTTTTCCAATTCCCGCTTGATCACATTTTCCACGATACGCACACCTGCTACCCCCATTTCAATGCCCAGTTCGGGATTGAATAACTGCTCATAGGCATGGTCAATGAGGGCTGGTTGGTAGTTTGCTTGTACAAACTCCTCATCATCTTTAGGAATAGCTCTATTCTCGCCCTTTTCTTCTAGGTACGCATAGAGGCTCAAGAGCAGCATAGGTGTTATCTTCCACGGTGCAACCACTGGGCCAAGCGTCGTATGTAAATCCCCATAACTCTCCTTGCCGCTGTTATAGCTCATGTTCATAGTAAACGTCGTCCATTTGGGTTGGGGATAGCTGATAGTACCGGGTAAAGTACGACGTTCTTGTTCGGGCTTATCGTAGTTGAGCAAGAGCTGGAACGTAAGGACCAGATCTCCCTCGCTCAGTGTCTGACGTACCTGCTCTCCTTCTGCTATAATTTGGACCTGTAGCCGACGGTCAGGGAAATTCTTCCGTGTCGTATTGGGAAATGCCCCTTCAAATATATAGGCGCGGTTCTGAGTGAATGTGTAATCTAAACTCCGATAAATCTTCCAGTTATCTCCCTTAAAGATTTGTTCCTTGAGTAACTTCTGGAATCCTCTTATAGCTAAGGCCTTCATACGTGGACTTTGCTCAATATAGTTGCGCGTAAACTCACGAATAGTCATATTGAGCCAACCGGTGTTTACTTTTTGTTTCTCTAACCCTACCAGCAATGCGCGAAGCTCCCGTTGCTGTCCCTCATCGTCATACCCACCGCCTGCAAAGGTGATAATATCTCCCTGCGCCTCTTGCATTAACCCCTCAATGGCTTTCCGTATGCTATACGTATCAAAATACCGATCTGGTAAGCCATCAATGGGAAATGCCGCCATCAGTTTAATGGCCTTTTGATAACCTGGATTATCCCTCACAAACTGATGCGTCAAGTGGTCATTGACTACCTGTTGCAATGTAGAGACGTTATCATAACTTACCTCTCTTTGCAAAAAAGCGTTCACCAGGTCAAGAGGGCTAAATGGCTCAATCTTCCCTTGTGCATCAAGATACCGCTTGGTCATCAACTTGAACACATCAACGACAGTACGCGGCCCCGTTGCTAGATCGGAACGGGCCGATATCTGTCCCAGGGCGTCCAGCGTTTCGGGTGACACTATCTTTTCTTTTAGCGATTCAAATTGTATCTCACTGGCCAGTTGCTTCCACAGATCGCGAGCAAAAGTCTGATTATAGATCACACTTAAATCAAGAGCTAACTCATCACTCTTCAGGCGCTGCACCAGATCGCCGCGCTGATCATTGATTAAGCCCAGTTCTTTCAATGGCAGACTCAACAACAGCGCGAAAGGGAGGTATCCCTTGCGAGTCATCAGCGCCTGCACAATATCAAAGAGCGAAGTCAAAGGATCCCGCACACCCGATTTAATATCGGGATCGATATACTGTTGTAGCTCATCAGCAATAACTACCAGTCCGTTATACCCTGCTTTAAGCACAAGCTCTGTCATCTCTTCAAAAAAACTGACATAGTCAACGCCGCGTAAATCCAGGCTAAAGCGTCCTTCCCGATACATTTGACGCAATAACTCGCGTTCACCCTCGTTGCGTCCAAGCGTGTCAGTATCTCGGTTGATATAGCGATCATAAATCTGTTGCGCTTCACCTACCAGCTGAGGATAGCTGTGTTCCATCTTAAAGCGTACCCAGCCAAAGGTGGCAGTGATAAGGTGGTCAAGTTTCTGTATCTGGAAAGGAGGCACAGCCACAATTTCGGCCTGTTCGCATCGCTGCCAAATAAAAGCTGCTGTGCTCGTTTTCCCATAGCCGTAATCCGCCGTGATATAGCCTTTACCCGCCCCTTTGGCCTTTACCAGTTTGAGCAAACGTTTCTCATAATCAGTGATCGTAAACTGCTCTTCATCGGTGGATGATTTTACTCTGCCTATAATCACAAATGAGCGAACATGCTGTAAATAATTTTCGCGCACCGTCTCTGGACGCTCAAGAATATCCTGAGCTGTCCATGTCGCAATAATTGGCTGTTTTTGTAAGACAACATCTAAGTGTGCCAATTCGCTCGTGAGCATCCTCCATCATTCCTCTCTAGCTAAGCAAAATCTTCCACCGTCACAAAACGATGCAATCGTACAAAGCGACCGTAGGAGCCGGTTCGTGTCCCTTGGCTCACAAATTGAGGAAAAATAGGCAGTATCCAATCCAACATACGATCAATTTGTAACGGCTCAAGCAGGCAAAGGCGACTGATCTCTTCACGTCTCTGTGATGAAAGCAGCACATCCATACCTATTACTGAGCCACCCAACTGACAGCTATGACTTAGAGCTAACAAAAACAACTCTGCTGAGCACGTTACACGTCGATGAAATTTTGCATCTTTTTTCCCGAAGGTATCAATGACAGCAGGTGCCAGGTTGCGTAACCATTCCCTTGCACCATCCATAGTTTGAATACCGATCGACACCCTCTCTATTCCTGGCACCTGCTGGAAATCCTGGACAATCTGATCACTCAACTGTTGCGTGAAGCTCTGGCGCATATCTCTATCCAACACAACCTCCTGCATGCCCCACAAATTATCACAAATAGTGCGGTAAAACCAGGAACGAGCGTTTTTCTCCGGTTCTCCAGCCTTCCACGCGGTGTAAAATAAATAATGCAGTAAATCGTATTGAACTGACTCGCGCTTTTTGAGAATCACTTGTGCGCGAGGAGTCAGTATCAACTCTTCTTTCGTCTTATTTATTAAGCCTAAAATATCCTCAGACAAGCCACGCGCCTCGATAAAGCGAGTACGATCAGTACTTTGTTCTAAGGCCATCTGATCCAGATCGCTATCTTTCCGTACTGCAGAATCTGCATAAAGCAAGACTCTCAACAATGTCGGTATCTTCGCGGGACTAGCTCCGACAGGAAAGTGAAAAACTAGCCTAGAGGTAGTGGTAGCCATCGCTTATACTCTTCCTTGTATTTTACTGAACCTTGTTCATAGATAGCTCTTGCTCGCTCAAATTGCCCGCCATTGAGCATTTGCACCGACTCGTTCACAACCAAGAGATTGTGTACCACCCGGTGCATTTTATGGCTCGACAGAGTATGATAGTCAACACAGTAGATGCACTCGTGTTCTGTGATCTGCTTGAGCCGTGTAAAATGCTCCCAGGTAATACCCTGTTGGAGTTCCGACACCCCATTGTTATAGGTGATGTTATAGCTTCGCATCAGTGGCATATGCACCTGGCCAAAGCCAGCAGCCTTAAACCACGAGGCGGAATCGAAAGAAGCCGCTCCGATACTGTGCAACATGCCAACCAGCGCGGGTGCACCTAATCCAAAAAGATGCACCTTTAAACCATGCCTATTTGCAATCTTTACAACCAACCGTGCATTTTCCACCGCCGATTGGTTTGCTACATTTGTTTCGTTGTTCTTACCAAACGTACCAAAGCTGCCAAAGCCAACCCACTGAACACCGAGTTGTAAATAATGCTCCAGGCAATATTCAACCTGTGCCCTTGTACGACCATGCACTACAGGCATTGCCTTCACTTTTAACTCGTCTGGCATTTCTGCAAAAAAGAGAGAGGAGTAGTACACAGTTTCACGCACCTTCTCAGCCACTTGCTCATCGGTATCGCTAGATAGGGGAACATAATCAGGCAACACATACCGATCAGCCCATCGATTAGCTCGATAGCAGTTCAGGAGTTTCATATACAGCTCGTGATAGCCAATCTTACCCATCTGGACATAGTAGCCTGCACTATCAAAGCAAATCTCGCTCCCACGCTCCTCCTGAAACCGCCTTACAAAACCGAGTGCATCCTTACTCATAAATAGAGGCGTCGTCAGCACATGAGCTAAAGGATCACTACCGGGCTGCACTCTCGCCAAAAAGCTTTCTATTTTACGAAAGTCGCTCGGTACAGCCGTCATGGACGCAAAAAAATGTAGGGTCATAAAAATACTTTTTTCCTTTTCTAAAATTTATTGCCTGCGAATTTTTCCCTCCTTATCAATTACTAGCTTCTCACCAGTGACTTCCTAATTAGGAACCCTTCTCCACATAAAGCCATGCCGAAATACAATCCTCTCAAAGATCTGCCCGTCAACTTCTATAATATTTCTTTTACCTTTCACATCATTTGCTTTAGGGAGTAACTTACTATCTTCAACAGTTTTTCTTTGCCTAGATTCCTGCCGAGAAACTGCTTTTAAAGTATTTTCTTCAATTTTTTGAGGAGAGTCCTGAACTTTGATAATCTTCTTTGTTATGAAGTCTTTAATAACCCTGTTATTTAAGTGGTAATCGTTCCTGATTTTCTTGAAAGCTCTATCTTCAATCTGCCTCACACGTTCTCGCGTTACGCCCAAGACTTTACCGACCTCTTCCAGAGTTCGCATCTCTTCATCATAGAGCCCATAACGTAGTGTAACTACTTGCCTTTCTCTCGTACTCAACAATTGTAGCATAGCCTCGACATCTTGCTTTATGTCAAGTTCATCTGTTTCATCATCGAGAGTAACCTCATTTACTACTGAAGTGTTCTCAAGTGGCTGAAAAGAGTATCCTTCATGAGCGTCTTCAGCAAGCTTACACCATTCTAAAGAAATGAGTTTTTCATTCAGACGTAAGAGTTCTTTTAAACGTTCAATCGGCACTTGAATCACATTGGCAAGCTCTTTAAGGGTAGGCAGACGCCCTAGAGATATTTGTAAGGTGATATGTTGCTTTTTTATACTCATGAGTAGCTCGGAAATATAAACAGGTACACGTATCAAACGCACAGTATCGTTAACAGCTCGATTGAGCGCCTGGAACACCCACCAACTGATAGCAGTCAACAAGCGGGTATTTTTGTTCAAATCATAATGTTTAACACCTGCAATAACCCCTAGCATACCGTACTGAATAAGATCATCCAGGTCAATACCTCTACCCATAAATTGAACTGCTTTTTTTACCGCCACCCATTGCATTTTGGAGACCAGCGTTCGTTCTAGATCAGCAATTTCTGCATTGAATGCTACTCGTTGCTCAACATATAGGTCATTTTCGGGGTCTCTGCAGTTGGGTAACTGAGCACGAAGTAAACGAGTCTGCTCCAGTTTCATTGTCAGTTCTCGCTCTTGACGACGCGGCAACTTGGCGGCACGAGCTGCTTGGATAACAAATGCACGAGTAGCCTCACTTATTTCAAGTTCAGCATATCCCAGGCGTTTGAGGGCTTCTTGCTCGGCTTCTTCTCCACATTCCCAGTTGATGTAAAAGAGACCCCAACTTCCCATCCAACTAGCAACATTTCCGCGTCCAATCAACACTCCTATGTCCTTCTTCTTAGCCTGTGGAAAGGACAGTTCTTCTTCATCTAGCTCAGCCAGCGCGGCATCAATGTCTAGGAGTTCAATGTCATCGAGCAGGAAATCTTGCTCAAGTTCGTTATCCAAAATAGACGGGGTACTTACATGATCAAATTCTGCAAGTAAATCTGGCCTGTTCTCAAGTTCTATTAATGGAGATTCTATAAGTGAGGTTGAAATTCCTTGCTCATTCTCTAGGATAAAGGATGTTTCATCACCGTCAGTCTCGTCCAATAGTTCCTCTTGCTCAACCCATTCGCTATCAAGTTTCGCATTCATATATATTGTTTGATCAGCATCAATAGAGGAAGGGGTTTCTGTAAAAGTAGGTTCCCCAATATCGTCTCCCCAAATATCTTCAAATATGATAGGTGCGGAGAGGGAAGTTTTCGGAATTATTGGTGGCTGTGATGAAGAAGTCGTATCCTCGTTTATGGCAAGCTGAGAAGACTGAGCAGCATCTACCTTATAATCAAAAATAGGTGTGTTTACTTGATTAGTCGGTACCTCTAGATTACTAAATCGGTCTGCTGGTTCTGGCCAGAAGTCATCTTTGACCATATGCTGCCTATCTAGCCACATTTGTGGACGATTCATCAAGTATCAGTAACTCAAAATTCGAGTTCTAGCCTACTTAATAATCGGAATGGCTTCAATAGATTATTTTACGTGATACACAAGGAATATGCTCTTTCTTCTTCATTATAGCATATGAGTTAGCTGATGTTAATAGATAGTCAGAAGAGTATTACAAACTGGTGTAACTACAGCTCGATCGGTCGGATTCGGTCCTATCTGTTCTTTGCCCAGTGGGGCTTTCGTCATGGCTGTGCTGGCTACATTAGAGGCTGTACGAAAAGCCTTCTGGAACAGGTTGCATTGATGAGTTGTTTCGCCCTGGCAAGCCATTCCAGAAGCCAATAAGAGATATTTTGTTCAATTGGGCCTTCGCTCGCAGAGCAAGTGGCTCAAGAAGCAAATGGAAACCCAACAATGGGAAATGGCTTCTCTGGCCTTTTCGTACAGCCTCTAGTACTACAACCGTAGTTAGGTCCCACTCGTAGATTCAGTAGGAGCGAATCTGAGTGGGAGGAAGAGGATGACCGAAGAAGAATTGGAGCAGTGGCAAGAGGAATTTGACGCGTTTCA
>Ga0070706_100004555_pt1 | contig 13321 bp, 11 predicted proteins | sample KBSK5501metaG_FD_65476 | JGI IMG/M metagenome (GOLD analysis project Ga0070706, IMG submission 65476) | Corn, switchgrass and miscanthus rhizosphere microbial communities from Kellogg Biological Station, Michigan, USA - KBS K5-50-1 metaG | ecosystem: Host-associated > Plants > Roots >...
TGGCTGTCATCCCGATCCCGCAGTCGCGGGAGAGGGATCTCTCACAGGGTAATGGATCACGCTTTTTATTGAGTGCGCTCAAAGCTTCGTAGCTGAGATCCTTCGCTCCGCTCACGATGACAGCGCGGAGAGGCGAAACACCGCACAGAAACAAATGCCAGACTGGGGTGCCGATCAGAATTACTTGTCCTCACGACTCACGCAGCCGGAGCTATCGCCTTGCGAATTCGTCTAGCGCAGCGCTCAGGCGTTCAAGCCCAGTGCGGACGTTTCGGGTGTCGCCGCCGATCCCGATCCGAAAATGTTGCGACATTTCAAAAAATCTTCCGGGCACGACGCTCGTGTCGTATTTTTCGCGCAGCAGTTTGCAAAATGCTCCAGCGTCGCCGTGTGTCAGACGCGGAAAAACCACACTGCCCCCGGGCGGGCGGAAACACTCCAGGTCACGTCGCGAATCGAGAAAGGAATCAAGGAGCGCGCGATTTGTTGCCAAAAGAATTCGGGCGCGCTTGCGAAATTGTTCCAGATGATTGAACGCCACCACCGACATTCGTTCCGCCGGATGGGCCGCGTTTACTCCGAACAAATCATTCAGAAGCCAGATGCGGCGGGCCAAGATCGGTGAAGCGAGTATCCAGCCGCAGCGCAGTCCGCTCAAGCCGTATACTTTCGTTAGGCTATTTGTGACAATGTAGGGATTGTCAGGCGCGAGCGCTTGACCAATTGGAAAGGCAAATGGAGGCGCACTATCACCAAACATCATTTCCAGATAAACCTCATCCACCAGCACGTGTCCGCCGGTCCGCTGCGCCATTTCGCCAATCGCGCGCAGCGTTTCGGCGGGGATGAGGGCGCCGCTTGGATTATGCAGATTGCTCAGGAGAATGAGACGTGTCCGGCCGCTGATGGACTTCGCGATCTCGGCCGGCTCGACCACAAATTTTGTTTCAAATTTTCTGGTGAATCGCTTTACCTGCGCTCCCAGATAATTCGCGATGTCGAGAAGTGGCCCGTAGGTCGGGTGCTCGATCAACACCTCATCACCAGGATCGAGCAGCGCGGCCATGGCCAGGTGATTGGCCATCGATGTACCGGTCGCCGCGACTACACATTGCTCGGACACGCCGCTGTGACGCGCAATCCGTTGCTGGAGCGGATCATAACCGTATCCACCCGGTTTGGTGATCTCGAGTTCCTCCGGGTCGACAGGGAATTCCTCGATTGGCACGCTCGTTAGGCCACTGGTTGCCAGGTTGAAACGGGCCTGCGAACATGTCTTTGCCCACTCCATGTACTCCGAGCGTTTTATTTGCTCGGAACGAGAATCGTTCATGCTCGAGCTTCTTTTCTATTTCTGGCCCGCCACAAGAGATAAGCAGGCAAGCCGGCCAGGGCGATGCCGAGCCCGATGAATGAGCGCTTCGGATCGTGCACAAACGTGCTCGCGACGACCAGCCATTCGGCCGCGATAAATAACAGGGTGGTCCATGGATGTCCCGGCACTCGATAGTCAACCGCCGCCGCGCGATTGGCCGCGGCCCGCCGGCGCATCACAAACAAGCATGCGGCCGTCAATCCAAAAAAGACAGAATCCATCGCGACGACGTAGTTCACCACTTGTGCGTATGTGCCCGTCAGTGCAATGACGATGGCGCAGACGCCTTGCAATGTGATGGCCATTGCCGGCACATGGGTGCGCGGATGGACCCACGCTACACTCCTAAAGAAAATCCGGTCTTCCGCCATGGCGAAGTAGACTCGCGGCGCCGTCAACATCGATTGGGCTAAAAATCCAAAGGCGGAAAACGCAATTCCCGCCGCGATGAATTGGGCGCCGCGCTCGCCCAATAATGCGTGCATGAGAGAAGAGGCCGGCGTACTGGTCGCAGCCAAACCTGCTGGGCCGAGCCCGCGCAGGTAAGCAACATTTACGGAGGTGTAGATCGCGATGACAGCAAGGACGCCCAGAATCAGACCGCGGGGAAGAGTTCTCTGCGGGTTGCGGACTTCGCCGGCTAGGAAACTCGACGTTTGCCACCCGCCGTAGGCGAACAGTACTGGAGTCATGGCCGAACCGAACGCGATCGCAAGGTTCAGGGACAATGGCTGATCCAGCAAAGGTTTCCAGGAAATCTGCGACGATCCGCCCCGCGAAAAACTGAATGCTTCGAGCACGCCGATCGCTGCGATCGCCGTCAGCGTCATAGCCGATTGAACGCGGCTGCCTGCGCGCACTCCAAAGCAGTTGATAGCAGTAAGGAGCGCCAACGCCACAGCCGCGACGATCGAGTCGTTGATTTGCCAGCGCGTCAGTTCGAGAAAATAGCGCGCGAATGTGACCGCCACCGCAGCCATGCCGCCGGTCTGAATTACGAGGAGCAAGACCCAGCCGTAAATGAACGCGACAGCTGGGTGCAAGGCGTTGCGCAGGTAAGCGTATTGTCCGCCGACGACTGGCAACCGCGCGGCCAGCTCCGCGTAAATAAATCCGCCCAGCAGCGCAATCAATCCGCCAGCGATCCAGGCGCTCAAGATCAGCATCGGGGTGTGTACTCGGTCCGCGACCAGATATGGGTTGATGAAAATTCCAGCGCCGATGATTCCGCCGATCACGGCCATGGTGGTGCCGAACATGCCGAGCTGTCGGGCGAGGCCTGTGCTCTGTGTGCATTGAGGGCGAGAATGTTCGCTCTGCATCTCTAATTAAGCGAATTGGCGCAAAGGGTGCTGCAATTTCGAGTCATGTTCCTTAGCGGAAACCCGATTCTCTACGGGTTTTTCCAGCCAACCCGATGTTCGATAATGCTTAAATTTCAATAAATACCATATTGACAATACTTGTAAGTCAGCGATTAACTATGCACGGAAAGGCTCGGAGGAAATGAGAAAAATAGTTAACATGATTCTACTGGGGTTGGCAGGCGCCTTCGCTAATTGCAGTTTTTTGTGCGAGCAAGCGCGAGCACAAGGTCCCATCGTGGGAGACATTGAATTCTTCGGCAGTACCACGCCCTCCGGCTCCAGTCTTGGCCCACCCGTCGTGGTCCATTTCAACAATCCATGGCAAACCCTGGCCGGAACCGGTATCTACGCCGCCGCCGGGATTCCATTTGGGACGCCAGCCACTTTCAACGACTTCTCCTTCACGGGCAATGGCTCCACCGTGAATCTTCTTGGGCCGGACACGCCGTTGTGGACCTTCTCGTTCAATAATATAACCTACTCCTTCGACCTGCTTAATCTAACCAACGCTCACACCGAGCCGGGTTCGATCTCATTCACCGCAAACGGTATCGCGCACGCCACTGGTTTCGACGACACGTTCGCGACGATTGCATTCCAAGGCGCGGGGAACAACTTTTCATTTCAAATATCGACTTCGACCACATCGAGCGTGCCCGAGGCTGGTATGACGGCATTGCTCGGCGTCGGGATTGCACTTCTGGCCGGTCAAAGCTTACTGCAAAAACGGAAAGCACCTTAATTCTATGAACAAAAAGCAAGGAACCACAATGAACAAAACAACAACAAAAGTCCTCACAGCGCTAGCAGTTGCCCTTCTTGGTTGCGGCGTCCTGTGCGAGAAAACCCATGCAGTGGAAATTACCGGAGATATCGGATTTACTGGTAGTGCCGCGCCATCAGCCTCCAGCCTTGGTCCACCTGTCACGATCACTTTCAGCAGTAATTGGCAGACGCTCAGTGGGAATGGCACTTACTTAGGGATTCCAATTGCGACGCCCGCTACATTCACCAACTTTACGTTCACCGGCGACGGGGCCTCTGCTCTGCTTACTGGACCCGTTACCCCTGAGTGGACTTTCTCGTTCGGTGGCGAGACCTTCTCGTTCGACCTCCTTGCACTGACCAACGGGCACACTGAGCCGGGTTCGATGACTTTCAGCGGAACGGGGACGGTGCACGGCACCGGGGTCACTGCGTTCGACGATACCCCCGCCACGTTCGCGCTCCAAGGCAGTGGAGCGGATTTTAACTTCATCCTGTCGAGTTCCACCACATCGAGCGTACCGGAAGCTAGCGCGACGACCTCGCTCCTTCTCGGGTTTGGGCTTCTTGCCGGTTTCCTTGCGCGGAAGCGGACAGTCGCTTAAATCCTAAAAAGAAATCTAGAAACGAGGTAACCAGATGAACACGGTTTCGTGGCGCTGGTTATTGCCTCGCTTGATTGCGGTGTCTTGTGCGAGCAAACGCAAGCAGTTTTAATTTCCACCACAGAATCCGTTAAATTTTTCGGCAGCGCCACGCTATCCGGCTCCAGCGTCGGCCCGCTGTGACGGGTCCACTTCGGCACTCCCTGGGGCACACTAGTGTGAAATTGGTGCGCACGCACGAGTTCCATTTGAACGGCCGCTAATTTCAACAACTTCGCCTTACGGGTAACGGGGAAGCGCGACTCTCATTTTGCCCGACGCGCCATTGTGGGATCTTCTCGTTTGATCTATCGGCCTGCACAACGACGTCTTCGGGAAGGGTGCCGGAAGGCGGAACGACACTGGCGCCGTTTGGAATTTGCGCTCATCGGGATTTCGGGTTTGCGTCGACGTCCGAAAGGATTGATTTGCTCAGCGCGGGACCACGCCTGGCCGGGTTCAAAGAGCCTGAATTTTTCCACCCCAAGGCAGTCCCAAAAATGTGAGAGAATTATGGCAGAGCTGCAAGAATAGCGAGCAGGACCTTGCGTTCGACTGCCTACTTACATTTTCGGCAACTTCGACGCGGTATTTCCTATCCGAGTGGCTGGAAACACTCGAATAGCACTTAGGCGCGGGGGCCTACTAGAAAAACTAAAATTAAGCTTGTAATCAATAAACGAAATTGATACGGCTCGAAAGGAATCACTTTAAGAACCTAAAATTAATCAGGTAGCCAATTTATGAACACAACAATGAGAACGCGCCTAACGATGCTAGCAGTTGCCTTGCTTGGTTGCGGCGTCTTGTGCGAGCAAACACAGGCCGCGCAAATTAGCGGGGATATTGCATTCTTTGGCACGGCCTTCGCCAGCGGCGCCAGCGCTCCAGCTGTTAGCACCACCATCAGTTTCACCAATCCTTGGAATACGCTGAGTTCCAATGGTGACTATGCTCTCGCCGGCATTGGCTTTAATTCGGCCCCAGCCACATTAACCAACTTTTCGTTCACGGGCGATGGCATATCTGCCGTGCTTAGTGGAACGGTTACCCCGGAATGGGCTTTCTCGTTTGGTGGAAAGAACTACTCGTTCGACCTTTTTTCCCTCACCAATGGACACACTGACGCCGGTTCGATGTCATTCAGCGGAACGGGGACGGTGCACGCCACTGGCTTCGACGACACCCCCGCCACTTGGTCTCTTCAAGGCAGCGGAGAAGAGTTTGGCTTCACCCTATCGAGTTCGACCACATCGAGCATACCGGAAGCTGGCGCGACGACCTTGCTCCTTATTGGATTTGGATTTCTGGCGGGCGAGACTCTGCGGCGGAAACGGAAAGCGACTTAAATTTTGAGGGAAAAAGTAGAATTAAAGAGGTAACCAAACAATGGACAGAATGATGAACACAGGCTTGGCGGCACTGGCTATTGCCTTGTTTGGTTGCGGCGTTTTGTGCGAACAAGCCCAGGCCATTCCCATTACCGGATCGGTTGAATTTTTCGGCAGCGCTACACCCTCAGGCGCTTCCCCCGGCCTGCCGATCACGATCCACTTCAACAATCCATGGCATACGCTAGCGGGCATTGGTGTCTACTCCGGGATTCCAATGGGAGTGTCGGCTACTTTCAATGACTTGTCCTTCACTGGAGATGGTTCACTTGCTGCCCTGACTGGGCCCGACCTGCCTTTGTGGACCTTCTCGTTCGGTGGAGAGACCTACTCGTTTGACCTCCTTGCACTGACCAACGGGCACACCGAGGCGGGTTCGATGTCATTCAGCGGAACAGGTATCGCACACGGCAGTGGGGTCACTGCGTTCGACGATACCCCCGCCACGATTGCGCTCCAAGGCTCCGGGCAAAATTTTACTTTTAGCATATCGACCTCTACAACCACCTCGAAAGGAGTGCCCGAGAGCGGCGCGACAGCGGCGTTACTCGCGATTGCGCTCGTCGGGATCGGGGCGTTGCGTCGGCAGCTCAAGGTGGCCTAGGCAGACCGCGCAGTTTTCTCTCGGCGACGCGTTTACATTCAAGGATTGATTTGCCAAGCGCGAGGGGCCAGACCCTCGCTGCGTTGGAAAGGAGCTGGATTTCTCCATCCAGTGTAAGTTTTAGAAACTCAAGACTGAAGCCATACAGCCATAGATGAACTGCAAGACTAACGAGGGCTTCGCGTGCCTCTGCCTGCTTTACATTTCCCTGCCTTCGGCGGCATTGCCCGATCGGATGGCTCGAAATGACTGGGAAATAGCATCCCGGAGTGCACCGTTTAACAAAAAATAAAAAAACAAAAATTTAGCTTGCCACCAAGAAACGAAACTTGATAACGCTCGCTACAAGTCAGTTTGAGTTACTTAGAATCAATCGCTTAAGGAAGGGATAAAACGGAATGGATAAAAGGATGAAAACGGCCCTAACGATGCTAGCAGTTGCCTTGCTTGGTTGCGGCGTTTTATGCGAGCAGACACAAGCAGCTCCAATTATCGGAGATATCGGATTCTCAGGTTCTGCTTCGGCATCAGCCGCCAGCCTCGGTCCACCTGTCACGATCAGTTTCACCAATCCCTGGCAAATTCTGAGTGTAACTCCGAGTTCGACATATGACGTTGCCGGGATCACATTGGGTTCGGCCCCAACCACATTCAATAGCTTCACGTTTTCCGGCGATGGCGTATCTGCTTTGCTCAGTGGGTCCGTAATTCCGGAATGGACCTTTATGTTCGGTGGTAAAATCTATTCATTCGACCTTCTTTCCCTCAGTAACGGGCACGTTGATACTCCAGGTCTAAACGGGCTAACTGCCATGACATTCAGCGGAACGGGGACGGTGCACGCCACCGGGTTCGACGATACGCCGGCCAATTGGTCGCTTGAAGGGAGTGGAACCAATTTTAACTTCACCCTGTCGAGTTCGACCACATCAAGCATACCGGAGGCCGGCGTGACGAGCTTGTTGCTCGTTGGGTTTGGGCTTTTTGCAGGTTATAGCTTACGGCGGAAACGGAGAGCAATTTAGATATTGAAGGAAAAAGGAGAATTAACGAGGTAACCAAATAATGAACAAAATAATGAACACGGTCGTGGCTGGACTGGCTATTGCCTTGCTTGGTAGCGGTGTCTTGTGCGAACAAGCGCAGGCGATTCCCATTACCGGATCCATTGAATTCGTAGGCAGCGCTACACCCTCAGGCGCTTCCCCCGGCTCGCCGATAACGGTCCACTTCACCAATCCATGGCATCCGGTAGGGGAAATTGGTGTTTTCACCGGGTTCGGGATTACATCCTCGACGTCCGTTACGTTCACTGATTTCTCGTTTACTGGCGACGGTGCCCTTGCTGCTCTTACTGCGTCGGTCGCACCCTTGTGGACCTTGACCTCCGGTGGAGAGACCTTCTCGTTCGACCTGCTTACCTTGACCAACGGGCATACCGAGGCGGGTTCGATGTCATTCAGCGGGATGGGTACGGTCCACGGCAGCGGCGGCACCGCGTTCGACGACACCCCCGCCACGATTGCGCTCCAGGGCTCCGGGCAAAATTTCAACTTCGCCATATCGACCTCGACAACGACGTCGGTAGGAGCCGTGCCCGACAATGGCACGACGGCGGCACTGCTCGGGATTGCGCTGGTTGCAATTGCAATTCTGCGGCGGCAATTGGGGTTAGTTTAAGACAGATCGTTGGCAGTTTAGTTCGAACAGGCAAGGCGTTCGGCTCGTTAGCTGGCGGCATAACCCTCGACCAAAACCCATCGCAGAATACCGCCCCGCTGGCTCTGTTTGTAGCGGCGTCCGCATTTAATTCTCAGGTTAGCGGAAGCTCACGATAAAAAGGTGCGACGGCCGGAGACCGCCGCTAACAGCAATAAGATTGCTGCGAAAGACGGGTGCAATCGCCCGTGGCTATGGTCCCGTTAACGAAACATCGTCGCTAATTGGGTACGGTCTGTTCTTCGCTCAGAAGCATCTCCTCAGCAATATTTTCAATTGCGAGTTTCAGCTCCTGCCAATTCACCGGTTTGGTGATGTGATGAGAGAAACCAGCCGCAATACTGCTTTGAATGTCCTCTTTCATTCCGTGACCGCTTAGCGCAATTCCTCGAATCGGATAGCGCTTGGCCAGATTGCGCATTAAATCGCGTCCGCTTCCATCGGGCAAATCGAGGTCACTGATAAGAATATCAAATGCGCAGGCGCGGTTTTGCGCTGGCGTCACCATCGCATAGGTTTGCGCTTCCTTGATGCTGCCGGCGCAGATCACTTCATGTCCGGCGCGTTTTAACAAGCGGGCGAATTGCTCGGCTGTATCGGCATGATCTTCCACGACCAAAACACGCAGAGAACGTCCCGGCATTGGTTCCGGAACCGGGATGGGTCGCTTCTCTGCGTCGCGAAGTGGGACCGCCTTGACGGTATGAAGCCTTATGAAGAACGTCGTGCCTTTGTTTTTTCCTTCGCTGGTGGCTGTGATAGAACCACCGTGCAGTTCCATGATTGCACGGCTGATTGCCAGGCCAAGCCCAAGGCCGCCGAAGGACCGGTTGCGCGATCGCACTCCCTGTTCAAAGGCGTTGAATATGCGCGGTAGAGTTTCGGCGCTGATTCCCATGCCGCTATCTCTGATTTGCACTATCAGCTCTGCCAGGGAGCCTTCTGGATCCTGCTGGACTATACTTTTGTTTCCACCCATCCGCCGATACTCATTGTAAACACGGACATCGATGGCGCCTCCTTCAGGTGTGAATTTGCAGGCATTCTGGAGCAGGTTCCAGAACACCTGGGTCATACGCGAGCTATCGACGAATACGTGCGTTTGGGATGCAGTTATTTCCATCGAAACGCGGATGTCCTTCTTCGCGGCAGCGCCCGCGCAATAGCTTTGCATCGCGTGCTCCAGCAAGGAACGCACGTCGACCACCTGCCGATGCAGGTCCAGTTTGCCGCGCACGATACGATTGATGTCGAGCAAATCATCAATCAGTCGCGCTTCCAGTTCGATGTTGCGCCGGATCATTTGCAACTCTCGTTGAACCTGAGCGGGAACGGTTTCGTCGTTCTCGAGCATCGCAATCGTGGCCAGAACAGGTGTCAAAGGGGTGCGCAATTCGTGACTGAGGATTGCGAGGAAATGATCCTTTTCCACGTTGGCTGTCTCCGCGGCCTCTTTTGCCTTGCTCAAATCCTCCTCGATTTGTTTACTTCGCGTCACATCCATGCTGACGCCGCTCATGCGGATCGGTTTGCCATCACTGTCGAAAAAGACACGCCCGCGCGAGGCCATATGTCGCACCGCGCCATCGGCATCGACAACGCGGAAGCCGATATCGAGGTCCCGCTTTTCTTCGACTGCCTGCCGCAACCCCCGCTTCAGCATGGAGCGATCGTCGGGATGAATGACAGTTATCACCGAATCCATCGTTCCGTCGAACTCGGCCTTAGTTCGACTGAAAAGCGGGTACATGTAATCGTCCCAACTGACGCGATTGGTGAGGAGATTCCAATCCCAGGTTCCGGTTTGGGATCCTTCCAACGCCAGCCGCAGCCGCTCCTCGCTGGCAGCGAGTGCGGCGTTGCTTTCGCCAAGTCGCGCCAGCATCTCGTTGAATGCGTCCGTCAACTGCCCGATCTCGTCGGCGCCGTGTTTGGTTCCACGAACCGAATAATCGTGACGTTCCGATACGGCGGTGGCGACGTTGGCCAGTTCGAGAATTGGCAGGGAGATGCGCCGTTGCAACATCGCGGAGATCGCCATGGCGCCCAGAAATGAGCATGCAATTACCAGCAGAAGCAGCGCGCCGTAGACGCTGAATCGGGAATACAGTTGTCCAAGGTCGGCTTGTAAATAGATCGTTCCGAGCCGGGTGCCATTCTGCAAAATCGGCTGAAACATTACCAAGTGCGCTTGGTCGAATTTGTGGCCATCGGGTCCGGGTTGTTGCGGGAATTGCGCCAGCGGAAGCGTGTCGGGAAAGCTGGCGAAAATCTGTCGCTTCTGATCATAAATCGCGGCCGCTGTAATTTGATGTTCGGCCGCCAGAGCGGCTAAAATCTCGCGCGCATTCTTGCGGTCATCGAAGGCCAGCGCGGCCGTACTGTTGGAGCCAACGATCTGGGCAAGAACGCCAATGTTTACGGCGAGCGCGCGCCGAAACGTCACCCGTTCATAGATAATCAACGCGGTGCCCATGAGAAAAAGAGCAAAACTGCTCGTCAGCAGGATGACTAGCATCAGCTTGCTTTTAATAGGTAGATCGCGCAGCGAACGGGCCATGTTCTTAGGGCTTTGTCTCCGCCACGCGCAGCAATTTGGAGCTGATCGTCAAATTCGCCGCCTTCACCGCCTGAAGGTTAATTCGCATCCGTATCTTATTCTTTTCCGTGACAAGTTGGATCATTCCTCCACGCAGAGCAAAATCCTCAAAATCTCCGACCGTGAGAATGCTCCGACCTCTCAAACTGCTCAGAATTTGCTCCAGCCGATCACTTTCCGAGCGGCTAATGAATAGAACATGACATGTCTTGATCTCTGCTCCTCGGCGAAAACGTTGCACGACGAGCGGCCGATTGTTTGCTTTTTCTCCACGCACGGTTTCGTCCAAATACGGCCCAAATGGATCCTCTCCTAACACCCCGATGATCAGCGGCGTTTGCGGTTCGGGAAACGCTTTGGAAGGCCAGTCGACGAACTGCGCAAAATTGAACAAGAACACGGCTTTGACCTGATATTCCGGGGAAGGGGTGGTTTGCGCCGACAAGTTCAGTCCGCTCCAAAGCAGAAAAGAGGAGACAACCAACCACCGCTCGAATCGATGTTTCGAACTGCGGGTGGCCGGCGCGTGCGCGAGGGCTTTTAGAAGCGCCATACCACCGTTCCATAGACGCTGCGTTCAACTTCGGTTTGCTGCGTGCCGATAAATGTCGGCGCAAATTCCGGATGCCGGTCGTCGAGCAAGTTTTGGCCAACGATTGCGATCTCAAGGTCTTTTCGGGGTGACCAGGCCAGCCGCACGTCCAGCGCGATGTAGCTCGGAATTTTGGGTCGCATTGGCACTGAGTTCACAGCGGGCAGCACATCGACGTAGCGCAGCGTCGAGTCGAACTGAACGTTCCAACCTAAATCAACCAGCGAACGGATAAAAAATTGATGATGCGGGCTTGATCTTTCGGTCGTTATCTCCGTCGAGGTGTCGTGACTACCGGATTCCCGGTGAAGCCTCACGTCCAGATAACTGTAGCTGGCCTCCAATCGCCAACGACTCGTCACCTGGGCGGTGCCGGAAATTTCGGTGCCGTAACTTTGGCCAAATAATTTATTACCGACAATGGAGGGGCTGACCAGTCCAGCCCTCGTCGGCTCAATTGTGCGCAAATCGTTGTAGTCGTTATAAAATGCGGTCAGGTCAAACTTCAATTGATTGATTGGCTGAATGCGGTAACCAAATTCGTAGGCGAGCAATTGCTCGGATTCCATATCTGGATTGCCAAAAATGCTGGCGAATCCCGGAGGTGCACCTGCGGGATTCAATATGATGTCACTTTCGGCGCGCGACGGCGTGCGCACGGCCCGCGATACCGAAGCCCAAAGCGATTGGGAATGTCCCGGCGTCCACAACACCCGCGCGCTCGGCTGAATTTCGAAGCCGGTGAAATCGTTGTGCTCGAATTTTGAGCCAATCGTCAGCCGAAAACGCTCCGGCACGATCGTAATTTCATCCTGCACAAAGCCGCTGTAGAGATTGAGCGTACGACTGTCCGGGCGCAGCGACACATTCACACTGTTCGCTACGTCATCGCGAGTGGTACGAAAACCCAGGCCCCAAATCACATCCTGGCGATCGCCCAAAGCAAACCGATGTTGCAAATCGATGTCGCCGGTATCGCGTTTCTCTCCAAAGATGGCGGAGTTCCGTTCCGTGCGATCGTAATACGCTTGCACCGTCAATTGCGAGTCCACGGAAAAGCTGTGCGACCACCGGCCCAATAAATTCCCTCCTGAGACGTCGTCAGTGGTTTCGATTTTTCGGGCAAACGGCGGTGCTCTTGTCGGCACCAGATAAGTTTCGTCCTGGCTGCCGGTATAGATATCGCCCTGAACAGTGAACGAATTCTCCTTCGTCGCCTCCCAATCAAGACGAAAACCGGCCTGATACATGTCCCACGCATCGTGCGCTTCCGTATCGTCCGGCAGCACGGAGGAATCGCGGTTAAAATATTTCGCGTAAATCCTTAGAAACGCGTTGTCGTCAAGCTTTACGCCATAACGAACGCTGCCAAAGCCGCGATCTTCAGTACCGCCGCCGCCGGAAATGAGCAAACCTTGTGTATCGCGCGCACTTTTCGTGATGATGTTGATAACTCCGTTAACGGCGTTTGCGCCCCAAAGCGTTGCCCCGGGTCCCCGCACCACTTCGATCCGATCGATGTCTTCGAGCAAGGTGTCTTGGACTTCCCAGAAAACGCCGGAAAAGAGTGGAGTGTAAACGGTCCGCCCGTCGATCAGGACAAGAAGCTTGTTAGCGAAAATATCGTTGAAACCGCGCGAACTAATCGCCCAGGTGTGCGAATCAACCCGCGCCACATCCAATCCGGGAACCAGCCGTAACGCTTCCGGAATACTGGTGAAGCCGGAGGTTTGAATGTCTTCTTGCGTGAGCACTGCGACCGCGGCCGCAGCTTCGGAAAGTTTCTCCGGATATTTCGAGACTGAAGTGACGTCAATGTCCAGGAGCTCCTCGACGCTTAATTTTTTTAGCTCGGCGGGAGGATGGTATGTCTCCTGCGCAAGCAGCGGTCTGGTAAAACCTATCGAAGCGGCTGTCAGCACGATCGGGCACAGGCACGATCGGATCCGAGCTACGGCAACTCTGCCGTAGCACTTAAGAGGGACGGTTCTTGAGGTCGACATACGTAAAATATCGCTGCTCCAGCCAGTCGGACCGTGGCAGGTTCGACGTAGGCCGGATGGTGGTGGACTCGTACACTTGGCGGCCAATCAAGATTACCTGCGGAGGTACGGTAATTGCGAGCAATTTCGGGACTTGGGAGCTGGGACGAATTGCCTCATATTAAATGACACCGAAGGGAGGGAAGAAAAAGCGGGTATAAGCAATCGTTGCCTCATATTCGATGACACCGATGGAAACGTCGGAATCGTTGAGTATGAGGAG
>Ga0070706_100004556_pt1 | contig 13318 bp, 15 predicted proteins | sample KBSK5501metaG_FD_65476 | JGI IMG/M metagenome (GOLD analysis project Ga0070706, IMG submission 65476) | Corn, switchgrass and miscanthus rhizosphere microbial communities from Kellogg Biological Station, Michigan, USA - KBS K5-50-1 metaG | ecosystem: Host-associated > Plants > Roots >...
GAACCTCATCCTGAATAGCATCGACGCGATGAAGGACGTGGGTGGGACGCGCGAGCTAGTCATCTGCTCGCGGCAAACCGAAGACGGCCAACTGATGGTCTCGGTCAGAGATACCGGCGTCGGGCTGCCCCCGCAGCAGGCTGACCAGATCTTTAATGCCTTCTTTACCACCAAAACTCACGGCACCGGGATGGGACTTCGGATCAGCCGTTCCATCGTGGAATCGCATGGCGGACGTTTGTGGGCTGGCGACAACTCTCCGCGCGGCGCTAGCTTCTACCTTACCCTACCCACAAGGCTCGAGGCGTGTGTATGACGCCGGCGGCCGTTCCCACGGTGTTCGTGATTGACGACGATGACCTGGTGCGGACGGCGATTCAGGGCATGCTGAAATCGGTTGGCTTGCGTTCCGAGACCTTCGGGACACCGCAAGAATTCTTGTGCAGCAAGCGTCCGGACGGGCCAAGTTGCCTGGTTCTGGACGTGAGACTGCCTGGAGTCAGCGGTCTGGATTTTCAGCGTGAATTGGCCGACGCGGGCATGCGCATTCCCATCATCTTTGTTACTGGTCATGGAGATATTCCGATGACGGTGAAAGCCATGAAGTCCGGTGCGGTGGAGTTCCTGACCAAGCCCTTCCGAGACCAGGATTTGCTGGATGCGATCCACCAGGCTTTGGACCGCGACCGTTTGCTGCGCCAACAACAAAGTGAGCTTGCCGAGTTGCGCAAGCTCTATGAATCGCTGACGCCACGGGAGCGCGAGGTCATGGGCCTGGTAGTCTCGGGCATGCTAAATAAGCAAATCGCCTCGGCGCTCGGGACGAGTGAAATCACCGTGAAGATCCATCGCGGGCACGTGATGAACAAGATGCAGGCTGGATCACTCGCCGAATTGGTGAGAATGGCAGCGAAGCTCGAGCCTCCGCCCGGCAGTCGCGAATGAAAGTCCTCTCCAAACTTCGCCGCTACGGTCTGGCGACGATTTCCTGCGGTATCGCGCTGGCGGTGGCTTGGCCCATAGATGCCCCTGCGTCGTGTTTCCTTCTCGCTGTTACGGTGAGCAGTCTTTTCGGAGGCTTGGGGCCGGGCCTCTTGTCTGTGGGTCTCTCAGCTCTAGCCTTCGGCTACTTCTTTCTAGGGAGGACACTCCCGCCGGCCGTTGAGCCGGCTGTCTTCTTGCGATTTGCAGTCTTCCTGGTGGCAAGTTCGCTGATCACTGGGTTGATGGAGATAAAACGGCGTGTTGAGCAATCCCGCAACCGCGCAGAGGAGGCCTTGCGTCAGGCGCAGTCTGATCTCGCGCACGTCAGCCGCGTCACCACGATGGGAGAGCTGACGGCGTCGCTGGCGCACGAAGTGAATCAACCGATTGCCGCGGCCGTTACCGATGCTAACACCTGCTTACGCTGGCTCAACCGCGATCACCCCAATGTCGAAGAGGCACGCGAGGCCGCGTCGAGAACCGTCAAAGACGCAACCCGCGCGGCGGAAATCATCAGCCGAACCCGTCTCCTCTTCAAAAAGGGCACTCCGCAATGGGAGTTGGTTGACGTAAACGACATCATTCGAGACATGGTCGCCCTGATGCGCAACGAGATAACGCGACACTCCATTTCAGTCCGATCGGAGCTCGCGGAAGATACTCCCCAGATCACGGGAGATCGCGTGCAATTGCAACAGGCACTCATGAATCTTATGGTTAATGCCATCGATGCGATGAAAGATGCGAACGGGACCCGCGAACTCGCCATCAAATCGCAGCGAACGGACAATGAGCAACTCATGGTATCGATCAGCGATACTGGCGTGGGCCTGCCCCCGGAGCAGGCGGACAAGATTTTTGATGCGTTCTTTACCACCAAACCTCACGGCACCGGCATGGGACTTCGGATCAGCCGCTCCATCGTGGAATCTCATGGTGGCCGGTTGCGGGCAGCCGACAACTCTCCGCGCGGCGCAAGCTTTCACCTCACCCTACCTATGGGAGCCGAGGCGCACGAATGACGCACGGCGAGCGGTAGGCGACCGGTATTAGAGACCTCATACCAAAGCATAATTGCGCGGTCTTTGCCGCGGCGCTACATTCTTACCATGGCTACTCAGCCGAAGGCGAAATTGGTCGCGATTGTCGATGACGATGAGTTGATGCGCGGCGCTTTGCAGGGCCTCCTGAAATCGGTCGGATTACCGGCACAAGCGTTTGCATCGGCAGAAGAGTTTTTGACCTCCGGGCTGCACCGCGAGACAGCGTGTCTCATCGCGGACATCCGCATGCCGGGAATGTCCGGTCTGGAATTGCAAGCCAAGCTGCACTCCGAGCGTTGCTCCATTCCAACCATCTTCATCACTGCACATGGCGACGCAAAAATGCGGATGCAGGCCTTGAGAGCAGGCGCAACGGAGTTCCTGACAAAACCCTTCGACGATGATGTCCTGCTGGAAAATGTTCGAGCCGCCCTGGAGAGTTGAGCCAGCCAGCGTCCACCCGCGCCCGGAGGTCCTCTGTGGGAGCTTTGCAACAATTCGGATCTGATTACCACGAATATAAAGAGCGCAGATTCGAGCAGATCATAGGCAACAGTCCCGCTCTGGAAGCGGTGCTCGAACAAGTCGAACGGGTTGCCCCTACGGATTCCACGGTTCTTATTCTGGGAGAAACAGGTACCGGGAAGGAACTGATTGCGCACGCCATTCACAACATCAGCTCGCGTTGCGGACGGCCTTTTGTAAGGTTGAATTGCGCTGCCATTCCACTGGATCTGCTGGAGAGCGAGCTTTTTGGCCACGAGAAAGGTGCGTTCACCGGAGCGATAGCGCAAAAGATTGGCCGGTTTGAGCTCGCTGACAAGGGTACGCTATTCCTGGATGAAGTGGGCGATATTCCGCCGGCGCTGCAACCGAAATTGCTGCGCGTTTTGCAGGAACAGGAGTTCGAACGCTTGGGCAGCACTCGAACACACAAAGTGGACGTTCGGATCGTTGCCGCCACGCATCGTGATCTCATGGAGATGGTGAATCGGGGTGAATTTCGCAGTGACCTTTACTACCGTTTGAACGTATTTCCAGTCCCGCTTCCACCTTTGCGCGATCGCAGCGAAGACATTCAAGCCCTAGTGGAGCATTTTGTAGAGATATTTGGACGTCGAATGGGTAAGCAAATCGAGCATATTCCCGAGACAACCATGTCTGCGCTCAGTTTGTACCAGTGGCCGGGCAACATCCGCGAACTGCAGAACCTAATCGAACGTGCAGTGATACTTTCCAATGATGGTGTGCTCCCCAACCCTTTGCCGCCTGCAGGGACTCGGAGTGTCATCACTTCTCCGGCAGCAACTACTCTAAGGGACTCCGAACGCATTCTGATTCTGCGCACGCTTGAAGCACTCGGCTGGGTGATCGGCGGCCCAAAAGGCGCAGCCGCCAAACTTGGCCTGAAGCGCACTACACTGATCCACAAGATGCAAAAGCTAGGGATTTGCCGACCTAATCTCGAGAGTGACCGAGATGCGATTGGGCGAGCCCCAGGGCCGAACGTGCTGTCGCGCGGGCAGTAGTGCCGGATCCAAGGCGGAACTCCACCCCGAAAAGCTACGCGATTCAGTGTAGAAGCCTTGTGCTTAACTTTTTGCCGAGCCTGGAGGAAATTTCTTGAACATCTTCGCGACGCCCTTGTCCAGGTTTTTTTCATTTTTCTCGGCTTTGTTGGACAGGGTGTCCTCGGCACTGCCGCGCCAAATCAACTGCTGGGTTTTTGCGTCGTACATGTCCACAACGAGGGTACCTTCCTTGTAGTCCTGCTCCGTGGTGGTAGCTTCGCCCATCCCTCCGAATCCTCTCCAGCGCCATCCTCCACCGAAGCCGTCATAGAACGTCTGAAGTGTTCTCTGGGTTTGGGTCGTCTTAATCGCCACGATGGCCACATCGCCACCACTGTCCACTTGAGTCCAGCCCTTGACCGCCAATTGGGCATCCACCGCATTCTTGATTCGGGCGTCCCAAAGGGAATTCGCTGGCTTGATTGACTGCCAGGAATAGGTCTTGTACTGAGAGAAATTGGCTTGATGATCAAAGTCGGTTTTGACCTGCTGCGCAAATGCGGATCCCAGCGCAACCAAAAAAAGCACGGTGCAAACTGCTGTACTGCATATTGGCTTCATATGAGCCTCCTTTTCGGATGTTAGGAAGGCATTTGCATTTCCAAACACCCTTCACAGTGAGAACAACCCACTTTGACGTTCTGGCGCAGAGCTTTGCGAGTTTGTCCCGCTGCGGATTCGGAAGGTAAGCAAGGTTGGCGCCGTCGACTAGCTAACCCACTGTCAGCATGTGGACGCTGCGATGGTTCATTGTCCTGCGCGTCTGATTCCGAGAAAGGCAAATCCTGCGCTTTGCGCAGACGCGAGTTTTGGAAACATGGATGCAAGCACAGAATCATGGACGGAACTAAAAAGACACGAAATGCAACAGCGGCCTGGTGATTCGAGATTACTCGCCGAACGAGCCAGTATGGAAATAGATCCGGAGAAGCTGGATGAATCTTGTCTCAGAGTTTAATGGCATGTTGGAGGAGCAGCAAAGGAACTGCTACATCTCCGATCGAGAGTCTCATGAAAATAGATCAAGAGAATGGCATTCAAACTAGGAATTACGCAGCGCGTGTCAGGCATGTAATCGATCGTGACCTCGATTTGCTGCGCGCGCGTGTGCGGAAGCGGTCTGCTTGGGCAGTGCGGATGCAGCGCGTGCGGGACATCGTAGTGACCGTCATGGCCATCGTGCTGGGTAGCGTCCTGGGATGGGCGGTGATGAGATGACAGACTCGATCAGGAGAGAGCAGCAAATTCGCGACAGTGGCAGGAGATCGACTGGGTCGCGTGTGTCGCGAGCCTTGTCACCGGCAGAATGTCCTCTCTTCTTTATTGTTGTCCTGATCTCCGCTTTTTCTGCCACTGTTCGGGCTCAGACTTCAGGCGAACTCGACGCCGACCTACTCTCTAGTTTGATTTCACCTCATTCGTGGTGCGCCCAATCCGTGGACTCGTGCTCTCAAGACTCAGCCGCAATTCCTCAGCAGGGCTCGAATCAGATCGACGTCAACGCCAGCAATACTCGTGCCCAAAACGATTGGGTGCACTCCTGGCTGCGTAAAGTGGACGAGGCTCGTGCTAGCCAGCCTCACTTTGTTTCACCCATCGTTACAACTCATGTCCTGCTGGTCCAGCAATTCCGCTACGACATGTCCTGGCAGCAGGATCCCACGGGCAATACGATAACCTCGAACTACGGCGCCTCGCGCGGTCTGGAAATCATCCCTTCGAGTCGCCTGGAAGTGGCGATTTTCCCGTCAAACTACCTGGTGCATCAATCGAAGACCCCGGATGGCTTTGGAGACCTCGCGTGGCAAGTGAAGTTTCGGGCATTTTCCGCACCTGAGGGCAAGGGCGACTACTTTGTTGGATTCTTTCTTGGTGGATCGTTTCCGACGGGGACCCCGCCGAACGGACAGGGCCACACTGTCTTGTCTCCCACTTTTGCGGCCGCGAAGGGCATCGGGTCTTGGGACATTCAGAGCACAATTGGTGCTAATCTTCCAGCCACTGGCGCGGATCTCCTGGGGCGGATGATCATCTTCAATACCGCGGTAGATCACAAGATCAAGGGAAAGATCTGGCCCATGATCGAACAAAATTCCACTTTTTGGTCGGGCGGCACTTTGGATGGAAAGAAGGAAGTTTTCCTGACTCCAGGACTCGTGCTGGGCAGCTTTCCACTGGCAGAGCGACTCCATCTTACGATTGGCGGTGGTGTACAGATCGCCGTGACGCAGTTCCACCGAGACAACCATCGCTGGATCCTGTCGGTGCGCTTCCCGTTCTGAGCGGCCTCGCGTCCGGATGTTGTCAGCGTGTCGAACGGCTGACAAGGCCGTGCAAGCAAGATAGAGCAATCCAACTCCAACCGAGGACTTTGGATGCGCGATCCGTGGCAACTGGATTGCTTCAACTATCTGTGGAGGACAACTGTGAAACTCAGGTCGTGTGTCAGCATTCTTGCCGTCGTCATCGCGGTGACGGTTACGTACGCAGCCGGTCAGTCCAAACAACCCCAACAAGGAACAATCGTCAGTGTCGAGAAACAGGATGTGGCGACCCCGCCCGTAAGAACAGGTGCTGATCCTGTTCGCACACCATTGCAGTCGCACTACTATCTCTACAACGTTTCCGTGCGATTGAACTGTAACGTCTACGTTGGGCGCTACGAGACCGAACTCGATGATTTGCCTTCTGCACTGTCCCCAAACAATTCTGTCCCGGTTCGCCTTGAGAAACGCCTGATGTACCTGGACTTCCCGGGCGACACCGTGAAGATGCGAATCGTGCACCACAAGGTAAGTCAACAAGGGATGTGTGATCAGACAGCGTCTGCCAATTGAGAGGCCATCGTTCGCTACACACTCGGCACTCGAGAGACAGACAAAAAACATTCGCAGAGATTAGGAGGAGGTTGAAGCATGGCAAACACATCAACATATATGCAGTACAAAGCCAAAGTGAAAAAGTGGCCTTGGTCGCTTGCGATTCTGTTAGCCCTGATCTCTCCGGGCGGTTTGCCGGCTCAACAGCAAGGTGCTCACCAGCACAGTGACAACAGCGTTGTTGGGAAAGACGATTGGCCCAAATTGATGGCGAGCATGGAAAAAATGCACATCGACATGGAATCGATAGATCCGTCAGGAGACAGTGACGTTGATTTTGTCAGATTGATGCTCCCGCATCATCAGGCGGCAATCGATATGGCCAAAACCGAACTTATGCATGGCAAGGATCCGGAAATGCGCAGACTGGCGCAAGAGATTATTGCCGACCAGCAATCGGAAATTGAGTTGATGCAACTGTGGCTCAAGCAGCACGAGCCTCACAAATAAGAAAGCAACTCGGTTTTCAGGCGAGAAAGGAGAACTAGCATGAAAATACCTCGTTGGTTACCACTCTTCTGTCTACTATCCGGCGCGTTCGCGCAACAAGCGCCTTGGGGCCGGGCGGACGTTCCGATCTCGAGCCACGATCGGGTTTACGCCGCCGACCAGACTTCAAACACGGTTTCTGTCATTGACCCTTCCGCGAACAAGCTGGTCGGCGTGATCAGGCTTGGCAACCCGGTGCCTGGTGCTCTCAGCCCGCTCTACACAGGCCAGCTGCTCGTGCATGGTCTCGGTTACTCGCCCGATTCGAAGACACTTGCTGTTGTGTCGGTCGGCTCGAATGCGGTAACGCTGATCGACACGGCGACGAACAAGGTGAAGGGAACAGTCTACGTGGGACGGTCGCCACACGAACCATTTTTCACGCATGACGGAAGCGAATTATGGGTGACCGTGCGCGGCGAAGACTACGTCTCGGTCATCGACCCAATACAGATGAAGGAAATCCGTCGCATTGAAATGGCCAATGGTCCAGGCATGACTATGTTTGGCCCGGACGGACAGTATGCGTTTGTCTGTTCCAGTTTCACTCCAGAGCTGACCGTACTTGACGTGGCATCGCACAAAATTCTCAAGCGTGTGCCGCAGGCGAGCCCGTTTTGCCCAAACATCGCTGTAAGTCCGGAAAACGATGAAGTCTGGATCACACTAAAGGACGCAGGCAAAGTGCAGATTTACAGCGCCAAGCCGCCGTTTGAACAGAAGGCGGTGCTTGAGACAGGGCCAATTACGAACCACGTGAATTTTGCCAACAACCGCAATGGCAAGTTTGCTTACGTCACTATCGGCGGAACAAACGAGGTAAAGGCGTTTCGCAGAGGTCCAAATCCGGAGCTGGTTGCTACTATACCGGTCGGCAGTCTTCCGCACGGTATTTGGCCATCAGGTGACGGTTCAAGAGTGTATGTCGCTCTCGAGAATGGAAGCATGGCGGCCGCGATCGACACAGTGAGCAACAACGTGATCGCTAACATTCCAATTGGACAGACGACACAAGCTCTGGTGTACGTGCCGAACGCAGTTCCAAACGGATCTGGCGCTGAGAATCTCTCTCCACTTGGTGAAGCCGCCAATACTGCACGTTTGCACTTGCAAGCAGGAGGATCCGCATTGCCCGATGCACAGGCATCGGTGGCCGTAAATTCGCTCGGCCTGGTGGATCTTCTTCAAATTGCTGCGGAGGGTCTGACCCCTAAGTCGCAATACCAGCTGTACCTCGCGGAGTCTGATCATGCGCCTTTCGGAAAACTCGAACCTCTGGCAGTCTTGAAGACTAATCCCGATGGAGCAGGAATCGTTCAAACCGTCGGTCCGCTAAAGACCCTCTCTGGCGGTGCTGGAGCGTCTATGGGTGTGCCATCGGACAGGTTCCTGATCGTCACCGACTTGAATGATTCATCGCATATCGTGCTGCGCCAATCGATCGAGTCTCACGAAGTGAACAACGACGCCCCAACAGGACACGGCCAGTAACTTGATACGTGTGGGAGAGCCCGATGAGATTGCCATAGTTGCCGAAGTGAATGAAAGAATAGGGTCGATAACCCGTCTCTCGCTGGTAACGATGTCGATTGCGATGGCGCAGGATTCCGCCCTCGCGCAGTCTTCATCCGCCCAACGAGAGACGCCGTTACCTTCTTCGATCACCGCCGTCGAGGGTTTGGCGATAATCAGCCAACATCGATTCAGGGATCGCTGGATAAGAACGTGACTAATCCGTGCAGTCTACGCGCACGTGACAACATTTCCCAATCGGCTGGGATGGGCAAACAAGCCAGCATGACGATTGCACTGTCCGCACCGCGGCTGCGATTACTGTTCGCGCGAAATGCTGCATGGAAACGGGCAGTGCAGCCCCGAGCGTTGAGTGCACCCCTATACCTGTCGAGATCGGAGCCCAGTAAGCTTCAGCCAAGCGAAATAAGCGGGCGATCAGGTAGGACACAACTGCTGCCACCGAGGTCCGGACCGCCAGAACCTGAGTCGTGGGATTATCCTTGGCGACAATCGACCCACTGAGCTGTCTTATTTCATCTGAAATGGCGAAGGTTGTTTTGGCCATCGAGTATGCCGCCCGCTAGCCTCCCGCACACATCATCAACGTCAATAGCAGCGGAAGATACACGATGGATGCCAAGAGGAGCCGATGCGCAGCCGCGTTTAGATCTACGACGCACGAATTGTGCACCGTAGTAGATAAACCCCAAACTCAGGAGCAAAGCTCCGATGGAGTAGAGAACGCTTTGCCGCCCTATTGCAGCTGGCAGCAAGATAATCAAGAGCAACGCCATAAGGGGCAACATGGTTTGCAGGATCACAAAACGAGCTCTGGCCGTGCCATGGGGTAGCACGGAATAGCCCGCGCGATCGTAATCATCACGATACATCCACGCGATTGCCATGAAATGCGGGAACTGCCATAGGAACAACACAGCGTAGAGTATCCATGCGTGCGAACTCAATCTACCCGATGCCGCTGCCCAGCCGATCAGAGGCGGCATAGCGCCCGGCAAGGCACCCACCAGAATACATAGAGGTGTTGTTCGTTTGAGCGGAGTGTATAGAAATAAGTAAGAGAGCAGCGTAACAAGCGCGAGCAGACTCGCAAGCAAATTGACGGCTGTCGCGAGATAGATGCCCCCAACAGAAGCAAGCGTTATCCCAAACCATAAAACCGGCGAAGGCTTCAACCTGCCGGCAGCGAGCGGTCGCCCCGCAGTCCGGCGCATCTGGGCATCGAAGCCACGTTCGATATATTGATTCAACGTACCAGTGCCGCTTGCGACCAGCAGTGTACCCAATAAGGTGTTCACCAGCCGTAACCACGGAAGATCAGGAACCGAAGCTGGAACCGCCAGATAGAAACCAGTGAAGGTTGCAATCGCGATCAGAAAACTAACTTCTGGCTTGGTGAGGGCCCAGTAATCGGCCATTGCGGAGCGGATTGGGCCTGCTTGACCGCATGCGGGTGCGAGCCGCGTCCGGGTAGTAATAATAAGGATGGGGTCGGCTGCCATGTTTTAGACGACCTCCGCTTCTGAGCCACTCAGTTCGGCTTCTGGAAATTCGTACAAACCGCCTTGCGCTTCTCTGTGAGCAACGCCGGGTGAGAGGATCTGCATAGTGATGACGACTGCGGGCATCAGATACGCGAATGTTATCCAAACCCACATCAGGGCGCCGGCACACTCCTGATCCTGTAGAGGGGACAAACTGAAGATGCGCGCCGTGGATAGATAGCTTGGGTAAACAACACGCCCGCAAAAAGTGAGGAACGCGGAAAGAATGTCACAAGGAACCGTGGCGAGAAACAGGTACAAGGGCATGGACCATTGAGGCCCTTTCGCTTCACGCGGGTCAATCCGGATGATAGGACGCCAGAACAGAACACCCGCGGACAAAAAGCATACGTCCTCCAAGATGTGCCAAGTGTTTGACGATAGGCCCAGCTGGAACAGAGTGGGGATATGCCAAGCGATTACTGCGATAGTACCCGCGAGCCAGCAGAAAACAGGGTTACCCAGAAAATGTCCGAGCAGTGGCGGCGTCCTGCTGCGAAGAAGCAGACTACGACGCATGAACCATCACGTTCATAACTACCCCGCGGAAGCCGCGCCAGCCATGGGCTTTAGGCCGGCTTTGCTGGGAATGGAATGTCCAGAATTGTTTACAAACTTCTAACAATTTGGTGACAGTCGATGCTTGACACCTGACGTACGCTCTCCAGTGTTCAGGCTCTATCGCCAAGGTCCTCTTGGCGCGCAGGTCTTGCATGTACACTCCAACCGCTCGATTTTCAGCATCGAGTCGGGAAAGGAAAGCCATATGCCAAACATATTTGATGGAGGGATAAACACGATCAACAGGCGCTCGTTCGTGAAGAGGGGGCTAGCGACCGCCGGTACGGCCACAATGACTGCCGCATTGATCGGCAATAGCTCATTAGTTTGGGCTGAAAGGGGGCCAGAGGAAAAGAGCGGCCGGCTCACGCCCGGAGATGCAGCCCTGCTGCGCTTTGCAGCGGCGGCGGAAACCCTCGAGACAGACTTTTGGGTCCAATACAACGAACTCGGGGGAGTCCAAGACAACGAATTTCCCGGTGGGGGCGGGACGGGGAATGCAGCCTATACCGGTGCGCTTGAAGTGCTCGATGAAGACATGGCGATTTACATCCACGACAACACCGACGATGAGTTCACCCATCAGGACTTCCTCAATGCGTACCTAATGTCAAAAGGAGCGGACCCGGTCAATCTAGAACCGTTTCGCACATTGCCTGGCAGCACTGCAACCGGATCCACTGGAAAGCTGCGTCTGACAAATCTCACCCAGCTCACGCTCGACACGAGTTGGTGGACTCGGTACCGCAGCGATAGCAAGAATCCGGACTTCGGTGATACCTTTCCGCCCGCGGTTCCGACTTTAGGGGTAGGGCAGCATACCGCAATTCCGAGGACCGATGCTGACACGAGCGATCCCAATTTCCTGCAGGCGATTGCGAACACCGCAGCGTTCCACTTCCCAACTATTGAGCAAGGGGGAAACAGTCTTTACCCGTCGATGGCGCAGAGGGCCACTCACGTGGAAGTCCTGCGAATCCTGATCAGCATCGGCCCCACCGAGACGATGCACTTTCAGACATGGTCGGACAAGGCTGGCAATGCACCGCCGTTAACTGCCGTCGATCCGGTCACTGGTGTCTCGGTAACATTTCCAGATCTGAGTTCTGCCGGCGAGGACCTGAACAAGAGCCTGATCATGCCCGAGCCCTGTCCGTTTCTGAGCAAAAAGCTTCCACGTTGTTCGGTTATTCGACCGACAGAAACGAAAGGCGCTGCCACGGGAGCTCTTAAGTTCCTGACAGACATGGGGCTCTTCATTGGCCAATCACCAGCGTTCTTCGCATATATGCAGGATCTGGCCGAGGATGCGGATGAAGCACGACGGGGACGATAGGCAAGCAGCACGGAACAGCAAAACGCGGAGGGGGGCGTGCCTGCTTCGGAAAATCGCCCCCTGGTTTTCATTCGGGTGTAACTGACTTCCTTTGAGAAAAGCATGGAACCGCCCGAGGTTGTAACGACTCTTCAAAGAGCCGGCGGTTTTATGAACCGGATTCTGGTCATCGACGATGATCAAGCCATTCAGAAAGCACTCAAGCGCCTCTTCGAAGCCGAAGGATACGAAGTTGAGGTAAGTGGAGATGGCAAGTCCGCGCTCGAGACAGTCCGTGCGGTTGCGCCGACAGCTATTATCCTCGACCTGCGGCTGCCTTTTCTTTCCGGCCAAGATGTTTGCCGAGAGATCCGCCGGCAATCATCAACGCTGCCGATTATTGTTCTCAGCGCCGCAACAGATGTGCTCGACAAGGTCATACTACTCGAACTTGGCGCTGACGATTACATAGGAAAGCCTTTCAGCCCGCGCGAACTACTTGCCCGAGTGCGCACTGCGATTCGTCACAGTCATAGGAATGATGCAACTGACCTAGAGACGTTTGACGGCGTGAGCGTAGACTTCGCCAGAATGGAAGTCACGGTTGATGGTCAGGCCGTCGAACTGACTGCGCAGGAATTCAAGATGCTCAGGTTTTTCATGAAGAACGGCGAACGAGTTATCTCGCGAGAGGAACTCCTTACGGAGGCATTCGGTTACCAGGATTATTCACCTTCGCGCACGGTAGACAATCACATTGTGAAGCTCAGGCAGAAGCTCGAAAGAGATCCTGCCAACCCAATCCACTTCCGCACCGTTCACGGTGCTGGCTATAGGTTTGTACGCTGAATGAACCACGCTGCTTGGAGTCGACAGCGGAGCTAGCGAAGAGTATTTTGCCCACTCAGGCTACGCAGCATCGAGAACGCACGAACGACCATGGAAAATTCTCCTCATCGCCGCGGTACAAGAACGGTCCAAGTTCCTCGACTTCCTTTGCGCTTCTATTGTTTCCTCACAGGGCATTGCAGAGCGACCGCTACCGTGTAATTACAACATTTTGCAATTTGTTTGCGCCCTTTCACGGCGGCGACATCGATTTCGCTTCGACAGCGCGTTTCGTGGTGTTGCTTGAAGGAGCATTTTCGTCACGCATCTCAATTCCTGCCGACGCGTAGGCGAACATCGGCGCTGGTCACAGAATGGTCACAAAACGGGGACCACTCTGCAAAGTTAAGTTGTTGAAAAATGATGGGGATAAGGCGGTAGTACGCAGCCCGGGTTAACGAGTGGAAGAGAGCAGACCAGAAGGGCTTGGCGTCTGCCATTAGCATTAATAAGGTTGGGTATTGCAGGAGTGAGGTCTATTTCTCCGGGCCTCTGCCTTGTCGCTGCAAAG
>Ga0070706_100004557_pt1 | contig 13318 bp, 20 predicted proteins | sample KBSK5501metaG_FD_65476 | JGI IMG/M metagenome (GOLD analysis project Ga0070706, IMG submission 65476) | Corn, switchgrass and miscanthus rhizosphere microbial communities from Kellogg Biological Station, Michigan, USA - KBS K5-50-1 metaG | ecosystem: Host-associated > Plants > Roots >...
CGGCGCTGGCATCCCGTTGCGAGATTTCCGGGACGTGAGAATCGCTGGACCCGCACGCTGCTGTTGCGAAACACACGACCGCGAATAAGGACTTCTCCATGACTCACCTTTCCCCACCGCCTTGGCCAGTCCGGCTGTGGTGCCGCCGGTGCAAGAACGGTTGGCTCAGGCATGAGGTGAACGGAAACGCCAATGAGCAGCCGTAAGGGGGTGAAGTTATGCGCTTTCGAATCCGCTCTGCGGCGCCAAAGATGGCCTGCATCTGTTCGCACTAGCGAATCACCCAGCGCTCGCGCTGTCTCTTTCACAATCAGGGCCCCCCGCGGCCTCTGCTTGGGCGGCCCGATGGGGATGGGCGCTGGCTTTTCCCGCTCGTGGCGAATGCCGCCAAGAACAGCTCACTGGGCAATGCGCTCATGGTCGACCAATAGAGCGGTTAAGACCAATCTCGGCCCTTGCTTGGTGGGGGCCACCCGCTGACGAGCGACTCCGGCGCTCTGAAATCCGGAAGGCGCGTAGCGGCGCGCGAAGACCTTCGGCATCCCCGAAGGACACCCCGTAGCTGGTTTCGGTCGATACCCAAGTCACTACGCGGAGGGCCCATGAGCGGCACCATCCTCGCGCCCGAAGAGCGCGAGCAAATCGTTTCGATCCTACACCGCCATCTGGAACGGCGAGCGGCAGCGTTGCTGCACACTGACCGCCGGACGCTCTACAGAGCTGGCCTCGGCCTCCCGCTGCGGCGCAATGCAGCGGAGTGCATCCGAGCCCGACTGCGGGTCATCGCGGCAGCTGAGGGCGCAGATGTGCCGTCGCAGCGTGCATCGGACGGCACGGCTCTATCTCGCGCTGCCGCCAAGCGCATTCGCCGCGAAGGGTTGCCCGCCGCCGCACGAGCGCTCGACGTTGATGCGGCCGACCTTCTGGGTGCAGCCATCGGCGACTTCCTGCCGGAGGAGGTGGCGGCCAAGCTCGAGCGCGCGTTGCTTCCAGCGAGGGCGTCATGACCTCGTCCGCGCCATCGCTCATGGCGCATGCGGCGTGGCCCCACGTCGCGCCGCTTCTCACGGTCGAGGCGGGCACGCGGCTCGCCAGCGGCAACGTTCATCGCCGCATCGAACTCGAGAGCGCAGGTCTCTCGGAGAGGCAACTCCGGATGCTGCTCACGGTCCGAGTTGCTTGCGCGTCGTGCGGAGCCGGCGTCTGCCCGTTCCGTCAAAGGCTTCGGAGCTCCGCCGGGCGCACCCAGCGACCGGGGCGGCTTTATGTGAGCTTCACCTGTCCGCTCGATGTGTCGCTCGCGTGTGCGCGCGGCAAGGCGGCAAGCGACGCGGCTGAGGCGTTGGCGAAGGCCATCGCGGACCATCGGCGAGCGCCCACGCCGCCACAGGCCGAAGCGCACCACCAACTCAGACTGCGATTGCGAGGTGCCTTGTGAGCGGCTCCTTCGTCAAGATCTATGGCTCGATTCTTAGGTCGTCCGTCTGGCAGCAGCCCCTCGCGACGAAGGTTGTTTGGATCACGATGCTGGCGCTTGCTGACGAACAGGGCGTAGTTGAGTCGTCCATTCCTGGGCTCGCGGCCACTGCTGGCGTCAGCGTCGCAGAATGCGAGGCAGCTCTGACCTGCTTCCTTGCGCCTGACAAGTACAGCGGTTCGAAGGTTGATGACGGGCGGCGCGTGCGCGAGCGCCGCGGCGGCTGGCTCATCATCAATCACAACTATTACCGCGAGTTGCGCTCCGAGCGTCAGATTCGTGAGGCTGACCGCATTGCCGGCAAACGCGCGCAAGCAAGAGCCGTGACCACCCGCAACACGTTGCCAACGCTGCAACATGTTGCCAACGTTGCGGGTGTTGCGCCAAATGCAGAGGCAGATACAGATCTAGGATCTATTTCGTCGAGTTCGGCAGCCGACCCCGACCCGCACGCTCCCTTCGATGCCACGGAGGCGACGCCAATCCGCAAGGCATCTGCTGAGCCGGACGGAAGCGCCAGGACGAGAGCAGCCGTTGCCGAGGTGTTTGGGTGCTGGCAGACCGTGCACGGCAAGCAACGCTCGAAGCTCGAGAGCAAGAGAACCGCTCGCATCAAGGCGCGGCTCGCGGAGGGCTTCACGGTCGAACAACTCTGCAACGCGATTCGAGGCGCGAAGAAGGACCCGTTCCTGATGGGCAAGGATCCGCGCGCCGGCCGTGCTTACGACGGCCTCGAGACCCTGCTGAGAGACGCGGCTCAGGTCGAGCGGCTCATCACGCTGGAGGAGGGCGAGGCAACGGGAGTGCGTGCTGAGCCACCCCAACGCAGTCAGGCGTCGTTGGCGCGAGGGCGCAGCGTGGCCGAAGCCATGAGGCACTTCCAATGAACGCGGACATCATCGCAGCCATCGTTCAGCTCGAAGAGCGTCTGCTCGGAGTCTGGACTCGGCGCCCAAGTCTGCGGGATGCCTGGACTCCTGAGCCGGACGAGTTCTTCACCGTTCGCTCTCAGGCAGTCGCGGCCGCCTGCCGCTCCGTTGCCGACCTGACCGGAGACGACCTCGGAGTTTCCGTGGTGGCTGCCCTTGCTGCCGCAGGCAAGCTTCGGCTTTGGGACGCTGGTGCACCGGTGGTTTCTCACGAAAGCGAGACGGATCCTATCCGCGCGCTCGGGCGGCTGCGCGAGCTACGGGCGCTGCAGGCGCTCGAAAAAGGTCTTGCCCAGACGCTTGCGGGCATCAGTGCGGGTAGCGACGTGTCCGCGGTGCGCGGGCGTGTGCACGAGGCGCTGCGCACGTGCGAGGCCCAGTCGTCCGCAAAGGCCTATTCCGACTCCGAACTGATGACCGAGGCGCTAGCCGCGGTTACGACGAATCGGGTCGCGGGACACTCCAGCGGGTTCGCGCAGCTCGATGAACTGACCGGCGGCTTGCGTCCTGGTCACGTGTGGGTGCTTGGTGCACCGACTAATTTCGGAAAGACGAGCTGGCTGCTCGCGGTGCTCGACCACCACCTACGTTTGCACAAGCGCAAGGCGCTGCTCATCTCGTGCGAAGATGCTCCGGAGCTGCTCGCAACTCGGCTCATGTGTCGACGAGCCGGGCTGCCGGGAGGAGCGGCGCGAGACGGCAGGCTGACGGCTGAGCAGCTCGGGCTGGTAAATGGCGAGATCGTCGCGGCCAGCGAACGCGGGAACGCCCCGATCTTGCTCGACGGTCGCGGTCGAGATACCGAGAGCCTGGCAGGCGACATCAGGACGGCAGTGCGAGCGCACGGCATCGACCTTGTCCTCGTTGATTACTTGCAGTGCATTTCCGCAAAGCGCGAGACGCAGGACAGGCGCGCAGAGATAAACCACGTGGCCCGTTCGATCACGGACGCCATCAAGACCAGCGGTTGCGCCGGAGTGCTTGCGTCGCAACTCACCGGTGAAGATATCCGCGAGAGCCGAGACATCGAGCACGCGGCTGAGGTGGTTCTCATCGGTCGCAAGGGCGACGGCGCAGAGCTTCAGCTTTTCCTGAAGAAAAATAAAACCGGGCCCAAGGACGTGGTGGTCGACCTCACGTGGGACGATCTCAACGGCTCCTTCCGGACAGCGGAAGCCGAAGACTACGGCGCTCGGAGTTGGGATGTTCCGTCCGATCCACGGCCCGAGGAGTGGAATGACTTCGCCACGGCGTGAGCTCCGGATGCCGCCTGCTGACCTGGTCGAGGATCTGATTGTTCGACCCGATGCGTGCCTGGGCGATCCTCAGCGCCTCGCCTGCCGCGCGCTCCCCAGGCACCTGCGACTCTACGTCGCCGCCTGGATGCTCAGCGATGGCACGCTGGAAGGAGACAAGCGCGCCCTGCGAGAAGCTTACCAGCTCTACGAACTCTCGGGGCGCAGCTTGCTCGACCAGCAACGAACGTTGACCACTGCGGACGTCGTCGCTGAGGTGCTGCAGCTGACTCAGATTGCGGAAGCCGCCGGGGCAGGAGATGCCGCGTGACCCCACCCCACGCCTTGGCTGTCGCCCATCTCGGACTCGTCGAGCGCGTGGCGCGTCAGCTTGGTTTGCGCCGCAGCAACGCGCTAGAGGATTGCCTGCAGGAGGGCCGCGTAGCGCTACTCAAGGCAGCCGAGCGCTTCGACCCGAGCTACGGCGTGGCGTTCCCCCACTTCGCTCGGCCGGCGATTGCAGGGGCCATCAAGGCGTGTCTGTGCGCGCTCGGCGCGGTGCGGGAGCCCATCAAGCGGGTCAGCCAGCGAGCGGCTCGAAACGAGCGTGTGCATCCTGTCACCGTGGGCGCCGTGGAAGAGCTCGCGGCGCAGGACGGAGGCGAGGACGCACTGCTCGAGCGAATCGACCAGGGCCGGCGTGAAGCCTGGCTACGGGCACAACTCAGCCAGGTTCCGCGGGCCAGCACAGACGCACTGCTCTCGACCGTGGGCGGCATGCCGGTCGGCGAGTACGCACGGCGCGTCGGGGTCTGCCGTAACACGGTGACGACTCGGGCGCAGGCGGCCATGAGCCACCTGCGATTGGCGGCTGAGGACCAGGGAGGGGCGGAGTGAGGTCTCTCGACCCCGCAAGCGCTCGCAGCGCTGCCACGCTTTGCCGCTGCGCTGCGCCTCGCACAGAACCTGACCGCCCCAGGCAGATCCGGCGACTGCCGACTCAATAGCGAGGCAGCCAGGGGGCTTTGCCGGCTGGGAGAAAAAAGTGAGCGCACAGGTGGGCATCGGCAAGCGACTTACCCAATAGAACCCGGTGGAGAGGTGACATGACGCAAGACGAGCTGAGCAACTGGGTGCGCTCTTCAGGGATCAACGTAGTCGCTGCGGAACTCGGGATGGGTCGCGAGACAATCGCTCGCTATCTCGCGGGCCTCCCTGTCCGGAACGGTACACTCGCACAGCTCGCCGCTGCCAAGGGGCCGCGACAGGGCAATGCTCATCCCAACACTCGCGAAAGCGAGGCACGATGACGCCTGGGCATTGGCTCGGCGACCTCCCAACTCACCGGAGCACGCGACGGCTCCTAGAGCTGTACCAGCGTGATACGCCGCGGCGCGCTGGAGCTGGGTCATGAGCCGCCGCACTCCGAAGCCCAAGTCACTCGACGATGCGGTGAAGGCGCTGACCAGCGCCCGGAAGGAGCGCCGGGTCCAGCTGCGGCAAGGCGGAGGCGGCAACTCCGGCGCTGCGCTCGAAGCGCTCACCGCCCAAGAGCTGGCCGCAATCGAGGCAGCGGGCAAGCCGAACCAATGCTTTGCGGCGTATCCGAGCGGCGCCCGCTGCATTCGAACGGCGCCCTGGCGCGGCAGGATGTGCGCGAAGTGTCTGCGCAGAGGAGCTGGAGTGTGGAGGCCGAAGGGTGCGCCTGATGCACGGTGAAACGTCCGTCACGGCAAGAGCCAATCGCGCCCACTGGCCGAAGTGCGGAGCCCGAACGCGCGGCGCTCGCGCGGGTCGAACGTGTCAAGCAGCTGGGTCCGGGGTCGGCGGTCGATGCATGCAGCACGGCGGTTCCCTGTCGAGCTATCCGCTTGGTTTCACTCGAGTGGGGCCGCGCGAGCGCCGGCAACTGGTGCTCATCAGCGCCACCGATGGCTCCGCCAGCGACTGGATTCTGGCGGAGCCGAGGGATCGCTGTGCCTGGAGCATCTGGGCCGTTCCGCTCGACCTCGTTGAACGCTTAGATCGACGCATCCCGCTCTGCGGTGCGGACCCCGGATTCATCTCTGCGGCGCTCGAAGCCAGCGGGGTCGCTCGGGGCACGGCGCGACGATGGCCCCAGCGCCTGGGATATCGCGTTGTGCTTCGCCTCGCAGAGCGGGGGCGCATCGCGTTTGGGCTGTTCCACGGACTAGACCTCCGAAGAGCTGCACGGGCTCGTGTGAGCCCTACGGGCACCGGCTTGCGTCGAGTCGAGGCGGACGAACTTCTCGCGGCGCTTCGCGCCGCCGGGCAGCGGATTCCGAAAGGCACCCTCACATGAACGACCAGCAGAGACGCGCTCTCAGCGACCCGCGCGAGCCGCGCAGTGCCGACGCCACACTCGCTCCGCCCACGCTGCGTGCCATCGACGGGGACGGCTCACATGCTCACGGCGCAAGGCCCGAACTCAGGCTGATCGAAGGCGGCAGCTTCGACGAGCGGAGCCGCGCGTTGCTCTTGCGATCCATAGGCAGTTTGCAGGCGATGTGGGGCTCGATGGGTGAGGGCGCCGACAATGAAGGACGGAAGTAAATGGCATCATCGTGGCTTGGCATGAGCAAGTCCGAGCGCGACGCGATTCGCGCCGAGAATGACGGCTTCGACGAGCGCGCAGCGGACATGCTGAATCCAGAATCTCCCAACTACGTCGGCCCAGGATACGCTGACCAGGGCAAGCAAGATGCAAACGGCAGGCGCGTTCTGACGCTGAACGACTCGTACGCAAACGATAGGTGGCAGCATGAAAAAATGTCGCCGGCCGTTCCAGAGAACCCCAACCCCTCGACTGAGGATCTCGTCGCTGGCATCGAGGCGATGGTCGCGCCGCCGCCCCAGCCTCAGCCGAAGGCCCCCATCACGACCGCGCGCGGCGGCACCAGCGGCTTCCGACCCACACCCTTGCCCACCGCTGCGGCCGGCCAATACGCACCCCCTAGCGCGCTTCAAACGCCCCTGACGGATGTCGCCCCGAGCCAGGAGCAAGTCTCGCGACTCACCGGAGTCGGCGATGGCAACCCAGCGACGGCGCCTGGAGCTGAGGCGCCGACCGTCAACCGCGAAGCTGTCGACAAGGCACTCGCGCCGGTGAATCAGATCGGCGGCATGCTGATGAGCGAGGCTATGCAGAACCGCGGCGCAAGCGTCGCCGAGGCGCAGCTTCGGGAGGCGACTGCGAAAGCCGAGGCGCATGCACTCGGCACGGCGCGCACTGGCAATCGACGCGACCGTGCGTTCCAGGAAAGGCAGGCCATCGGCGAGGGCGCGTACCTCGAGCAGGAGGGCAACCGTCAGGCAGCCACGCTGCGCGCGCAAGAGGAGCAGCAGAACCGACAGTTCAAAATCGACACGCTCACCAAGGCCGGCGAGCTGGGTCTGAACGTAGCCGCGTACGAGATCGACATCAGCAAGGCTGACCTGGCGAGCGCGAACAACTGGATCAATCAGGAGTTCGCGCAGCTCGGCCTGGACAAGCAACTCGGCATGCAGGGGCTTGAGTTGGACCAGCGCAAGTTAGAGAACATCCTCGGCTTCACGCGCGACATGGCGGCGATTCAATTCGAGTACGACCAGCTCGGCGTCGCCGACCAGAACGAGGCCGACGCGCTGATGATGCAGAAATATGGCGTAGACCAACAGACTATGGTGGCGCTGAAGCAGATCAAGGAGGCTGGGAGACGCAGGTGGCAAGACGTTGCTGTAGGACTAGCAGGCGGCGCAGTGAGCGGTGTGAGCGGCGCCATCGGCGCTCACTTTCTGAAGGGCTGAAGAATGCGTGGCGGTGCCAGTTCCCAAGAGCATCGCTCCTCAGCTGCCCAGGAGCCGCTGGCGACAGCAATCGACGCTGCAATCGCGGCGCTCGCTGCTCTGAGAGACCAGCTTGCCGCCTCGAGCGCGCCTCAGGAAGACGTGTGGATTGGCCAGCGCCAAAGCCCTCTGCCGCCTCGAGTCCACACGCGCCTGTGCCGCGAGTTGCGCGCGCGCGGAGACGACCGCGCCGCTGTGCGCGGCCGAACGCACTTCCTTCGTGCCTCTATGATCGATGAACACTTGCGAGGCGCAGGTGCTTCGCTGTCCCGGCGTTCAACGAAGGAGCCAAGGTGTGCGCAACCGACGAGCGCGGGGGAGAGACTGCTGGCGGAGCTGAAAAGTGTTCCATGAACGAGCAGCGCCGCGCACGTCGCGCACTCCGACTTTGAGGAATCGGCAGCTAGCAACGGAGTCATAGTCCAGCGTCGAGCTCAGCAAATACCGTCGACTAGAACATCAGTGGCACGCGCGCGTGGGCCAGGGTCTAGAACAACCCACCAGAAAGACCATTTGACGCGCGTCTGCCGTCTGCAAATGTGTCTGACATGGCAGTTGTACGGGACCAGCGGGTGTCGCTCCGAATGACTGAAGACGATGCTCGCCTCATCGCCGACCTCGCTTTGGGTGACGAGACGATCAGCCAAACTATTCGGCGCGTGCTGCGAGAGGCCCACGAACGAGAGGCCCACGAACGACTCAAGCCTACCAAGGCAAAGGCCCGGCAGCGCTAACTGCCGGGCCACCGTCAACCCCCTGTAACGAGAGGATCGACACGTGAAAACTATCACACTCAGGCCTTGCAAAGGCGGGTATTCGGTGCGGCTGCGCACCGGCGCAGGAGCTCACCAGAGATACCGCATCGCGCTCAGCGATGAGACGTCTGCGCGCGTGCGCGCGCAACGCATGTCCGAGTTGGCTCGGATGCTGGTGAACGCGCAGCGAACTGCGGAGGCGCCGTTGGCGTTGAAACGCGCCGGCGAGCAGACGAGCGAAGCGGAGTTCGAAAGCATCGTGGCCGCGGTGCACAAGCTCTGCGCCAATAAGGCCACCAAGGCACCGTACGAGGCCACGTTCCAGGAACTCGCCGAGCGCTGGACGAGCGGCAGGCTGGCAAAGGAGTTCCCTGACCATGTGCGGGTCAAGCGGACGAGCGATGTGGACCACCAGCGGCTGAGCCGTCTCTATCCGGTCATCGGTGCCGTGCCCCTGCACGCCTTCACGGTCGCCGATGCGAAACGTGCCATGGCCGCGGTGCCCGAAGGGCGACGCCCCGCGACGCGCCGGCACTACGCGCAGCTCGTGTCGCGCGTGCTGGGGCTCGCCGTGTGGCCGTGTGAGGTCATCCCTCGCAACCCGCTCCCGAAGGGCTTCATCCCCTCCGTTGGCAAGCGCCCCGCGTTCAGCTACCTACGCCCCGGCGAGGACGCGCGCCTTCTCAGCTGCTCGCTGGTTCCGCTCGAGTACCGCCTGCTCTACGGCGTGCTGGCGCGTGAAGGGATGCGGCTCAGCGAGGCCCTCGGCCTGTGCTGGCGGCATCTCGACCTGAAGCACGGTACGGTGCGGCTAGACGTCAACAAGACCGGAGAGCCGCGCGTGTGGGCGCTTCGAGACGACGTGGCGCGCGTGCTGGCCCGGTTGGGGAAGGATCAGAACGGCAAGGATCGGGACCCCGACGCCCGTGTGCTCCAGCGTGGCAGCGACAAGCATGCGAAGCGGTTTCGAGCGTGGCTGAGGACCGCCGGCGTGCATCGCCCCGAACTGTTCGAGCGCTCGGCGAGCAGGCGCCCGATCCGGGTGCACGATCTGCGGGCGACATTCATCACCATCGGGCTCGCGACTGGCAAAACCGAAGCGTGGATCTGTGACCGCACCGGTCACAAGTCGAGCCAGATGCTCAACGGCTACCGGCGCGCGGCCCGGACAGCGGCGGAGCTAGGACTCGGAGAGCTCGGTCCTCTGGACGAGTGCGTTCCCGAGCTCTCTTCTGTGCCAGAGGTGTTCCAGGTCAACATGGCAGGCGGGTCGGATGGTCCTGCAACTAGCTTGAACAACTCTGAAAAACCTAGTGGGTCGACCCGGGTTCGAACCGGGGACCTACGGATTAAAAGAACGGTCCGGAACAGTGACCCGCAAGAAAACAACGGCGGGACCTCAGAGGCCGAGGCGCGTGAAGGCCTCCCGCTGCCTGTCGAGCCTGTTCTGGCACAGCCTGCCTGTGCCACTGCGCAGCTCGAACGGCTGAGTTCTGCGCTCGAAGCTGCGGCGCTGGCAGGCCAGTGGGACGTCGTCCGCCGACTCACGGACGCGCTAGAGCGCCTGCAGGGCGCAGCGCGGACCGACGCCGCCGTCATCGAGCTGGATGCCCACCGGGGCAAGCGGGGTGGGCTGTGAGCGCGGCGCGGAAGCTGAAGCCGGCCGAGCGCAGTTGCCGCAACTGCGCAGAGCCAGGCGAATGGCTCTGCGCAGCGTGCGCCGACCGCCCGCCGGAGTTCATGCCCTCGTGGGCGCCGGCCAATGACATCGCGAGGCGCGTCGCCGGGATGAAGCGTGCCGCGGTCGAAGGGCTTCGGAACAGAAGCCTCGACGCCGACGAATTCGCGACGGCCAAGCTTTGCCACGTCGCGCTCCGCGCGATGCCGAATCCGTCGCGGGCACCGCGCGGCGCTCCCCAGCATCCGACGCCGGCCGAACGCAAGGCGATTCACGCTTGCCTGCGCCGAGCTCGGAAGCATTGCGGCAACTGCGCAGAGCCAGGCAAATGGCTCTGCGGGGTGTGCGCGACCGTGTGCGGGCTGGACGCTCGGGAGGTCAGCAACATCACGACTGGGCGCGCTGCCACGTGCGGCAAGCGGGGTGGGCTGTGAGGCTCAAGACGCAGCCACCGCCGGCCGCGCCGCTTGTGGCCCGTGACCTCCGTGATCGTGCTCAGGAACTACGGGCCATTGCAGCCCAGCTGCTCGCGCGAAGCACCGAGCTCACCGAGATCGCAGAGCACCTCGAAGGGAGGGTCTAGTGAACTCCACACGCAAACGGCCCACGGCTCCAGCCCAGGCATACTGGAATGGCACGAAGCGAGTGCGGCGCCATTGGCGGGTGCAGCGCTCGCGACTCGAGGTGCTTCGGGATCGGAGCATCGAGCGGGATGACCTCGGCACCGCCAGGGCTTGCCTCGCGGCCTTGCGCCTGACCAGCCCCTGGCAGCGACCGGTGGAGCGCCACGAGCCTCTGTCGCCGGCTGAGGTGCGTGCCGTTCAGCGTGTCGTGCAACGCGCTCGGCGGGGCATCCGTTGACGGGCCAAGACCTGCAGATTGGCTGAGGTCGTGGAAACCTGGCTTGAGGGGGGATGCCCGCTCCGAAGCGACAGGAGGACGACAGCATGAGTGACGAGGAGTTTGAGAACACGCTGCGAAGGATCGCACGCGAATTTGAGTTGCTGGCGGCAATGATGGCCGAACGTCGCGGTACCCCGATGGCCGATGGCTGGGTGAGTCAACGGGATAGCAAGCTCGGGCGGAACAACCACATCGAAGCGGTACGGCGACTCCAGTCCGAGGGAGTCACCGACCGCGCGGTGACGAGCGGCAAGCTGCACTTGCTGCGGAAGGACGCCTACGACGAGGAACTAGTCCGCGCCGGGCGCAAGGCGATGCCACGCAAGCCGATGGCGACACTGAAGTCGTCGGAAGATTCGGGGGGCGACGGCCTAGCGGCGCAATTCAAGCGCCGGCTAGGGGTGCGCTGATGCGTGCCATACGTAAGCCGGGCGGCTGGGAAGTGCGCTTGCGCTACGGCAATGGCCAACGGGGGCGGTTCCTTATCAAGGTCGAGGACGAGGCCGTTGCGCGCGACCGCGCTGCTCGGCTTCAGGTCATGGGGGTGCACCTAGTCAAGGCGAGCAGACACGCCGAGTCACGTGATCTGCTGGCCATGGCGGCGGCGACAGAGAGCAGCGAGGAGTTCAGCGAGGCGGAGCGCATCGTGTTCGAGCTCGCGCCGTCGGATGTTGTCAAGGCCAAGGCCGGTCCGCGCACGTTCCGCGACGTGGCCGAGCTCTGGGTGTCTGGCGAGTTGCACAAGCGGTACCCCGACGACGTCCCGTTCAAGAAGGCTGCCGGGCTCGCAAACAGCCGCGCCATCGTGGCGACCTTCTATGCGCTCTTGGGCGACCGAGACATCGCTTCCGTCACGACCGAAGAAGTGGACGCCGCCAAGCAGGCCATCCCGTCCGGGCTCGAGCACGAGACGCGGCGCCTATACATCTCGCACCTGCGCCGAGTCTTCGCGTTCGGGGTCGACCCGCTGCGGCTGATCGAACACTCGCCTGTGCGAGGCAAGTTCGTGCCTCGCAAGCGTCAGGGCCGCGAGTTCCCATTCCTGTATCCGAGCGAGGATGCGCAGCTGCTGGCCTGCGAAGAGGTCGAGTTTGAATACAGATTCCTCTATGGCTTCCTGGATCGGGATGGTTCGCGCCTCACCGAGACGCTGAACGCGACCTGGGACCAAGTGGACCTGGAGCGCGGCGTGTTCTGTATGGAGAACACCAAAACGGGCCGATCCCGTGTCTGGAAGCTGGACGCCGCCGTGCTGCGCGCGCTGCAGCTCCGGGCGACGCAGCTAGGCGGAAGCCCCACGGGACGCATCTTCACCGCCCCGGGTGGTCTGCGCCTCACTAGGCAGATGGTTCATGGCCGGTTCCGGAAGCACCTGAAGCTGGCAGGCGTTACGCGGCGCGAGCTGCACACGGCCACGGCCGAGCGCCGCCCCTTGCGCGTCCACGACCTGAGAGCCACGTTCGTGACGCTGGCGCTCGCCGCGGGCAAGCCGGAGCGTTGGGTGATGGATCGCACGGGGCACCAGACGAGCAGTCAGATCGCTCGGTACACCCGCCAGGCGCGGCACGCGGCGGAGCTCCAGTTGGGGTGGTTTCAGGACCTGCCCGAAGCGCTCGCGATGGTCGATCCTGCGGCGTCGCAGAACGCTCGCGCCGTGCCCGGCAACGACGTTCATGCCCAGGATGGCGAGTCGTTGGTCGAGAATGCATTGGCGCAAGCCCTGGACGCCGCGCAGCGCGAGCAGCAATGGGATGCGGTGAAGGAGATCGTTAGGGAGCTGCGCGAGCGCCGGATCGCGCGCGTCGTATCAGTCGTGGCGACCGTCCAAGAGCCCCGGGCCTAAAGGAGATCTCCGGTGACAGGATCGAATCGAGAGCAACTCAGCGTTGTGAGGAGTGGCCCGCCCAGACCCTCTCTGACGGTCTCACCTTCAACGTCAACGAGCAGGTCCAGGGCTAGCGGTCTTCCCCCGCTGTCTGTGCCACCGTCCGGATCCAGCGATGTCCAGTCTATGAGAAAGCACAAGCGCCCAGTGTACTGCGCGATATCGACGAGGCCATAGTTGCGGCGTTCGGCGTAGCAGATGCCGGTCATGTTGCCGTCGGAGAGTTCAACCCATTCGACCCCTACCAGCACTGAGTTGTCACCGCTCGTGTATGATGCGGAGCATCGGCCATTAGCGGAGACGCCAGCCGAACTGCCGTCGCGCCCGGCGAGTCCCTGAACACCCCGAACGCCCTGCTGTCCTTGCACGCCGGTGGCCCCAGTGGCACCGGTGGCACCGTCGCTGCCGTCCGTACCATCGACGCCGTTGCATACCGTCGCACGTTCTTCAGCGTCGACCAGAAGGACTGTACCACCATTGGTACATTCTGCGGCGCTGGCATCCCGTTGCGAGATTTCCGGGACGTGAGAATCGCTGGACCCGCACGCTGCTGTTGCGAAACACACGACCGCGAATAAGGACTTCTCCATGACTCACCTTTCCCCACCGC
>Ga0070706_100004562_pt1 | contig 13306 bp, 12 predicted proteins | sample KBSK5501metaG_FD_65476 | JGI IMG/M metagenome (GOLD analysis project Ga0070706, IMG submission 65476) | Corn, switchgrass and miscanthus rhizosphere microbial communities from Kellogg Biological Station, Michigan, USA - KBS K5-50-1 metaG | ecosystem: Host-associated > Plants > Roots >...
GCGTCATTCGTCTCGGGCATGTCGTCGGCAGTCTGGGTCGGCGGTGCGGCCGTGGCCGTTGCAGCTGCCGCCGCGCTCGCGCTGCCACGCCTGCGCACGCCTCAGCGTAAGTCGGAGCCCGACCTGTCACCCGGCGACATCGTGCCAGAACTCGTCGGCGTCCGCTGACGCAGCCGGGGGCGGACAAAGACTCTGGCCTGCGACGGTGTCTATCGTCATAATCGAAGCGGCCCGGCGGGACCAGACCTCGCCGGGCCGATTCGGCTCTGTCCACTATCGGGGTAATGCCGAAGCGCACGGCGGAACACGCTGATCGCGGCGGGATGACCTTCCAGCCGCCAGTCCTGATGGTACGGGCCAGCGTCCTGGGATTTGTCGAACCATACGAACCCCAGCAAGCGATGTGTCCGGATCACCGAGAACAGGCCCGGGATCTTGCCCGCTTGCCCCGCTCGTTGTCCAACCGCCACCTCCGAAATCAGGATTGGCCGATGGGCGAACCGCCGCAAGGCCTCGATTGTCGGCACGTAGCTCCCCGCGAAGGTCTGCTGCGGGAAGTACAGGTAGCCGGTGATGCCAATCCAGTCGACGTACTTAGGCCCCGGCCAATAGGCCCGCAGCGGCGCATTGCCCGGGCCGTCCTGGTTGGCCGTCCAGATCCACGTCACGTTTCTCGCCCCGGCGCGCCTGAAAGTCGTCACCACGTGCCGCCACGCCGCGATCCAATTGGCCGGGTCAGCATGCGTCCAGCCCCACGGATACCAGTTGCCGTTCATCTCATGCGCGAACCCCAGCAGAACCGGATACCGGTATGCCGCGACGGCGTGCGCGTAGGAAGCCAGGTAGGCATCGAAGCGCCCAGATGCGATCGCGGCCATGCTGGCATGCCACGGTTCCATCTGTACAAATGGGATCGCGTGGTGCGCTCGGGCCTGCCTGGCGAAGCCAACCTGGAACGGATCGCCCCAGCCGCTGTAGTACAGCACGAGATTGGGCTGACGGCCCACCGCAAGCGCGAAGCGTTCGACCGGAGCGTAGCTTCTCGGGACGCCGCGCTCATAGACGCCGAGATATGAGCCAGGCCTGGTTGACAGCGTGACGTGCAAGGGCTCAGCGGCGCTCGCAGCGCCGTCGCCCGTGCGGTTGGCAGTTGTGGGGTTAGGGTGCCGTGCCGTGAGCGCGATGGTCGTCGCTCCGATCACCGCGACGACAGCGACGCCGATCGCCGTGACCGCGAACGACCCAAGCCTGTGCCTTGTGATCGGCAACCTTGTGCTCAGGGCTCCTCCTTCGGGTTGGGGTTGAAGGCCGTCATGCGGCTCTTCCCGGAAACATCAGTCGCGCGAGGACCACCAGGTTGGCGAGTCCAAGCAGGAAGATGACGGCGAACCGGTGGCTGTTGGTCTCGTGCATCCGGTACAGGGCCAGCACGAGCCACGCGACAGCCAGCGAGCCGTTCCAGGCACTGACGCACCAGATGAACCGCCGCGTGGCGTCTGCGGGTCCGCGCGACGCATTCCAGGACATGACTTTGCCCCGGGCATAGTCCCAGAGCGCGATCATCTGGGCCCATCCGACGGCGATCTGGAGCGGCCAGATCCGCGGCGAGTACGGCGCGTTGTGCCAGAGCGGGTAGAGAATCGTGCCGGTGACAACGGGGGGTACAAGCAGGAGCGCGTTTCGCAGCTGGATCTCACCGGGGGTGAATGCAAGTAGCGTTACCGGGATCAGGGGGAGGAGCAAGGTCCGCAAGGCTGTAGTAAGGTTCCACATCCATCCGGCGATGTAGGGCAGCCGCGACCTGAACGGCATCCGCACCCGCCACATCTGGCGGGTCCAGATGAGTGACGTGGCACCGCAGCACCAGCGATATTGCTGGCGCATGAATGCGTCCAGGGAGGCAGGGCAGATTCCTGCCGCGAGCGGAACCGGGATGTACTTGAGCCCGTAACCATGCCTGCGGGCATCCAGGCCGGTGTGCGAGTCCTCTGCGTACGGGATCAGGGTGAAACCATCGCTGGGCTCCAATGCTTTGCGTCGGTAGACAGCGTTGGAACCGACGCAAAGCGCGGATCCGAACCGGTCGCGCGAGACCTGAACCGCCCGGTAGAAGATCTCCAGCATGGCACCCGCCCCGCGCTCCACCCACGTCTGTTTCCGATTGACGCGAAAGAACTGCGGGGTCTGGACGATCCCCAGGCTGGGGTCGTCCATATACGGCAGCGTCTCGGCGAGGAAGTTGGCGCGCGGCCGGAAGTCGGCATCGAAGATGACGATGAACTCCCCATTGGTGCGTTTGAACGCATAATTCAGGTTGCCGGCTTTCTTGTGCTCGTGAACGGTGCGGCGCATATAGGCGAAGCCGAACGTCGCGGACATCTGCAGGGCTTCGAAGCTGTCGCCATCGTCAAGCACGTAAGCGCGGGCAGCCCCCGGGTAGTCACGGATCAGATCGTGGACTCCGCTCCAGGTATTTCGGAGCAGGTCGATTGGCTCGCCGCAGATGGGTAGGAAGATGTCGACCGCGGGATAACGGCGCGGTCGCCACGAATTTACCAGGCCATGATGTGCCGCGAGGTCGAAGCCGCGGCCGCAGAAGTTGACCGGCAGGCTGACGGCCTGGTACGTGCAGTAAATCAGCGTGTAGGCGCTGAATAGAAGGGCGGCGGGCACCAGAATCGCGAAGTTGGCAATCTCCAGAAGTGCCTGGGAGAAGATGATGCAAGCGGCACTGACGAACAGCGCTGGGACGAGCGGCGCCAGGGCGCGCGGCGCATAGGAGCGTGTCTCGAGGTCATCCGGTGGTTGCGGCAGCACAAGACCGCGCCAGCGATGACGCCCCGCGGCGGCTAGCAAGCTCAACGCTATCTCCTTGGCTTGTACGTCCAGACGATGAAGTTCCCGTCTTGCCACAGCGTGCGGCCGACCTCGACGTAAGCGGGGTCACGGCTGATTGCCCGGACGAGCGGGCCATCGTAGGGATCGTCCCCGTAGTTATTGAGTGCGATGAGTTTGAAATAGCCAGCCCTGACGAATGCCAGATAAGGACCCGGGATTCCTTCGCTGCCGACTGGAGCGACGGCAATCGTGCGCCCGGAAGCAAGCCGGATGCTGTTCTGGCCGGTGATCCGTTTCCACTGAGGACCGATCTTGAAGTAATACTCGAAGATCGCGGGGTTCTGAAGGAGCATGGGTCCGTGCGTCTTTGTGACCATTGGACGGAGGATGGCCAAGACGCGCGTCACATTCGGCCAGCTATGGTAAAAACCTTGAGCTTGCTGATACCCAATTACCGCACTGCAGACAGTGCACCCGACGACAGCCGCGCCCGCTATTACCCGGCGCGGCCAGCCGCCTTTCATCAGCTCGGACATGACGTAGCCGGCAATGATGGCCGTAAACCAGGCGCCGTAATCGGTGTGCTTGATGAGTGACACGTCGGTATGCAGGCGCGCCTGATTGAGCGGCGCGAGCAGCCCGGCTACGGCCAGCGTCGCCGCAAGCGCACGCCGGCCAGATTCGCGCCCCTGCCGCCAGATGACAGCTAGCCCTGTCAAGGCAGTGATCGCCAGGATTTCCGTCCAGGACCACGAGTCGTGCAGGACTGTCAGCGCGCCAGTGGTGCCGGTCCTCCGGCCAAGCGTGGTCGCGTAGATGCCGACGAAGTAGTTGCGGTTGGCCGTGGTCGCGAGCATCAGGAGCAGCGCCAGCAAGATCAGTAGATATGAGGTAATGATCGCGGCCTGCCTGATGGCAGGCTTCCGGCCCTGCGCAGACCACGCACGTGAGGCGGCGGCGCCTATTACGACCGGATCCCAGAGGGCAGATGCATACTTCGTCGCGTTGGCGAGTGCCAGCGCGGCAGCTGCCGCCATCGCCCATTGAGTCGCATAATTGCCTTGAGCGGCACGTACGGCGCACGATGCCGCGAGTGCCAGGAGCATCAAGGTCATCGCGTCGTAGGTTGCGAAGGCGCCCATATGCAGAGTCGGCCCGAGCACGGCCCAGAGACCGGCGGCAAGAATTGCGGCCCGCTTTCCAAATAGACGGGCAGTCGTACTCCAGAGAAGGACCGTCGCCATGAGCATGAAACAGCCCGACAGCGCCCGCGCGGCAGCTAGGCCTCCGATGCTGTCCGCCAGCGCGCCGATTGGTGGATAAATGACTGGCGAGCCGGAAAAGTACGTGGCAAATGGCGGCAGGGGCACACCGTGGTGTAGGTGCGCCCATTCAAGGTGGCCAGCCCACAGGTAGAGCGCTTCATCGGCGAACGCCGTATTGCTGTCCAGCAGCCTGGCTGACAGCACTGCCTGAACGCCAAGGAGACAAAGCAGCGGCCATGGCCCAGTAAGTAGTCGTCCCCACGGGATGCCCTGATGCCAGACTCGTGAGTCAGTCGTCGGGCCAGCTCCTACCGGAGCCGCCGACGTGATCACCGGGATCGTGATCGTATTCGCCGCCGCCTCCCCGAGCCTGGTCAGGGCGTCCATCCCGCGGGCCTGCCGGAGTGCCAATGGCCCGGGCTCGACTTCGGATAGCACGTATCGCTGGCTGCCAGCTTCCGTGCCCACACGCATACCTCCTGGGGTGCGACGCAGGCGCGGCGTGCGGCATCACTAAAGCCGTAACTGGCCGTGTGGGCTTGCGACGAGTCGCTCGCGCCCATGGAGACGTGCCTGTTCGATGCGCCGGAAGAGGTTCAAATTGCCGGGATCTCGGATCGGGGTTGCCGGGATCCTTTCTGCCCGCGCCGCAGCTCCTGTGGTGTATCTCAGACGTTGATGCTTACTCTTGCATACGTCTCAGTGCCGCGTTTGATATTCGCCTTTTCTTTGCCGCCCCGTTATGGCTATTCTGGCTTACGGCTTGCAATCCGATGAAAATGGACGCAATCAGCCGCAACCGGCAATGTAGCAGCAGGATTCTACGCGAAGACGACGAGTTCTTTGGCCTACAGGAATGAAGCCGAGATTTCAGGCTAATGGGGACGGAAACTGGCCTTATCCAATTACCCAGCGACAGGTGAGCCCGCTGCGTGAATCACCTGCTTATCTTCTTGGCCCCGGGCGGCGGGACGGCTGCGCAAGCGATGCGTGTCGGTATCGGTGGCCAGGCAACGGCCTGTCGGCAGATCGAACTGCCAGCCGTGCATCGTGCAGGTCAGCGTTGTCCCGGAAATGCTTCCGAACCGGCTGAGATCTCCTCGCAGGTGCGGGCACCGGCGCTGAATGATCCAGTCATCGAGATGAATGTCCTGCTCGTCGTGGGTCTGTTCGGCATACCAGCCCTCGGCGTACATCAGGCGGTCGGGTGCCAGGCACTTGAAGAAGGTGTACAGGTATTCGTTGTAGGACCCGATCCTGCGGGCACGGAACCGCATGCTCAGGAACAGGCTGTTGACCCAGTCGGTCTCGTGGTCGGCGATGAGCCGCTCAATCAGCGCGCGGTCGACCGTGAACTCGTAGCGGCACGCTTCCCCGGCGAAGGGACGAACCTGCCCGGCGGGGAAGTCGATGACAATCGGCAGGTTCTCGCCCACGCGGAGCAAGACCGGCCCGCCTACGCCTGCCCGGATGTGGTCGGCCAATTCCAGCAGCGGCTCAAACCAGGCCCGGAGCTCCGCTAGCACGCTCACGCCTTCGGCTGACCAGCGGCGCTTCTCCGCTGCGATGCGATCCCGCATCCGCGCGGCATAGTCGCGAAGATAGCGCTCCTTGTCGGTAAATGGCTCCATCGCCGCCTCGGCGCTCACGGGCCAGAGCACCTCGCTGTGGTCCTGGTCCACCTCAAGCACCGCACCGGGAGTCAGTAGCTGGCCTCCAGTTACGCCCTGGTCGCGGAGGTAATCCAGGAAGACGAGCTGATCGGGGAAGGTACTGGCCGGGTCCCCGGTCAGATCGTTGAGGGCGAACAGGTCCTCATCCAGAAAACACGCCGGGCCTGCCGAGGGTACGACATATCTGGCGCCGATGGCCTTTACGTATCGCCCTGCCCGGTCAAGGCCGTTTGCCCGTTTCGTGGTGCCGAACCAGCGCTTCGCAGAGGCGGGTAGCTCGTAGGTCCACGGCCACCAGATGGCGCCCGAATACTGCAGCAGGTGCACGTCATAAGGACCGAACGACTGCAGCGCTGTCAGGTCGGGAGGCCGGGCGTCGTTCTGATCAAGGATCCGCGCGGTCCCGTCATCGATTGCCAGGGCTGAGTCGCCGAGCGGCCCGTCGGCAGGGGATTCAAGGACCTGCATCATCAGACGCAGCCCGCCGAGTTCCACCACCTGCCCGCTGGGCATCGGGATGAACCGCGTGAAGCCCAGGCGCTCGAGCTCGTCCCGCAGGTCTCGCACCGGGTAATCAGGCAGCAGCACCGTGGCGTCACGTGACACGTGCCGAGTCAGCAGTGCCGGGTCAAAGTGGTCACGGTGCAAATGGGAGACATACAAGTATTCGACATCGCCGTAGCGGTCCCAGTCGAGCCAGCTGTTATCTGGGAACACGAACCATGAGGCGAAATACGCCGGATTCTGCCATGGGTCACACAGGATTCTGCCGTAGCGAGTTCCGATATGCAGGCCAGCGTGGCCCAGGCAAGTGATCTGCATCCCACCGCCCCCGCGAGTCGGTGCAGCATGCTTCAGCCAAGACGAGCCAGGCGCTCATCTCACCGCAGAGCAGCGGCTGCACTTCGGATCCGTGCCAGATCTCCAACCATTCCTACAACACGGTTCCCGCTTTAGGGTTGGGTGTTCGCAACATTATGGTTGGGTGTTCGCAACGTGACATGCCGCTAGAGTGGGCGAACCGGTACACCTTGCGGTTCGCCACCCGCGTGCTGGTCCCGGGTCCCCCTACCTGCAGCGCTTCAGTCCGCAGGAGGCGGCATGAGCCGACGCGGAGCCCCGATGCGCCGGCAGCGGAATCGGCCGGGCGCTGCCGCTGGCCCCGAACTGCCCGAAGGCGGTCGGCTCACAAGGTGATGATGACAACCTTTCCCCTGGCGTGCCCTTTTTCGAGGTAGCGGATGGCCTCGGCAGCATCGGTCAGCGGGTAGGTTCGGTCGATAACGGGTGCGACCTTCCCGGCCTGGAGCAGGTCGCGCAGGACGGCTAGATCGTCTCTGTTCTGACGGGCCAGGAAGAAAGCCATCCGCTGGCTCACCACCGGTGACAGGACGGCCATCCCGATTGTGCGGCCCAGCGGCTCGATCCAGCGGCCGTTGTTTGGGCCTCCGACCCCGACCAGCACCCCATGCGGAACCAGTACCCGCCTGGTCTCGGCCAGGGTCCGGCTTCCTGCTATGTCGATCAGCAGGTCATACCGCCGCCGGGCCTGGGTGAAGTCCTCGCGCGTGTAGTCGATGACATGGTCGGCGCCGATTGACGCGACCATTTCAACGTTCTGCGTGCTGCACACGCCGGTCACCTCAGCGCCGAACGCCTTGCCGATCTGTACCGCGAACGTGCCCACGCCCCCGGCCGCACCATTGACCAGGACCTTGTGTCCTGGCTTGATCTGCCCCTTGTCGCGCAGAGCCTGCAAGGCCGTGAATGCGGCGACCGGCACCGAGGCCGCTTCCTCAAACGACAACCCGGACGGCTTTTTCAGCACCACGCCGTCCTGGCGAAGGCTGATGTACTCGGCGAGGGTCCCGCGGCCCTCAAGGCCACCGAATACCTCGTCGCCGGGCTGGTACTCGGTGACGTTCCGGCCTACCGCCTCGACCGACCCGGCCATGTCAGCGCCTAGCCTGGTCTGGCTGGCCTTGGGCCGCGACAGTCCCGCCATGATCCGGACCACGAACGGCGTGCCCCGCATGAAGTGCCAGTCCAGCGGGTTGACCGAAGCCGCCCGGACGCGCACCAGTATGTCGTCATCGCCGACGCCGGGCATGTCGATGTCGACCAGTTCCAGAACCTCGGGCGGACCATACCGGTAGTAGCGGATCGCCTTCATGCTGCTCCCATGGCTTCCGGCACTGCGCAGAATCGGCCAGGGACTCCCGGGTAGGCGCCCTGCCCCGATCATCACACAACCGAGCCGGCCCGGCCACAGCCTCGGCGAGGGAAGTGATCCGCTCGAGCCGCGCCGGCCAGCCCGCCCGAATCGATTCCGCCAAGTCGGGCGGGAAGGGGCTAGCGAGGCATACTCCCGGAGTGTACGATTTGCTCCCACTATCGGTATGTAGTTCCCGGGGCGGGCGTTAGCCGGGGAGTGGGGGGATGTGAGTAGGTTTTCTGCTGTCAAAGGACGGCTGCCGAGAGCACTTGCGGTAGTGCTGATTCTGGTCCTGGGAGCGCTGGCCACTCCGCTGCTGCGGCAAGCCGCCAATGCCGCGGCCGTCTCCGACAACTTTAATCGGGCGAACGGCGGGCTCGGCAGCAACTGGACGACGGTTGCCGGGACGACTGCGCCCAAAATTGTGAACAAGACAGTGCAGCCGGGAACACCCGGCACCCTGAATAGCGCCTACTGGAGCGCCAATACCTTGCCTAGCCGTTCATAGGTGCGGCGACACGGGGCTGAAGTCTCACGCCTGTGGCCACTTTGCCATTACCGGCGTCCGCATAGTATCTTGTGGTGCATGGAACCTGGCCGAGCACGCAACGCTGTCAGCCAACTGCGGCGAGGCACGCTGGAGTACTGCGTACTGGCGCTGCTTCGAGGCGGCCAGCGGTACGGGTTCGAACTGGTCCGGACGCTGTCCGACGCTGACGGGTTGCTGGTCAGCGAGGGCACCATCTACCCATTGCTCAGCCGGTTGCGGCGCGACCGTCTGGTGAGCACATCCTGGCAGGAATCTGAGGCCGGACCGCCACGGCGTTATTACCAGCTCACTCCCACAGGAGAGCAGGCGCTGGCCGACTTCAGCGACGAGTGGGCCCGGTTCCGGGACGCCGTCGACGCTGTACTACAACCCGAGGAGAAGGGCAATGAACGTGCACACTGACCCCCTGGTCGATGACTACCTGCGACGTCTGGAGGCAGTCGCATCGGCCCTACCGGCGCACCGACGGGACGAGTTGGTCTCCGAGATCCGCGACCACCTCTCCGAAGGGTTGCGCCGGGCCCCAGCAGGCGACGAGGCGGCAGTACGTAACCTGCTGGAGCGGCTCGGACCGCCCGAGGATATCGTTGCCGCGGCCACTGACTCAGCGGCGCCCGACCAGCTCGTTGCCCCATTCCAGCAGACCAATAGCTACGCCATCGCTGCTGTGCTGCTGGGTGTGTTCTGGTTTGCTGGGCTCGGGTCTGTGTTCGCCCTCGTCTTCGGGTATCGGGCTCGCCGGGAGATCGAACGCTCGGCAGGCGCCCAGAAGGGTTCGGGCCTGGCTGCCGCCGGCATCGTCCTCGGGTGGATCGGGATTGCCCTCCTAGCGCTCGTAGTCGTCGCCGTGCTCGGCCTCACGGCGGCTTGAAGTGATGGCGGCAGTGGCGCCCCACTATCTTTTGCTAGCCCCTGAGCATGGCTCGCTGCACACGCCGTTCTAGATTAGGTGACCGATGACCGGCTCTGCGGAACCAGATTCAGCCAAGGCAGGATCCGACAGCCCTGGCGATATCCCTGCGGAACGACCCGCGTCGCTCGACCGCCTGGATACGTTGATCGGCCGATGGGAGACGGAGGCCTCGTTTGAGGCAGGGTTTTTCGGCCCCGGCAGCTCGCCGATCACCGCTCGCGGACGTACTACGTTCGAGTGGCTGGCGGGCAGGTTCTTCCTGACCCAGCGGTTTGTCAATGAGCATCCCGCTATGCCGAGCGGCATTGCCATCATCGGCGCGGGCGCGGACCCGGAGTCCTTCGAGCAGAACTATTACGACTCCCGTGGAGTCGCCCGCGTGTATGCGATGAGTCTGAACGGCGACGTGTTGAAGATCTGGCGCGAGGCACCAGGCTTCTGGCAGCGCTACAACGGGGCCATCTCCTCGGACGGCAACACCATCACGGGTGCCTGGGAGGCGTCCGCGGACGGGCGCGACTGGAGGCATGACTTCAATCTCATCTACACCAAGGTGAATTAGTTCACACACCGACCCTGGGCAGGTCCTGCTTCGCCGACCGGGCGACCTTCGACAAATAAGACATTCGGAGATATCCACTTGTCGGCACTGGGGTCGCGCGTCGTGGCCACCCGGCCGTCGGCGGCGACGTCGGGACACCGTGGCCCTGACGCAGTGCGGCCCGGACGATCTCCTGCGCCAGGCCGCCCCTAGGTTGGAACTGTGAATCTGGCAGCCGTGAAAGAAGCGCCGGTGCGCGAGCTCGCCCGGGGCTCTGCTGCTGCGGCCAGGAATGCGCGCGGCCTCGTCGCGGACGCCGAGCTGCTGTCCGGTGCGGGTCGCCTGGCGCGCGCGTATTCCCTCGCCGGGCTCGCGGTCGAAGAGGTTGGCAAGGCCGGCAGCCTGGCCGCCCTGGCGGCCATGCCTGAGAACCTGAGGGCGCGGGCGCCTGTCGGGCGGATGCTGGAGTGGCACCAGATGAAGCTGGTGGAGGGCCAGCTGATCGCCGCAATGCCGTTCGGCGTGGCTGGCAAGGCGACGAGATTTATGACCATGCCCTTGAGCGAGGTCGCCGAGATACTTGACCAAGCACAGGCGGTCGCCGAGGACATGGACCGGCTGAAGCTGCGCGGCCTGTATGTGGACGTGGACCGCAGCAGACAAATCCGGGAGCCGTCCGAGGTCACGGCGGCACAAGTTCGCGAGCAGCTCGACCGTGCGCGCCGTGCCGCCTCGGGGGTGAATGCGCTGCTTGACCCGAGCGCGCCACCACAGCTCGCGAACCCTGTGATCGCCGTGGTCGAGTTCTCCTGCGCGCTGCTCAGCGCGTTCGGCGAGATGGGACCTTCCCGAAGCCCCGAGGCTGCCGCCAACGTGTTCCTGAACACTGCCACCAAGCTTCAGGCTTAGATGGCATCAGCTGAGGGCGGTACGCGCTGGAGTTGGTGGTCGGCGAGCATCCGGTCGGTGACGGCGCGGCCCTGATCCCATCTCATGCGTTTCTCACCCTCATGACCGTCGATCGGGATCTCGACCAGGGGCCTCTGCCGTACCGATGCCAGGAACGGGTCGTCGGGCTTCGGCGCCTCCCACGCGGCAGGGCTGACGCGACGGATGCTGACGGGTCGCTGGAGCCGCTCCTGGGCCGCTGCGGCGATCTCGTCGAGATTATCGCGGTCAGTGGTGCCGACGACGAGCACGTCGATGTCATGAGGAACCGGGCCGGGTTCACCCTGATACCGTGCAGCCCACGAACCGTAGATGAATGCGACGCTGACGCCTTCGACGCCGGCCAGCAGGTCAGTGAGCACGGGCAGTGGCCCGTACGTGACGGCCAGCAGGTCGGTGAGCGGCCGGCTGACCGGTGTTCCAGTTGCGGCACGCAGCAGGCGCAGGTTGCCCCGCCTGCTGTCGCTGACGAACCCTGCGGCTACGAGGCGCGACGCCTCTGTGTGGATCGTCTTGACGCTGACACCGGTCAGAGCCGCGGCCTCGGTCAGGCTGTACTCTCGCTCAGGATGCAGGAACAGCAGTGCCAGCAGGTCGCCCTGAGCGCGTGACCGGAGCAGGGGCAGCAGCGGCGGCGACGGTGTTCTCATAAGAGGTAAATTAGCTTACCTTTTAGGTAAATTGCTCCCCGCGGACCAGAAGCAGCAGTCACGGCCAACGTGCGCAGCTCGAGAACAAGCCGCGACCATCGTCGTCGCCTTCCTCGCCGAGGCAACCGCCACGCGCGACGAGGACGGGGCCCGCGTAACGTGCCCGGACTGTTGGCCCCCGTGCCTAATCCGGGCACGTCTACGCGCCATGAAGCGGCCACTACCTGACCACGCAGGCGCCCAGATCGGCGCCTGCGCGTGCGCGTCCCCCCGGGCCGCTCCATCTTCCCCATGCCGGTGCCGCGTCCGGATCACCGACTTCTACAGACAACGAGGTCCACGTGAAGCAAGGATGCGCCGAGTGTGGAATCAAGTGGAGACCGCGCAGCGGATCGGGCGGGCGTTGTGGAACGAGATACGAACCCGACTGCAACCGCAGGCACGCCGCGTCGGCGCATGGAGGGACAGCAGCGCTCCAGAGGGTGGTGCCGGACGCCATGATCCTGGCCCGCAACGAAACGCACACCATGGGGCTCGTGATGCGTCGCGCCATAAGCGCGCTCACCGGTGGCCATTGGCGGGTGCCAGAACCGCCGATCTGAACTGCCCTTAGGGCGAGAAGGTATCGGGCCCGATGGGGCGCAGATCTAGGTGTTCGGTGCTGCCTGACCGTGAATGCTTTAGTCAGTACTCGAGGTCGGGCCGCAAGGATCCGCCGACTGCACGCAGGTGCTGCAGCACCTGTACATAAGAGCTGACTAGTCCCGTTTCGCGGTAGGCGATGCCTTGCTGCTCGCAGAACGCGCGCACTGGCGCCTGGGCTTGCCGCAAGCTAGGCCGCGGCATCGACGGGAACAGGTGATGCTCGATCTGGTAGTTGAGGCCGCCCAGGACGAAGTCGGTGAGCCATCCGCCGCGGATGTTGCGGGAGGTAATGACCTGGCGGTGGAGGAAATCAAGGTTGTCACTCTCGCCCAGCACCGGCATGCCCTTGTGATTCGGCGCGAACGAGCATCCCAGATAGACACCAAACAGGCCCTGCTGCACCAGCAGGAAGGTAACCGCCTGTACCGGCGACAGCACCAGGAATACAGCAGTCAGGTAGCCGATGATGTGAGCCCCGAGCATGATTGCCTCGGTCAACTTGACCGTTATGCCACGCCGGGCCAGTAGCGTGCGAATCCCAGCGACATGGAGATGGATGCCTTCCAGCAGCAGCATAGGAAAGAACAGCCACGCCTGGTAACCAGCCAACCAGTTGCCGATCCCGCGGCGCGCCTGTGCCTGCCCCGCGGTGAATGCGATCGCCTGGCCGCCGATGTCGGGATCGCGGCCGACTTGGTTGGGGCGGGCGTGATGCCGGTTGTGCTTGGCCGTCCACCAGCCGTAGCTGAGTCCGATCAGCAGGTTGCCATGGATCCGGCCGATCATGTCGTCGGTCCGCTTGTGGCCAGAGATCTGGCGATGACCAGCGTCATGGCCGATGAACCCCGTCTGGGTGAACATCACAGCCAGGAACACCGCTACCAGCAGTTGCCACCAGGAGCGGCCGAGCATGCCGAACAGGGCCCATCCGCTGGCCAGCAGGAGCAGGTTGACGCTGATCTTGACGCCGTAATAGGCCCTACGCCGACGCAGCAGCCCGGCCGCCCGCACGATGCGGGAGAGCTGGGCATAATCACTGCCCGACCCAGCAAGCCGTCGCTCCGCGAA
>Ga0070706_100004563_pt1 | contig 13306 bp, 20 predicted proteins | sample KBSK5501metaG_FD_65476 | JGI IMG/M metagenome (GOLD analysis project Ga0070706, IMG submission 65476) | Corn, switchgrass and miscanthus rhizosphere microbial communities from Kellogg Biological Station, Michigan, USA - KBS K5-50-1 metaG | ecosystem: Host-associated > Plants > Roots >...
GAGATATTACAAATTCCAGAAGAATATTTGAGTGAAGTTATTGCAGTGATTCGTTCCGGATTAGTAAATTGTGCAATTCCGCTTTCCGATGAAACTATTGTTAGTCTAATTAATTGGTGTGACGAAAAAGAAGAATATCTGAAAGAGTTATAAACATTAGATGCGAATAATGTGACTAAAAAATTCAATACTGAGTGGGTAGAAGAATTTAAAAAACAGTTGGAAAATAAATGAAGAAAAATAATAATTTCCACGAGGGATACATGGATGGGGGATTCTTGTTTCGATATTATTTTCAAACAATGGGTACAGCCCGTAGTATGGGAAAATTAGTAAAATTCTGTGAATCAGAAAGTGTAACCAATCCTGCTTATGGTACTCCTCCTACACGGATGGGGGTTTATAAATCAATGTGGAGGTGGGCATTGAAGAAAGAAAATCAGAAGGAAGCATATGAAATTTATACTTCTTCTGATTTGGGGGAATTATTTCCTGTCATCAAGACGTGGGATGAGTGGATTGAATTTCTTCATAGTAAGATTGAAACTGCTTATCAACATGGTGGAATTCATGAGAAAACAAAATGGATGAAAGTAAATGGCTACTCAGTTTAATCCTCCCATTCCACGAGAATTTATTGAGCCTACTCCATCGGATAGTTTCATCTGGTGGCTCTTTCGTCGTCGTTGTATTATGTGTAATCGTCCTGCCACAGAAATTAACGAAATCATTCCTAGGTCACGGTCTATATTTTCTATTACAGATTGGAAGAATCGGGTGACTCTGTGTCAGGAGTGCCATCGTGAATTTCACAAAGATGGGGTTACTGATTTCAAAATCAAAAATATGCAGTACGAGCGCAGACGATTTCTAATCAATACTGGAAGGTCAGAATATGTTGAATAGTATGAATTGGGCAGAAATTTGGTGTCAACTAAATAGATTTGACTATCCAAAAGAATTTGGTAACGAGCCTTCTTGGTGGTTGATAGATGGTGATAGGACTCGTAATTTTACAGATGGAGCAATGAAAACCCTTCGACTTCTAGTAACTCCAAAACAATTAGCTCGTACTTGGAATAAAGAATGGGATGATGCTCATTTTGATTTTGAGTGGGGACGCGAAGATTTTAGAAGTTCGTGGGAAATGAGTTAGTGGCTAATAGAAAATTAGCATACACAGACGATTATAAGAACAAATGCTTCATAGAGTGGTATACTAACAAAAGACCATCCTCTCCTGCCAAAACCAGAGAAATCATTCCTATGGATGAAAAAGGGCGTAAGCCAAATTATCCAATGCTCTCTCGTTGGATGAAAGAATTGGAATGGAATGAGCGTGCAGATGAGATGGATGCCAAGGCTATGATCTTAGTAGAAGATGTGCTTGTAAATCAAAAGGCAGAGATGCTTAAACGTCAGGCAATGGATGCTTTTGTTCTGGCTAATGCGGCAAGAGAACATCTTCTAAATTCTGGATTTGATTCATCTGCTTCTGCGGTAAATGCCTATTTCAAGGCAACAGAAGAAGAACGATTGACTCATGGATTAGATGATTTTTTCAAAAAAGTTGCAGAAATGAGCAATTCTGAATTAGAGCAAGAAATTATAAAAATGACTAGACGTGCAGAGGATAGTGGGACATTAGTATTGGAAGCAGAAGAAATAGAAGATAAAAAAGAAAATAATTCTGAAAAAACTGATATGACAGATTAGTGCCAATTCGTTCTCAAAAGCCCCTTACAGCAGAAGATAAGAAAAACTTACTAATGCTCTTGGAGGAGGCTAGGTCTAGGGGGATTAAAGTACCTGCTGAAGCACAGCAAGCATTACAAGATAAGAAAAAGATAACATGGCCTATTGCAAGCAATGGGTACTTTTTGCGTAATGATGGAAAATTATATAAGCCATCAGCGGAGCAAGAAGCATTTATAAAGAGTGATGCCCGATTTGTATTGTTCTATGGCTCTCGTGGCTCTGGTAAAAGTGCGGCAGGAGCGCAGAAAGCTTTGAAGAAAATTATGGCGGGGGAAAGTGGTACGATCATGAATCCAGATTTTGAGAACTTAAAATTTTCTACGTGGCCTGAGTTTCGTAACTGGATACCCTGGAATATGGTGGTAATGTCACAGAGACACAGGGCGCATCCTGAATGGAATCCAACACAGCCATTTTCTATGATTTTCACTAATGGAGTAAGTGTGTATTTGAAGGGCGGTAAAGAAGCATCCAGTTCTCGTGGTAGAAATGTAAACTGGTTTTGGTATGATGAGGGTGGGCGAGATGAAGATGGTTTGACGTGGAAAATTACTAATGCAGGTGTTCGTATTGGTAAGATTGCTCCTCAATCGTGGTGTACTGAAACTCCTCGTCCTACGGAACATTGGTCATATAAATTTTTTATTGAGAAGGAAATTCCACAGGAAGCAATTGATGAGTTTGAAAAAGTGTATGGAAGTGATAGAATTCTAGTAGAGGCTTTTCATGGAACTATTTCCCAGAATAAGGAAAATCTTTCTCCAAGTTTCTATGCAGACATCTTAGCATCTTATCCTTCTGGATATCTGAGGGCGCAGGAAGTTGATGGGGAATTTGCAAATGAGGGTGGGAAGATTGGTGATAGGGCATGGTTTGATGGAAAAGTTTTGACTGATGCCCCTGAACGAATTTTGAAGAAAGTTCGTTTTTGGGATTTGGCGGCAACAGAAAAGAAAATGGTTGGGAAGAAATCTGAATTGAATGACCCCGATGAGTCAGTGGGAACATTGATGTCAAAATTCATTTCAGACCAGGATAAGAAAACAAATTTTTGTATTGAAAATCAAGTAGCAGGTTATTGGGGATGGGATAATCTTTTAGATGCAATTGCAAACACGGCTCGTAGAGATGGGCCTTATGTCACAGTAGTCTTAGAGGAAGAACCAGGTTCGGGTGGTAAGAATCAAGTAGCGGCTGTAAAAACGCATTTCAAACGGTTCCCCGAATTATCTTCCATAAAAGTTGTGGGACAGAAGGCTCGTGAAGTAGGAGACCGTGTAATGGCGGCTAACCATTGGTTTGCTGTGGCGGCTGATGGCAGGATGTATATGGTCAAAGGTGAATGGAATGGAAAATTCTTAGGTCAGCTTGACGGATTTACACAGGTCACACATGATGACCGAATAACCTCCGTAACTGGTGCAATGAGCTACTTAAGCCCATTCAAGGCATGGGCCAAAACATCTTTTCTAAGTTTATAGGAAATATTATGAGAAAATTAAATGATTTAGGAAATAGTAGGACTGGAAAGAAGTGTGGAATATATAAAATATCAAATGATGTCAGATGTGATGATTGAAAGATGGAAGAACCCAAATTATAAAGAATTGCGCTCATCTGATACTAAAGATTTATGGGAAAATCTAGAATACAGAAAAAAACAAAAGGATGCACATAGAAAAGTAAATTCCATAGAGCGTAAATATATACAAAAATTAAAAGAGATGGGATGTAAGGTTAAGGACTTATCCCAAAGATTCAAAGTAAGCACAGCAACTATTAATAGAATCATATTGGGACTCAATTAGGAATCATTTATGGCTAAAAGCGGATTTTTCAATTATCCACAACCAAATCATCCAAGAGGGGATATCGCAATTGGTGTTGATGATTTATATCTCACTAGATTTACTCCCCCCTGGTCACGTCCATCCACTCTTCATGCAAATATTTGGAGAGCGTGGGTACTTCAACAGCCTGTAGCAATGGTATGTAGAGAAACCCTTATTGCGTCCCTCTTGGCATTAGACTGGCAAATTACTCCTCGCAACTCCAAGTATCGTGAAGAACTTGAACCCACCATTCGTCATTATACAAAATTATTAGTAGATGGAGGAAATTATCCACAACTAGGATTGGATTATGCTGGATTGGTGGAATGGATTGCAGGAGATTTATTAGATACTCCTTTTGGTGGTGCGGCAGAGATTGGACGAAAAGGGAATAGTCCTGATGGCAGGGTAGTATGGATACGTCCATTGGACGCTGGTACTCTTTATCCTACTCTCAACGGAGATTATCCTGTTGTTCAAATGTATTTAGCTTATGATGCAGTAGCGTTTCGTAATCATGAAATTTCCCGTACATTTATGTCTCCACATTCCTTTTTGCTCAAAGAGGGGTGGGGCATGGCTCCTCCTGAGAAGATTTATTTTGCTTTGGAATTATTGAATAGGGGAGATAAGTATTACGCTAATTTACTGTTGGATGTACCCACAGCGGGTATCTTGGATTTGGGGGATATGGAAAAAGATGCGGCAATGGAGTGGGCTACTGCTTTCAAATCATTTGTGCAGGATGAAAGTGTTTCATTCCGTGTTCCTGTTTTATATGAACACAATAATAAAATTGAATATATTCCATTTGGAAAAGTTCCAAATGACATCATGTTCAATCAGATCACATTGAAGTATGCGGCTCTGGTTGCGGCGGCTTATGGTATGTCATTATCGGACATTGGACTTCAAACTACATCTGCTTCTGGGGAAACATTAGCTGGCAGTATTCGACAGGAACGTAGGACAAAGAAAACTGGTCATGCCAGAATGAAGATAAAGATAAAAGCCTTCTTTGATAGAATTCTTCCCGAACAACTTGAATTTAATTTTATTGACTATGACGATGAGTTGAATGTGGCATTAGGACGTGCAAGATTAGCAGACTCACAAGCCTTCCTGACATTCAAAAATATGGGAACATTCAGTCCACAAGAGATACGAAGTCAGGCTATTCAGGATGGATTATTTGCCAAGTCGCTTCCTAATGAAATTCCTCCTGATGCGAAACCTGCTATTCCTGCGGAAAGAACTTTACGATACGTGGGTGAGAAGGACAACGATAAACCAAAAGAAGGTGGAAATAAAGAGCCTGAGTTGATTGGAGATAAAGTTGCTCCTTCTGCTGGTGGGGAAGGGGAAGTACGTTCGCTTGACTCTGTGTCATTCAAGCCTAATGTTCGTACTTTGAACAATGTAATTTCAAAGATAGTCAAAGATGTTGAGCCTAAACTTTTCGACATCATTCAACGTACCAGTGAAGATGAGATGGAAGTAATGCGTTCTGCGGTGTCTGAATCATTTTTCTCTGAAGAAGATGAATTATCAATTAATAAGATGGTTTCAAATTTGATGTCAAAAAAATCTGTTGTAATATTGGATTTTGATTCCATTTTTAATGCTGTTCGAGAATATCATGATGGAAATGGGTTTGAGGCAAAAAACGTTTTGATGTTTGAGTCTTTCTTTGATAAGTTCAAAGAAAGTGTGGAAGCGGGACTTTCAGACTTTATTGGTAAGGCAATTCTGTTTACCCTGAATGATGCTGTGTTTTCTGAAAGGACAGTTGAGCAGGATACAGATACACGCTATAATTATTTCGTGAAACAAGTGCAGGAAAAGATTGCAAAATCCCTTCCTGACTATGTAAAAGCCCATGTGGGTTTGGAAGTTGAAAAACTTATACAAAAAATGAAAGAGGAAAATTAGATGAATAGGAAACAAGTTGGATTTGATGTTATTACGGAAAACATTGCTCACTCACAAGATAAGCAACTTCTGTTAGGGCGTGTGCAACGATATCTGGATGAAGGTTGGGAAGTCCTTTCTACGCATGTTCCACAAACTGCGGGTGGGAGTATCACTATAGCGGTTGTTCTTGTGAAGTATGAATATCTCGAATAAGAAAGCAATAAGAAACGTTAATGCTGTCTGATTGGTTGGTGTTTATTTTATTGGGAAGACTGTCAGTGTGGCTTTGGATGCAGTTTCCATTGCCCCAATTTTTAGAGAAAAGAAAAACAATTAAATATTTGCATGAGTGCGATCTGTGTTCAGGAGTTTGGGCATATTCTATATTGGCAGGACTCATGCAGATGGATTTGTTAGAGCCTTTTGGTTTTTGGTATGTACCGTTATTGAGTGAGTTAGTTGTAGGGGCAATAGTTTCCTTCCTGACCCATATTTTTATTATAGGATGGAGAGCAAAATTTGATGTGGTGGTGGTGTAAATGGATGACAGCGTAAAAGATAATTCAGTTGTAGAGATGGGGTTAGTGATTACAAAGGCTTCTTTTGCCAAGGATGAACCAAATCCTGACAGGAAGCGCAGAATTATGCTTACTAATTCCGACACATCTCCTGATTTGTATGAAGAGAGCATGTCTCTGGATTTATTCAAAGACTTCACAGACAGGATACAAAATAACACTCCTGTTCCTGATGTATTCAAATCATCTATTTGTGAAGATGAAGTTTGGTGTGGGGGAATGCCTTATCTCTCTATTGCTCATTATCGTGCAGGGTCAGATGGAAAGAATTTACCTGGGGATGTTGAGTCGGTTTATGTAGATGGGAAACAATTAAAGAGTAAAGCTTTCCTGAGAGATAATGCTTTGGGGCGTAGAACTTTTGATGCTATTTGTGCAGACGAAGAAAAAAGAAAATCCAATGTAGATGGGCATGAGCCTGTACGAGTTTCCATTGGATTTCTTGATTTAGAACATGAACATATCACGGAAGGCAAGTCCTTTATATTTACCAGAACAGGGCTTGGGCAGATTTGCCCTTTGTGTAGTCAAGGTGTTGGCGGTAAAATTTATAAGAAGGGTCATCTTGTTCATTTGGCGGCAACACGTAAGCCTGTTAATCCTAGAACGAGTATGTCCTTAGAGGAAAAATCTATGGGCGAAATTATTACAAAGAAAGATGATGCGGCAAGTATTGTGGGAGATGATTTGGCACAAGAGTTGGATGAGAAATCATTGACTGGTGATGTTTTGGTTATTAAGAGTGATAGTGATGTTGTTGGTACAATGCCTACTCCACAACCCGTTCCCTTTGCATCATGTTACGACCCTAACACAGATAGTTTCGATCAATCCTGCATTGATAATTCAATGCGTGGATTTATGGTTGCGATTAGAAATGAAATGAATACCGTAAAGTCAGACACAGTGGTAGGTAGACTGTATGACGAGGTAGCAAAATCTTTGAATAAATTACAGGGCAAACCTGTTGTGGAGGAATCAATGGAAAAAGTTATTGAGAAAGCTAAGGAAGAAGCCAAAGACGAAAAGAAAGTTGAAGACTCAAAGGAAGCAAATGGTGTGAAAGAAGATTCCACTGTTGCTCCTGTTGTTAGTCCTTTGGATACAGAATTTGAAAAATTGAAGTCCATTGTTGCTTCTGGTAAGGCTACAAGAGAACAGTTGCAGGAAGTATTCAATAGTCTTGGTAAGGCAGTGGAAGAGGTTTATGTTGCTCCTGCTCCTAGTGCTACTGATATTGCGGCAATTGTGAAATCTGCTGTGGAAGAAGCAATTCGTCCTATGGCAATCAAAGTTGCTCAATTGGAAGCACAAAAAGTTGACTCCGTGTCACGTGCATTAGAGAATCCAATTTCTCGTGCGCTGACTTTGAAACCAGAACAGCTTACACAGAAATCACAGCCTAGTCGTAAGTTGAGTCAGATTGAGGCTATTGCACGAAAATCCACTGGTGCAGATCAGTAATCGTTTTATAATTAGTTAACAATTTATTTTACTCTTGCGTAAAGCCATTCTTGGCGTGCATATAATCATAACAAGGATGGTATTACAATGGATAACATTTTAGATTTAGCTGGTGGGGGCGCATTTGTAAACAGAGCAACAGACCCCATTTTCCCAATTGCTCCTGGTACACCTATTGATTTTGCCGCACAATTTCCTCAGCCTCTTGATACGACTGAGTTGATTGCGATGTGCGAAGAACTCAGTCTGTGGCGGGCATTGCCCGAACTTCCTACTTCACTGAAAGCAGAAACTTGGCGGGAATTGAATGAACTGGCGTTTACGTCTGGTTCATCTTATATTTCATTTGCTGATGGTGCGTGTCCTGAAGCCTTCTACCATGATGGGGATAATACGACTGTCAATCTGAAAAACATTGGTGCTTACAAGTCTCTGACAATTTCAGACATTATGCACTCTGCGGCTGTGAGTGCAATGAGTTTGGGTCAGGCTGGTGTGGGTATCAATCGTCTGGTTGGCGGATTTGCATTTGGTGAAGGCTCTCCTGGTGCTAGTGGTGCAAACTCATTCCTTGCTGAAGGCGTTGCTGATTTGAAGGCTAAGGAAATGGTGCTGGCTGGTACGCTCGTGCTGAATGGGTGGGATAAGCTTCTGGTGAGTGGTAACAAAACCAATAACGTTCTGGAATTTGATGGACTTGAAACATTCATCGTAACTGGTTCAGGCGCACATGGTAATCCCATCTCTGACCAATCAGGTACATTCACTGGCGTAAATTTTGACCAATATTTGAGTGAGGGCTGTGCAACTCCTACGACTTTGGCAGGACATACTCAGGCTGTGCAAGAATTGATGTCAGCTTACTTTACACTTGGTTTCCAAGGTTCACAGGTTATCTATAACAATGACGGAAATCGTCTTGTCCCTGGCTATAACTTTGCGGGTGAAGTGAATACGGCTCGTGGTGCAATGAAGGTGATTGCTGATAGGAACTTTACGAAGACTGGTTCAGGTTCTACGTTCACATCAAATATCTATGCCCTGCGAACGGTGCATAATGGTGAACCTCTGGTGTACAAGCGGACTCAGATACCTTTGGCTTTCAAAGACCTCGTTCCAGGTTGTACCGCAATTCAGTTCCAAATTTGGGCTAAAACAGCTTTGATTGTGAAAGCTATGTGTGCTCAAGGCGTGTATCGCCACACTTTTACGGGCAGAAGCGTTGCGACTTGCCCTGTGATCTAAATTAGAATAAGATTAGAAACAAATGGACATCTCACAAGGATGTCCATTTTTGATTTATAATATAGAAATGAAGATAAACAAATGGAAGTAATAAACTACGATGCGTTGTGTGTTGGATTTTCATTTATCATAGCATTTATATTCTTTCTGGCGTGGGTGGGAATGTCCTCTCCTAAACGATACACAGCAGGACGCCCACCAGATCATCCCCCAGGATGGAAGAATAGAAAGAAACATCTCTAATGTGTTTCTAATTTTATATTTACACATTAGTAGTAAACTATATCAAATAACAAGGAGAAAATTAGATGAAACTAAAAATTGTGTTTGTAATGATTGTGATTGCTCTTTTGGTTGTGGGTTGTAGGGATGCTGATGTTGCATCTCATAACTTGTCAGTGGCGGCAGATAATTTTGAAGTTACTCGACGTATTGTGTTCTACAACGGTATCACAGGTGAATATATACTCACTATTGAAGGGCTGTGCTCTCTTGGAAACTATGATACGGCAGGGTCTTTATCTGTAACCTGCAAAACAGGAGTAAATACATTTAAGAAACATTATTTAGGATTATCAGATAATGTAACTTATTTTGCCGAGCAAATTGATTCTGTTCCTGCTGATATTTATTTCTATCGAGTTATGTTCAAGCCATCTGTAATTATTCCAGATATTGAGTTACAAGTTCCATAGTTCTATAAAGTTAACACGAAGTCAAAACAAATACCTTCCTATTTGGAAGGTATTTTTATATACTAAATTGTAACCTTTTGCTAGTGTTCTCGTCTTGATTGTATAGTAGAATCAAGTGTGTTGGGTTTACCCTGCCAATACTAGGGTGGACTTTATTTGGACGGTATGATATTGGCTTCGGTCAAGGCTACCGTCCATACTATCTTCTCATTTATGGATTGTGCCTTTCGGTTAGTCGCCCAAAGTTTATACGATAGGGGGAAATTCGTCAATAGAAAATCACCCCACTTTCATTAATGCAAGATAAGAGTTTGCGGTATACTATGGAGTTGATATAATTAAGAACATAGGAGAATACGATATGAGTAAAAAATTAAGTAGTACCAAAACATTAGGATTAGCGGCGGCGTGGGCGGCTCTGGGGGCAAATTATGAGAGTGTAGATAGGACAGACCCAAAACATCAAGAGTTTACTTTTTCACCAAGAGTACTTACTACAGGCGCATTGGATATTTTGGGACTTCCTACACAAGATTTGGATGTCATTGAAGCGCAGTGGGTCAATAAAACACTTCAGGTCAATGCCGTAGATTATTATGATGCTTTGCAACGTATGAAATCGCTAATACATAGCAAATAAGGAGGTTGGTATGTGGCAAAAAATTTGGGATAAGATCAAAGAGTTATTGGGGAAAGCAGGCGTACCTGTAGTTGCAACTATTTCAGATGCAGACTTGATGGCTATTCTGGAAAAAGAAGCAGAAGGCAAAGGCTTGAATTGGAAAGAGTCTGTTGTGGATTTTCTAAAACTATTGGGCATAGATAGTTCTCGTGAAAATCGAGATGAGTTGGCTAAAGAGTTGAATGTCTCTAATGAGTTTAAGATTGGTTCTTCGGAAGGAAACGAAGCCCTGCGTGTTGCGGTGTTCAAAAAGTTGGCAGAAAATGGTGGGAATATTCCTGCATCTCTTTTGGACTAAAATAAATTCATACTAAATTCTTATACTAATCAACTATAATATAGACATGATACCAGAAACAGCCTTACGTAACGATGCTGGTCAAGTTGCTTTGAAGTGGCTACTCAATCGTCCTGCCAAAACTATTCAACTACAAGGAACTACTAAATTCTATGTTCCCAAGTATGAGTATAATGTTGCTATGATATATGTGGACGATCAGGACGTTGATAAAATTCTTGCCATTAGAGAAAAGACTTGTAATTGCAATAATGGTACATATCAACAGGCGTATGGATTTGCAAACGATATCGATGTGAATTTGCATAAATGTGGGAATAGGAATTGTGATTAGGAGAATATAGAATGGTAGATGCAACTAGTGTAATTTGGAAATTAGAAGAAATTATTCAGAACGTAAAAGAACTAAAAGAAGAATCGGATGGAAAAGCTCGTAATTGGGCAGTTGTGAATACTGAACTGGAAAAAGTATTAGCATATGTGAAAACGTATTGCGAGGAGGAAGAGTGAATTTACCACCTATTGTTTATAGTCTAAGATTTTGGGAAGCTGTTGCCTTTATTGTAGCAGTAGGGGTTGCAAGGGGTGGAACTGTAGACCCACTTACTGTGGCATCTATTCTTGGTGCTGTACTAGCTTTGTTACGACTGATTGGTGTTGTGCCTGAACTTTTGGCAAAAGGTTTTAAGGGAATTTGGACTAGGTAATAGTTTACCCAAAGAAAAGAAAATAAATGAAAAAAATTTGTATGTCAGGTGGACGGGGGAAAATAGGTAGCTATTTGTCCAAACTAGGGGTGACAGATTTGGATTGCGATGTCACGGATAATCTTCAAGTTATACGAGCCATAAAATATCATAAGCCTGATGTTATTGTGCATCTTGCATCCAAATCAGACGTGAATTATTGTGAGAAGCGTGAAAATGAGCAGAAGGTTATTGATGTAAACTTTTCCAGTGTGGCAAGAGTTTGTAGTGAAGCAGAGAAAGTTGGATGTCAAGTTGTTTTGATTTCCAGCGATCATGTGTTCCCTGGAGGATTTTGGAGTGGAAAATATAAAGAGAACGATACTCGTAAGCCACTAAATTTTTATGGTACAACTAAAGTGGCGGCTGAGGGACTTACTGCTATCTATGATAATTTGAAGATTGTTCGTACATCTTTTCTATTTGATGAGAATCGACTACTGTTTGACCTTGGAGAGATGATGATGGGAAATCCACAAGAGTTTCCCACATTTATTCGTCGTACCTTTATGTATCTTCCCCATTTCTCCCTTTCTTTGTTTAGTTATCTTCAAAGAATAAATGAGATGCCTGAAATACTTCATTTGAGTGGAAGTGATTCGGTTAGCTGGTATGAGTTTGAATTGGATTTAGCAAGAGCATATGGATGCTCTGAAAGTTTAGTTCTTCCACGTAAAAAAGATTTGCAAAATGGGTTTGCTCCTCGTGGAAAGAATTTAGGATTGAATACGTCTCTTTCCATGAAACTTGGATTTCATAAGTATTCATATTTAGACGGACTAATAGATATGGCAAATTCATGAATATGTCTATAGTCATACCTAATTACAATAGATTTGACCTTGTACACCAATTATTGTTTGATATATATAAACAATGCGACACATCTAAAATAAAAGAAGTGATCGTTGTAAACGATGGCTGTACAGAGAAAGAAAGTTTTACAGGATTAAAGTGGTGGATGGAATCAGGGATGCTTCCTGTGCATGGATTGGACTTGGAAGATAATGTAGGATTTCTTTTGGCGTCCAATACGGGGATGAAAATGGCAATGGGGGATATTGTTTGTTTGATTAGTAATGATGTACGAATAAAGGGAGATATAGTAAATTCTATTTATGGTATTTTGAATGAAGTTTCAAAAGTATTAATTGGGGGTAAGGTATTAGATTTTGATACTGGATGGAACAATTTTCATGGTAAGATTTTCCCTTATTTAGAGGGATGGCTACTTGCGGCTAGGAAAAATACTTGGGAAGAATTTGGATATTTTGACGAAAGATTTGTACCCAATGATTTTGAAGATGTGGATTTGTCTACTACTGCAATTTCTTTGGGGTATTATTTGTCTCCAATTATTCCTGAGCATACTCATCATGTAGGCGCACAAAGTATTGGATACAATCCAGAACGAGAAGCACTAACGAAAAGGAATAGAGAGAAATTTCGTAAGAAGTGGAAGTTGCCATGACACGCGACGAAATACTAGCTATGCCATCGGGTCGAGAAATGGACGTATTGATTGCCAAGAAACTAGACCTGTTTAGAAAGCACCCAAAACAAGGGGATTACTTTCTAACTGAAAACCATATTCATATTGGATATGTTCCTCAATTCAGCACCGACATTTCTGCGGCATGGGAAGTGGTTGATAAGTTCTATTCAATGACGTTGGATAAATATTCAGATGGCAGTGAATGGCGGGTGTATCTTGTGACCGAAAGAGACGGCAAAAACGTTGACGCACATGCCGTTGCTGATACCGCCGCTCTCGCAATATGCCGAGCCGCATTATTGGCGGTAATGAAATGAGTGACTCCGTGTCAAAAATTCATATTCTTCTTCTGTACATAAATTATCCACTTGCGATGGGAACGTATTTCAAGAAAGCCTTGGAACATCGTGAAGATGTGGACTTGAAAGTGGTGGGTCAATACACATCCAATTGGATGCCTTGGCTTAACGGAATTGAAGTTCCAATGAAGTACGCTATTCCTCCTCACATTCCTTTGGATGTTTCTCCTAATGCACGAGAAGTGAATTATGAAATGGTTCAGGCTAGATTGGGAGATTGGAAACCAGATATCGTAATCA